>JAABUZ0100000607.1_pt1 | contig 85513 bp, 71 predicted proteins | sample 5562091 | NCBI WGS metagenome assembly JAABUZ01 (sample SAMN12813069, study PRJNA571459) | rock metagenome | isolation source: Antarctica rocks | place: Antarctica: Victoria Land, Linnaeus Terrace sud | collected 2015-12-21
CTGAAACAAAAACTTTATGTGGCGGCTCTGCAAGCCGCCTTCGGCCAGTGGCAGACGCTTCAGCCGAATAACCTCAGAATGTCTGCGTAACATCAGTTACCAAATACCATGGGTCTTCCAGGTTGAAGGTGGCCCTGCGGGAAATTCCAGTTTGATTAACTCTGTTCTGCAAACTTGGACCACAGACAACAACGGTGCAGCAACAGCCTCAAAAAGTGGCGTCTCACCTGTATCTGCTAACGCTGCCGATCCAACAGTTCATATGCCTGGAGTATGGTAACGAAACATATGAAAAACTTCCCACTGCTGATGCGGTTCAGCCACTTAGTCACCCTGGCTATCCTCTTTTTCTGTGTCAATGCAGGCGGAGATGAAGCGTCTGCTCAGAGCAAAAATCCCCAGGCGAAAAGTTCTGATACACTGCTACTCGATGATCCCAGTCTTTATGACAACAAGCCGTACCAAGAGGAGTTGAAACAGATTGAAAGCCTGCAACGAGCGAAAGATTTAGACGGGTTAGTTCACCTCGCTGATCATATTGAGCAGACATGGGGAAATCAGGCTGACTTGAAAGTCTACTATGGTCTGATGGATCAGTTGACAAATGAACTTGCCTCCGACGATTTTGGCGATGTGCCTCTTCAAAAACAAGACGAACTTGCACAAAAATATGTGCTGATAACACTTGCTCACGGCAATGTGCCGCTGGACACTAGAACAAAATTGCTTCCACGTCTGATTCCAGAAGAGAACATAATGCTAACTAAACGACCGTTTATGTCATCTGCATGGGCGCAGATTCGCAGCACTTGTGCGCCACAGTGGCTACAAACGCGGCAAGCAGTTCAGAACGCTGTCGTTCCTAACTATGACATGAGCAGCCCAATTTATATGAACAATGTCGGTAACTCGGCGGAACTGAAAGACCCAAAGTTAGCCGAAGCGCGTAACAAAAAATCCCTAGAAGTCAGTAGGAAAATCCAGGGGCGCACCGAACAGTTAATTCTACGTTCCCTAGACAATTCCTTCTCGCCTCTGGCGGAGAAAGAAGTAGTATTTCTGTATTCCCATCCCCCTTACAACATTCAAGAACTACAACAGTTCTTGAATGCTTATGTTGATGACCCAGTAATCAAGCAGCGTATTTTGGATCAAGTTGCCAAGAATATCGCGGTGGCTTCTCAGAAGTAGAGCCTCATTGTCAGTTAAGAAAGCCGCCTAGCGCAGATGCGCCGGGCGGCTTTCCTATTTGGCGTTGATGGGCATCTCTAAGGCGAACTTGGAGACGCGGCAGAACTTGTCGTCGGGAATGCCGATGGCTTTGGCCGCAAGCGCTGGGACTCCTTCACAACTTTTTCACGCCTGCTTGGGTACACTTCTGTTTATGTCGGAGTAGGAGTGTCATGCGTATTCTGCTGATTGAAGATGAAGTGCCGATTGCCGAGGTCATCAAGGCGGGCCTGGAGCAGGCGGGCTACACGGTGGTCATGGCCCATGACGGGGCGGCGGGGCTGGAGAAGGCGCGGGAAGGCCGCTGGGCGCTGCTGGTGCTGGACGTGATGCTGCCGGGGCTAGACGGCTGGGAAATCTGCCGGACGCTCAGAGAAGAGCGCGACCCGACGCCGATTCTCATGCTGACGGCGCGGGACGCGGTGCAGGACCGGGTGCGTGGTTTAGATTTAGGGGCCGACGATTACCTGCCGAAGCCGTTTGACTTCTCCGAGCTTGTCGCACGGGTGCAGGCGCTCCTGCGTCGGGAGCATATCCACAAGACGCGGACGCTGCAAGTCGGGGATTTGGAGATAGACACGCGGCTGCGGCGGGTGATGCGGGCGGGCCAGGAAATCGCGCTGACGCCGCGCGAGTACACGCTGCTGGAAGCGCTGGCCGGGCGGGAAGGGCAGGTGCTGACCCGCGAAGTGATTTTGGAGCGGGTCTGGCTGGATGAAGAAAGCCTGTCCAATACCGTAGACGTGTATGTCGGGCTGCTGCGCCGGAAGATTGACGCGGGGCATGATGTGAAGCTGATCCAGACCGTGCACGGGGTCGGCTATGTCCTGCGTGCGCCTCAGCAGACCGAAGCGGTCAAGACGGAGAAACAGCTATGAAGCCGCGCTTGTCCCTGTCTTCGGTCCGGGTGCGGCTTGCGCTCTGGAATGTCGGCGTGCTGGCGTTTGTGCTGGTCGGCCTCGGCATTATTTTCAGTGTCACGATCCGGGCGAACATCAACGCGGCGATTGACCGGCGGCTCAGCGAGAAAGCGCACCATGCCCAGCACTTTTTGGATGCCCTGCCGCCGTCGTTCCGCCGCCTGCCGCCGCCCCCGAACGATGATGCGCCCGACCCAAGCGGCGAGATGCGCCCGCGCTTGTTTGATAGGCAGAGCCGGCCTTACCGCCCGGCCGATACGCCGCTTGACCCGTCCGGCCTGAGCCGGGCGGAAGCCGGCGAAGAAGTCTATACGACGGTTCGGATTTCCGGGGCCAGTGTGCGGGTCTTTTCCCTGCCCATCCGGCACGGGGAGCAGGTGGTCGGCGTCGCCCAGGCCGGCAATTCTCTGGCTCGCATTCATGCCGAGATGGCGGAAATGACCCGGACGCTTGTCTATTTGATCCCCGTGGTTTTATTCATCGCGGGCCTCGGCGGCGCGTTTCTGACCGACCGCGCTTTGCGTCCTGTCCGGCGGATCGCGGCGGCGGCGGGGCAAATTGAAGCGGAAGATTTGTCGCACCGTCTGCCGGTGATGGGAGATGATGAGTTCGCGGATTTGGCTGTCACTATTAACGGGATGCTGTCGCGGCTGCAAATCGGGTTTGAGCGCCAGGAGCAGGCGTTTGAGCAGCAGCGGCGTTTCGCGGCGGATGCGTCCCATGAGCTTCGCACGCCGCTGACGATTATCAAGGCCAATACCAGCCTGGCCTTGTCGGAGCGGCGCACGGAAACGGAGTACGAAAAGACGCTGCGGGCCGTGGACACTGCCGCTGACCGGATGACGCGCATCGTGCAGGATTTACTGCTGCTGGCGCGGGCCGATGCCGGGCAGATAGCGTATCCGCTGGTTCCGACGCCGCTTTCCGAAGTTCTGGAGTCCGCTGCCGCTTCTCTTGTGAGCTTAGACTATGCGCCGATCCAAGTTGATCTGCCGTCCAAGCCGATTTTCGTGCTGGGCCACGCCGATAGTTTGGGGCGTTTGTTTTCTAATCTGCTGGAAAATGCTGTGCGCCACACGCCTAGCGACGGCCGCATTACTGTTTCAGCGGAACGCCGGGACGGGCAAATTGCTGTAGAGGTCGCCGACACCGGCGTCGGGATCGCGCCGGAGCATCTGCCGCATGTCACTGAGCGGTTTTACCGGGTGGAAGCGGCCCGTTCCCGCGCCCAGGGCGGCACGGGGCTGGGGCTTTCTATCTGCCGCAGCATCGCCGACCTGCACGGCGGCAGCTTGGAAGTCACAAGCGTGCCGGGGCATGGAACCACGGTGCGCGTCTTGCTGCAAGCAGAGCCGCAAGCCTCCGCCGACATTCAGACTGCCGTGCTGGCGCTAAAAAAATAAAAACAGCGCTTTGCTTTTCATGCGATTTTCATCTAGTCTCGCTATGATGGGTAATAAGAACAACGAGACTCGAATAGGAGAAACCTAAATGAAGACAACACAGCTTTCTCGAAAAACAGCAACGCTGGCGGTTTTGGGCGCAGCCGCACTGCTGTTTGCGCCGATTACGATGCACCCGGCGCTCGCGCAGGGGCCGCAGGGCGGCTTCGGCGGCAGGGGCTTTGGCGGCGGTCAGGGCGGTTTTGGCGGCGGACAGGGAGGCTTCAACCGCCGCCCGCCGTTTGCCTACGGAACCGTGACCTCGGTTGACACCGGGGCCGGCACGATCACCATTGCCGGGCGCGGCGGCGGCCCGGACCAGACAATTCAGACGCAGGGGACGACGCAGATTGTTTCTCAGGTCGCGGCGGCCGTGTCCGATCTGAAAAAGGGCGACACGATCCAGGTGCAGGGTGTTCCGACCGGCATCACGGCGTCGTCCGTGTCTATCGGGCAGTCGCCCTTGAGCGGGATGGGCGGTCCTGGCGGCGGCCCCGGCGGCCCTCCTCCCGGCGGCAACAATGGCGGCGGCAACGGACCCGGCGCGGCTCCGGCGATGGCGTATGCTACGGGAACCGTCACGGGAACCAGCCCGCTGACGATTTCGCTGAGCAGCACGGCGTCGCTGACGCTCAAAATGGACCCGAACGCAAAAGTCACCAAATATACGCTGGTCACGGTCAGCGCCATCAAAGTCGGGGACCGCGTGCTGGCAATGGGAACGGCCAATGACGACGGCAGCTTCGCGGCGACTACTGTTGCCCTGAATATGGACCCAGGCGCGATGGGCGGCTTTGGACGCGGCGGCTTCGGCGGCCGGCGCGGCGGCAACTTTAGCCGGCCCGGCCCTGGCGGCGGTCAGGGCGGCTACAACGGCCCCGGCACTCCTCCACCTCCCGGCGGCTTCGGCGGCCCGCCCGCGCAGTAGGAGATTAGTATCACGGGGCTGAACCCCCGTGCTTCAGAAAAGCAACTCCCCGCCTCTGCACTGGCAGGCCCGGAGGGGCGCGGGCATGAAAATCCAACGAAGTTGGTCGCCCGCGAAGGTGGGAGCTTGCATGCTTGAAGCCCTGCCGTTTAGGGCAGGGAGAACAGTCTCCAATCTGCTTCGCTACTCAGCTCGACAGAAATCAAGCCTCGGCCTTACTGGTCGGGGCTTGCTTTGCATGGTAAACTCTACTTAAAGGAAGTTTGCTCATGCGTGACGCGCCCCGAATCCATATCTTTGCGGCTCTTGCAGTTTTTGCTCTTGCTGCCGCCCGGCCTGCCTCCTGCCAGGTCGCGCCGCCTGCGCCGCTGGCCTTGCCGTCGCCGCTTTCGCTGCCGCAGGCGATCACGCTTGCTTTGCGGCAGCAGCCGCAGCAGTATTTGTCCCGCACCCAAATCACCCAGGCGCAGGGCCAGAAGCTTCAAGCACAGTCCCAGTATTTTCCGGTTCTCACGCCAAGCTACCAGTACCAGAACACGTCCAATGCTCTGTACGGCGTCAGCTCCGGCGGGGCCACGACAATCACGACGACCGGAAGCGGGACGGGAACAACGGGGACAGGAACCACGGGAACCGGCGTCGGAACGGGGACCGGAACCGGGGTGGGAACAACGACTACGGGAACAGGAACGGCAGGGACGGGAACGGCCGGCGTGCCTGGAACCACAACCACGCTTCTGACGCCGACCAACGAAGTCAGCATCGTGCGCGGCGGCGGGCTGAGCGTCAGCCTCAGCCAAACCTTGTTTGATACCGGCCAGCGCGAAGCCGCCAACAACGAGGCGCGGCGGGCGGTGGATGCCGCCGAAGAAGCCAGCCGCAATACGCGCCAGGCAATTATTTTCACCGTGACTCAGGACTACTATCAACTGCTGCTGAACCGCGACCTCGTGAAAGTCGCCCAGGCGCAAGTGGCGCGTTACCAGCAGACGGTGGACGTGACCCAGGCCCAGATTGACGCGGGAACGACGGCGGCCAAAGACATTTATCAGGCGAAATCCGATCTCGCCAATGCCCAGGTGACGCTGCTGAATAACCGGAACTCGGTCCAAACGGCATCGGCGGCGCTGAAAAACGCCATCGGCATCAATTTGAACGGCGTTGTGCAGATCGCGCCGCTGACGCCCGGCGACCAGCTGCCGCCGATTCCGGCTCCCAGCCGGTCGCTTTCGCTGGACAATTCTCTCACGGCGGCGTTCGCCGAGCGGCCTGATGTGCGTCAGCAGCAGGCGGTGGTTCAGAGCGATGCCGCCGCGCTCCGGCTGGCTCAACGCGATGCCGGATTGAGCGTCAAAGGCGACTACGTCTTGAATTACCAGGCGACAAACGATGTCGGGACGCGGGGCGTCAATTCCCAGTTTCTTCTTTCCGGCTCCTATCCCCTGTTTGACGCCGGGCTGGCACGCGGCGCGGTTCGCATCGCTCAGGCGGCCCGCGACGCGGCTTTGGACCAGCTGGAACTGGTGCGCCAGCAGGTGCGGCTGGAGGTGGAGCAGGCGTACAGCACGCGGCAGACGAACCTGGAAGCCGCCGGTCTGGCCCAGTCCGCCGTCACCGCCGCGCAGGTGAATTACGATGCGGTGATTGCGTCCCGCAAGGAAGGCATCGGCACGGTGCTGGACATCACGACGGCCCAGGCGACTTTAACCCAGGCGCAAAGCCAGTATGTTTCGGCGGTTTACAATTTTTACATTGCCGATGCCCAGTTAGAAAAGGCCATTGGCCGCAACGACGCCGGCCTGCCGTTGACACAATAAATTTTTCTTGATGTTTGCCGCGCTTTTTCGCCGGGTAAAGTTGTTTTTGTGAATGCCTCTTGAAAGTACGGCAAGACAATGAGCGCACTCCGAAAGGGATCAATCAAAATGGCACACTTATATGCTTCGTTCAGCGATGCCGCGATGGCGGAAAAAGCGGCAGGCGCACTGCTGGATTATGGTGTTCGTCAGGAAGACATCAGCCTGGTCGCCAATGACCAGTACGGTCAGGCCCGTGAATCCTATACCGCGCAGACTGCCGACCCGGCTTATACGCCGGGAGCGACCGGCGCTCTCGGAACCACCGGCGCGTTCGGCGCGGAAGGCACTGCGGCTGGTTATGGGACTGCCCCCGGCTTCGGCGCTGCCCCCGACTTGGGTGCTGCCGGCGGCGATCCGATTGCCGGGCCGGACGCGGGAATGCCGGGCCGCAATGTCGCGGTTTATAACAATCCGGGCGCGACCACCGGCACATCGGCATCTGGGGATATGAACCCGATGGACCAGGGCGGACCGGATTCCGTCGCCGCGCAGGGCGATGTGGAAACAGCCGCAAAGCACGGCATCAGCACGACGACGCCGGAAGATGCAGGCGAAGGCGCGGTAAAGGGAACCGGCATCGGCCTCGGCGTCGGCATTCTTGCGAGTCTTGCCGCGCTGGCCATTCCCGGCGTCGGTCTGGTTCTCGGCGGCGGCGCTCTGGCAGCGGCTCTTGGCGCAACGGCGCTGACGGCCGGGGCGGGCGCAATTGCCGGCGGCGCGACCGGCTACTTGAAGGAGCAGGGCGTTCCCGGCGACGCTGCCGAGCGGTACCACGGCACGGTCACGGGCGGCGGCGCGGTTCTCTCGCTCAGCATCCCATCCGGCAAAGTGGATTTGACCACCGCCGAAGGCATTCTTTCCAAGTACGGCGCGGCGGACATGAATTCCTACTAAGCCTTCCGCTTTTCGTAGCCCTGCGTGTTTATTCTTCGGACTGAACACACAGGGCTTGTTTTTCAAGGTTAATTTGATTATTTTTGTAAGTGCAGAAATAAAGCGTCTTGTGCAATAATAAAAGATGTACCTGATTTACCCGGCTCCAAATAGTCACCTCCCCGTAAAAACGGGGCTTAGGCAGGCGTGTGCGTGGGACACTTATATTTCTCTAGGGGCCGGGGTACTTGAATCGGGCCAGAAAATCACGGCATCAAGCTTGTGCTTTATCATTTTTTGGTATACTTCTGCATCATCCCCTCCTTGAAGTGAGCGATAAACCGCCCCGCAAACCATGTCTGCAAGCTGGATCAAGCTGCTTGACTGGGATGTGCCCGCTGATTTCTCAGTTCCGACGTTTTTGATATTTTTCGCATCGCTGTTGACTCTCTTTCTCAGATAAGAACCCAATTCCTTTTTGAACTTCTCGCCGCCGCTCTCATCAAATAAGACATCAGCATTCCGCATGAGATATTTTGCTCGCTCAAACGCGCTGCCGCAAATAGATTTGTAAAAAGTATCGCGGTCTTTAAAGTCGGACTGCGAAAGTCGGGTTTTGTCGGCAACAAAGATAAATGCCGTGAAATCCATGTCTTTAGCCGCAGTGAAGAAGGCTTTGCGAGTAGCGTCTTTGTTTTTGGCAAAATGAAATTCGATATTCGGGGATTGTAGTTCTTGTCTCAGCATGTCAATTCGCTGGCTTGCTTTTGCTTCTTTTTCCTCATTCTCGAAGATGACCATTGCCACCGCAAAATAACGGCTGGACTGCTTCTCAAACTTAAACCCGGTGTCGCCTGACTCGTCAACGAAAACGCGCATGACAGTCATTGTACCTTTCAAGTATGATGCCGCCACAGCCAGGCCAAAAGGCAAATGTCACGGACGGTAAGATTTGCGTTTACATCTAAAGCAGAATTGGTATTCCTATAAAAACCGCTGGTTACAGTCCTTGACAAGCGGGCGGGGACGTGATAGAATAGGGGACGTGGAGGAATCCATGTCCCTTTTTCCAGTTGTTTTGTAAAATTCGTTCGAAAGATAAGTCGTTTTGGGAGAGTGAGGTCGCGTATGGCAGCTGGGCCGCTTGTTGGCATTGATATTGGAACACAACAAATCAAGATCGCGGAGTTTCGTCCCGGCAAGGCCGGACTGACCGTGTCTGCGCTTGCGCTCGGCCCGACGCCGCTAGGGGTTATCCAGAACAGCATTATCACCGACCCTGCCGCGATGGGTGCCGCCGTGAAGCAGCTGATGCGCGACAGCGGGATTACGGCCAAGCGGGCGGTCGGCTGCATTGCCGGACAGAACGCCGTCGTCATCCGCATTATCGAAGTGCCGCGTATGACCGATGCCGAGCTGAAAGAAACCATGAAGTGGGAAGTCGAGCGCCATGTGCCGTTTGCTCCCAGCGAAACGGTTTTGGATTACCAGCCGCTGACCCCGCGCACCCCGGAAGCCGCAAGCGGCCCGAACATGGAAGTCCTGCTTGCCGTGGCCCAGCAGGACGCGGTCAGCAACTATTTAGATGTTTTGTTCGCGGCGGGACTGGACCCGGTCGCCATTGATATTGAGCCGCTGGCAGTCGCGCGGGCCGTTTTAGATCTGTCCGGCGGACAGGCCGTTGCGCGGCCCCAGCCTTTGCCGGGCGAGTTATCCTACGACGGATCGCTTGCCGAAACTGTTGCCGTGATCAACATCGGTGCGGCCAACACGGAAATCGCGATATACCAGGGCGATCAGCTTGCGTTCCCGCGTTCCCTGCCGCTGGCCGGAGACAGCCTGACCCGCGCGATTGCCGAAGCCATGCAGTATACGATTGATCAGGCCGAGCAGGCCAAGCGCAATTACGGCATGGTCCAGCTTGACCGCATGGCGGTTTACACCGGCACGGCTTACGACACCGAAGGCGGATACGAAGCGCCGGAGTTCACCGACGATCAGTTTAGCCTGGAAGATGCTCAGGATAACCCGTTTGATCTGAACGCCAATTTAGACACCGACTTCGGCAGCGCGTTCCGCAGCACCCCCAGCGGCCCGCTCGGCGAAAGCGGAGCGGACGACATGACGCGAACGCAGCCGATGTCCCGCCGAACCCTGAACCTGGCCCGCCCGGTTCAAAGCGACACGCCCCCGGCGTTCCTGCCGCCGACCGATGACACGTTCGGCCTGCCGACCGGCGGGGGAGTGGACGAAAGCAAGCTCCGCGATGAGATTTTCGAGGCGATTGCGCCGGTGCTGCAAGAGCTGTCCGCCGAGATTCGGCGCTCGCTGGATTACTACCGCAGCCGGGGCGCACAGGTCTCCGTAGACCGGGTGCTGCTGACCGGCGGAAGCGCCGGCCTGACCAATCTGGCGGCATTCCTGCAAAATGAGCTGCAAACGCCGGTTTCGGTCGCAAACGCCCTGGACGGCTTGACCGTCACGTCCAAGCATTACGACCCGGCGTATCTGGCGACAATCGCGCCCGCGTTCACCATTGCTGTCGGTTTGGCTGCCCGCGACGTGGTGTTCGGCGCGAACCCGCTGCCGAAGAAGCCCAAGCCAATCAAGGCCCCGAAAGCCGCCGCCAGTACAAGCGCGAACTAATTTAAGCGCGAACTAATTTAAGCGCAAGTCGTAACCGATGATTTGAGACCATAGCCGACATTTGAGAACACAATGCTCCGAATAAACCTGCTGCCGTCATATGTTCAGCAGCGCCGTCTGACCAAAAGACTGGTGCCGCTTTTTCTTGCAATCTTTGCGGTTTGCGTCGCCCTGCCGCTTGCCGGGTACGTCTACCTGCACAGTGCATTGACCAAGCTGACCCAGCAGGCAAACGACGCCGTGACCGGCAAGGGCAAAACAGATGCGCTCAAAGCGCAGGCGACCACAACGATTGCTCAGGTTGGGCCGATCCAGGCCAAACTTCAGTTTGTCACAGATGGTGACGCTTACATGCGAAAATGGGTTGCCCTGTGGAACACTCTGGCGGACACGACCCCGAAGTCCAGCTTTATTTACACCGGCGCTTCGGTGTCGGGAACGACGATGGCGATCAAGGCCTATTCGCCGAGCGTTGAGGAAGTCGGGCGCTATTTGCAGGTCATGTACCATGAGCCGGACTTCGTAACCGTAGCCGTGGATCATATTCCGGCTTATCCCGAAAATGTCCGCCATCTTTATTTCCTGCACGGCGTTCTTGTCTTTGCCGACGGCGCATCCGGCGGGACGACCACGCAAAGCTCCTTTGGGGGCAGCGGCCAGGGAGGGTATCCCGGCGGCGGGCAGGGCGGGTATCCGGGCGGGGGCGGTCAAAACGGCGGGCAGGGCGGCGGACAAGCGGCCGCCGGTGCGCCTGCAAACTGGACCCCGGATGCCCTTGGCCCGAATGGCCCGACCAATATCCCGCCGGGCGTCGGCCCGCCCCCGCCGCAGCTTACCGGCGGCGCTGCAACCGGCAACACGCAGGGGCAGGGCGGCAATATACAGGGCGGCAATGCACAAGGCGGCTCCGCAGGGGGTTACAGCCAGAAGTTCCTGCAAATTGCCGGAAAAGACATTGGTCCCTTCGCCTCGCCTGCTGTGCGTGATCAAATCTTAGCAAAACGGCTGCACCAGGTTGTTGAAGTCACCGTCCCAAAAGGCTTTGATATCAATGTCACGGCGACGCTGAAAGAAGCGCTGACGCCGCCCGTTCTGCCCGGAACCGCTCCGGCAGCCGGCGCAGCCGGGCCGGGCCGCTTCCCTGGCGGCCCCGGCGGAGCGCCCGGCGGCTATCCCGGCTCTTCCAGGCCGCCTTCCAGTGCATCTTCTTCCGGCTAGAAAAGTCCGGCCGGAGCGCCGAAGAGAACTCAATGAAACTTAACCGTATCAACCCGTGGACCGTCGCCGGGATCGGAATTGCCCTCAGCCTGCTTGCCATCGTCGGGATATTTTTTCTGATGATCAAGCCGACGCTGGATGCGACGGCAGTTCAGCAGGGAATTTACACGGCGAACTACCCGGACAGCACCCCGGCGGCTCAAAAAAACGCCCAGAAAGCGCTTCAAGCCGCGAAGCTTCAAGTCCAGCAAATCAAGTTTCAGTGGGCCGTCAAGTCCGCGGCCAAGATGCCGCGCTATGATGTCAGCAGCCGGCCTCTGGCGCTCCGGCAGATCACTTACGAGCTGACGCATGTTCTCGGACCCGATTTGCAGCATCAGCTTACGACGACCGGAGTGAAGTCGGGAACGCAGATTGTGCTGCCCGCGCCGCCGCTTAGTCCGAACGACATTACGGCGGCTCCGGTCGTTATTCCGCTGGGAACGATCACGGTCAGCGGCGACTTCCGGCACATTCTGGCCCATTTTTATGAGTGGCAGGACTTCAACCGGCTTGTGATTGCCGATAATCTAGCGTTTACCGGCAGCAGCCCGTATATGACCGCAACTTATACGGCGACGCTGTATATCTTTCCGCAGAACGACGACAAGCTGGGGCCGGTTATTCCGCAGGCCGGCGGCGGAACCGCCGCGCCGGGCGCAGGGGGGGTGGGCGGCTACCCTGGCGGCGGCTCTTCCGGCGGCCCTCCTGGCGGTTTCCGCGGTGGGCCTCCCAGCGGGCCTCCTGGAAGTTCCCGTGGCTAGTAGCAGTATTCCGCATCAGCGGCTAATTTGAGGACAATTTCTGCATGGAATGGCTGAAAGATAAAAAAAATCTGCCGATTGTCGTGGCGCTTGCGGTCTTCATACTGCTGGCCGCCGGCGGCTTTATTGCGCTGGAGCTGGGCGCGTTCTCCCAGCAGGCTTCCACGCCGCCGCCGACCTCACCCCTGCCAGGTATTCCCGGCGGCCCGCCGGTCGGTCCCGGCGGCCCTCCCATTGGCAGGCCTCCCACCGGCGGGCCTCCGCTTGGCGGTTCGCCTTATAGCGGCAGGCCGGGCCTTCCATCGGGACTGCCACGGAGCAGTTCGCCGGCACCCGCCGTTGCGGGAGCAGTGACCCCGAAGTCTAATATCGTCAACCCGCTGCTTGGGCCGGACCCGTTCAAAATCCCCGGCGGCGCACAGAAGGAGGCGAGTCAGCGGGCTGCTCTTGCCGGGCCGAAGCCGCCGCTGCGGGAGGTCATCGGGCCGCTGAACTTGTTCCAAATTCGCCCGCCCGCGCCGCCGGTTCCGCCGGAGATTACTAATGGGCCGAGTCAAACGACGGCTAATTCGGCGGCGAACTACCGGCTGTCTGGAATCATCGCCGGCTCAGATGGAATCAATGCCATTTTAGAAGTCGGCGGCCAGTCCCAATCGGTAAAACCCGGCGATACCCTGGCCGACGGCACTCAGGTTCAGAATATCCAAGCCACCAGTGTCACGCTGCGATCTACCAGCGGCAGCGTGTTCAATCTGCCTCTTTCCGCCGGCACCCCAGACCAGGGGCCGACGTCTTTTAATGGTCAGCCGCAGTACCCCAACGGGTTTAACGGCCAACAGCAATTCTATCCGCAGGGACAATTCTATCCGCAAGGGCAATTCAACCCGCAAGGGCAATAAAAAGACGACTTGTTAAGAGACGACGAAGGAAAAAATAACCCATGAAAATCCTAGATCGAAAGAACGTCCTGCTGGCTCTTGGAGCCGCGGCGTTAGCCGGTATTTCACTTGCGGCGTCGCCCGTCCGGGCGCAGGACGCCGGAGGTGCCGACAACGGCAAGCCGATTTCCCTGAACTTAATCAATGTCCCGGTGCAGACGGCCCTGCGGACACTGTTCAGCAGCGCGGGCATCCGCAACTATGCAATTGATCCGGGCGTGCAGGGCTACGCCAACATCAATGTCAGCGATGTGCCGTTTAGCCTGGCCCTGCGCCAGCTTCTAAACTCCGGCAACCCGCCGCTTGACTTCACGCTGGTGAATGGCATCTACCAAATCAAAGTCGCTGCGCCTGCCGCGCCTCCAGCTGTCACAGTCGCGGCACAGCCAACCAACCCGGACGGCACGCCTAGCACAACCGATCAGCCGAAACGGTTTTACACGATCCCGATTGACAGCTACGATGCTTACTATATTGCCACTCTTGTCGGTCAGACCGGCATTATCCAGGTGGTTCCGAACTATCCCAGTGGCGGCCAGGGCGGCGGGCAGGGCGGCCAGGGTCAGGGCGGCCGGGGTGGCTTCGGCGGTGGCAGCGGCGGCTTCGGCGGCGGCCTGTCGCCCGGCATTACCTCGGTCGGCGGCGGCATTGGCGGTATTGGCGGCGGCGGCTTTGGAGGTATCGGCGGTGGCAGCAGCTTTGGCGGCGGCGGTGGCTTTGGCGGCGGCGGTGGCTTTGGCCGGGGCTACTAGCCTGCCGCCCTGCTGTGCGCTCATTCGGCGTACTTATTGCGAAAGACCGGCCCGCGTTGAGGGCCGGCATTTCCCCTGTTTTCACGGCTTTCCTCGTTTCCTCTCACTGCACCGCGCACGTTCGCTCTCGCTTTGAGCGGCACTTCACAATTTGTTCAAGTTACATTTTTCAGGAGGACATTTTCATGGGTTCAATTCAAAGACGATCACGGGCGGCACGAGCAGGCCTCACAGCAGCCTGCGGTCTGCTGGCGCTGGGAAGTCTGGCGGCTTCCACGCAGGCGCAAAGCCTGCCGGATACTTCCGGCAAGACCGTCAGCCTGGATGTCGTCGGCGGCGACCTGCATGCCGTTATCGGGATGCTGGAACAGCGGGCGCATGTGGAGGCGCTGGTTCGGGATGGCGATGCGCCGTTCAAGCCCGTTAATGTCCATCTGGACCAGGCAGGGCTGGCGAAAGCGATGCGGACAATCGCGTTCAGCGCCGGGGCAAAAGTCAGCGTGAACAGCGACGGCGTTTATGTCTTTGAGCCGGATGCGGGAAGCGGCGCATCGCTGCAAGAAGCAGCCTTAACCGCACCGACGCAGGGAGCGTCCCAAAACTCAGACAGCAGCCCCGAACCGCATTATGCGCCGGGTGAGCTGCAGCCTCGCAGCATCATTCTTCAGCACGCGGTTCCGTCGGAAATCCTCAAGTTGATGCACTGGGACAAAGACATGGTAGACATGGACCCGTTCAAGCCGGTTCAAATCCCGCAAACTCATCCGGAAGTTTACTCCGTTTCGGGAAACCCCTATCAGCAGGCCGCGCAGTCGCCCAATTACAACACGCCCAATTACAATAACCAACCCAACTACAATACGCCCAATGCCAGCCCGTCCAACTATGGCGGCTATCCGTCCGTTCCGATGGGAACCGGAAACGCCGGGCCAAGCGCGGCCAATTATGCCCAGCACCGCAGCGCCGACTTAGCCTCGCCGGAGCAGGCCAACCAGTTCCCCGGCGGCTTTAACGGCGGCGGTTTCAATGGCGGCGGCTTTAATAACGGCGGCGGCTTTAATGGGGGCCAGAACCCGTTCCAGCAGGGACAGGGCAATCCGTTCGCGCCGCAGCCGTTCCAGCCGAATGGCAACAACCGGAACGGCGCTCAGCAGGCGCAGCTTCCGCCGGGAGTAGACAAAATCTTTGCGCTTCAAAGCAACAACTCACTCCTTGTGTTTGCCACCCCGGACGGCTACAACTTGGTCAAGCAGATCGTCAAGATTTTAGATGTCGCGCCGCGTCAGGTCGAAATCAAAGTTGAGTTTGTCACGGCCAGCGTCACGGACGTGGACGCGCTGGGCATCAACTTCGATCTGGTGCCGTATCCGGGCCTGGAAGTTTCGTCCGGGCAGGGATCGGGGCAGTTCGGCGGCACGGTGAGCGGGCTTCAGCCGACATTCTTGCAGTACGCGACCGGCAACATCGCGGCCCAGCTCTTTCAGACCCTGACCCGCACGCGCGGCAAAGTGGTCGAAGCGCCGCTGATTACGACAACCAACAATGTGGAAGCGAGAATTCAGGTCGTCACGCAAATCCCGTTCTTTACGACCGGCGTTGTCTCAAACGGCGGCGTTGCGGGCGGCACCACTCAAACCAACCAGGCAAACTTCCTGCCGCTGACGACGGGTCTCGACATCACGCCCCGTATCAACAGCGACGACTCAGTGACGATGAACCTCCAGCCGCAGATTACGGATACGACCGGCCAGCCGTCGGTTGGCGGCATTCCGCCCACCGTGCAGCAGTTCCTGACGACGCTTCGCACCGTTCGCAGCGGCGACACGATGGTGCTGGGCGGCCTGGTCCGCAAGCAGGAATCGGCCTCCACCCAGCGCATTCCAATCCTAGCGGACATTCCGTACCTCGGCGGCCTGTTCCGCACCCGCAACAAGCAGGTCAACGACCAGGAGCTGCTGATTTTCGTGACGCCGACCATTATCAGCGACACCAACGACAGCGCGGCGGCCAACGCGAACGGCGGCCAGGCCCAGACTGTCGTGCCGTAGAGAACCGCCTTTTCGAGAAGAACCTCACTCCAATAAAACCTCACCCCGGAACTCCGTTCCGACCCTCTCCTTGTTAAGGAGAGGGTGCCAACTTGTTGGCGGGTGAGGTTTTATTGGAGTGAGGTCTGTTTTTGTCAGGGGCTTGAAAGGCCGGGCTTTTGCTTTTTCAGGTATAATCGCGCTATGTTTAGATTTCTTACTGCCGGCGAGTCTCACGGCCCTGCACTGACCACGATTATTGAAGGCGTCCCCGCCGGGCTGCCGATTACTGCCGAGCCGATTAATCTCCAGCTGAAACGCCGTCAGGGCGGCTACGGCCGGGGAGCGAGACAGAAGATCGAGTCCGACACCGCCGAGATACTCAGCGGCATCCGGTTCGGACGGGCGCTTGGAAGCCCGATCACGCTGGTCGTCCGCAACCGGGACTGGGCCAACTGGACGACAAAAATGTCCATTGAGCCTTTAGCCGAAGGCGAGGAAGAAACCAAGACAATCACCGTGCCGCGCCCCGGCCACGCCGATTACGCGGGCATGATGAAGTACGGCCACGACGACCTTCGCAACATTTTAGAGCGGGCGTCGGCACGGAACACGGCCACGCAGGTCGCGGTCGGGGCCGTGGCGCGTCTGCTGCTGGCCGAGTTCGGGATTTCGGTCGCGTCGCACGTCGTCAACATCGGCGGCATTAAAGTTTCGGCGGACAGCATCGACCTGCGCTGCGTCGGCGAGCTGGCGGAAGACAGCCCGGTGCGGGTCGCCGACAAAGACGCCGAAGCGAAGATCATTGCTGCGATTGACGAGGCCAAGTACCGGGGCGACACGCTGGGCGGCACATTTGAAGTGGTCGCGCTCGGCCTGCCGGTCGGCCTGGGTTCCCATGTGCATTGGGACACCAAAATTGACGGCAAGCTCGCCCAGGCGCTGATGTCCATTCAGGCCATCAAAGGCGTCGAAATCGGCATCGGCTTCGGCGCGGCCGGCATCCCCGGCTCCCAGGTGCATGATGCCTTCTACTATGACGCCGCCCAAGAAAGCGGCTCTGACGCCAAGTTCCGGCGCGGAACCAACAATGCCGGCGGGACGGAAGGCGGCATGACCAACGGCGAGCCTTTGGTCGTCCGGGCCGTGATGAAGCCGATTGCGACTTTGATGAAGCAGCTCCCGTCGGTCAATTTGACGACCAAAGAAGGCGTCCCCGCCTTTGCCGAGCGCTCCGATGTCTGCGCCGTCCCCGCCGCCGCCGTTGTCGGCGAAGCGATGGTCGCCGTTGTCCTGGCCCAACTGCTGCGCGAGAAGTTCGGCGGCGACAGCCTCGCCGAGATGCGCTCAAACTTCGGCCACTACCAGCAGACCGTCGCCGCCCGCACCGCGCAGTAAACACTCAGCGTAAAGGAGAAAACGTATGACTGTGACTTTAGAACTTCCGCCCGATTTGGAATCTGAGATTTCAGCGCGGGCTGCCGAGCGCGGGCAGGCCATTCCCGATTACCTGTTGACCCTCGCCGAAGCAGACGTTTACGGCGAGATCGAGATGTCTGAAGCGGAGCGTGAGGAAGTAATTGTCATCATCCAGCAAGAGTTGGAAGGGCTTCATGCCGGTGACAAAGGAATCCTTTTAGAAGACTACCGGGCGGAAGTCATGGCGGAGTATCATCGCCAAAAACAATACGCTTCTCAATTGCAAGCATCTCCGGTGTCTGCATGAGGCATGAAGACCAAAAATACGCGATCCGCTTCCGCAGTCGCGCTCGGCTGGAAATGGATGAAGCGCGTGTCCGCCTCGCTGAAATGACAGATTTAGACCATGCCGTTGAATGGTACAACGGTTTTTTGGATTCTCTAGCGACTTTGGCTGATAACCCAAGCCGCCACCGCATTGCTCGTGAAAACAACTATTTTCGTGCCACTGTTCATGTCTACGCTTACCGTTTGACATCTCGCGGCATTGCCTATCAAGTTTACTACACCATTGTTGAGGCGGTGGAAGATGCGCCATTCGTCACGATTTTGCACATTCGGCACGGGGCGCGGAAGCCGATGACGCGGGCTGAGGCGCGAAAGATTGATGAAGATGCGTCGTAGACTTTGCAGTAATCCCGATGCTAAAGGAGAAAAGATGACCGTCACATTAGAGTTGCCGCCCGATTTAGAAGTTGAGCTTTCGGTACGGGCTGCCGAGCGCGGGCAGGCCGTTCCCGATTACCTTCTAACCCTTGCCGAAGCAGACGTTTACGGCGAGATTGAGATGTCTGAAGCGGAGCGTGAGGAAGAAATCGCGCTTCTTCAAGAGCGTATTCAGGATCGTTTATCTGGGGACAAAGGGATTCTGCTGGAAGATTATTGGGTGGGCGTTCTCGCAAAGCGTGAGGCCCGCGCTCATCAGCCGTCCCCCAAGCAGGCGGTATGAGAGAACTTGAAAAGTACGCTGTCCGCCTGCACCGAAAGGCGGCAGAAGACATAGATGACGCTCATAAGCAGATCGCAGAATTCAGCGGAAATGCTTACGCAGATGCTTGGCAGGACGGATTACGTGATGCCATCGCGTCACTCGCAACTTTATCTCGCCGGTACCCTCCGGCAGATGAGAATAACTTGTTCCAAAATATCGTTTGGGCGTGTCCTTATCGGTTCCAAACAAGCCGCGTGGTTCATCGGATACTTTACGAGATCGCTCAGGACGACCAGGATGGGCCTTTCGTTCACGTCTTGCACATTCGGCACGGGGCGCGGAAGCCGATGACGCGGGCTGAGGCGCGAAAGATTGATGAAGATGCGTCGTAGACTTTGCAGTAATTCCGATGCCAAAGGAGAAAAAAGATGACCGTTACTTTAGAAATACCTGCCGAGATGGAGGAGCAGCTTTGCGAAAGAGCCGCAAGACGCGGGCAATCTGTGACAGACTATCTGATGTCCCTGGCTGAGTCGGAAGATTATTTTACTATTTATGACTGGGAAGACGAAGCTGATCACCAAGAAGCGATTGCCGTTATTGAACAAGGACTGGCAGAACTTCATGCCGGCGACAAAGGAATGCTTTTAGAAGATTACCGCGCAGAAGTAATGAAAAAAAGCGTTCCGAAAGACAGCATTGTAAAAGAAGCCGCTTCGGGAGCTGAACGGCGGGAAGCCCAGGCCGCCTGATGAGCAGCGACGAGGGAGTGTACGCAATCCGCGTTCGTCCTGTCGCACAGCGCGACATAGACGAAGCGACAAACCGGATTGCAAGTCTCACTGATGAGAAACATGCGAAAGAATGGCGCGACGGCCTGCTGAACAGACTGGCGACCTTAGCGACGCTTCCAAGACGTGCGCCTATTGCCGAAGAGAACCGCCTTTTCATCGGTGATGTAAGAGTCATTCCCTACCGCCTAAGCGCGGGCGGCGCGGCCTACCGCGTCTTTTTCAGTATCCAGGAACCTGCTGAAGACGCGCCTTTCGTCAACATTTTGCATATTCGCCACGGTGCGCGGAAGCGGATGACGCGGGCTGAAGCACGGAAGATTGAAGATGCGTCGTAGACTTTGCAGTAATTCCGATGCCAAAGGAGAAAAGAAAATGACTGTGACTTTAGAGCTTCCCCCGGACATGGAAGCGGCTTTAAGCGCAAAAGCCGAACTTTATGATTTGACGCTGTCGGATTACCTTTTCTCGCTCCTGGAAGCAGACATGGATGAGGGCTACTCCATGACGGTGGAAGAAATAGCAATCGTCAAAGAAAGACTTGCAGAGGTTGAAGCGGGCGATAAAGGTATCTTATTGGAGGATTACTGGGCGGAGGTTATGGCGAAGCGCGAGGTGCGTTCAGGTCAGCAAGCACCCCAGCAAATAGCATGAGCATTCCTGATTTCCCCGGAGCGTTCTACTTCTACAAAATTGAGACACTGACTAGTTGTGATGGCCGCGATCTAACTATAGAGTGTCAAGCGATAGGCAACTTGGTTCTGCCAACTGGTAACATTGTTGCCTGCGACGGCCTTATCCCCAGCCTAGAACCTTTCGTCCAAAGAGTCAAGCCCGGTTCTTATCCAATTGTGTTGAGTTTCGCACATTCCAATCACGGGCAGCACGTTGCTTGTTCTCTGCTGCGTTTCAGCGATACAATGCCAGAAGTCTGGAAGCAAGCAACGACTATTGATCAGAGTGTATCCGATCAATCAGGCTACGGCGTAGACACTGGAACAGGCTGCTTTGCCGATCTAGATGCTATGATCGCCTTGCTTGCGGCTCCCGACACTTACGAAGAGCTAAAAAAGGAAGTTCACAAGCCCTATACGGATTGGGTTGATTTCCGCGTGAGCGACAGCGCCCTCTGCAATATCATCGTGTTCTCATCAGGAGAAGGCGATGGGAGTTACCCCTCCTATTATGGCTATGACGCTGATGGAAATGCAGTCTGTCTCGCGACAGATTTTGGCATCATCGCCCCACTGCCAGACAAAAAGACCGAGGAGCCAAACAAGTTCCAATTGAAGCTTGATTTCTAACATTGCGCTATGAACATTGTTTTGATTGGTTTTATGGGGACGGGGAAAAGCGCGGTGGGGCGGGTGCTGGCCCGGCGTACCGGCTGGCAACACCTGGATACGGACACAGAGATTGAGCGGTCGGTGGGAAAGACGATCCCGGAGATTTTTACTGAGCTAGGGGAAGCGGCGTTCCGGGCGCAGGAAACGGCGTTTTTGTCGTCACTGGCAGAGGTGGCGTCAGTGGACAGCTTGATCTTGTCTACGGGGGGCGGGACGCCGCTGAAGGCGGAGAATGCGGCGCTCTTGAAGCGGATTGGAACGGTAGTCTGGCTCCATGTCGCGTCGAACGCCATTCTTGCGCGGGTCGCACATTCTTTGCATGAGCGGCCTCTGCTGGCGGCGCACCACGCAGACCCGCTGGGGCGCATTGAAAGCCTGCTGGCGGTGCGTGAGCCGCAGTATGCGGCGCTGGCGGACATGATTTTGGAAACGTCGGACTGCGCCAGCTCGGAAGAAGGTGCAGCGCGGCTGATGGAGCGGCTGGCATTGATATGAGCGAAAACACGCAAAATGAAGCGGCACAAACGGTGCAGATTGATCTCGGTTCCCGGTCGTATGACATTCTTGTCGGGCGCGGCCTGCTGAAGCAGCTTGGGCCGGAGACGGCGGCGCGGCTGGGCGGCGCGAAGGGGCGTCTGGCCGTTGTTGTCAGCAGCCCCGAAATCGCCCGGCTGTATGGGAAAATGGCGACGGAAAGCCTGAGCGCGGCGGGGTTTCGCGCTGAAACGGTTTCGGTTCCGCCCGGCGAAGGCTCCAAATCGCTGGCCGCCGTGCAGGAGATTTACGCGGCGCTGCATCGTCTTTCCGCTGACCGGCGGATGGTGGTGGTCGCGCTTGGCGGCGGGGTGATTGGGGATTTGGCAGGCTTTGCGGCGGCGACTTACACACGCGGTTTAGAGTTCGTGCAGGTTCCGACCACGCTGCTGGCCCAGGTGGACAGCTCCGTCGGCGGCAAGACGGGCGTCAACTTCGGCGGGGCCAAGAACTTGATTGGCGCGTTTTACCAGCCGCGCTTGGTCGTCATTGACCCGGAAACGCTGGGGACGCTGCCGCAGCGGGAGCGGCGTTCCGGCCTTGCGGAAGTCATCAAATATGGTATAATAGCCGACAACGCTTTCGCGGCGCTGCTGGGGCGCGAGATGCCGGGCCTGCTGGCATTGACTTCGCCGGAGTTAGATTTTGTTCTGGCGCATTCGTGTGCGATTAAAGCCCGCGTCGTAGAGCAGGATGAGCGCGAGGACGGCCTGCGGGCTATTCTGAACTTCGGCCACACGGTCGGTCATGCGCTGGAATCGGTGACGCACTACCTGGCGTATACGCATGGCGAGGCCATTGCGCTCGGCATGGTCTCAGCGGCGCTGATCGGCGAGGAAGCGGGCGTCACGCGGCCTGAAGACACGGCAGTCTTGATGGGTTTGCTTCGCGCGGCAGGCTTCGCCGTGCGCCTCGATCCGGCCCATTCGGTGCCGGAGATTGTCCGGCTGCTGGCCTGGGACAAGAAAAGCATCGGCGGCTCGGCCCGCTTCGTGCTGATGGAAGCCGTTGGCCGGGCGACGCCGGGCCATTCGGTTCCCGCCGCCGCGATTGAGAATGCGCTGGCCCGGCAGCAGCATTTAGAGAATTAGCAAAAATCAATGACCGAAAAACCGCCGGTGTGGGCTGATTGGCTTCTGACAGCCTGGGTGCTGGTCGTCGGCGTGTTTTATTTCGGCGGCTACTTTCTGCCGAACGCGATTGGGCGGTATACGGCGTCGGCGTCGGCGCTGTATGCCCTGATGCTGCTGGTTTCCGCCGGCTTCGGCGCGTTTCAGTATCTATCGAAGAACAGAAAGTAATTTCGATGCGATTTCCAAAGTTCGTGCCATCGGCACTTCTATTGCTCGGCGCGGTTTTGCCGCTCTCAGCGTCCCCCGCTTACCAAGCGTCGGGCGTGTGCATTCACCAATGCTCCTGCGCGTATGCCTGCCCGTGCATGTTCGAAAATGGGCCGGACAACTGCGCTCTCGCGGCGGTGTATCATCTGGACCATGCCGTGTATCAGGGAACCGACGTGAGCGGCCTGTCCATGATCTCGATTGACGGAGCCATAGACGCGCACGGCGGTTCGGCCTGCTGTGCCAAGCCCAATATGAAGGGCATGGCGATGAAGACGCACGCGGAGCCGGGCGTGGTGTATCTGGATGCGCGGGCGACCCCGGCGCAGAAGTCTGCCCTGCTGGGGTTGCTGGAAGCGCACGGCGAATGGCCGGGGCCGGGGCGTCCGGTCAAAAGCGTGCCGATCCGCTTTGTCAAGACCGCGCACGGCTACAAGACGACCGTGCCGGGCCTCTTTGACGGCGAAGCGGCGCAGGTGATGAGCCGCAATGGAGCGCCGATCACGGTGGACGGCGTCGGGTTTGCCGAGGGGCCGCACTGGGTGGTCGGGCGCAGCGTCGTCAATGACCTGCATGATGCCGGGCTTGGCTTGCGCTGGCATTTGCCCGGAACCAACGGCTCTTGGTCACAGTTCCGCTGGTCTTCTTAAAACTTCACCCAAGATCGCGTAAGGAGTTCTGCTCGTTGTCACTACAGGCTGTTAATCCGCGTTACGAAATACTCGAAGCAACGCCGGGGCCGGATACGCCGCCGTATGAATTTGTCAAGGCGCGGGACCGGGAGGAAGGCCGGGTGGTGGCGCTTCAAGTCGTGCCTGCGTCGGTTTTCGGAACAAGCGTCGCCAGGCGCGAGCAGTTTCAGGCAGCGGTCCAGAAAGCGCAGATGCTGGAGCATTCCAGCATTTTGCAGGTCTTTGACCAGGGCATTGCGGAAGGCACGGGCGATCTGTATGTCGTCCGGGAGCAGCTGCGCGGCATCACGCTTCAGGAGCGCATCCGGCGCATCGCGCCGTTCACGCTGGCGGTCTCCACCGATATTGCGGTCGCCGTGACGGAAGCTCTCGCTGCCGCGCACCGGGCGGGCATCGCGCACGGGGATTTGCGGCCCGGCCATGTGCTGCTCAGCCCGGAAGGGCAGATCAAGACCGCCGATTTTGTCTACGGCGCGATTGTCGCGGCGCAGGGAGACGAGCCGAACCGGGCGGCGTACCTAGCCCCGGAACTTAGCCTGCGGCCCGGCAGCGAAGCCGCTCCGACAGCCGCCGGGGATATTTATGCGGTCGGCGCGATGCTTTTCGAAATGCTGACCGGCGTTCTGCCCCTGGCCGGCGGCGTGCGCGTTTCTTCCCCGCGGGAGGTGAACCCCGATGTCCCGGCGGCGCTTGACGGCCTCGTCCAGAAGTGCCTGCACCCGGACCCTGCCGGGCGCTACCGCACGGCCGGGACGCTGCTGACGGATTTGCAGGCCATTCACACGGCCCTCCGAACCGGCAAGCCGCTTTCCTGGTCGCCGCTGACCGACAAATCCGCCCCCAAATCTTTAGCCCTAAAATCTTCAGCCCAAAAGGTCTCAGAAATGTCCGAATCTGCTCCCAAACGGCAGCCGAGGCCGCTGCCCGAAAGCCGCGAAGCCTCAAACGCAGCTTCAAACGAAGCCAAAAACAGCGAGGGGCCGCGTTACGAAAGGCCGGAGCGCGAGCGGACTTCGGCGCTGGCAATCGCCACTTCAATTTTGTTCGGCATTCTCGTCTTAGGCGTCATCGGCCTGGTCTGGTACGGAACGCGCTTTCTGGCTGTGCCGAACGATGTGGTTGTCCCAAACTTAATCGGCAAGACCTTTGACGACGCCAAGCGGATCGCGGGCCAGCAGCATTTCACGCTGGTGGAAAGCGCCGACAGCGCGTACAGTGACACCATGCCTGAAGACCAGATTTACGAGCAGAACCCGCTGGTCGGACACACCATCAAAGCCGACAAAGAAGTCACGGTCTTTCGCAGCCTCGGTCCGCGCCTGCTGACCGTCCCGGCGCTTACGGAAACGACCCAGGAGTTTGCCGGCAAAGCGCTTCTTCAGGCCAACCTGCCGCTCGGCACGACCACGCAGGAGTTCAGCGAGACGGTTCCCAGCGGCATCATTTTGAGCCAGTCCCCGCAGGGCGGCAGCAAAGTCGCCCGTAATACTGCCGTCAACTTCGTCATCTCGAAAGGCCGGCAGCCGCCGGAGATGCCGGCGGACGTGTCCGGTGATGCCACCGGCCCGGACCGGGCCGAAATCCATTGGAAGGCCGCGCCCCGCGCCGTGTCCTACACCGTCACGCGCTCGCTAGACGGCGATACCACCGTCGTTGCCCAGGCCCTGTCGGCAACGCGCTTCAGCGACACCGGCCTGGAGCCGAACACGACGTATTCCTACACGGTCAATGCCGTGAACTCAGCCGGCGCTTCCGACCCCAGCGAGTCGGTATTGATCACAACCGAGGCCAGTCCGCAAACGCAGGCGATCCTGCCGCCGGACGCCGTCGTCACCCCGCCCGCTGACGGCAGCGCCAGCACTGGCCCAAACGCCGATCCAAACGCCGGAACCGGAACCGATGGAACGACCGCGCCTGACCAGCCGAAAACCGCCCGCCTGCGCCAGTTCACGATTGCGTTTACCGTTCCGCGCCATCCCCGCCGGACACGCCATGTGCAGATTGAAGTGCAGGACACGACCGGCACGAATTTGGTGTATGACGAGAACCATGAGCCGGGCGAAGATGTCAGCGAGCCGGAGCAGGGCTTTGGCAACAAGATCACGTTCCGCATCTTCCTGGACAGCAAACTCGTCAAGCAGCAGACGCTTTAGAGACTCAATATAGGGCCAGCCTTTCAAGGCCGGGAAACACCCGCTACTGCTGATCCCAAAAAGATGCAAGACGAAAAACATCAAGATTGGCGAGTGGGAACGCTGATTATCAACATAATCGGTTGGTTGGATATTGCTTTCTTCTCGTTCTGTGGCATTATGGCCTGGCAGTCAGGACAAATGACAGCACTCCCAGTATTGATCCCTTTGGTTCTTATCGGGGTATCACTTCTGTTGTGCGGCGGCACAATAGAATTCACCGCTTCTCATATTCGTACAATGACGCCTTTTGGTTCCTTTCAAATGGCCTGGTCGGAAATGACGAGCGTAGAGAATGTTTCCGACACTTTGCTATTCATCGCGTCCGACAAGAAATTATCTGTGCCTGACCCCGGCATATGGTCGGGGAAAGAAAAGCGCCAAGCCTTCGCCTTAATGATTGAACAGTTGCAGATACACAAATTGTTGCCTATCAAAAGAACGCATAGGCTATTGCCATTCTCACATAATTGCAGGCGATAGCCTCAGTATTGCAGCCCAGCAATGCGTTGCGCCTGACGTCATTCTCGCCACGCCATTCTCGCCAATGCGGGGGGCTTGTCTTTACGTGCCAGACCATCGCGCAAGGGCCAGCCGATGGTGAGACATGGGTGCATGAGACGAGTATGTTTGACTGGAATAGGGCCGCGCATATATTTCGTGATGCAGAAGGCCATGCAAACCCTGCCACTTTGGTCTCACAAGGAAGATTTGCACGTCTCTTTGAGCAAGTTAGCTCTCATCCGGCCAATTTCAGGACGGATGCCATTACAGCAGGGCTAATGCCATCACAAGGCGCGGCAGCAGGTATTCGAGCATTTACACAAGTTTTCAGCAACGGAAAACAAGTTTGGGTACTTGTTCGTCATAATACTATCATAAACGCTGGCATTAATGCCGCAGGAGCGATAAGATAATGTCACTACTCGATGCTATTTACGAAGATATCAAGGGTGATTTTGTTAAGGCGGCTGATTGCTACGAACAATTGGTCCAAGCAGAGTGCGCTCCTTTGGAAGCGTATTTGAATCTGGCTGTGCTTTACTGGCAGTGTACCGATTATGGATTCAATGCAGGCCATAAATTAGATGTTGATTTTATTCATAAAGCTGGAGAGCGCTATCAAACCCTTTTACAAGAAGCAAACCAATGTTTTCCCTACCAGCCGGAAATTAGGTTTTGGATGCTTTACTGTGATTATATCACTCTTGGTGAACCCCCATTCACTGAAGATTGTAAGCGACTAGTTGATACTGTAAGTAAGCCTCTGGTTCCTTACTTCTACTTGTACTCGTCCTATAGCGGGCATGAATACGAGAAGGAAGCGAACGATTTACTAAACGAATGCCTGAAATACCCAACTGTCAAGAATAGATATATCATTTCTGTTATTCAAAGCGTAGCATCGCGGGCGAAAATTAAAACACGAAAAGAAGTCGCGGCAGTCTAACAATCTGCGAACCGTTAGGAACTGTTTATGTCCATCAAAATCGCGCCATCTATTTTGTCCGCCGATTTCGGCGCGTTTGCCGAGGCCACCGAAGAGCTATCTAGCGCCGGGGCGGACTACATTCACATTGACATCATGGACGGCCATTTTGTCCCCAATATCACCTTCGGGGCGCAGCTTGTCCGCGCCCTGCGCCCGGTGACAGCCGTGCCGTTCGATACGCATTTGATGATCGAGCGGCCGGAGCAGTATGTCGCGGAGTTCGCCAAAGCGGGCAGCAATATCGTCACGGTTCACCCGGAAACGACGTACCATTTGAACCGGCTGCTGCATCAAATCAAAGATGCCGGGGCGAAGGCCGGGGTCGCGCTGAATCCTGCGACCCCCATCAGCGCGATTGAGTGGGTGCTGGGTGATCTGGACCGGGTGCTGGTGATGACGGTCAACCCCGGCTTTGGCGGGCAGGCGTTCCTGCCGGAAATGCTGCAAAAAATTCATGCGCTGACGGAGCTGCGAGCCGCGCACGGTTTGCGTTTTGAGATCGGCGTAGACGGCGGCATCAACGCCGATACCGCGCCTCTGGCCGCGAAAGCGGGAGCGGATGCTCTGATCGCCGGCAGCGCGGTCTTCCGCCACCCGGAAGGCCTCGCCGATGCGGTTGCCGAGCTGCGGCGGCTTGCCGACGGAGCCGTTCCCGCCGAGACGCGCCGTAATGGAGGCCGCTGATGCTGCTCCGTGCCGCGCTGAGTCTGGTCCTGATTGCCGTTTCCCTGTACGGCGTTTGGGAAGTACGGCGCTGGGCGCAGCCGGAAACCGAGGGCCTGATTACGCCAAAGCAGAAGCGCCTGCGTGCTTGGGGGCTGTTCTTCCTGCTGGGCGTGCTGGGCCTGTGGCTGGGCGGAACTTACCTGCCGACGCCGCACGCGGGCAGCACGCCGGAAGACAAACGGGCGCTGATTCGCTGGATTCAGTACTGGATGCTCACGGTGATTGCCGCCCTGCCGCTGATCCCGCTGGCTCTGCTGGACTGGCGCGAGAACCTGCGGCTGCTGGCCGAGAACCGGCGCAAATTGTTTCAAGAGACGCTTGGCCCCTTGTCCCCGCGCATCGACCCGCCCGCTTAGATTGACTCGCCCGCTTAGATTGACCCGCCCGCCTGATACGCGGGCGTTTTCGTTTATTACTTATGAGGAGAAACTTGTGCAGAAAGAACTGACAAAAAGGACGGCGGCCCGTCTCAAAAGCATTGGCGGCGAAAACGCGGCGATCACGGCCACGGTGGGGCTGGATGCGTTTGTGGACGAGATCATTCGGGTGGTAGACCGGCGCACATCGGACATCGAGTTTACGGTCATTGAGCGGATTGTCGAGCTGGGAACACGCATTATCGGCGCGTCCGGCCAAAGCACCAACTTGGAGCTGGTCGTGGAGCGGGTCAAACTCGGCGGCAACGGTCCGATTATGGCGAACGCTCTCGCCGCGCTGGGGCCTGCCGTTTCCTGCCTCGGCCCTCTCGGCGAAGGCAGCCTGCACCCGGCATTCGAGGAGATGGGCCGCCATTCCACTTTGATCTCGCTCGGAGCGCCGGGGCACACGGACGCTTTAGAGTTCGAGGACGGCAAAGTTATGCTGGGAAAGCTGGAGCCGCTGAACTTTGTGACTTGGCCGCGCCTGCGGGAGCGGGTAGGAGATGACGGACTGATCGCGCTGTTTGCGAATGCCGATTTGGTGGCGCTAGTCAACTGGACCATGATCCCGGCGATGTCGGCGATTTGGGAAGAAATTCTCGCCCTGCTGGCCGCGCAGCCGGTCCGTCAGCCGCCGATCCGCCGGTTCTTTTTCGATCTGGCTGACCCCGAAAAGCATGATGACGCCAAAGTTCTTTCTGCCTGCCGCCTTCTGGCCCGGTTCCAGGAGTTTGGAGCGGCTACTCTGGGACTAAACGAAAAAGAAGCCTTTCGGGTCGGGCAGGCATTGGGGTACAAAGGCGGCCATCATGGCCGTTCTGAGGTGCTGGGCGTCACCGCCTTTATCAGCGCCAATCTGCCACTGGCCGCAGTCGTCGTCCACCCCCGCGCCTACGCCGTCGTCGGGGCCAACGGCCAGATTACCGCCGATGTCGACGGACCATTTATTGAAAACCCGGTGATTTCGACGGGTGCGGGCGACCATTTCAATGCCGGTTTTAGCCTCGCCAAGCAGCTCGGCCTCGCCGACGACGAAGCCGCCACCGCAGCCGCCGGCACCTCCGGCTACTACGTCCGCCACGCCGTCAGCCCAACTCTGGCCCAACTCGCCGAGTTTTTGGACGGTCAGGCGGAGGGGTAACTTTCTTTGGTCAATGATTATCAGCTCTCAGGCAAGTCTGCCCTTGTCACAGGCGTCAGTCGTTCTATTGGCATCGGCGCTGCCATTGCACGGGGGCTTGCTTCAATGGGTGCGAATGTGTTTACGACCTACTACCGGCCTTTTGACGGTGCAAACAGCAAGCAAGACGAAGCGGCTTCAATCTTAAACGAAATCAAAGCAACAGGCGTCAAGGCATATAGGTTTGAGGCCGATCTTGCTGATAGCGCTGCGCCAAAAGCAATTTTTGACCTTGCCGAGCAAACGGTCGGACCCATTGATATTCTGGTAAACAATGCTGCCAGCGACTATGAATGTGACATCTCCTCGGTAACTCCTGCCCTCATGGATGCTCATTACTGGGTCAATATGCGCGGAACGACGATGCTTTGTGCAGAGTTCGCAAAACGACATGACGGACGCCCCGGCGGGCGCATTATCAATCTGACTTCCGGCCAAAGCATTGACCCAATGGAAACTAACCTGCCGTATGCAATGACGAAAGGCGCAGTAGAGGTTTTGACAAAGGCATTGAGCGTTTCGTTGAAGGGGAAAGGCATCACTGTCAACGCCGTTGATCCTGGTGGAACCGATACCGGCTGGATGTCTCCAGAACTTATCGCCAGCATTCAGGCAAACGCTCTTTATGGCCGCGTGGGTACGCCTGAAGACGCAATGCGCCTAATTCTCTTTCTGGCTTCGGCTCAGGCAGAGTGGATGACAGGTCAAGTTCTCCATTCGCGAGGCGGATTATAATGCTTGGTTTTGGCACAATTCATGCACGGTGACACAGCATCTATGCGCCGCGCTCTGCGGCTGGCGGCTTTGGGGCGGCACGCTTCCCCAAACCCGATGGTGGGGTGCGTCATCGTCAATGACGCCGGGCAGATCGTCGGCGAAGGCTGGCATCCGAGGGCGGGGGAGCCGCACGCGGAGGTGTTTGCACTGCGCGAGGCGGGAGAGCGGGCGCGAGGGGCAACGGCGTTTGTGACGCTTGAGCCATGTTCGCATCACGGGCGCACGCCGCCGTGCGCGGATGCGCTGCTGGCGGCGGGAATCAAGCGCGTAGTCTGCGCGATGGCGGACCCGGACGAGCGCGTGTCCGGCAGCGGCTTCGAGAAGCTGAGGCGCGGCGGGGCGGAAGTCGCGGTCGGGCTTTTGGAGGCTGAAGCGCGGGCGCTGAACGCGGCCTACATCAAGCACCGGACTACAGGGCTGCCCTGGGTGGTTCTGAAGACCGCCATGACGCTGGACGGCAAGATCACAACCAGCACTGGCGACTCCAAATGGATCACGTCGCCGGTTGCCCGCCGTGCGGTTCATCGGCAGCTTCGGGACTGGTGCGACGGGGTTATGACGGGCGTGGGAACGGTGCTGGCGGATGACCCGGCGCTGACGACCCGTTTGATCCACAAAGCAGGCCGTAATCCGTGGCGCATTATTGTTGACAGTCAGCTTCGAACGCCGCTTGACTCGCAGGTCGTCCGGCAGTCAGCGCTGGACGGAAAGACGATCTTGGCGACGATCCCGGACGCCGACCCGCAGCGGCGGGCGGCTTTGGAAGAACGCGGCTGTCATATTCTCCTTTGCGAACCTAGCGATGGGCATGTTGACTTATCCGACCTCCTGCGCCGGCTGGGAACCCGCGGCGACATGATCAGTGTTCTAGTAGAAAGCGGCGGGCAGCTTGCGGCGTCGCTGCTGTCGGCGCATTTAGTAGACCGCTGGCTGGCGTTTATCGCGCCGAAAATCGTCGGCGGGACCGATGCGCCCGGCCCGGTCGGCCCGGTCGGCACGCTCGGCATCCGCCGCATGGCAGAGGCCTTAAAAGTTCAGTTTCAGCAGGTCCGGCGCTGCGGCCCGGACATTGTGATAGATGCCCGCTTTGGGTAGAATACAGCAGCGCAAGTAAGTTTTGGATTTAGTAAATTTTGGAAGGTGAGAAGCACGCACTATGTTTACGGGAATTATTCAGGAAGTCGGCCGCGTTGACGCCATCGAGCGCGGCGCACAATCAGCCCGGTTTACGATCAGTGCGGGAAATGTGCTGGACGGCGTTAAGCTCGGCGACAGTATTACCGTGAACGGCGCGTGCCTGACGGTGGTCGAGCAGCATCCGGGGCGCGTCGCGTTTGATACGGTCTACGAGACGCTGCAAAAGACCGCGCTGGGATCGCTTGCCATCGGAGACGAAGTCAACATGGAGCCGAGCTTATCGGCGAATGGCCGCTTTGACGGCCATATCGTGCAGGGCCATGTGGACGGCGTTGGGACAGTTGCCAGCATCCGCGAAGTGGACAACTCTTACTACATTTATATCACGGCGTCGGCGCAGATGCTGCGTTATATCGTCCGTAAAGGCAGCATTGCCATCGACGGCATCTCGCTCACGGTCGTAGACGCCGACGACAAGACCTTTTCCGTCGCTATTATCCCCCATACCTGGGACAACACCAATCTCCACACCCGCCGCGCCGGCGACCAGGTCAATTTAGAGACCGACATTATCGGCAAGTACGTCGAAAAGCTAATTGGCGGCGACTATGGCCGCTCCGAAACGACCCCGCTGCGGATCGCCGATTTAGAGCGCGAAGAGCGTCCCGAACCTGCCTGGGCCGGCCCGATGACCGCCTACCGGGAGTAGGGATGCTTGTTCCCCAATTTGATGCCCTGGGATTTGCCTGCTGCCTATTCTCCCGCCGAGTTGATTTACCGTGACGGCAAGTGGAAAACGCTTAAAGGGAACAGTGAGTGGTCTGCGACGGGACTTTACCTCTTCGTGCGGCTGGATGATCGCTTTTACGTTTGCCGAGCGAATTTAGAAGGCGGCATTGGGCATATCGAATTATCGCAGGGAAGGTCTGTAAATTATGCGGGTGAAGTAAAGTTTGGAGGACGCAAGCATCGCGGTCTTTTGCGTTTTTGGAACAACGTCTCAGGTCACTACAGGCCACCGGCAAGCACAGCCCACGAAGCGCACCTGCCGATAGAACTTTTCCGGTCACAGGATGGCTAAATACAGGATGATGAAAAATGCAGATCGAAATCGCTGAATACCTCCATCGCCCCCGCGACAGTAAGCGGGAGAAAGAACTCTTGCGGCATCTCAGAGAAATGCCGGAAGAAGCGCGTTACGATGTTGTTCAAAGTCTGCTTCAGCAGAGTACAAGTCTCGGTCTTCTTATGGCAAGCGGCAGCCTGCGGCAGAAACGCTACTTTGAGGAGATTCTCGAAATGGGATTTCGAAAAGGCAATGCAAGCACAATTCGGCCCTGGTTGGAATGTGCAGTGCCGAAGCTAGGCTTCCGTAAAGTCATTCTTCTGCTTGGCAATCGCATGGACACTGACCCCGCCGCCGTTGACAATGCTTTATACTGGATGCCCCGCTTCAAGCCGCAGAATGACCCGAAGGCAGATTTGGTCTGGGACAGCATCAAAAGTCGCCGGCAAAAAATTGCTGACTTAGAACGCCCCGAACTCGCCTGGGCCGGCCCGATGACCGCCTACCGGGAGTAACTACAATGACACTTCTTGAACAACTCCCGGCCCCTGCCGCGCAAATGGAAATCACTGAGGCTTTCGCAAAAGCGATTGCAGAAGCGGCAAACCTTCCCGCTGAGGACCAGAACTATCTTGCGTGGCGCATCATGGAGGAAATCGCTGAGGAACAGAAATGGACTGATAGCTTCGCGCGTTCATTAGATATGTTAGACAAGATGGCAGCGGAAGCGCGGCAGGATGCGATTGAAGGAAAGACGGTTCCTTTGGAAGACATTCTGTGACGTCAAAACTGGCGGCCAAATTCCGCAAGGATTTCAACGATCTGCCGGAAGATATACAGGCTCTAGCTCGGCAGGCATACCGTCTTTGGCGTCAAGACCCGCGTCATGGCAGTTTGCGTTTCAAGCAGGTGCATCCTAGCCGCCCATACTACTCAGTCCGAATTGGAGCGCATTGGCGGGCGGTAGGGGAAAAAGACGGCAACGAAATCACCTGGTTTTGGATCGGCCCTCACGCCGAGTATGACGGTTTGCTCAGGCAGCTATAACAGGAGAGTAGAGGCGCAGATGCCGGATAATCCGTTTGATACGATTGAAGAAGCTCTTGCTGACCTGCGGGCGGGCAAGATGGTCATTCTCGTGGACGATGAAGACCGCGAAAATGAAGGTGATTTTGTGATGGCCGCCGAGCATGTCACCGCCGAAGCGATTACGCTGATGACGCGCCATGCCAGCGGTATTATCACGGTTCCCATGCCGGAAGAGCGTCTTCTGGCCCTCAATTTAGAACTGATGGTGCGCGAAAACAGCGAAAGTATGCGGACGGCGTTCACGATTACGGTAGACGCAAAAGACGGTACGACGACGGGCAGCAGCGCGTCCGACCGGGCGCTGACCATTCGTAAGCTGGCTGATACAAACGCGGTTCCAAGTGACTTCAATCGGCCCGGTCATGTTAATCCACTGATGGCCCGCAAAGGCGGCGTCTTGAAACGCGCCGGCCACACCGAAGCGGCGGTGGATTTGATGACGCTGGCGGGCCTGCAGCCGGTCGGGGTTATCTGCGAGATCATGGGCGACGGCGGCGAGATGGCGCGGGTGGACGGCCTGGCGTCTCTCGCGGAGAAGTTCGGCCTGAAATTTATTACGATTGCCGAGCTGATCAAGTACCGGCGGCGGACGGAAAAATTGGTGCGGGAAGTCGCCCGTGCCAATCTGCCGTCGCGCTACGGCGACTTCATTGTTCACGCCTACGAAAGCGATGTGGACCCGGCCCCGTACACGGCCTTTGTGATGGGCGACATCAGCGACGGATTAGATGTTCTGGTGCGAATTCATTCGTCGTGCGTCACGGGCGATTTGATCGGCTCGTTGAAGTGTGACTGCGGGGACCAGCTTCAGCTGGCGCTGGAAAAGATTTCGGAGGCAGGCCGGGGCGTTCTGCTGTATATCGAGCAGGAAGGGCGCGGCATCGGGATTATCAACAAGATTAAAGCCTATGCGCTTCAGGATGCCGGCGCGGACACGGTGGAAGCAAACGTGCAGCTTGGCTTCAAGCCCGATCTGCGCGACTACGGCATCGGCGCTCAGGTCTTAGTGGATTTGGGGCTGAAGCGCCTGCGCTACATGACGAACAACCCGGCAAAGCTTGCGGGACTGGAAGGCTACGGCCTGGAAATCGGTGAGCGCGTTCCCTTGATCGCGGAACCGAATGCCTCGAATCAGCGTTATTTAGACACGAAGCGCACCAAAATGGGCCACTTTCTGGTGATGGACGAGCAGGACGCGCCGGGGTGAGGTTTCGGTCACTGGCTGTTTTTGTTGCGGCATCTTATATTTTAGAGAACATTTTTGGAATAAACGGCGTATAACATGAAGATACTTGCATGAAGACACTTGAAGGAACACTGATCGCCGAAAACTTAAGCATTGCCCTTGTCCTGAGCCGTTTTAATTCGCTGATCGGAGACCGGCTCTTGGAAGGGGCAGTGGACACGCTCAGGCGGCACGGCGTGTCTGACGATGAGATCACGCTGGCCCGCGTTCCCGGCGCATTTGAGATTCCGCTGGCGGCTTCGGCGCTGGCGAAATCGGGGAAGTACGATGCTGTGATCTGTTTAGGGGCGGTCATTCGCGGCGCGACCGCGCACTTTGATTATGTCGCCGGGCCGATGGCGTCGGGCCTGGCGAGTATTGCTTTGGAGACCGGCGTGCCGGTTTTGTTCGGCGTTCTGACCACGGACACAATTGAACAGGCGCTGGAACGAGCCGGAACAAAAGCCGGCAACAAAGGGGCGGACGTGGCCGCCGCCGCCATCGAAATGGCAAACTTACTGAAGACGCTTAAATAGCAAAAAACAAAAGAAAACCAACTTTACACAATATGAGGAACGTAGAAAAAATGAAGAAAGCAAGCTCGTATGCCGCCATGTTTGCCGTGGGAGTCGCCTCCTGCGCCATCGGCCTGAAGACCTTTGGCGATCCGGCGGCCCTGTTTAACACCACAACGGCCTCCAAACAGGCGGTTCTGACGGCGCTGGACACCACCCCGCCGGTATCCAAGCACTTTACCAACGATACTATCGTTGCCGATGCCGCCGCAAAAGTGGATGCGGCGGTTGTCACGGTTCATACCGTAGGCAGATCGGTCGCGCAGTCCGGCGATCCACTCTCCCGCATGTTCGGCGGCGGACCGGTTCAGACACAGCCGTCTCGCGGGGCCGGCTCCGGCATCATTATTAGCCCGGACGGCTATATTCTGACCAACAACCACGTCGTCGCCGACACGTCCAAGCTGACCATCAACGTCGGGGATAAAGGTAAGGCTTACACAGCCCATGTCGTCGGCACGGACCCGGTGACGGACATCGCCGTCGTCAAGATTGACACCGCAGGCGTGAAGCTGCCCGTCGCGCAGCTCGGCAACTCCGATGACGTGCGGATCGGCGACTGGGCGATTGCGGTCGGCAATCCGCTGGATGTCGGCACGACGGTGACGCTGGGCATTATCAGCGCCTTGAACCGGTCCGGCCAGAGCGCGGAAGGCCAGGCGATCCTGCCGGCGATCCAGACTGATGCCGCGATTAACCCCGGCAACTCCGGCGGCGCTCTGGCGAACATCAACGGCCAGGTGATCGGTATCAACGAGGCGATTTTGTCGCCGAGCGGCACGTATTCCGGCATCGGCTTCGCCATCCCGATTAACCGAGCCAAGCAGATCGCCGCTGAGATCATTCGCACCGGCCAGGCCACCCATCCCTATCTAGGCGTTAAATACGGAGACATCGCGGGTTTAACCGACGATGACCGGGCGCAGGGAGGCATTCCGGCGGACCTTGATCAGGGAGTAGTTGTCGCTCATGTCTACCCGCATACGCCTGCAGCGGCGGCTGGGCTGCATCTTTATGATGTGATTACCGCCGCGAACGGCCAGCCAATCACGGGTGAGGATGTGCTGGGTAACCTGATTCAAGGCCTGCCCATCGGCAGCACGCTGACCCTGCGTGTCATCCGCGACGGTGCGCCCCGAACCATCAACGTCACGTTGCGCGAGCGGCCCGCCACGTTCGGGCAGCCCCAGCCGGGTGAGCAGCAGCAGGCTCCGCAGCTTTCGCCGTTCGGCCAGCCGTAGGCTTCCGTTCTGACAGACAAACCCGGCCCTTCGAGGCCGGGTTTTTTTGTGCGCCAAACCTGCTCTGCGAGGTACAATGGTGACTATGAATGACCCTTTGACGCTGGTGCGCCATTTGTCCCGCCGGGCCATTGAAGTGGACGAAGCGCAGGTTCTATTCGACGAGATGAACCTCGCGGTCATGGACGCCGTCGGTGCAGACCGGGCGTTTGTCGCGCTGGCGCATGACGGAACCGGCGAGCTGGTGCTGGTTTCGACGGCGGGCGCGGGCTGGACGGATGAGTTCCGAGCGATGCGGCTCAAAATAGACGAGGAGGGGCGCGGAAGCAAGGGGCAGAGCGGGATTACCTCCCATGTCGCCGCGACCGGGCAGCCGTATATTACCGGCGATGTGAACGCCGACCCATACTACTTCGCGTTCTTTGACGACGTTTACAGCGAGATTGCCGTGCCGCTCCTGGACGGCAACGGCCACACACGCGGCGTCATCAACATTGAAAGCTTTCAGCGAGACCATTTCACCGACGACCATCTGCGCCTCATTCAATCCCTTGCCGACATTGCCGTGCTGCGGCTCCTGAGCGACGGCTACCGGGCGAGAGAAGCGGCGCTGGTCGAGATCGGCAAAGACCTCAGCGCTATTGCCGACACGGACCAGTTGATGCGCCGGGTGGTGGACGTGGCCGCCGCCCAGCTTCGCTTTGAGGACTGCTCGCTGTTTGTGCTGGATCGGGACCGGCAGCACCTGACGCTTCAGGCGGCACGCGGCGGGCTTGCCAAGCGCATCGGAACCGCCATTTACCCGATTGGCGAGGGCCTCACCGGCTGGGTGGCGCTCTACGGCGAGCCGGTCCGCACAGTCAGTCCGCGCGAGGACCCGCGCTGGCAGGGGCGCTTTGAGGAGTTCCCGTCTACCGATGTCGGCGCATTTCTCGCCGTACCGATCTTCGGCCGCAGCGGCGTTCTGGGCGTTCTGCGGGTCCTGCGCCGCAAAAGCGCCGCGCCCTGGTTCCGGCGCGAGTTCACCGAGGACGACGAAAGCGTTCTGCTGACAATCGCGTCTCAGCTTGGCACGGCGATTGACAACAGCCGCATTCTGGATCGTTTGGTCAACACCGAGCGCATGGCGGCCTGGGGCGAGCTGTCGGCAAAAGCCGCGCACATGATCGGGAATAGAACCTTTGCCATCAAAGGCGACTTGAACGAGCTGGAGTACCGGCTGTCCGAACCCGAAGACAAGCGGGGCGAATACAAGACGCTGGCGGAAGCGATGCGCCGGGGCATCTTCCGGCTGGAAGAAATCTTGCAGGAGTTCCGGGACTTCGTCCGGGCGACCCAGATCTCGCTGGCCGAGTACGACTTAAACAGCCTCATCCGGCAGTGCGTCAGCGAAAGCTTTCCCAAGCGCGGCCCGGTCACGCTGACACTGGACCTTGCGGATGACCTGCCGCCCATTCTCGCCGACGGCTCTCGCCTGAAGCGTGCCTTCTCGGAGCTAGTCGAAAACGCGCTGTCGTTCCAGCCCGATGGCGGGACGCTGACGATCCGCACGTCCCGCGCCAACCCTGCCGAGGCCCACGCGCTTGCTGACCTGTCGCGGGGTCGAAACTATCTCAAAATCGAGTTTCTGGACAGCGGTCCCGGCATCCCCGCCGACATCAAGCCGCGCATTTTCACGCCGTTTTTCACCTCCCGCGCCCGTGGCCTCGGTTTAGGTTTAAGTATCGTCAAAGGCATTATTGACGCCCATCGCGGCGGTATTGTTGAAACGGGGACAAGTGGCACCGGCGCACATTTTGTCGCGTTTCTGCCGGTTAAAGGAGAGTGATATGACTTTGACAATTCCTGCTCTTTCGGGTGAGCTTCAAGCGGAATTTGATGCCTGGGAGCAGGCCGCTGATGAAGACATGGCGCGGCTGAATGCCGAAGAGGGGCTAGAATGGATAAGCCCTGTCCTAAAGGATAGGTTTGGGGGCGCAGACGCCAACCGGTCTGCGACCGGAAGATAAATGTGTTGCCGTAACAGTCTTCCGCCCGCAGGGCGGTTGGCCGAAGGCCGCTAGACCTGTCCTTTAGGACGGGATTTTTACGGCGGGACTTGTTTTCCTGATACACCCGGCCAGCAGCAAGCGAGGAAACTAAATTGCGCCACAAACTTTGTTTTCTCTCTCTGCTGACTGCCGCTTTGTTTTTGGGTATACCGGAGGCAAACGCCATGCCTGACACTACGACCACCGGCAACACGCTGACTGACAATACCATCACTGCGCCGGGAGCGCACCTGAAAAAGATTGCCGAGAATTTCACCTTCACCGAAGGCCCGGCGACTGATGCCAATGGCGATGTCTTTTTCACCGATCAGCCGAATGACCGCATTCTGAAATGGCACGCGGCAGAAAGCAAGATTACGACATTCCTGCAAGGCTGTGGCCGCGCAAACGGGATGTGCTTTGATGCGCGTGGCGATCTGTGGACTTGCTCCGACGAGCATAACGCCCTGTGGCGCATCAGTCCGGGCGGCAAAGCAACCGTCGTCATCGCGGATTATCAGGGCAAGCGGCTGAACGGGCCGAACGACGTCTGGGTGCGGCCGGGCGGCGGCCTCTACATTACCGATCCGTTTTATGTGCGCTCTTACTGGGACCACGGACATCAGGAACAGGACACCGAAGGCGTCTACTACCTGCCGCCCGGCGGCACCATGCTTGTCCGGGTCATCTCCGACTTTGTCCAGCCCAACGGCATTATCGGCACGCCGGACGGCAAAACGCTGTACGTCGCCGACATCGGGGCCGGCAAAACGTACCGCTACACAATTGCTCCCGACGGCTCTTTAGGCGACAAGCACCTGTTCTGCCGCCTGGGTTCCGACGGCATGACCATTGACAGCGACGGCAATGTCTACTTGACCGGCCACGGCGTCACGGTCTTCGGCCACACGGGAACCCAAATCCTGCACCTGCCCATCCCCGAAGACTGGACCGGCAACATCTGCTTCGGCGGAACCGACCGCCATACCCTGTTCATCACCGCAAGCAAAAGCGTCTATACCCTCGCCATGCGCGTCCACGGCGTCGGCAGCCAGTGAAGCCTTTCAACGCGATTGCCTTACCGCGCCTTGCTGATAGACAGTACGCCGTCTGCATGAGAAATATCAAAGCTGCCGGTGCTGCCGCAATCCCGTAGAGCCGTCGCGGCGGCTTTAATACGCGCAGGAAAGCGGGTTTGATCGCCTGCGCTCCAATCAGTCTCAAACTCAGTCAACTTGCCCGCATCAATGATGACATTTATCTTCCCTGGATAGCCTCCTGCTTCTAAAGCGATCTGAACTGCCTTGCCGTCGTTCAGCGCTTCCTGCTGTGCAGTGATGCCCTCCTGACAGAAAGCCGTGAACTTTGAGCGTATTGCGTAAGGAATGTTCATGTCAGCTATTTTTAGGTTTCCCAAACAAGTCCGAGACGCGGCTGCGGAAGCCGGGGAGGAGGTCGCTGAGGTCTAGCTCGTCTTCGGGCTGATAGGTGACGCTGTCTGAGGGGGAACGGAAGACGGTGACGGTCTGGGTTTCGGGGAACATGTGCCAGACTTGACATGCGCCGGACTCAAAATACTCGCTGACTTTGCGGGTCCTGTCGCCGGGTTCTTCGGAGGGGGAGATAATCTCAACGGCAAGGTCGGGCGCGAACTCGATAAAGCCGTCGGGGACTTTGCTGTTCGGGAAACGGTCATAGCGGGTGAACGCGAAGTCCGGCACGCGCAGATTGCCGCTTGCCATGCGGTAGCCGGCCTGCGACGCGGTCAGCATCCCGTAGGGGTCAGCATACGGAAAAAGTATGTACCCGAGATAGATAACAATTCTGTCGTGTTTTCCACTTGTTGGCACTTCCTGTAGTTTCCCCTCTACCAGTTCCCACTTGCTGCCGGGGTTGTTTGGCAGGCGCATGAGATATTCGTCCGTGATCTCTTCAGTGGTTCCGCTCATACGCGGCTTCGACAATTCAGCGACGGCCATTGCGTTCTCCTAAGTGCTGTTATTTTTCGAGTCAGGTTGGTTTTCTGCATGAAACCAGCCCAGAAAATCATCGGTGCGAGCAAAATAGCGAGTGATACCGGCAGCCGACAACAGGGCTTCAATTTCCGGTGTTTGGAAGTCTCTGATGTTGCCGCTTAGAAAAACTTTTTCGTCTGGGGGATGTTCGCTGGCGTGAGCCAGAATGACAGCCAGTATGAGATTGTCTGTATGGTCTTTTGTCAGACCGGCAGAAAGACTTCCTTGAAACGCTGCTTGCGTTAAAGGCAAAAGTTCTACCGCAAAGAAACCTGCCTGAAGGCCGAAAACCTTGCTCAGAAAATCACGCAGACGGACTTCGACATCATTCAGCAAATCAGCATTTTCAGTGAGAGCAAGCAGTAAATGCTTGATAAGAGCTTGGGCGTGAGGCGAATTGGGGTAACGCCGCAGCTTGCCTATTTGGTCGTTGAGTGTTTCTTTCAGCGTGTTCCGCTGTTTTTTCTCAGCCTCAAAAACGGCCCAAACTTCCATGATGCAGACGGAAGGCAGTGCAATCTGGAGTTCGGCAGGCGGAATTTGAAGCAGAATGTTCGCTTTTTCGTCTTGGCCGAAAGCCGCCCCCACGATAAAGTTCGTTTCCAAGTAAAGAATTACACTCAAAGCATCTGCTCGGTGCGCGTCGTGCCGTTATTGAGTTTCGCGACTATTTCCAATTGACTCAGTTGATCGAACAACGGCGGCGTCGCAGACTTCCAATGATAGGCAACATCGCGCAGCCAGGTTTCCACAAGCGTTGTCAGATAATACTCATAAATGTTTTTCTCGCGGAACTCCGGTTCATAGTCGGAAAGAACGTCTGCGGTAGGCGCTGTTAGCAGCAAAGAAAGCGTCTGCGATTTCCACTCGAAGATTTGAATGTCTCGCAGAGTGACCAGCATGGCATACGGGATGTTTGGAGCCGCTTGAAGATACTGCACAAGCTGCTCTTGGTCAAACACCTTTTCTTCCTGCCGCGCTTTGACTTCAACCAACATTACCGGAACATCATCGGCGTCAAATACGACAATGTCTGCCAGGTAGACGCGAGCCGACATTTTTTGCAATGTTTCCATGTCCATTCTCCTCTTGGTATTATACCTGGCTGTCAGTGCAAGATATTCAGCGCGGAACAGGAATAGCGGTGAGCGCTTCCTCGATCATCTGTGTTCCGGTGAGGCCGCCGTAGCGGGTCTTGGTGTCGAGCATCATGCGGTGGGCCAGCACGGGGACGGCGAGGGCGTGGATGTCGCCCGGCAGGACGTAGTCACGGCCTTCGGTCAGGGCGCGGGCCTGGGCGGTGCGGAAGAGCGTCAAGGAGCCGCGCGGGGAGACGGCAAGCCGGATGCGCTGGTCGCGGCGGGTCCAGTCTACCAGGCGCAGGATGTATTCGGCCAGCGCCTGGTCTACGGTGACTTCGCGGACCTGGGCCTGCAAGCGGACGATGTCGGCTCCGGTGACGACCGGCTGGAGCGTGTCAAAGGGGTGCAGGCGGTTCTGCCCGTATAAAATCTCGAGTTCGTGAGATAAATCCGGGTAGCCTAGCGTGATTCGTATGGCGAAGCGGTCCAGCTGGGCTTCGGGCAGCGGATAGGTTCCCTGAAAATCCGTCGGGTTCTGGGTGGCGACGACGAAGAACGGGTGGGGCAGGTCGCGCCGGAGGCCGTCCACCGTGACCTGGCCTTCGCTCATTACTTCGAGCAGGGCGGACTGGGTGCGCGGCGACGTGCGGTTGATTTCGTCCGCCAGCACGATGTTGGCGAACACAGGGCCTTCGCGGAACGTGAACGAGCCGTCGCCGGGGTTGTAGAAGCTGCTGCCGGTGATGTCGGCGGGCAGTAAATCCGGCGTGAACTGGATGCGCCGGAAAATGCCGTCCATGGAGCGGGCCAGCGATTTGGCAAGCGTTGTTTTGCCCGTGCCGGGGACATCTTCCAGCAGCGTGTGGCCGCCCGCCAGCAGCGCAATCAGCAGCAGGCGGATGGCATCGGGCTTGCCGCGAATGACTGAGGCTAAGTTGGCTTCGATTTTTTCAATAGTTTCGGCGGACGACGTCATTTCCGCAAGAACGGTCATATTTTCTCCAAAGCTTTCTTTTCCAAAGTTCTGAGTGTGCGGTCAAGCTGCGCGATGTCGGTTTCGGTAGGCGATGGGCCGAAACGCGCGTGCTCGTAATCTTCAACAAAGCTGCGCACTGATCTGTCATTCTCGAGCTGCACCGCTTGCAGATGCTCAGGCCAGGTTCGGTTCTCAGGGCAGGAAACGCCCCGCCGCGCCAGCAGCGCCTCGAAGCGGGCGGACAGCGCGGCAAAAGCGGCGTCCGGGCTGGAATAGCGGAAGCCGGGCGTCGGCAAGCGCCGCCGCTGCCAGTATCGGTATACCTGCGGAACCAAGAGGCCCAGCACCAGCAGCACAAATAACGTACCTTTTTGGGACCAGCTTGCCGTGATGACCCAATTGCGGACTGCTCCGAGCAGGTCCTGAAGTTTTTCCCAAACCTGCCAGTACAGCGGGATCGGACCGGCCAGGGCGTCGGGGCGGCCATTGCCGGGGGTTGCGTCTACCGTCACCCAGCCGGTTCCGGTGATCCAGCTTTCCGCCCAGGCATGGGCGTCGCGCTGACGAACCAGCGCCCATCCGCGTCCATCGGATTCATGGGCGTAGTAGCCGGAAACATAGCGGGTGGGAATGCCGGACGCCCGCAGCATGACAACGGCGGCGGACGCGAAGTATTCGCAGTGGGCCGACTTATGCTGCAAAACAAAGTTTGAGATCGGCTCGCCCGACCCAGGGTTCACCGTCAGGCTATAGCGGTTATTGGTTCCCAGAAACCGAATAACTGCGTCAATCTTCGCCTGCGGCGCGGTGTATCCGGCGCTGACCTGCTTGGCCAGTACGGAGACGCGCCGGTCAACATCCGGGGGAACCGCAAGGTCGCGCACCAGCTCCGGCGGCGTCGGCGGCGCATCCAAGAGGCCCGACGCGCCTTCGGTGATGTCATAGGTGAGCGGGGACGTGTCATTGGGCGGCGTCCGCAGCGGGCCATCTGTCTGGGCTGCCCAATCTACCGGGTGCGCCTGCTCCGGCACAATTGCCGCTGAGTGCAGGGGCGCGAACAGCAGGCCGATCTCGTCGTCCAGGCGCACATACTGCGCCTTCGGGCCGGAACCAATCGCAGGCTGGCGCGGCAATGCGATAGAGCCACGCGCATCCAGCGACGGCCCCCAGGTTCGCCCGGTGTAAGTGTCAAATGTCATGCCGCGCAGGTAGGGATCATCGCCCAAATTGTGAATCCGCAGAACGCGAGTGAGCGAGTCGCGCAGGGTAAACGACGAGCCTAAAATCGGCTGTCCGCTCATGCCCATCGTGGGCGACATATGCCGCGCCGGGATCGCCCCCAGCAAATTCAGCACGCTCCTGTAGCGGGTGAATGCCGCCTGCGTCACGCCGCCGAGCAGCACGGCGGCAAGCATCGGCAGCAGGGCATAACGCAGCGCGGCAGCGCCGCCGGAGCTTCGGCGAAAGCCGGGCAGCGCCAGCGTAAAGAACAAGAAAAACGCGGGCGCGAGATACCAGAGATAGTGGTAAGCATCGTCAAATGTGCTGCACCCGATCAAAAAGACCATTGCCGACAAAAAGACCGTGAACGGCGCTCTCGCCCCGCCCGTCGGCTCCCGCCGCCAGAATTGGAGGGCGGTCTCAGCAGCGGCGGCTAGGGCAAACGAGTAGAGATAGCGGACATCGAAGAAAGCGTTGTCGTCTTTCTTGGCCGTGATTAAGTACCCGAAGACAGCTGCGCCGATGACAAGAATACGCAGGGTCCATTTGGTCAGCGTCTCGTTCTCAAACCGCGCTTTAAACCCATACGACGCCGCAAGGCCAATTCCGAGCGCCGTCAGCGGCACGAACGCGCCGCTGCTAAGGGCAAGCGCCGCGTAAGCCAGCCCTGCCGCGACGGCGGCAGGCCACGGCGGGCGCTGATAGGCGGCTGTCGGGGTTTGTTCCAGCCTGCGTTCATCTGCAACTGCGTTCATAATGGCTGCCCAATTCTACAATCTCTGCGTCGGTGCGCCGGAACACAAGCCCGGCCTGCGCGTCCTGCACCATCGCCCGGACGTGCTTAATAATTCCCTGCTTGGCTTCAGGCGACACCCAGAACGGATACGGCAGCCGCTCGAAATCTTTGCCTTGAATGTTTTTCGTGTGGTTGATGACGTTTTTCAGAAGCGCCAAACAAAGCGGCGACAATGTCCATCCGAGAACAAAGTAAAGCTCGTCCGGGTCAACTCCCTCGCGCAGAAACGCGCAGGGAGCGCCGCTGTCTAAGATGCAGCCGGGCGGCAGGTAACGAGCGTTCAGCGTTTGGGAAATGAGCTGCCAGGTCAAGCCTTCGCGTCCGAAAAACTTCCGGCCCCCAACTCCATGCAGATACCAGTTGCCGCTTTTCTTGAACGCCCGCACGGCGTCGCCGTCATCTTTCCAGTAGACCGCGTGCGTCGGGGGCGCATACACTAAAGCGCTGTCGGCTTTGTTGTAAACGCAGTAGTCGGGATGCGGCAGCCGGATTTCCCTCGGAGTGTCACGCGGCGTCACGCGCACCGTGCGCCGTGTCTCGCCTCGGCAGACCTGCGCCGCAATCTGCGCCCGCTTCTGCGGCGACAGAAAGCCGAGCCGGGCGCGGCTGACCTCGTTTTCCAGGGTAATCGGGGGGTCAATAAACGTAAACTCGAACGGCTCCGAAATCGCGCCGTTCTTGATTTCGCGCACAAATAAGCGGTTGTCGCCGATGGTCATGCCGCTGGTGGCGACTAGAAAATCGCCGAGCTTTGGCCCGGCAAAATAGGGCGCGTACTCGTTCGTCATCTGCCACGAGTGGTTCCCCGTGAGCGCGATTTGCTCTCGCGGGACAGCGCTGCCGTCCAGCATCAGCGCCTGCGCCGGGCCGGTCTTGACAAAGTCCAGCACGACCATCGCGTACTTGGTTTCTGCCGAAAACCCGTCCAGCCGGATTACAGTCGGAGACCCCGCCTCTAAAAGCAATCGGCGCAGGCCCTGCATGGTGTTAATCGTCAGAAACGTATCGCTGCAAATGAAGCGCAGGCGTCCATTGGGCCTCAGCAAGTCCAGGCACTTGACAATGAAGAACGAATAGGTTTCTTTTTTGATCTTCAGCCCGCCGCGCCAGCCGAGTTCTTTATCTAATGCGTCTTGAAGCTCCGGCGCAATCGTCCCGCCAAACGGCGGGTTGCCGATCACATAGTCAAAATAGACGGGGAACGGTGTCCGAAAGAAGTCCGCGCAGAGCAAATTATGCCGGGCCGGACAGTAACCCCAGCGCAATTCAATGCTTTTCAAGCACTGCGCGTAAAGCGCCGGGTCAATCTCGACGCCGTAGACATTGCGCGTCAGAATTTGGTCCAGGCGTTCTGGAATGGGGCCATCGTACAGTGGCAGGAACTTGGCAATCAGCGGCAGAATAAACGACCCGTCGCCGAAGCTCGGCTCCAGCACGGCGGCCTCGCGGGACAACGGCAAATTGGCAAGGCGTTCTGCAATGGCAGGCGGCGTCAAAAACTGGCCGAGCTGCCGCTTTTTGTCCCGTAGAGTTTTGGTCTGGCTCACTCCGCAAGCGTCTCCCGGCCTTTGGGCAGTTGAAACGCGAGATGGCGGAACGCGGGCCAGTCTTCTAAATCTAAGCTGTAGTCTTTGGGGTCGTCGCTGAAAAAGTAGTCGTAGCCGGTGAACAGATGCTCGAACGGCAGGCCAATAGCCAACGCGACGGCATCTAATGGCTCGCCGGCGAACTGCCCGGCTTTTGCGCGGGCGTCTTGAAGCGTCTTTTCGAATTGTGCTGGCGGCACTTGCAGAATTGACGAGAGCGCCTCGGCATTGCCGGTATAAAGCGCGGCTTCGTCGGCAGTGTCCGCGACTTGCGCGGGATCGTCGGCAAATCTGTCTTTGACTGCGCCGTTTTCGTAATAGGTGTAGCCCCAGTGAATGTCGTCGGCGACCCAGACTTCCAGCGCGGGAACGCCGAGCGACCCGGACACAGACTTTGCCAGCAGGCCGCTGTCGGCCCAGTCGTCTACATAAACCGACACCCAGCCTAGCCCCGATTTGCCGCTGACCAAGACGCCGTACCAGTTGTCGCCGCCCGGCAGCTTGTCCTCGTCTTCGACAATTGCGGACGCAGGTTCGTCTGACAGCAGCCGAAAGCCAGCGTCTGCGAACACTTGGGTCACCGCGTCTTTGGCCTGTGATGGATCGTCGGTTTTGAGATGAATGCTGATGTAGTAGCCGCCCATAGAAGTTAGTTTACCACAGAGACCTACCTCCTTGCTTCGCTCATTCTTCGCTTCGCAGGGTCCTTCCTAAAGGGAAGATACAGATTATGACCGTATTTAGCCTGCCGCAAGCACCCTTGCTTTAGGCTTTATTGGGGTTAGGCTTTATTGGGGTTAGGCTTTATTGGGGTTAGGCTTTATTGGGGTTAGCGGGGCGTTAAGGTTTTATTGGGGTAGGCGGGCTTCCCCAAGCGTTATGTTACAGAGCCTTTAAGGTTTTATTGGGGTAGGGTTTTATTGGGGTAGGCCGAGCGAAGCGAGTTTTGACTATAGTCAAGAATGTGGTATAATGTCTCCGGCATGAGAACCTACGAATATCACTGTCGCCCGAATAAGAAACAAGAAGCACAGTTGATGAATGTCCTCATGGCCTCACGTCGCCTCTATAACGACGGACTGCAAGAACTTGTGGAACACTACAAGGCCACAGGCAAGCACATGAACTTGTTTGAGCAGGATAAGCGACACGGAGCCAAACAGCATCCCGACCTGCCTGCGGTCGTCGTGGACACCACGCTCAAGCGCCTGCATCGTTCGTTCGCCAACTTCTTCCGAGGGCGCAAGGAGGGCAAGCGCATTGGGTTCCCGCGCTTCAAGTCCGCCGATGCCTGGAACACAATTCAGTTCCGCGATGCCGCCAACTGCCTTGATGGGAACTACTTGAAAACGCCTAAAATCAGCGGTGGCAAAATCCGCGTCAATGTGTATCGGCCTTTGGACGGCAATTTCAAGTTCGCCCGCCTTGTTCTACGTCCTTCAGGCTGGTATGTGCAGTGCGTCACCGATTATGACGGGCAGCGTCTAGAGCCAAACGATAAGGCTATCGGCCTGGACTTTGGTATCACCTATCTTGTGGCTGACAGCGACGGCGGCTTTGTCAAGAACCCGAAGTCCTTTCGCACGTCTGCCCGTAAACTAGCCTCTGCCCAAAAGCAACTGGCAAAGTGCAAAAAAGGAAGTCGTCGCCGTCGCAAGGCCAAAAGGCAAGTGGCGCGTGTCCATGAGCGGATTGGCAACCAGCGCAAGGACAAACTGCACAAAGTCAGTCGTTCGTATGTCAACCGCTACGGCCTGATTGCCATAGAAAACTTGAAACCCGCAAACATGGTTAAGAACCATTCGCTGGCATTATCTATTTCGGATGCCTCCTGGGGGCTGCTGCGATTTTTCCTCGCGTATAAGGCTGAAAGTGCTGAACGCAGGCTCGTATCTGTCCCGCCGCATTACACTTCCCAAAGGTGTAGACGCTGCAAAGAAATTGTTCAGAAGTCGCTGTCTGTTCGGACGCACGTTTGCCCGTACTGCGGGTACGTTGCCGACCGAGACACGAATGCGGCTCAGAACATACTTCGTATAGGTCTGGACGAGACCTTTGCCGAGGGCGCGAGAGGGGCTGGCTTCGCCAGTGAGTCACCGCACCTGTTGAAGCAAGAAGCCCCTGGGCTTTAGCCCATGGGGAGTGTCACAAGAAACAAAAGCCTTTACGCCCAACTCTTAATCCTTCCTTTAGGAAGGACCCTGCGAAGCGAAGAATGAGCGAAGCAAGGTGGTAGGTCATGCCCCGCGCAGTCCCTTCGGCACGACGGCGCGGTCCAGCAGGTCAAACCCATACTGCACCAGCAATGCTAAGAGGGCGGCAGGGATGGCCCCGGCCAGAAGCAGCAGATTGTCGTTGTTTTCCAATCCCTGCGTGATCCGGTCCCCGTAGCCGCCTGCGCCGACAAACGCGGCGATTGTCGCGGTGCCGACATTGATGACGGCGGCGGTCTTGATGCCGGCAAAGATGGCCCGTGATGCCAGCGGCAGCTCGATTAGCCGTAAACGAGCAGCGGACGGCAGGCCGAGGGCCAACGCCGACTCGCGCAGGGTGGGGGAAATATCGGTCAGGCCGGTGTACGTGTTACGGACAATCGGCAGCAGCGAATACAAAAACAGGGCGGCAATGGTCGGCACCGGGCCGATCTGATGCAATAACGCAATCAAAAACGCCAGCAGGGCCAGCGACGGAATGGTCTGGATCAGGCCGGTAATGCTGAGAACCGGCTGGGCGGCGGCTTTGGTCCGCGCCGCCCAGATGCCGAGCGGGATGCCCGCGAGAATGCTGAGTGCCAGCGACGCGAACACGAGAAACAAATGCTGGCGCGTTTCCGGCCAGAAGTCCGGCCCGGACAGGTCCGACCAGAGCGTTTCATGCACCGATTCCGCTTTGCCGCCCGAAAGATATGCTTTGGCGACAGCGGTTGGCGTCAAATTGTTCAGCTCCACTTGGGCATTTAGCGTAATCATCTGCGGAGCGCTGATTTTGCCCTGCATCGCGGACAGCGCCGCCCAAGTTTTAGGGAGTCGTTGCGGCAGGTCTTTTCGGTAGAGCAGCACGGCGTCGTAGGCGGGGAAGTAATGCTTGTCGTCGTCCAGGACGCGCAGCTTGTACTTGGCGATTTTTGAGTCGGTGGAATAAATATCCGTGACATCAATCTGCCCGGCGGCCAGCGCTCCATACGCGAGGCCGTGATCTAATCCCTGCGGCGCGGCGAACGGCAAACCGTAAGCGGCCTTGACGCCGGGCCAGCCGTCGGCCCGTTTCAAGAACTCCTGGGACAATCCCAGCTTCAGCTCCGGGTGCTTGGCGAGATCGGACAGCGTTTTGATGCCGAGCTTCTGCGCCTGATCGCCGCGCATGGCAAGCGCGTAAGTATCGTTGAAGCCGAGGGGGATACCTGCCGCGAGGCCCATCGGCGTTAGGCGGGCGTTCATGTCGGCGAGGCTCATCTTGTCTTTGCTTTTGAGCAGCTCTTGCGTGATCGTGCCGGTGTATTCGGGATAAACGTCAATGCTGCCGCTTTGAAGGGCGGCAAAGACAATGCCGGTGTTGCCGAGGCCCGACTTGTGCACGGCCTGGACTTCGCCCACTTTGTTGGCCGTCTGGGTGACAACCTCGCCCAGAATACGGGACTCGGCAAAGCGTTTAGAGCCGACGTTCAGCGTGTGCTTTTGGGCGCAGCCGGAGAGGGTGAGGAGGAGCAGGAGAAGGAACCCGCGCCCCCAGGCAGAGGCGTTTTGCTTATTCATTTCGCGCTCACCTCCGGGACTTCCGGCAAGGGGGAGCGCTGGGCGCGGATGAAGTCGGTGACGTAGCTCTCGGACGGGCGATGCAGCAGGTCGTCGAGCGTTCCCGACTGCACGATTTCCCCGGAGCGCATCAAGATAATCGTGTCGCCGAAATAGGCCGCTTCGCCCATGTCGTGCGTGACCAGAACAACCGTCTTGTTGAGGCGGGCAAAAATGTCTTTCAACTGCGTCTGAAGCTCGCTGCGGGTAATCGGGTCTAACGCGCCGAGCGGCTCATCCAAAAGCAGCAGGGGCGGGTCGAGCATCAAGGCCCGCATCAGGCCGACGCGCTGCCGCTGGCCGCCGGATAAATTGGATGGGTAGCGGGATAAGGCTTCTTCAGGCAGCTGCACAAGCTCGGCCATCTCGGTCATGCGCTGGTTGATTTCGCCGCTGGGCTTGCCGAGATAACGGGCCAGAAGCGAGACATTCTGCGCGGCGGTCAGGTGCGGGAACAGGCCGCCGTCTTGAATGACATAGCCGATGGCATGACGCTGGCTTTCGGCGTTTTGCGGGGTCAGCGGAGTGTCCCCAATTACCACCTGGCCGGTGTCGGGCGTAATCAAGCCGACCATCAGGCGCAGAAGCGTAGATTTGCCGCAGCCGCTGGGGCCAATCAGCACAGTGGTTTTGCCGGGAGCCAGTGTCAGCGTGGTCGGCGCAAGCGCGGCCTGGCCGCTGTATGCCTTGGAAACATTCTCGGCAGAGATCATAAACAGTGAGTTCGCCGCGCCGCGCCCGTTTTCCTGCCGCTCAAGGCGTCGCTGGGGCAATAATAGGAGCCGGCTGGATTGGAATAATGCCGCCCATCGCTTGAATGGCGTGCAGGTCAATGAAGATAATCTGGCCGGTCGTTCCCGGCTTCGGCTGCGGAACAGCACTTGTTTTCGGGTCCGTCAGCGTCACTTCATACGCGACCAAGTAGGTCTCGCCGCCTGCTGAAGTCGTCGTGCCCTGAGTCGCATACAGATTGGCCTTTCCCTGCGCGTCCACCAGCGCGACCAGATGATACCCCGCGCTCATCTGGTCGGTCGGCACGGAAAGCGGGAACGCCTTCCCCGAAAGCATGTCTCCCAGTGGATTGGCGGCGACGGCCGGTTTTGCCGCAGCGGGCGCGGCCAGCACTGGCGGCATCAGCCGCAGCCGTGTTAGCCCGAACGCGCCAATCGCCAAGATACCGCCGGTCAGCATGACCGTTAATATACCGCTACGTTTCATATGTTTTCATCCTCTCATCTGCTTGCTATCGCTTCAACTTTATACCGGCCCTGCCGTCAAAGGTTGCAGAACGTCGTCAACCGTCAGGCCGATGTGAGCGAACTGAGACGCAATGTTCCAGTGGACGGGCCGTTTTTCGGGAAGAAACCAATTTGCTCCGGTTTCCACCCACTCGGCCCGGTATCGCTCTATTGCGGCTGGGTTGTTGTAGCCAAACTGCCAGCCGCAGGAAGGGCAGATTTCTTGGGAACCCCAAAAGCGGGGTGATGGGCCAGGGTTTTCGGCGAGTCCGTCGTAACCGCAAATTGGGCAGGTGTAGTTCTGCATTGGTTGATCCAGATAGCCCTTTTGCATGGATGTGTTCGTCAACGGAACCATGCCGTGAACGGCACGGCTATGGGGCGCGGACGCCGAGAACTCCCACTTCGTGGGACTAAGATAGATTTTCCCAATCGGCGGCACACTCCATTTTCGGTGATAGTTTTCCGTCGGCGTGATGGCGCTTTTGGTTCTCAACATAAGCAACAACACGCTTTAAATCACTCTGCGTGAATGTCAGCAGCCCATAACCGGGCTGCCAGTACAGGCAACTAGGCTGGCTTGGCAAATGATTGATGTAATGCGACGACGCGCCTTTGACGGCTTCCATGAAGTCCGATACCGACACTGTCGCCGGCAGACCGACCATTAGATGCACATGATCCGGTAGATGCACATGATCCGGCATCCCATTGAGCGCATACACATGAACGCGCATCTCGCGGCACCGCTGCTCAATATAGCGATACAGCGGACGCTCGATTTCTGGCGTAACAAACCACTCTCGCTTACGAGTCGCCCAAACAAAGTGGTAAAACGCCTCCATGTAAGTCCCCATCGTCAAGCCCTCCCTAGCTTTCTGTTGTTGTTCCTATCTTAGTCCCACGAAGTGGGAGTTTTTGGCGTCTGCGCCCCATAGCCGTGCCGTTCACGGCATGGTTTTCTAAGGTGTCACTGCCGAGCCAGCGGCGACAATGTTTTGTCCACTTTTGTCTATCTTATCGGCGTTGATAAAGTGGTTGTTACGAACGACAAAAAGAATGCCGTTTGACGACGTAACTTGGACGCTGGTGTCATCAGCTTTTACCGTTGGTGTCGTGAGCAGTGGATGCAGCAAAAGACCCCAAAGTGCAACCGCAATTAAAGCAAGCAAAGTTTTCGTCATCCTATCAATCATCTTCTTCTCCTCGAATACATCTTTACGGCTTCAGGTGCTTGGTGCTGCCGCGCTCGGTCATGGGAATGGCGGCGAGCCAGTCGGGGAGGGCGTCGGGGGCGAACTTTTCTACGTCTAGGCGCAAAAGGCTCTCTAAGGGGACGCCGAAGTCAATGGTTCCGCCGGAGCGGTCAGCCAAAACGCCGATGCCGACTAAATTGCCCTGGTAGCCTTCGATGACCTGCATGGTGTCCCGAACGCTGCCGCCGGTGGTGAGAATGTCGTCTACCAAAAGCACGTTTTCGCCTTCCTTGATCTCAAAGCCCCGGCGCAGGACACGGCCTTTCCCGTCGTCGCCGCGCTCGGCGAAGATGCCGCGCACGCCTAAATGTTTGGCGACTTCATAGGCCAAAATCACGCCGCCGGTGGTCGGGCCGACAACGACTTCCACTTCGGCACTCGCAAACCGCTCGGCGATTTCGGAACAAAGACGTTCGACCATCGGTGGAAACTGGAGGACTTGAAACTTTTCCAAATAAACCGCGCTGTGGTAGCCCGATGCTAATAGGAAATGGCCTTCGAGAAGTGCGCCGGAGTCTTTGAATATTTGCAGGGTTTCTTCGTTAGTAAGCATGAGGGAAAGTTCGGCGGCCGGCGGTGGGATTCCTGCTCGGAGCAGTTGCGCCTTGACTTGTGCGGGCGTTTGCCAGTATACTGTACCGGATTTCAGTGCGGCATCTGAGGCTTTTTCGGCTGTTTCTGAGGGTTTTTAGGACTGTTATGGCGGACCAAATGACTGCAGCGCCGGCGGCGAACACGCCGCCGGCACCGAGGGGCGCCGGGACGCTGGCATTGCTCTCGAACCCGCTTGTGGTCATTTTGACCTATCTGGGCGAGGTTTTGATGCTGCTGGCGCAGACCTTCAAAGCCCTGCGCGGCGGGGTGGACGCGCGGGACCTGCTGGAGCAGATGACCTCGCTCGGCGTCAATTCCGTCGCGATTGCCCTGCTGACGACCACGACTTCGGGCGCGGTGCTGGCGCTGTATTTCGCGCCGTTCCTGCAGCAGTACGGCGCGGACGGGTTTACCGGAGCGGTGGTCGCTTTAGCTATTGCGCGGGAGCTGGGGCCGGTTTTGACCGGCGTGGTCGTGGCGGCGCGGGCGGGGTCTGCGATTGCGGCGGAGCTGGGAACCATGAAAGTGACCGAGCAGATTGATGCCCTGCGGGCCTTGGCAGTCAGTCCGATCCAGTATTTGGTCGTGCCGCGCATTCTAGCCGCCGTGATCATGGTTCCGCTGGTCTGCGCTCTGGCCGATGCGGGTGGGATACTCGGCGGCAGCTTGATGTCTCAGTCGGAGGGGGTGCGGCCGTTCGTTTACTGGAACTCGATGAAGCAGTTTTTGAATTTGTCGGACTTCACGAAAGGCATCTTTAAGACACTGGTGTTCGGCCTGATTATCGTGCTGGTCGGCTGCCATCAGGGGCTGGCGACGCGGGGCGGGGCGACGGAAGTCGGGAAAGCGACGACCAATGCCGTGGTTCTGTCTATTGTCCTGATTTACCTGGCGAATTTCGTGATGACGTATTTTATGTTTAGCGAGGTCACGTCATTTTGATCCATGATTTAAAAACGCATTCTCTGAAAGACCGCGATCTCGGAGAAGAAGCGGGCGATCATCATGAGCCGGCCTGGATTGAAGTCAAAGACCTGCGCTTTCAAGTCGGCGACAAGCAGATTTTGAAAGGCGCAAGCCTGGGGGTCGCGCCGGGCGAGATTTTGTCCGTGATGGGCATGTCGGGTTCCGGCAAGACAACCCTGCTGCACTGCATCGGCGGGCTGACCGCGCCGACAAGCGGCGAGATACGCATCGGCGACGTTCAGATTGTCGGGATGCGGGAGTCTGAGCTGAACCATGTCCGCGAGCGCATGGGCATGGTGTTTCAGTACGCCGCGCTGTTTGATTCGCTGACTGTATTCGACAATGTCGCGTTTGGCCTGCGCCGCCGCCGCAAGCTGTCCGCCGATGAGATGAAGCGAAATGTCGCGGAAAAGCTGGCGCTGGTCGGTCTGCCCGGCACCGAAAACATGTACCCGTCGGAGCTGTCCGGGGGCATGGCGAAGCGTGTCGGGCTGGCGCGGGCAATCGCTTTATCGCCGGAGATTTTGCTGTACGACGAGCCGACTTCAGGGCTTGACCCGGTGATGGAAAGCGTCATTGACGAGCTGATTATGCAGATGCGGGACAAGCTGGGCGTCACCAGCATTGTCGTGTCCCACTCGATTGCCAGCATTTTTCGGATCAGCGACAAGATCGCCATGATCCACAACGGCGAGGTGCTGGCGACGGGAACGCCCGACCAGATCAAAAACTGCGACAATCCGATTGTCCGGCAGTTTATCGAAGGCAAGTCGCAGGGGCCAATCGAAGTTGCGCGGCGCTGAGGTCGGAAAATAGCTTATGACCACATTAGGAAACGCGGGACGAGTTGGACTGGTGTTTGTCGCGGCGGTTGTTCTGCTCGGCGCAATGTGGTTCTTTTTGAAGGGCAGCATTCTGAGCAGCAATACTTATTCGTTTGATGTGCTGTTCACCGATGCCAGCGGGGCGACTGCCGATACCCCGGTGACTCTTGCCGGGGTTCAGATCGGCCGCGTGGCGAGCGTGACCCTGACGCCGGCGCAGCAGGCGGATTTAAAAATTGAAATCAAAGACAAGCTGAACGGCCGGAATGTGCGTATCCCGCGCGGCTCGCATTTTATGATTGTCACGCCGGTTCTCGGAACCAGCGGCACGATCATGGTCGTGCCGCCGCCCGATGCCGCCGTCCACCCCAGAGGCAGCCTCCGGGACGGCGAAACGGACCTGCGCGGGGAACGGGCGGGAGATTTGACCGCGTCGCTTGGTAAGGCCAATGCTCTGCTCGATCAAGTTTCGGTGACGACGAAAAAAGTCAACAAACTGCTGGATTCGGCTACGTCGCTTGCCAGCGACCCGAAAATCCGGAACAGCCTGCAGCAGACTCTTGGCAACATTACTGCGGCGTCGGCCAATCTTGATGCGGCCTCGGCCAACGGCTTCAAGCTGACGGGCCGCTTGAACGGGCTATTGACGACAGACAACAATCAGGTGCTGGTGCTGCTCAAGCAGACAAAGGCCGGCGAACAGGTTTCGCTGAACAACCTAGCGGCCACGACCGGGTCAGTGCGAGACATTACGCGGGAAAATCGGGCGCAGATTGCGGGCATTGTCCACAACTTAAACGACACGACTTCGGCGGTCGCAGGCATCACCGGGCAGGTGAACGAAACGCTTAAGAACGGCGGCATTACCGAGAACCTCTCGGCGTCCGTCGCCAACCTGAAAACGACGACCGACAAGCTGAACACAATCGCGGGCAATTTCCAGTCGCTCAGCACGATTGCCACCGACCCCAAAGTCCAGAGCAATCTCAAAGACACGGTGCAGAACATCCGGGACACCAGCGAGCAGGCCGAGTTCTTGATTGAGCGCCTGAACAAGATCGCCGGCGGCAAGCGCAGAACCGCGACTGTCATCGCCGCGCCCGGCGTCGGCGCGGTCGTGCTGCCGGGAACAAGCAAAAACGGAACGCTTGCGGCGGTGACGCCTGCGCCGTCGCGCGGCGCACCGTACTTTCTGCCCCGCGTGCAGGCGCTTTACAATACGCGCGATAAGGAATTTCGGACCGATATTGACGCGGTAGTGCCGTTGAGCTTGACCCCGGTGACGTTTGTCCGGGCGGGCGTCTACGGCTTCGGCGACTCAAACAAGCTGATCTTGCAGGGCGGGCAGGCATTGGACAAAAGCGGCCTGGTGGCGGGTCGGGTCGGGATATATGCGTCCAAGCTGTCCCTCGGCGCTGACGTTGGCCTCGGCAAGCGCGAAACGCTGTCGCTGGACTTTTACGACCCGAACAACTTTCGCGTTGACGCCAAAGGCACGCTGATGCTGTCCCCGGAACTGGGTTTAGTTCTGGGCGGCGAAAACATCAACCGCAGCCGCCGCAGCGGCGCACTGGTCGGCCTGGAATACCGGTCATCAAAGTAAAGAAGTATCTGTGAGTTCACTTGCTACAATCTGAATTGGTTTAAGAATAAGTGATGCGTAAGGTTCTGAAAATCAGAAAATGCGTTTCCAATCCGAAAAAGCTGAGCCGTCAACAGCAGGATATTCGGCACTCAAGATACTATGTCACCATTGGCAGTCAGCGACAGGCAAGGATGCTGAACAAAACTCCGAGCAGACGGCGATATGAGGTGGTTACAATAAATGGGACACAGAAGAAACGCTTCTCCTTAACCCCTCAAGAGTACATCACTCTGAAGCGCAGAGAAAAAACTGTCCGCCAACGTACTAGGACAGTCGATCTCACGCATTCTGGGATTACTGTGTTGTGCTGGGTAAGTGCTGTTGCCATACTTGCTTTAGCCGTTGATGGTATGTGCCACCTAGAAGGCTTGTTTTTGACAACAGTGTTCGTACTAGTTTGTATCCCAGTCCTTGCCATTACGGCTCTATGGATTAGGAACCAGATACGATAGCCAGAGATGCGTAGGCTCAAAATATGCTCAATAAAATCAGTTTAGTTCAAGCCAAAACTTTAAATTCACACAGGTATAAAGGAAACAAACCATGAGAGAGAAACGCAGTATGAAAGTCATACTTTTACAGGACATCGAGCACAAAGGCAAGCAGGGCGACGTTGTTGCTGTCGCCGACGGCTACGCCCGCAACTATCTGTACCCGCGCAAGCTGGCGATTGAAGCCGCCGGCGGCGCACTCAAAAATCTGGAAGCCAAGCACGCGCAGGAAGATCGCAAAACCGAGAAGCTGCGCTCGGACGCCGACCGCACTGCGGAGCAGCTCACCGACAAGACAATCACGCTGACGGTCCGGGCCGGAGAAAACAGCCGCCTTTATGGGCGTGTTACCGCTGCCGATATCGCCGCGGCTGTCGAGCGCGACCTGTCCATCAAGCTCGACAAGCGCAAAGTCGGCCTGCTCGACCCGATCAAAGCCGTCGGCGAGTACGACATCCCGATCAAGCTGCACCGGGACGTGACCGTTCCGCTGAAAGTCGCCGTCATCGCTGAATAAGCCGCTCTCAATCCGAGACATACCATAATCTGTCCCGGCTTCACTCCACGTCCAACCAATTTAATGCCTGAACGCAGTGACTACGACAAGCGCGGCCGCGCCGGCGGCAGCTATAACGGCAACGGCTTCGGCGGCAATGCTTTCGGCGGCGGCAATGGGGATAGCGCTCCCGGCGGGCCTTTGGGCGCTTACGTCCCCCCTCACTCGATTGAAGCTGAGCAGTCTACGCTCGGCGCGATGCTGATTGAGCGCTCTGCCGTGGAAAAAGTCTTTGAGATTTTAGACAAGGAAGATTTCTACCGCGAAAACCATCAGATTTTGTTTGATGTCATCACATTTCTGACCGAGCGTGATGAGCCGATTGACCTGGTGACGGTTCCAAACGAGCTGAAGAACCGGGACCAGCTTGACGCCATCGGCGGCATGGCTTACTTGGCTTCGCTGTTTGACACGGTTCCGACAGCCGCGAACGCCGAGTATTACGCCAAGATTGTCGAAGAAAAAGCGACCCTGCGCCGGCTTATTTCGGCGTCTTTAGAGATTATCGGCTCGGCACGGGGCGAAGTCGAAGATGTCGGCGAGGTTTTAGACGAAGCCGAGCGCTCCATCTTCAGCGTTTCCCAGCAGCGTGCCACCGCGTATTTCTCTCCGCTCCGAACTTTGCTGCTGTCGGTTTACGACAAAGCCGAAGAACTCAGCGAAATGAAGTCTAAAATCTCCGGCTTGTCCACCGGCATTCACGACTTCGACATGATTACGTCCGGCCTGCAAAGCACTGATCTCATCATTGTGGCCGCCCGGCCGTCCATGGGGAAAACGAGCCTTTGCCTTTCCATCGCCGAGCATGTGGCGCTGAAAGAGAAAAAGCCGGTGGCGATTTTTTCGCTGGAAATGTCCAAAGAGCAGCTTGCGCTCCGTATGCTGTGTTCCCAGGCCCAGGTCAACTCGCACAAGCTCCGCACCGGCCACATGAATGAGGATGAATGGGGCAAGCTGGCCGGGGTCGTGCAGAACATGTACGAGTCGCCGATTTTTATTGACGATGCCACGGAGACTTCCGCGCTGACCATGCGCTCCAAGTGCCGCCGCCTGATGGCAGAGCATGGCCTGGGCCTCATCATCGTAGATTACTTGCAGCTGATGCGTTCGCACCGGCGCACCGAGAACCGCGTTCAGGAAATCGGCGAGATCGCCCGCGGCCTGAAATCGCTGGGCCGCGAGCTGAAGGTCCCTGTGATCGCCCTGTCTCAGCTTTCCCGCGCCGTCGAAAGCCGCGAAAACAAGCGTCCCATGCTTTCAGATTTACGTGAATGCGTCGTCGGCGATACGCGCTTAATAGACGCGGCGACCGGAAAACTGGTTGCCATCCGGGATGTGCAGGCGGGCGACAGCATTCTGGCAATGGATAGCCGCCAGAAGATAAGCCAGTTTCCAGTGGAGCGCGTCTGGTCTACCGGGATTAAGCCGGTGTTCATGCTTAAAACTCGTACCGAGCGTAGTGTGACCGCGACTGCTAACCACCCACTGCTGACGGCTCAAGGCTGGAAGCGTGTGAATGAATTGCAGGCAGGCGATATTATTGCGACAGCGATGCCTTGCTGCGATCTCGACGATAGTTTCACCTTAGATAAAGATATACTTGCACTGCCAACCGAAGTTTCGCAACTTTTGCCGAAAGATGCACAAGTAGAGGGCAAAGTGCGCCGTGACATCTGTGCGAAGATTGCGGAAAGTCTCAAAGATGAGCTGTTGAGCGTTTGGGCTAACAGTGATTTGCTGTGGGAAGAAATCAAGAGCATTACCCCAGCAGGCGAAGAAGAAGTCTTTGACATCACGGTCCCCGGCTGTGCGAACTTTCTGGCAAATGGCATTGTCGCTCATAACAGCGGCAGTATCGAGGCGGAGGCGGATATGGTGTGCTTTTTGTACCGGGAAGCGTACTACAAGATGAAGGAAGCGTTCAATACCGCTGAGGAAGAAGGCGGGGACAGGCCGCAGCGGGCGGAAATGGAAGAAACGGAGATTATTGTCGGCAAGCACCGCAACGGTCCGACCGGCATGGTCAAAGTCGGCTTCATGGCGGAATATGCGAAGTTTGTGGATTTGGACCTTTCGCGCACGGACGAGCCGACAGGATTTTAGGAACAAATCGTAGGAATGAAGATGGATGCTTAAAGTTTTGGTCATCGGCGGCGGGGGGCGCGAACATGCGCTGGTCTGGAAGCTGGCCCAAAGCCAGCAGGTCAGCCGGATTTTTTGTGCGCCGGGCAATGCCGGGATCGCAAAGCTTGCCGAGTGTGTCCCGCTGGCGATCACAGACAGCGACGGTCTGCTGGCGTTTGCGACCGAGAACGGCATCGATTTAACTGTCGTCGGTCCCGAAGTGCCGCTGATTGCCGGCATCGTAGACTTATTCGAGCAGCGCGGCCTGCGGATTTTCGGCCCGGCCCGCGAGCCGGCGCAGCTCGAAGGCTCCAAAGCCTACGCCAAAGGCGTCATGCTGCGCTACAATATCCCGACGGCCCACTTCGCCGTATTCGGGTCGCAGGACGCGGCTTCGCACTACTTGAAGTCACACTTCGAGACCCACCCGGAAGCGCCTTTAGTGGTCAAGGCCGACGGCGAAGCGGCAGGCAAAGGCGTGTATATCTGCCGCACGAATGACGACGGCCAGAGCGCCCTGCGTCAGATCATGGAAGATCGTATTTTCGGGGCGTCGGGCGACGCGGTGATTATCGAAGAGTTTTTGGAAGGCGAAGAAGCCTCGCTGATGGCGTTTACCGACGGTACGACGATTGTGCCGATGCTGGCGGTGCAGGACCACAAGCGGGCGCTTGACGGCGACCAGGGGCCGAACACCGGCGGCATGGGCTGTTATGCGCCGGTTCCCGCCGTCTTGCCAACGCTGTACCAGCAGGCCGTCGAGCAGATTTTGCGTCCGGCGGTGGACGCGATTCGTGAGTCCGGCATTCCGTATAAAGGCGTTCTCTACGCCGGGATTATGATTGGCCGTGACGGTTCTCTCAAAACTTTGGAGTTCAACTGCCGCTTCGGGGACCCCGAAACGCAGGTTTTGATGCCGCTGCTGGAAACCGACCTCCTAGACATTCTGCTCGGCGTGACCGACGCGCATCTCGACGAAGTGGAAGTGCGCTGGAAACCCCAGAGCGGCGTCTGCGTCGTGCTGGCGTCGGGCGGCTATCCGAATGCCTACCCGACGGGCCTGCCGATTGAGGGCTTGGAACAAGTCTCCCACCTCTCCGATGTCGTCGCCTTCCACGCCGGAACCAAGTTCGACGACGAAGGCCGCGTCGTGACCAATGGCGGCCGCGTCCTCGGCGTCACCGCGTGGGGCGACGACTTCACCCAGGCCCGCGCCCGCGCCTACGCCGCCGTCAAGAACATCTCCTTCGACCATATGCACTACCGCACCGACATTGGACACCGAGCGGAGTAGCGTTGTTTAACCGCTTTCGGAAAACTGGAATGACACCCTACAAAGATTTTACGGTACGCCTCAAGCTTCTTATTCGTAAGAACCCCCAACTGATAACGACGACGTTAAGCAACATCTTCACCATGCGCCTTATTGGAAACAAGACACATGGAGACTTAGCCGAGATCGCGATTGCTGAGTTCGTCAACCAGTATATGTATGACTTTAGGTCTATCCATGTCGGGAAAGACCTATACCGAGCAAAATCCCATGAAGAAGACATCACTATCATCAACGAAATCACTCAGGCTGAGTTTCCGATAAGCCTGAAGGCCTACGGTGATGGCCCTCTTCAACTCTCCACTGACAAAAACTCGCTGATGTTCCCTCGGCTTCTTCGGGAAAAGGGTAACATCACAGGAGTAGACCAAATGAAAGCCGTTTTTGATGATCCTGCCTTTTCTGCTTTCAACAATGTCAATGTTCTTCCTTTGATTTATGACGAAAAGAAGCAGAAATGCAACATCTTAGTTTTCGACTATGAGACGGCTCGCGATCAAACAGCCCGGATCACTTATGAAAGTGAAGGCAAGGGCAGAAAGCATCTTGTCTTTAGATTTTACGACAGCGAAGGCGATTACATCTGTGAGGTGTGGTATGGGAACGCGGCGGCTAATGCTCTTCAGCGCGGACTTTGGACAAACACAAAACATGCACTGAAGCACTTTGAAAGCATTACAGATGGCTGGATTGGCTACGCGCACAACCCAGTGCTGGTCAAGTTATTCTCGCACGCCCTGCTTTCTACCAGTACGGGACATGAAGAAGCATTAGAACATCTTAAAGCAGACATCGAAGCGCAGAAGCTAGGGGCAAAGCTCCGATGACGCCTTCAAGTTTATTTGATGACATAGTTCTCGACGCGCCCAAGACAGAGGGCATCAAATATGCCGGTTCAAAGCTGAAGCTGCTTTCGCATATTTTAGACCTCGTTCGTAAGACAGGGGCGAAAACAGCGATTGATGGCTTCGCAGGAACAACACGGGTTTCCCAAGCCCTCGCTCAATCAGGCTATCAAGTGACTTCCTGCGATGTTTCCGTTTGGTCAAAGATATTCGCAACATGCTATCTGCTTAATCCTTACCCTCCTAGCCATTACTCTGAGATTATTAACCACCTCAACTCTCTTGCAGGTTATGATGGCTGGTTCACGGAAAACTACGGCGGCGATCCAAATAAGGGGTCTTCTATTGGGGCGGATGGGCTGAAAAAGCCCTGGCAAAGACACAACACGCGCCGCCTTGACGCGATACGCACGGAAATCGATGCACTTAGCTTGTTGGAAGTGGAAAAATCAGTTCTGCTTACCAGCTTGATACTCGCGCTCGATGAAGTAGATAATACGCTGGGGCATTTTGCCTCGTACCTCAATGAATGGTCGTCGCGCTCCTACAAGCCGCTTCATTTGAGCATTCCGCAACTTATCCCTAATCAAGTCAACCACGCAGTTTACAAAAGCAATATCTTCGATGTGCTGCCTCTCATATCGGCGGATGTCGCGTACCTGGACCCGCCTTACGGTTCCAACAACGAAAAGATGCCTCCCTCAAGAGTCCGTTACTCTGCCTACTACCATCTTTGGACAACAGTTTGCCTCAACGATCAGCCGGACTTATTCGGAAAAGTCAGACGCCGATGCGATACTTCCGATACCCTGGCAGGCTCAGTTTTTGAAGAATTCCGAAAAGATAACTCAGGACATTATATCGCTGTGCAGGCAATCTACAACCTTCTGCGCCTCACCAACGCCGAGCATATCATTTTGTCCTACAGTTCTGGAGGACGTGCGACTGCAACTGATCTGAACGAATGTATTGCAGCGATTGGCCAAATAGTGGAATCTGTGGAAATTGACTATAAAAAAAATGTCATGGCAGACATGCAATCAACAAAAAGCTGGGTCAAGGATGCAGTAAAGCCGAACCGAGAATTTTTGTTTCTGATTAAGAAGAACTAAATTGGAGATTCTAAGGAGAAAGACGACCATGCGTGTCATTATGTTAAGCTGGGAGTATCCTCCCAAGATTGTCGGCGGGATTTCGCGCCATGTGTATGACCTGGCGCACGCTTTAGTCAAGCAGGACGTGGAAGTCCACGTTGTCACCTGCGAGCATCCGGGCGCGGCGGCGGAGGAAGTGGAAGACGGCATTTACTTGTACCGGGTCACGCCGCCTGGGGCGGGCAATGACTTTATCCATTGGGTGCAGCTTTTGAACGACGCCATGCTGGCGCGTGCAGATACGCTGGTGGCGGAGATTTTGAACAAAGGCGACGGGCAGGCGCTGCTGCTGCATCCGCATGACTGGCTGGCGCATTATGCCGCTGCCGCTCTGAAGCACAAGTACCATCTGCCGCTGGTGGCGACGATCCACGCGACGGAGTCTGGCCGCAACAACGGCATCAAAGGCCCGACGCAGGGATACATCAACTCGGTGGAAGAGCAGCTTCAGAATGAAGCCTGGCGGGTGATTGTCTGCACCGAGTTTATGAAGCGCGAATGCGAAGTGGCCCTCCACACGCCCTGGGACAAGATGGACGTGGTTCCGAACGGCGTCGAGGCCGCCAAGTTCAAGCTGCCGGACTTCACGCCTGCCGAAAAAGCCGCGTTCCGCGCCCGCTACGCTGCGCCGGAAGAGAAGATCATCTTCTTTGTCGGACGCATGGTGCGCGAGAAGGGCGTCCAAGTCTTGATTGAGAGCCTGCCGAAAGTGCGCTGGGGCTACCATGACGCAAAGCTGCTGATCTGCGGCGGCGGGCATCGGGAGCATCTGGTCAATTTGGCCGCGTATCTCGGCATGGAGCGGCATGTTTACTTCGCGGGCTTTGTTCCCGATGACGACTTGCTAAAGATTTACTCGATTATTGACATCGCGTGCTTTCCAAGCTTATACGAGCCGTTCGGGATTGTCGCGCTGGAAGCGATGGCCGCGAAAGTTCCCGTTGTCGTCTCCGACGCCGGCGGCCTGCCGGAAGTGGTCGAAAACAACGTCACCGGCATCACGACTTACGCCGGCAATCCGAATTCGCTGGCCGACGGCCTCCTGAAGCTGCTGCACGAGCCGGACACGGCGGATCGTCTGGTAGACGCTGCCTACGAGCGCGTTTTGACCACGTTCAACTGGGACACGATAGCCGCCCAAACGATTGCCGTCTACGACCGCGTCTGGACCGAGTATTCCGTAAGCGACTGGCGCGTCCCGAACCTGACGCCGGCCGTGGTGGAGACGCCAAAAGTTTAGCGCTCGGCTGACTGTGGAACAATCTTAGAATACAGGCTGTCCTAGCAGGCAGTGGAATGCGAGGGTACTATGGGGACATTACTGGGATTGATGGGGGCTTACATGGCGTTTGCTGCTCTCTTTTACTTGCGGCTGACGGCCACCGCGACGAGCGGGCTTGTGTCGAAGATCGAAAAGCCGTCGCACTGGCACCGCGCCCGGCATTTGACGAAATCTTTTCTGCGGCGCGTGCGTTCGTCGCCACCCAAGCACTGACGCGGAAACAGCAAAATAGACCACAAAAAAGCGGCCTCGGAGGAATGCTCCTCCGAGGCTGTCTTGCGTGTGCAGGAAAAGATGAATGCAGGAAAAGACGAACCTAACGGCGAATGAAGCGCCATGACCGAACCTATTGGCATAGGCATTATCGGCGCGGGGCAGGTTGCGACGGCCCGGCATCTGCCGGCCTTCGAAAAGCTTCAGGACGAAGGCAAAGTACGGCTGGTTGCCGTGAGCGATGTCGGGGAAGAAAAACTGCGGCTGGCATCGGAAAAGTTCGGCATTCCCTACGCCTATGCCGATTACCGGGACATGCTGGCACGGGACGATGTGGATGCGGTCTCAGTCTGTACGCCGAATTTTCAGCATAAGCAGCCGGTTTTAGATGCGTTTGCCGCCGGAAAGCATGTCTTGTGCGAGAAGCCGCTGGCGCTGAACGCGGCTGAAGGCGCGGAAATGGTCGCGGCGGGCCGGGCGGCGGGAAAGCAGCTTCAAGTGGGGTATAACCTGCGCTTCGGCCCCGGCGCAGCGGCGGTTCGGCGGTTTATTGACGACGGCAAGCTCGGCGAAATCTACTATGCCCGCGCCCAGGCCCTGCGCCGCCGGGGCATTCCCAGCCACGGTCATTTTACGGACAAAGCCAAGCAGGGCGGCGGGCCGCTCATCGACATCGGCGCACATGTGCTGGACTTGTCGCTCTGGCTGATGGATTTCCCGAACCCCGTGTCCGTGTCCGGCCAGACGCAGGCGAAGTTCGGCCACCGCGAAGGAGTGATTGGCCTGCGCGGCCAGTGGGACCCGAAGCGCTTCACGGTGGAAGACTTCGGCATTGGCTTTGTGCGCTTCGAGAACGGCGCGACTTTGACGCTAGAATCGTCGTTTGCCGCGAACATCGCCCAGGACCAGTTCCAGACCACGCTGATGGGAGCCGAAGGCGGCGCGTTTGTGGACATGGCTCAGGACGCCAACACGCGCCTGTTTCGGGAAGAATGCGGGACTTTGACCGACACGACTCCGGTCTTTTTGCCCCAGGTTCACACCCACGAAGCCGAAATCCGCGCCTTTGTGCAGGCTTTGATTGATGACACCCCCGTTCTCGTCCCCGGCGAGCAAGCGCTGGTCGTCACGCGCCTTTTGGATGCGCTTTACTTATCCGCCGAAACAGGCCGCGAAGTGAGATTATAGCTTTGAGAGAATAAGAGGCGAAGGAAAAGCAATGAAAACAGTTTTACTGATGAGTGCAATTATTGCAGCAATGTTCTCTGCTGCGGGCGCAATGTGTCGAGTTCCGGCGGTGCATAACGTGCCGCAAAAACTGCCTTTAGCTGCCTCAGAGGAATCCTCCTTAGCCGTATCTCCAGATGGTCAGACTTTGGCCGTGGGCGGTGGAACATTTGCGGATACCGTCCTGCTTTACAACAGGCACACTCATCACACCCAAATTTTGAGGATCAGGGGCAGTATGTTCAACCCGCCGAGACCGGATCGAGAGATTGACCCAGCCTTATACTATATGTCCGCTGCTAGTGTGCAGTTCTCCCCTGACGGCCGGACCCTTGTTAACGGTGGTACAGCGATTAACGGCGCTGTCGGAGAGAACAGCTCGCTTAACATTTGGGATGCTCGTACTGGAAAGCATCTTCGACTATTCGGCATGGGTTCAGTTAAAGGCCCCGGAGTAGCATTTTCGCCGAATGGAAAACTTGTGGCTTGCAGCGGTCAGGAGGTTAAAACTTCACGGGCGTTGTATGGTAGGGAAATCCGTTTTTGGAGCGCCGAAACTGGTAAACCCGCCGGTATTATTCAGACCCAGACACCTATCTCGGCGCTCGATTTTTCGCCGGATGGTCGGTTGGTTGCCACCGGCGGCATCATTCCCAGCCCTTTTGTACAAGTATGGAATGTTCACTCTCATCGAGAAGTGTGGTCTCAGCGTCTTCCAGGCAATTTGCCGCTGGTCACATCGGTTCGCTTCTCGCCGAATGGACGTTTCCTGGCTACGGGCAGCCAAGAAGGGATTGCTTTTCTTTGGGAGGCAAAGACCGGTAGACTGGTGAGCAAGTTTACCGCTGTTCACAGCCAATCCTCTTTCTATCCAAGTTCGGCTCCTGATGCCGCTCGCGTCGTCGTGTTTTCTGCTGATGGTAAGCGGCTCGCAACTGGCGGAACTGGCGGTGTCAATATCTGGTCGTTACCTTCACACAAACAGGTGCAAACATTGCAGGCTGTTATGCCCATTGCGTTCCTGCCGGACGGGAGACATTTGCTTACTGTTGATGCGTCACGAACCGGAATAAACCATCTTTTGATCTGGCAGATACACTAAGAGACACAATTGAGAAACAGAATGAGGGCAGGTTCAGAGAGTAGCTTTTGCTGTTGATACCCGAAAGCGTCATGCCGGAAATACGGCGTGCCGCCTTTTGGATGCGTGGCGCGGGGTGGCGGCGCTGTGGGTGGTGATGCTGCATGTGCGGCTGGATTCGACGCCGACCCGGCTACAGGATTGTGACGCAGGGGATTGATCGGATTGCGGCTGTTCAGTCCCACGCCCGGCTTTTGTATGGAACCAAGCTGGCCCTGTGCGTCGCTGCCGGCAGAGTATTTTCCAATTTTGTGAGCGTCGTTTTTGGACACGCGGCAGAAGCAGGTACGGCAAGAGCTATCGGCACAAGACAACGGCAAATAAGAGATAACGGCAAATAGTCGTGGTACAATAGGAAGCATTATGAGCCAGCCCCTTTCACAACCTGCGCCGATGGATGATGTTCCTCAGTCGGTGGTTCCGGCCAAATCCGGGGGATGGCTGGCGGCGGTGATGCCGGTCATTCTCATTGCGGCCTGCGCGGAGCTTGGCATCTCGATTCTCAACAACTCGGCGCTGCCGATTTACTTTACCAAAGGGCTGCATATTCCGACGGGGACTTACAGCCTGCTGATGATTCCGTTCTTTATCAGCGAAGTGCTGTTCAAGTCGCCGCTCGGAGTGCTGGCGGACAAAATCGGGCGCAAGCCGCTGATGCTGGGCGGGGCGATGGTGACGGTCTTCACGCCGCTGTTTTTTATCACGATCCATTACGATTATCTGGCGGCGACCGCCGTGATTACGCTGCTGACGTTCGGCCTCCTGCGGGCGCTGGACGGGCTGGGGCAGGCGGCGCTGTGGCCGTCGCTGTATGCGTATGTCGGGGACGTGGTGGCGGAAAAGAAGCGCGGCGCGGCGATGGGGGCGCTGAACGTCGTTTATATGATCGGCATCGCGTTCAGCTTTTTGATCGGCGGCTTTGTAGACGACAATTTTGGCCCGATCTTTGCCAAGCAGGCGACGTTCGCCGATCAGCTCGCCCGCTTTAACACCCGGTTTCATGCGCGGGTTCACGCGCTTGGGCCGCGTCTGCATCATGGCCTGCATCCGCATTCGGTCCCGCTGCCGCCGGCCGTAATTCTCCCGCCCATGCCGCATTATGATTTCCGGCCTGAGTATTACTACCCGTCATTTATTCTGACTTCTGTGCTGTTCGGCGTTGCCGTGCTGGCGGCGCTGGCTGTGCGCGGCAAGGTGCGGCATGAGGACACGCACCCGGACCAAGCTTCGGGCGAGGCGATGACCTGGGCCGGCTTTCTGAGTGCTTTGAAGACCGTGCCGCAGTTTCTGGCGCTGGCGTTTGTGACGTTTCTTGGGATCGGCTGCATCGCGCTCCTGGTCAAGAAGTTCGCGCTGGACGAGTACGGCCTGAGCGAAACAAAATTCGGGCTGCTGGTGCTGGGGCCGGCGCTTGCGATTGCCCTGGTCGCGGTTCCGGCGGGGCATCTGGCGGATACCTGGGGCAAGACGCGCTGCGTGCGGCTGGGCTTTGCGCTCTGCACGGTCGGGCTCTGGGGCATTCCGATCCTGCACCATCTTCATGCGGGGATGAACGGCTTCATGGTCTCGGCGGGCGTTCTGGGCGTCGGCTTTGTGCTGGCGTTTCCGGCGTGGCTTGCGCTCTTGACGGAGCTTGGCGGGGAGCGGCAGCGCGGCACGGTCTTTGCCGCCGTCAGCACGGCGCAGGGGCTGGGGATGCTGCTGGGCGCTTCGGCAGGCGGTTATATGTATAGCTCGATCGGTCATATTGCGCCGTTTGTCGCGGCATCGGTTCTGGTCACGCTCGGCACGACGCTGGCCTTGATTTTTGTTCGGGACAGCCGCCTGCGTCTCTCCACTTCGTAAACATTTATGAATAGGCGATTAAGATTTTCGGCGCGGCCTATTTTCATCAAAAAACGGCTTGCACAAACATTCGGTCTATGTTATAATGAACCAGTCTTGCTTTTGACGGCATACTCAGATCACAACCGAGCGACAGGCTATTTGACCCGCCGCCGCATTCATCCCCCCAATACTGACCAGCACCGCGCCGCTGCAATGCCAGCCGCGCCGCTTTTGCGTTTTAACTTCGCGTTTTAACTTTGCGTCCGAATTCGTCGTCCGCTTCCGGGGCCGCGCATCATCCGGCATCTGGAACAATCCGGCATCTTACACAACCAGGGAGGTTGTATTCGCCTTGAACACAGAACGCACTTCTTCCAGCGCCCTGCGCTCTTCCGTTTCCAGCGCCCTGCGCTCCGTCACTTTCCTGCGCCGCTTCCGCGTCTTCTTTAGCTGGATGGCGGCGGCTCTGCTGCTGGCAGGGCTTGCCGCGACGGCGTCGCAGGCCGGGCTGAAATCCGTGTCCATGAGCGGGACCGGCGCGGTCCTCGCGCTGGCGGCGCAGCTTCGCAGTGCCCGCCTCCACGCAAATGCAGGCACAGGCGGCGCGGCACCCAGCCATACGCCCGGCGGACGCGCCTTGCTGCCCCGGCGCATGCTGCATTCAGGCGCACTTGTCGGGCGAGCGGCGGCGGCGGCAAGTGTCGTGCCGATCTCCGGCGGCGTGCAGACGTATGATGTGGACAGCCCCCCCCCGGCGTTCCGGCCGCTGATCGGCTACGGCAGCGCGGCCGCGCTGAACAACAGCTCGACCAACCCGCCGGTCTATATTTCGTCTTTAACGCCCACCAACATGACCCCGGTCTGGTCGGCGGATGAGACGTTTCTTGTTTACTCGTCCAACCGCACCCAAACCGGCGGCGTCAACGCCGACGGCACGAATCCGGACGGCAGCACCGGCCCGCGCTTCCACCTGTGGGCCATTTCCGTCAACGGCGGCGAAGCGTTCCAGATTACGACCAGCACCGGCCCGGCAAACGGCGGCGAGTTCTTCCCGACCCTGTCCCAGAACAACCTGACGGTTGCCTTTACGTCGGATGCTTCCTCGCCCGACGTGCAGAATTTGTACGCGATTGCGTTTTCGTATTCCGCGCTGTCTTCCGGCATGGTCCCGCCGACCAACTTGTCGGCCACCGCAGCAAACCCCAACCCGCCCGTGTCCTTGACCCTGCGCGGCGCGACGGAGCTTGCCAGCGCCCAGGCGACCGGCTTCGACCAGGTGCAGCGCCCGACGTTCTCGCCGAACGATAACCAGGAGATCGTATTTTCCGCCCACAGCGTCAACTATTCCAACAACGGCGACGTCAACGCCGGGCATAACCATCTCTACTTCCTGTATACCAGCTCCGGCGGCTTCAGCCCCGGCCAGAATGTGTCGTTCCCCGGCAAGCTGACCAACGGCCCGGCCGATGACACCGATCCGACCTTTGCGCCCGACGGCTCTTATATCGCGTTCGCGTCAACGGCCGATGTCAACGGCTTTACGCGAAACCCGAACAATGCGTTCGGGCCGACCAATCCGGCTTCCGTGCAGGACCCGAATGCGTCACAGTCTCTGTCGAGCGGTACGGCGGCGACGCGCTCCGTATTCTTGATCAGCGGCGGCTTGTCTTCCACCGGCGTTCCGTTTGGCACGGTGCCGACGGCGCTCGGAACCGGCGGGCGCGTCTCGCTTGGCAGCACGGCGGGCTTTGACGACTTCGGGCCGGCGTGGAGTAGTTTCGCCAACCAGAACCAGTACACTAACCCAACCGGCAACTCCGCTTATCTTGCGTTCGCACGCAGCACGGCCTCCTCGGCCGCGCTCCACGATATTTATTACTTTCTCGCCGCGACCGGCGTTTCCAATCCGACCACTGAGACGCTGACGCGAGAAACCGCTGTCGGCAATGCGGCTGTCAAGCTTAATACCGACGACAACGCCGGAGAAACAAGCGCCGCCGGGAATGTCTATGATGACATCTACCCGACCTGGTCGCCATTTTTGTCTCTCTTCAGCATTGCGTACTCGTCCAACCGGACAGTCACCTATAACAATCCCAGCGGCGGAGCGCCGGTGGAAGTCGCCGCGTCCGTGCCGCAAGGCGGGGCGGTGACGAACAGCCAGGACAGCACCCAGAACTTCTCGGTCGGCGCGGGCTACGCCGGCTTGCTGGTGTCGCAGGTGCTGAACCTGGACCCGCCCACTTTGCTGCGCTTCAGCACCAATGAAGTGCTTCATGTCCAGGCTGGGACCAATCCGAACCCTGTCACCGGCACGCCCAACAAGCTCGCGGCGACGGGTGGGCAGAACGTCACGCTGACGGTACGCCTCAGCGACCGCGAATCCGGCATTGACGACACCGGCGGCCCCGGCGGCGGCCCGCGCGTTTACGTCCAGATCAAGGACCCGGATTCCAAGTACCAGGACTCGCAGAATACGGAGCATAAGGTCTTCATGAAGGACCGCCGCTTCGACTCGCAGCCGGAATACGATGCCAGCGGTGCGCCGATCACAGATCAAGCAGGCAATGTACTTCCCGGCGCACAGATCAACGCGCGTCTGAGCCAGTTTACGAGCAGCACAGCCAACGGCCTGCTGGACGTTTACCATTATTACCTGCCGAATTCCGACCTGTATTCCTCCCTGTACTACAACCCGGAGGGTCCCTTATCTATCCCCTCGTACCATAAGTACCAGTACCCCAGTTATGGGGACAATAACGACGTTGTCAACATGGTCGGCATCAATGCAGCGGCTGTACGCGGCGTGCATGGCGGTCAGTGGATAGCGGACACGGCCAACAGCCCGTATGGAACCTATATCTTTGTCGGCAAGTCCGGCGGCGGCTCGGACGACGGCACCGATGCGGGCCGGGTCCAGCCAACGGATTCCGGCAAGAATGTTCCGACTGGGGCTCCCGCAGCAGGAATGACCCCGGCGGTGCTGGCAAGCACCTACTCTTACCCGGTCAACGGCGGACGTGCCTTTCTGCCTTATCCAGGCAGTGATCCACGTCAGTTCGTTCCGACCGGCCCTGAGTATGAATGCCAGGTGGTCAACCCGCAGTTCTTGACCAACGGCACCACCGGTGATACCCAGGTTGGCGATCCCACCGTCACCGCCGGTTATCCCGCCGGTTACACCATCGGGAAACCGACACGCGATGCAAACGGCAACATTACCGCGAACGGCGCTCAGATACCTAACCGCACCGGCAGCGTCGGAGATTATGTTGACCCGTACTACCTGGCGGGCGTGGATGACCAGCGGGCCTTTACCGGCGGCACCTACGGACAGAATGGGACTGACCGCCCGGTGGCAAACTATACAGCCCCCGGCACGGCACGCGATGTCAACAAAACGCAGACGACGACAACGCATCCCGCCGAATGGCTCCAGCTGACCCGCGTTCCCGCAGCCCAGCAGGACAACCAGGGTGGCGTGCTTTATACCGTCACCTGGAAAACGCCGCTTTCCGGCAGCGACTTCTTTGTGGATGTGATTGCCTACGACAAAGCGACCTTCCCGAATGTCCCCGGCGCGAATGTCGGCGGGCGGTCCAACTGGCGCATCTACGACAACGTCGGCGGCTTCAGCACGAACCAGTCCATCGGCAGCAATGACATCCTGGTCGTCAGCGACTATGCGCTGGGTCAGAAGTTCGCCGGAACCACATTCGGCGGGCGCAACACCAACCAAAACCTGGTGCCGAAGCTGTTTGGGACCGAGTCCTATGTGACGGATGTTGACATCAACATTCTGCCGGACAGCGTCTACGCCGGCATTCCGACCACGGAAAAATCGTATGCGTTCAACGCAGTCGTGCAGCCGTTCCTTACGGACAACACAGGCTTTGTTCTGAACCCGATCCGCCCCAACTCGTTTATTTTCCCAGTAACTCAAACCGCTGCGGAAAACGGCCTCGGCGTTTTGTCCTATCAAGACGGCATCATCAACGACGGCACCACGGCTGACGGCGCTCCGAACGTGCAGTCGCAGCGGTACAGCATCTGGCGCATTCTTTCGCGCGGCCCGGTGCCGACCAGCCTGCTGAACAGCTACCTGCCGACACCGGTCAACCAGCCGGCCATCGCCGATTCCGCCGGCATCAACGCTCCGGCGGCGACAATCTTGGAGGCACCGCGCTGCGTTCTTTGGCTTTCGCCCTACACCGGCGACGTTCTGGCCGATCCCGGCACGATTGATGATCCCGGCAATGTCGGCACCACCGGCGTTACCAACCCGCGCCGAAGTACGACCAGCATTCTGACGGCCTTCGCGCAGGCGGGCGGACGCCTCTCCGTCTTTGGTCAGGATGTCGGCTCCACGCTCACCCAGAACGGCACGGTTGCCAATGCGCCCGGCGCTGCCGGCTCGCCGAACTTCCTGCCGGACGTGCTTGGCGCGACGCTGGTTCCCAACACTTCAGGCGGTAATGTCCTGGCCGGAACCGACAACCGGATCACCGGCAACCCGTTCTACGACCATTCCAACAACGGGAACTACAACACGCTGACCGGCCCAATTCAAGGGGGGTACACGATCCAGTCCCCGAACTATCCCTACCAGGATAATCTGGTCGTCGGCGACGCGGACTACGGGGACAGCGGCCTGAGCCAAATCCCGGCGTTGACGGTTGCTGGGGCAAGTGTTCAGGGCCAGACCGATGTCCTGACCCCATCCAATACCGCTCAGGCTGCCATGACCTATGGCAGCGGCGCGGGGACAGCGATGGTGTTCCACAACGATCCGTACAGCCCCACCGGCACCCATCGGCTCCCGAACGGCGGAACCGGCAGCCGTGTGGTCTATGCCGGCTTTGGACTGGAAGGTCTTACCAACGACTATTACTCATCCAACCAGCCGAACTCAAGCCAATCCGGAGTGAACGGCAGCCTGCCGCTGGATGAGCTTATCCCGCAGGTCATCCCGCGCAACCCGCGCTCGGCGGTGCTGCACAACATTGTCAACTACCTGCGGACGGGCCGTGTCAGCGGCACGATCACGCAAACTGCCGGTACCGGTCAGGGCGGCGGTCTGGGAATTGACGGCGTCACGGTTTACCTGAAGCCAAGCACCGGTACGCCGCCGCCAACCCGCGCCGCCTTCAGCGCCCTGACCGCAAACGGCGGGCGGTTTACGATTGCCGGCGTCGAGCCGGGGACTTATACCCTGGTTGCCGTCAAGCCCGGCTTCCAGCGTGCGGTTTCCAACAGCGGCGTTACTTATGTTGTCGAGGGTGACACGACCGCGACCAATGCGACTCTGACCATGACGCCGCAGCAGCCCGGCAACATTGCCGGGACCGTGCATGACACGGCGAACAACCCGATTAACGGCTCCGTGGTGACGTTTACGTCGCAGGACAATTCTGTCACGGTAGCAGCCACCAGCGCGAATGGCTCAGTGACGGGTAATACGGCGGAAAACTACTTTATCCAGAATGTGCCTGTCACCAACTACACCGGCAAGGCCAGCAGCCCGACAAATCCGACAGGCCAGGCGGAATATACGCCTGCTGCCACGCCGGACGCTCCCCCGGCCGGTTCGCCCGCCACAACGCCCGACTACAGCAAGGGCGTGACCGTCCAGCCGAATACGACGGTTCAGCCCGTCAACTTCACGCTGACCCCGATTCTGGCGACAATCGCCGGGACCGTCACCAACAGCGTGACCGGCGCGGTCCTGCCCGGCGCGACCGTGACCGTGACGGACAGCGCCGGCAAGACGGTCGGCACCCCCGCCGTCACCGCCGCCGACGGAACCTATAAGCTGACGGGTATCCCGGCCACCCAGACAGCGGCGACATACACGCTGACGGCAACCGCGCCTGGCTTTGCCGCCAGCGCCCCGCTTGCCGTGCCGAACGTCTATCTCGGCAGCGCCATCACCGGCGCGAACTTCGCGCTTGTGCCGATTGCGCCCGGCTCCATCACCGGAACCGTCACCTACACGCCCGGCGGCATCGTCTCCGGGCCGGTTGCCGGTGCCATCGTGAGCTACACGGCTCCTGGAGGAACCGCGCAGACGGTCACGACCGCCGCCGACGGCACGTACACGATCTCGCCCGTGCCGCCCGCTGTTTACACGGTCACGGCTGTTGGCCCGCTTAACGCGAACGGCAAGCCGACAACGATGGCGGCAGCGGCCCAGCAGATCACGGTAACGTCGGGGAACGCCAGCACGGCGAACTTCCAGGTGACGCCGATTGCGCCGAGCTTCTCCGGCACGGTCGTCAGCGCCGCAGTTCCCGGCCCCCCCGCGGTGCCAAGCAAACCGCTGGCAAACGCGACGATCACAATCACCGGCACCGACGCCGCCGGGACCGCCATCGCGCCCATCACGGTGAAGACCGCCGCCGACGGAACGTACACGACCGGGCCGCTTGCGCCCGGAACCTATACGCTGACGGCGTCGCTTGCCGGATACGCATCGTCCGCGCCGCTCGGCCCGACCACGGTTCAGCTGGGCGACGTGATCACCGGCGACAACTTCACGCTGACGGCGGTTCCGCCGGGCAGCATCACCGGAACCGTCCTGGACAACCAGGGCCATCCCGTCAGCGGCGCGACGGTGACGTTCACGTCTCAAGACGGAACGGTTCCGAACCAGACGGCGCAGACAAACCCGGACGGCACTTACTTTATCCCGCCGACGGGAACAAAAGCGAACGTCCCGGCGACCACCTACACCGGCACGGCGACCGGCACTCGGAACGAGACCGGAACGCCGCAGTACGGCTCCGCGCCGGCGCAGACCGTCACCGTTAACGGCGGCGGCTCCGTCACGGCGAACTTCGTCCTGCCGGTCATTCCGGCCACCGTTTCGGGAACAGTCACCGACATTCAGACTTCGGGGGGAGTCAGCGGCGCAACCGTGACGCTGACCGATCCCAGCGGCAAGGTCGTCGGCGGACCAATCGTGACCGGAGCCGGCGGCACGTTTTCCTTCACCGGCATCCTCGCCCTGCAGGGAACGCAAAACTACACGCTCACGGCGACTGCGCCGAATTACTTCCCCGGAACAGCGCCGGTCGTGCTGAGCCTGGGCGATATGCTCACCGGCATTGCGCTCACGCTGGATGAGCAGGCCACGCTGGTCGGCCTCGTCACCGACGGCTCGCCGGACGCCACCGGGCAGCCGCTGTCCGGGGTCACGATCACCGTGACCGACGCCAGCGGGAACGCCGTCACGACGACGCCTGCGCCAGTCACCACGCAAAGCGGGACCCTCGCCGCCCCCGACGGGCAGCCGGAGAACTATACGGCGACGCTTCTGCCGGGCAAGTATACGATCACCGCCGCCAAAGGCAGCTATGTCAGCCAGACCACGGCGCTGATTACGCTGACCAATACCGCGCCGGTGCGCGTCAACTTCGCGCTCGTCAGCAGCATCGGAACGCTGGGCGGTCTCGTGACCGACCAGAACGGCACGGGCCTCGTGTCCGGCGCGACCGTGACGGCAGTCCCAACCGGGTCCACCACCGGCTTGACGTTCACGACAAGCGCGTCGTCCACGCCCGGTCCCGACGGCGCTCCGCTCAACTACAGCGGGCAGCTTGCCCAGGGAACGTACACCGTCACCGTCACGAGAGGCAGCCGGACTTCGGCGGCGCAGAAAGTGACCATTGCCGGCGGCACGTTCAAGCGGCTCGACTTCACGGCGGCAAACGGCCTGCCCGTGCTGCATCTGTTCCCGGCGGGCATTCAGTTCGTGTCCACGCCGTATGACTACAGTTCGCTCGGCTTCAGCGGCCTCTTCGGAGCGCTCAACACCGCCCCGGCAGGAACGACCGCGAACGGCAACCGCTCCAATGTCGCGGTCTGGAACCCATTGGCCGGCGCGTATGCGCTGGACCCGAATGCTCCGGCGGACGCGCTTCGGCTTGGCGTCGGCTACTGGGTCTACTTGAAGAACCCGGCTGCGGTCACGCAGCAGGGCGCGACGCCGACCGCGAAGTTCGTGGCGGTCTCGCTCGGCCAGGGCTGGAACCAGATCGGCGTGCCGAATCCGTCCACGGCAGGCACGCCGATTGCCAGCCTGATGTTCGACAACGGCACGGGCGGCATGATTACGTTCGCGCAGGCCAGCGGCCCGCAGTACAACCTGGTCACCCGCCCGTTGTACGGCTATGCCGGCGGCGGCTACCAGGCCCTCAGCACGACGGGAGTACTGACACCCTGGAACGGTTACTGGATTTATGTGAACGCCGCCGCGACACTGGAAATCCCGATCCAGGCCGCTACGACAACGACTACTACGACTACTACGACAACGACGCCGCCCGTGCCTTAGAGCGGCGTAGACAAGCAGGCAAAGGGAGCGGATAGCCGCTCCCTTTGTCCTGAAATTCGCGTTTTGTAAACTTTATGCTGTTTTGCCCGGAAAAACCGCTTGCGTAAAAATCGCGGCTGTGTTATAATCGTCCCGTTGGCCGCGCCGCCGGGCCAGATCGCTGTCCGATTTTGATAAAACCCCCGTTGTCATCTTTGTTCTCGCCTTGTCCTTTGTTCTCGCATCCGTAACAACTCGTTATTAACAACACGCTTGTCTCTTTACCGGCTCGACGCGCCGGGCTGCCGCTTCGGCGGTTCCCGGCCCGCAGCCATGGAGGTTCGATCCGCTTGAAAGCCCTACGCTTGGAAATCTCACGCATGAAAATCTCGCACACTGTCCGTATTATTCTGCTGCCGCTGCTGGCAGTCTTGTTCTCAGTCGCCATGACCGCCAGCCTGCTGGTCGCCGCGCCTGCCCCGGCGGCGCATAGCCATCTCGGACAGGCGCTGGCCCTGCGTGCCTCCCTGCGCCCGCTGGTGCCGGCAGGGGCGCACGCCAAATCGTTCCAGGACCTCGGAGTTCCGCAGGACCTGCGCCGGGCGGAAGATGGACGCTACATCTACAATAAGCCTAATCTGGCCCGGCTGCATTCCGGGGCCATCCTGCGTTCTAATGCAGCCACGGCGGCCACCGCGCAGGTGGACGAGGCCGTCCAGACATTTGATGTCTTCAACCCGCCGCCTGCCTTCGCGCTGGCACAGGGGCAGTCTTTGACGCCGACCAACCTCACGCCGGTCTGGACCGCGGACGAGACCATGCTGGTCTTTTCTTCCAACCGGACGGCGGCGGGCGCGGTGGGAACGCGCTACCATATTTGGGCGATCCCGGTCAACGGCGGCACGCCGGTTCAGCTGACTAACAGCACCGCCGCTGCCGGGGAGTCCACTGCCCTGCCGCACGGCGAGTTTTTCCCGGCCCTCAGCGCCGGCAACAACCAGGAAATTGCGTTCACGTCGGACGCCAACTCGGCCAATGTCCAGAACCTGTATGTTGCGCCGTTTGCGGCCACGACCTATACCGTCAACGGCAAGCCGTCGCTGACCAATCAAGGCCTCAATGCGTCCGGCGCTCCCGTCACCGGCATTATGGGTGTTCAGCGCCCGGTCTTCTCGCCGTCCAATGCCGATGAGATTGTTTTCTCCGGCCTGAGCGCGACCGGCACCTATGCCGGGCATCAGCATCTTTATTTTCTGTATCAAAGCACCGGCGGCTACAACCCGGCCACCGTTTCGCTTCCCGCCAAGCTGACCGACGGCCCCGCCGACGACACCGATCCCGCGTACTCGCAGGATGCCCAGTTTATCGCTTTTGCGTCTACGGCGACTCAGCTCATGGCGACCAATGTTCCGCCCAGCCCGGACCCGAACACCGCGCCGCTGAGAACAAGCGCCGCCGCCGGAACCACCGCCGCCGCAAACCGTTCCATTTTCCTGCTCACCGGCCAGGCCGGCCTCGCCAACAGCGGCCAGCCGGTGACGCTTCCCGGAACCGACAACTTCGGCCCGGCCTGGTCTACGACGGCGACCAACCCGTACCTGAACCCGGCGCCGGGCTTTGAGTACATCGCGTTCGCGCGGGGCGCGGCCCAGAACATGCCGCACGATATTTTCTACCTGAAGGTGCTGCAAAACACCCAGGCAGGCGGCGAAAGCAGCCGCTCCAACGAAGCCTCGTCCACGCCGCTGAACCCGCTTAGCCCGGTGTTTCAGGTCAATGCCGGCGATCCGGCGACTGGCTTCCGCATCGGCGGCTATGTGCTGGACGACTTCATCAACCCAAAAACAGGCCTTTCCTCGTTCCTAGTCAACGGCGGAACCGCCGACCCGCCGGCGAACCCGCCGCTTGTCTTCAATACGACCGCTGACCCCGGCACGCCGCCCCAGATTTACCAGACGGACCGCTCCGGGACGTTTACTTACACGTTCCCGAACCTGACGCCGAATGCAAACTACCGGGTGCGCCTGCACCTGGCCGACCCGAAAGACACGGCTCCCGGCAAGCGCATCTTCAACGTCATCGTCAACGGCCGGAACACCGAGCCGAACATTGACATCGTCGGCATTGCCCAGCAGACGCCGGGCCGATTGGACGGACTGGTCACGGACGCCGCCACCGGCCAGCCCCTGCCGGGCGCAACGGTGACGGTTCAGCCGAACGCGACCAGCCCCACCCCGGTCGTATTGAATACTTTCGACCCGCCTATTGCTGACCCCAACACGGTCAATCCCGGCGGCGTGGTCAACTACAATGGCCCTGTCACGCAGGGAACCTACACCCTGATCGCGACCGCGCCCGGCTACGGCAGAGTTTCCAAAGTCGTGACCATCAACAGCGAGGTTTATACCCGCGCCGACTTTACCCTGTCTCAGGGGACGGCGACTTTCAGCGGCAGCGTCACCGACTCCAACGGCGTCGGCGTCAGCGGCGCGACGATTTCCGTGATTGACGCGGCGACAAACAGCACGGTTGTGACCACGCCGTCGCCTGTCACCGTCGGCGGCACCAGCGGCAGCTATGGTCCGGTCACGGTCGCGCCTGGAACCTACTACATTACAGTCACGCCGGCCGCCGGCAGCACGTTCACGACGCAGACGCAGAAAGTCACGATCACCAGCGCGACGCCTGCAACAGTGAACTTTACCCTGCAAAATACGACAAGCACCAATGTCGGCTCGCTCGGTGGTTTGGTCACGAACGCCACGACAGCGCTCCCGCTTGCCAATGCAACCGTCATGGTCATTGGAGCCGGCAATACCGTTGTCGCGATTCTGCCGACTTCCGGCACGACAACGACGCCCGCCGCGCCGAACGGCGACGGCAAGCCGGTCAACTACTTCGCAAACCTGCCGGTCGGCCCCTACACGCTCCTGTTCTCCGAGCCGGGCTTTGCTACGGTGACGAAAAGCGTCGTGGTGGTCAATACCCCGGCGACGGCGGCCCCCGCCGCCCCGGCCAATGCGTTCGTGCGCGGCGACCAGGCGCTGACGACGACGACCGCGACCGCCGGACAGCCTGTCGCAATCGTCGTCGAGTACAACGTCTCGGTTCCGACCGCCAACGTCACCGACAAAAACGGCCTGGTCATCGCCCCGGCCGGCGCGATTACGCTGGCGTTTAATCCCGTCAGCGGCGACCCGCCGATTGTTCAGGGCATTGAGATTCTCTCCGACCCGAACCCAGCCGCAAGCAGCGGGTTCGGCAGCCTCGGAGCCAGCACCTTCACGACCGCCGCGCCGCAGCTTACCGTCTTTGGCGGGACTGCGACTGATGCAAACGGCCTTCAGACCTTGCCTGCCGCGCCGCTGACGACCCTGACAATCTCGGACTTCAGCAGCACGCCGCCGGTTTTCTACAATATCTATCGCTCCGCCGGGAGTGCAACCGGCGACAACCAGCCGCCCGTGAGCGGGGCTGGCACGGAAGCCGGTCTCATCTATCAGACCATTCCGGCCAACGGCTTCGGCGGCACGACCTTTACCGATACCGGCGTGTCTCTCGGCTCCGAATACTATTACCAGGTCACTGCCGTCTTCAAAGAGGTTCTTGCGCCGGAATCGGCGACGAACCCCGTGATCAAGCTGAACACAGACGATCCGGGCAATAACTTCGACGACATTTACCCGACTTGGTCGCCGTTTCGCAGCATCTTCAGCATTGCGTACTCGTCCAACCGCAGCGTCACCTACACGGTGCCGGGGACCGGCGCGGCGTCGGAAACGGCGATTTCCGTCGGCGCGAACGCTTCCCTGGGGAATGGCGGCACGGTCGGCGCAAGCTACGCAGGCCTTCTGGAATCCCAGGTCGTCAATCTCGACCCGCCGACCCTGGTTCCGTACAGCGGCAACGAGGTTCTCCACGTCAACGCCGGAACCGGCTACGCGGCGGTCACCTTCACCCGCACCGGCATCACTCCGGGGCAGCCGGTCACTTTGACAGTGCGCCTGAGCAGCCGCGAAGCAGGCGTGGACGACGGTCATGTCTACCTGCAAATCAAGGACCCGGACTCGAAGTACCAGGATGCCCAGGGCCTGGAGCATAAAGTCTTTGCGTCCGACCGGCAGTTCCGGGGGCAGAGCAACAACCCAAATCTGAACAGCTTGGATAGCGGCTCATCGGCCCGGCTCATCAACGGCGGCGGCTATTCGGGCTTCAACAAGTTTCCGATTAACGGAACTGAGTACTTTGGGCAGCGCGGCTCTATCGGCGGCATTGACGGACCGGAGTCGGGCGTCAACGCTGGAAACGCCGGCGCTCCTGTTGGTCCGGGCGCGAACGGATCGGACACGATCTCCGTCGGGCGAGATGGCGGCGGGACCAATACCCAGCCGGTCACGGACGGCAACGGCAAGCCCATTCTGGATGCCAACAAAAACCCAGTTCAGCTTCCGGGCGGCGATCCGACCAAGTTCATCCCGACCGGGCCGGAGTTTGAGGCCCAGGTCGTCAACCCGACCGTTGCCGGGCTTGACACCGCGCCGACCGACTATGCCAGCCCGTACTGGCTGGCGGGTGTGGACGATCAGCAGCCGTTCAGCGGCATCAAAAGCAAGGAAACTCTGTTCGGCGGCAAGCTGCGTCCCACGACGGAGTGGCTGCCCATGACCCGTCTGTCGGCGGCCCAGCAGGATGGTCAAGGCGGCATTCTTTACAGCGTCACCTGGAAGACGCCGACATCGCCGAGTGATTACTACCTGGATGTGATTGCATTTGACAACGCCGCTGCGCCGCAGACTTCCCTCATTTCAGGCGGCAGCAACTGGCGCATCTACGATAACGCTTGGGGCTTCAGCACGAACACGTTCAACGGAACACAGGACATTTTGCTGGTCAGCGACTACACGCTGGGCCAGAAGTTCGCGGCCACCACCTTCGGCGGCCAGCGCGGCCTACTGAACCTGGTTCCGAAGCTCTACGGCGCAGAGTCGTATGTCACCGATGTTGACGACAGCCTTCTGCCGAACGCGATTTATCGGTATGCGATCTATCCCGGCGCGGACGCGAACAACCCGCAAAGGGAAGTCCTGGACATCGGCACCGCCTATGACCCGGCCGGCCTGCCGGGCGGCGAGGGCAGCGGGCAGGGCTTCGCTCCGTTTGATTATCAGCCGTACCCGATTGCAAACGGCCTCGGGGTCAACTCGTACTTTGACCGCTTTATTGACGACAGTGGGCGTAGCTCCGACGGCGCGCCCGCCGTGCGCTCCCAGCTTTACAGCCTGTGGCGCACTCTCGCTCGCGGCCCGGTCCCGGCCTCCGTCTATGCGTCCTACGAGCCGACATTGCAGGCTCAGCCTGCGGTCAACGACGCCGCCGGCGCGAAGCCGGTCACGGTGGCGGCCGGCTCGGTCACGGTTGCGACCCGCTGCATCATGTGGATCTCGCCGTTTACCGGGGACGTTCTAGCCGGGCCGGGGACTCTTGCGGACCCGAACACCCAGAATTCCCTGCGGGCATTCGTGAACGCTGGGGGACGGCTCTGCGTATCCGGCCAGGATGTCGGTTCGGCGCTGACCCAGAACGGCACAGTGGCGAACACCACCGGCGGCTTCCTGTCGGATGTCCTGAACGCCACGCTGGTTTCTCCCAATCAAGGAACGCATCTTCCGGTCGGCGGAACCGACTCCGTGAACAATCGGATCAGTAACATTCCGTCCTATGACGGCCAGCTGCAAGGCGCTTACCAGGAGCTCGAGCCTGGCGTCTTGGCGAGAATTCCTGTTGCTCCGAGCCAGCGTCCGATCCGCGTTTCCAACAACTATGGCGGCAACATCTTCAGCAGCATCAACTTCGGCCCGAATATCTCCGCCGGCTTCTCCGGGAACTGGCGCACAGACGGGTCTTTGGATCAGCTTGGTCCCTACATTCAGGGATTTACGGGGACGATTTTCGGGTCCATCGCGACCAATACCAACTCGGTGGTCGGACAGATTGACACGATCAAGCCGAATGCCGGCGCGAATGTCCACACGGACCTGAACCTGGCTCCGTTCACCAACCCGATCCCGCCGGTAGATAACGGCAATGACGCGGCGGCAACCGCCCCCGGAGGCGTTGGACTGATTTACTCGGAGAACCCGGTCGGCGCGGCCGGCGGAACAGGCAGCAAAGTAGTCTACGCCACCATTGGCCTGGAAGGGCTTTCTACGGAGTACTACAAGCAGACCGCCGGCTTCAAGCCGAACCCGGTTGTTTATGCCGCCCGCAATCAGCGTCAGAACATTCTGCACAACATTGTCAGCTACCTGCGAACCGGCTCCATTTCGGGAACCATCCGGGCGACAACGGGCAACAATACGGTCGGCGCAGGTATCCCCGGCGCGATTGTCTACCTCCAGTCGGCCTACGGCCCGGCCATTCCGGGGCGCGGCACGTTCAGCGCGGCCACCGACAGTGCCGGCAACTACACGATTGGCGGCGTGGAGCCGGGCAACTATACGCTGGTTTCCTACAAGACCGGCTACAGCCGGGCCGTCTCGAACCCCGGCACGGTGCTGACCGTGGAAGGCGACGTTGCCGTCGCCGGCGCGAACCTCACGCTGACGCAGGGTTCTCCCGGCATCATTACCGGCAGCGTGACCGACGCATCCGGCAAGCCGGCTGTCGGCGCGACCGTCACCTTCACCCCAAGCGGGGGCGGCACGCCGCAAACGGTTCTGACGGACACGAACGGCAACTATACGCTGTCCAATGTTCCGCCCGGAACCTACACCGGCACGGCGGCGCTCAATGGAGCAACGGCGGCCGCACCGGCGGTCAACGTCGTGAGCGGCACGACAATTACCGTCCCGTTCAAGCTGACCGCGGGCGCAGGCAGCGCCACCGGGCGCGTCGTTGACACCAACGGCAATCCTATTGCCGGGGCCAGCGTCTTCTTTAACGGCGGCGGCACGGCCACGGTGCAGACCGCGAAAACCGATGCGACCGGAACGTACACGTTCCCGGCCAACAGCCTGCCCGCCGGCATTTATGTCGTCAGCGCCACCGCGCCCGGCTTCGGCAACAGCCCGCCGGTCCAGGCGGTCGTGACCAGCGCCGCCACGGCAATCGTGCCGGACATCGTTCTGGGCGTCGCCGCGAACGGCACGCTCGGCGGCCTCGTGACAGCCACCAGCAGCACCACGCCGCTGGGCGGAGTCACCGTCACGATCACGAACACCACCACCGGCGTTGCGATCACGCCCGCGCCAGTTACGACCGGAACAGGCACGGCAGGTCCCGACGGCAGCAGCATCAACTACGGGCCGGTGACACTGCTGCAAGGCACCTATACCGTCACCGTCTCCCAGAGCGGGGTCACGTCGGCCAGCCAGACTGTTACTGTTCCGGCAAACGGGTTCGCCCGCGCCGACTTCACCGGGGCAACCGGTCTTGCGCCGCTGCATCTGTTCCCGGCGGGCATCCAGTTCGTGTCCACACCGTATGACTACAGTTCGCTTGGCTTCAGCGGCCTTTTCGGAGCGCTCAACACCGCCCCGGCAGGAACGACCCCGAACGGCAACCGCTCCAACGTCGCCGTCTGGAACCCGCTGGTCGGCGCGTATGCGCTGGACCCGAATGCTCCGGCGGACGCGCTTCGGCTTGGCGTCGGCTACTGGGTCTACTTGAAGAGCGCGACGCCGGTCACGCAGGCCGGCGCGGTTCCGACTGGCTCGGTCCAGGTTAGCCTGAACCCGGCCTGGAACCAAATCGGCGTTCCCAGCACGGCGGGCGTTCCCGTCAGCGGCCTGTCCTTTGCCGGCGCGGACGGCGTCTCGCATATCTTTGCGGATGCGACGAGCAGCACCTACCATTTGGTGTCGCCGACGCTGTATTCCTACAATGGAGTCTCGTACCAGCCGGTCAGCGCGGGAGCGACCCTTCAGCCCTGGCAGGCGTACTGGATTCAGGTTTACACGCCGGTCACAATGAGCATCCCGACCGGGAGATAGCACGCTTGCGACGGCGCGGGAGTTTGCTCCCGCGCCGCCGCTTCACCGCCCGGCAACGATTTTCGCGGCAACGATTTTAGGAGGAACTTCACTCAGTGAAACATTTGAAAAAGCATTGGAGCGCACGGCCACTCAGCGTGCTGCTTTCCCTGCTGATTGCTTTACCCGTTCTCAGCCTGCTTCTGCTTCGCATCGGCGCGGCGCAGGCCCAGAGTCAGGGCCAGCGGCAGCCGGTCTGGGCGATCCTGGACTTTGCGAACCCTTCGGGCTATGGCAGCAGCGATGTCGGGCGGCTTGCGTCCGACTCGTTTGTGGTGCAGCTCGCCAAGCTGAACCGCTATCAGGTTCTGCCGCGTGCCCAGCTTTTGACCGGCATTCAAGACGAAAACCTAACCCCGCCCCTGAACTTGTCCTCTATCGAGCGGCTGGGCCAGTCGCTGGGCGTGGACGCGATTGTCGCCGGGGAAATCTCCTCCATTTCCTTCTCGCGTGACCGCCGCCAGGCGAAAGTCAGCATCGCCGTCCGTGTCATTGACCCGAAATCCGGCTTTCTGCTGAACGGGGCCCTTGCGGAAGGCGTCTCCAATATCCGTCCCATTCCTGTAGACGACGAAGAGCAGCTTGTGAATGAAGCGTTCGGCAATGCCGCTTTCAACGCCGTCAAGCAGTTCAGCAAGTTCGATCTGCCGATTGCGACAGTCCTCATTTCCGGCAACAACACGCTGAGCGGCCACAACGTCACCGTCACCGTCAACAAAGGCACGCGCGACGGGCTTTATCCGGGCCTGGACATGCAGGTCAGCCGCAGCGGGCGGTATGTCGGAACCATTCGGATTGCAGAGCCGACCGATAACGATGCCAACGCGGAGATTACCGATCTCGGCCTCGGCATCGAGCCGGGAGACCGGGCGACGGCGATTTTCCACATGCCGGCGTACACGATAGACAAAGCGACAGGCTCCTACCAGACGACCACAGGCGCGGACCTCTCGGCAGACGCGCCGACCACGTCCAGCCGTTCCAGTCCCTTTAAGGGCCTCGGCGGGATCGTGCTTGCGCTGGTCTCCGCCGCGCTGCTGCTGTCTGCAATCCACACCGGACACGGCGGCAGCGATATTTCCCTGGGC
>JAABUZ0100000608.1_pt1 | contig 85259 bp, 89 predicted proteins | sample 5562091 | NCBI WGS metagenome assembly JAABUZ01 (sample SAMN12813069, study PRJNA571459) | rock metagenome | isolation source: Antarctica rocks | place: Antarctica: Victoria Land, Linnaeus Terrace sud | collected 2015-12-21
GCCATATCTGGGCCAAACCTGGCTAGCTCGCTGGTTAGCCCTAATCATTACGCAGGGAACTCGCTAGCGTTCACTGCGAATTGATTAGGGCTTCAGCCTTGTACAGCCTTGGTACGCTCGTAACAGCTGGTTCAAAGGCCTACCGCCACGTTGCGGAGGCATTGCTGGAGGTAGAGAGGTAGGGGTCTGCAAGCAGGTTAGCTAGTAGAACGGACGACAGCGAGGTGGCGACAGCAGGGTAATCCTCCAATCAATGACCCTTGTATGCTTAGATAATAAAAAGCCAAAAAAGCGAAGCAAAAAAGTCGCTAAGAGGTATTATACACGTTTTTTGTAAGAAAAAAGGTTTTATTCGTTCCCTACCAGCCGCGAAGTTCTACCTTAATAATCTTCATTCTTATTGTGATTAGAAACCATTTTCACGTCCATTTCGGGGCCAAAAAGTACTTCTCCATTTCTCTTTCTAGTATTGACGAGTATGACTATGCTGCGACTACTTAATGTAGCCTTTTGGCTGCTTCCCTGTATTTTAGAAGCATCAGTTCGTCCAAGATGTCTCCGCTCTTCTCAGGCTTTAGTTTCGTTCGTCTTATATTGATAACAGCTATTAGCACAAAATTGGCCGTCTCCCAGAACTTCAAGGCCACTTTTGGCAACTCACCAGCCCCCTTCAAGATTGATGTTGACCCGAAATTCATCGAAGAGACTGTCCTGAAAGCTTCTCTTACTCGCTACGCCGTCGATCTCGAAGAACCAGCCCTGCAAGACGGGCCGTCCAGGGACAATGTAACTACGGTGCGAGATTACTGGGTAAACCAGTACAATTGGTTCCATGTACAAGACCGCCTCAATCAACGGTAGCTATTCCTAGCCTGGCTGGATCCTCAACCGCATCAATTGGGTTCTTTTAATCTATTTATACTGATTGTGTCCATAGCTTCAAGCAATTTACAACCACAGTCACGTTGAACCCAAACCCGAACTTTACAGATCCCGTTCCCCTTCACTTCGTCCACCACCGGTCCAATCGCACTGACGCCATTCCGCTGCTCTTTATCCACGGCTGGCCCGGCAGCTTCATGGAAGTGGACAAGATCCTCGACGGCCTCGTCAACCCGCCCGACAAATGCTCGCCCGCATTTCATGTCGTCGCACCAAGTATACCAGGCTTTGCATTTTCACCTCTCCCCAAGAAGTCTGGCTTTGCTCTTCGAGAAGCTGGAAATGTCTTTCATTCGCTTATGGAGCAGCTGGAATATCATAAATACGTTGTCCAGGGGGATCCATCACGCGTGTCATGGCTGGCGACTACCCATCATCGATGGTCTCAATTCTCTCCAACTTCTGGCTTATCCCGCCCAACGCCACAGACTTACTGCGATACCAACAGGGTTTGACAAGCGCGGATGAAAACACGACTATTCGGAGTTTGGATGCGTTTACAACTCAATTATCCGGCTACCGCCTCGAACAGGAAACGCAGCCGCTGCAGGTAGCTATTGCTCTGACTGACAGCCCATTGGGGAATGCGATGTGGAATTATAATGTTATGTTCCATCTCGCGGATAAATACAGATGGACTCCAGAGGAGATCATTACCTGGTCTATGATGTACTACATCCAGGGCCCGTATGGCGCCATGAGGATATATAAAGAAACGCTCGAAGAGGTACGACACCCTATTGATGATTGTAGCCCCAACTTATCCATACTAACAAGTACCACAGGGCATAGGGTTTAGTGGTTTCGGCCTCGGCACAGGCGGTCTCTACGTACACCAACCCGTAGCTATCTCAGAGTTTCCTGCGGACATCTGGTTTGGTACAGTAAGTGCAGCTTTGACTTCCGTCAGGTTTACTGCTTTTTCCAAAGATATGATGCTGACCAAGAGCGCTAGCCGCTCGACTGGGCGAGGCGCGCGGGAAATGTTGTCATCAGGAACGTTCACCCTAGTGGAGGGCATTTCGCAGCGCGCGTTTTGGGGAAATGCATCGTTATCGAATGTTGGAGTGTTTACAAAGGGATGAAAGAAGTTGTCATTGTTATTTGCTTTCACCGATTTTGACCTATATTTTCTTCTACACAGATTGTTAACTACAGTGAGGGCTTGCATTACTTTATTTCTATAGCTGGTGATGAAGTTGTAGATCTGATTATTCTACAGCAGGAAGCTATCTAGGTTTTGTGCCGCAATTGGCGCTAGCCTCAACCAGGCTAGCGGGCAGTGTAATGGCACTGCAACCACCAAGGTATGTTTCTAATTAGGAACAATGTTCCTAATTGGACGACTACTCCTCCTGCTCCTACTATTGCTCCTATTGCAGCTCCTATTGCTTCAACAGCTGGCCAAAATGATTACCGTATCACACATGGCGGGACACGCCCTGCTATCGCACAATCTCGGGGCATCTGCGTGAAGTCTTCTCAGTAGCCATGGCCTTGGTCGTCGATTTCTGACCCAGCCACCTCATCCACCAAGGTTGCTTCGACCTCAAGAGTCCAGTGAATCAAAACTCGAGCTTTCAGACTCGTCAAATGAGCCCGTTTTCATCCTGATATTGAGTGAAAGCCTGCGTACGGCTTGTGTACGATCGCTGGACCATTTCAGCTTTTCTATCCATTCTCATGCTTTCTTCCCCATGGGCTTTGTGGTCCTTTGCCGAGTCCATGTATACTTGACAGTTTCAACATTCTCCAGGCCGCTCAATTTCGAGCAACGTGGCCAGTTTCGTCGGGAGACTTAGATGATTTGCCATGGGAATCACAACGTAGGACATATGCCAGACATGCCAGCTCTTTTTTTTTAAAAGAGAGCGATCAATATAGTCCGTACACGAACGGATTTCATCATACAGTGTCGAGGCTTTGGGGGACCAAAGATATATATATAGTTGGACCTTTTACGTGTTACGCAAAAAAACCTTCGAATAGGGGTGGTGATTGGATCGTGGGGGATGTTACCAAAGAAGTAAAATCGATTTCAGATTCGAGGTTAAACTCACCGCGCGGCATGAATAGAGCAAAAGCAACAAGACCCGGATATTTCAACTTACGTTATCGTGCATCATCTGATTCTTCCATAACCGTGTAGGTACATATCACACCATAGCTTCAGGTGTCCTGCTGGTGAAGCAAAACCAAAAATAAAATAAAAAAATCTTGTCTACCGCCAAATACTCCCTGCCGCAATACGCCGACCCGCAAGAAATCGACAAAATCCATAACAGCTCTCACCTCGATCAATAGAGACGGGCCCATCTAATGTCCCTAGCTTTGAGATACAACCTCTTACCTACATTCTATTTATCGGATGAATTCTCCCCGGCTCAGCAAGTGCAGCCATGAGCTCGGATAGTGATATTGTGCTACGTTCTCACGAACCAAGGCCTTGACTGCCGATGTGATCCTATGTGGATTTTCAATCCATAATGATGTTATAGGTCAAATCTCTTCGGACCCTTATCTTAGCAAGACCTTGCATTGTCGTTCGTTCATCACGTTACGTTTGACTTTCCTCGCCTTCATTCCTCCATTAATTGAGGCTGGCAACAATAATCCACAGAGTAGTAACTTTCAGGGGCAATCGAGCAATCAGTATTCCCTGTTGCCTGCTGACAATTTCCAAATTTTCCATACTCAGTAGAGACACCCGTAGGATTCCCATTCGAATCGCAGTCGACACCTGCATTATCTGTCCAATCGCCGCTGCAGTAGCCACCAGCACTTGATGAAGAGGCGGCAATCACGGCGCAACTATTAGCATATAGAACACCCTGCAGATTACCGCACATTCCAGGACTTCAACAATCGTCTAATAGTCACCGACCTGAGGCTTCTTAGCAGAGGGTAGAATCTCCGCACCTTCCAGGGATTGCCTATCTGACACAGTTTGGCTTCGTTCCGACTTCCTGTCCAACCAGTGGGACAGACCGTGCTCGTGAATAACCGGAGGTCAGGAATGCCGCGAAAAGAAAGTCTCGTGCATTTTGATTGGATGTTTTCGATGTTGCTTCTCCATAGAAGCTTCAAGTCCAGCTACATAAGCTTTGAGTATTTGCGATTATCTGCCGAAAGTTTGGGCAGTTGCCCATCTCCGGAGTATGTAAGGCTCTCTTCATACATACCCTTGTAGGAAGGTGCGGTCTTAAGACGCTCTCGACGATCCAATCGGATGGTTATGGATTATGAGTTCCTTGATATTAGATTCACTAATAATTTGACAGCCATTCGTCACCGGGGCTGACTATAGCTAAATTTTATCTCCTGGTTGAGGTATGAGGGTCAGAAGGAGCAATATTTGCATGTATATGTATATGGTTGAACTACAGTAGGAAGCTACGAAAGGTAGGAAGGAGGTGAAAAACTCTGAACCCCCTAGCGCCAGCCCTATGGGGCTCGGAGCGGAGATTACTGATCACAGGGTGTTTCCCTGTTTCCAACAGATTGGGGGGAGGGAGGAGGGAGGGGATGGCTTGGAGATGGTTAATGAAGACGAGGCTTATTGGGAGGTGGGAGGGGAGGTATTGGGCGGTAGATTCTCCGTCACCTATTACCCCTTGCAGGGCGTCTAAAACACAGAATACTCCTTGATATCTATCGAACAGGTGAAAAGATGCACTCCTGTCCTTCTTATGCCTTGCATGTCGGTTACTTGCTGTCTTGCACACCCGCTTTTTTATGCATGGCTTTTTTTCGCCGAAAAACATCCATCTCTCTAGCTTTTCTAAATCATTACGGCGCCTTCCGAACCGGATCTCTAGGGAAAAGCGTCGCAAAGCGAATATCCGGCAGCCCCAAATAAAATTGCAGAATCCGATTCAACCCCAACCCGCCTCCCCCATGCGGCGCGCACCCATACCTAAATGCATCCGTATAATGCCTGAACCCCTCACTCTCAGGGTCCAGCGGGGGATCGCATTTGCGCATGGCGTCGCAGAGCTGGCGGTAGTTGTGGATGCGCTGAGCGCCGGACATGATTTCCTGGCCACGCATGAAGAAGTCGTAGGAATTTGAGAGGGCGGGGTTGGCGGGATCGGGGGCGGTGTAGAAGGGGCGGATGGCGGAGGGAAATTTGTCGATGGTGTAGAAGTCTGTGTGGTGTTTGTCGAGGATTATTTTGCCGAGGGCTTTTTCGTTGGCGGTGCGGTGGGGGTGTTAGTGGTTGAGTATAGCAGAAATTTGGAATGGAGCAGTAGGGGGGCTTTTAGGTCAAACCATTAGCTTACCTCAGATCATCAAATTCGCCAGTCTCAATGCCCGCCTCCGCTAGTAGTCTTGTGCCTTCAGCAAAGGTAATTCGGACGGCTTTGTCGCCAGGAGGGAGTTTGAAGTTTCCAGCACCCGGGTAGACTTGATCAACTACCTTGGTAAGGCGTTGATATTCTGGTCGTTCTTGGAGAGACCGTATGATGAATATCATTAAGCTCTCGCTAAATTCGAGGACTTCATGGTAGTGGTTTCTTATAACCATCTCAAAATCGAGTCCAGTAAACTGCAGCCTTCGTCAGTGCTAGACTTGATGCGAGAATAGTCATATGCTAGCATACCTCTGTAAGATGCCTATGCGTATTCGAATTCTCCGCTCTAAACACCGGCCCAATCTCACACACCCGCTTCATATCCATAGCAATAGCCATTTGCTTGAAAAACTGCGGGCTTTGCGTCAAATAAGCCTTGCTATCAAAGTACTTGATTTCAAAAACATTAGAGCCTCCCTCGGTCGCAGCGCCCGCAATCTTAGACGACTGTATCCATCTGAAACCATGCTTGTTCATGTACTCGATGAAGAGATTGCTGATGCCGCTTTGGAGCTGGAAGATGGCTTGATTCGCTGCAGTCCGTACATCGAGGATCCGATTGTTTAAACGGGCGCTGAGGCTCACAACCGGGAGACCCGAGCTGTCAACCTCGCCTTCCTTCTCTTCTTGCCCATCGTCCACCATTGGCGGAGCACGCATGCAGTCCTTCACCTGCACTGGCAGCTGTTCAGCCGCCTCTGAGATCATGTAGACTTTCTCTACATGCACCTCAAAATTTGATATACTTGTCGACGTGACTGGCTCTTTTGGCTGTTTTACTAAACCTGTAACGCGGATAATTGACTCGGTATTAAGTCCTCCACACCACTTCACCATTTTTCTCGAGATGTTGTATTTTCCCCCTTCTGCAATGACTGCTTGTATGGTATGTGACTCTTCCCTGAGAACTAAGAATGCCAGCTTCGCCGATTGTACTCGTGCATTATGTACACGAACGTCAACAGTGACTTCCTGGTCTTCTTTCGCATCGTAGAGCTCAGATAACTCGGTAAAGGTCGGAGTGCCTGTAGAAGACTCAGGGAGTGGCCCATAGAGGTGTTTTGCAGTATCATTGGCTTCGGCTTTTTCGCGCTCGAGTCTTTCCTGCTCCTGTCTTTGCGCTTGCTTTGCGGCCTTTTCTGCTTTTTCCTTCTCCTTTGCTGCCTTTTTCAGTGCATTTTTACTAGGCGCTTCTGTACCAGCCTGGCCTTCAGCGGGCCTTGATGGCAGGCTTGATTCGCCCTGCGAAGCCATTGCGAACGATGAGGAAATGTGAGGATCAGACTTGGGGGGTATGGCGGGGGAAGTTTAGCACACACGCACATAAGATGTCGACCCATGAATCATGCATTACTGATAGGGCTGGATATCGAGTCATTACCTGCGTAGCACATCAAAGGTCAGTAATACGGGTACAATAACCGATATGAAGTAGTCAAGTCAAGTAAGAGAATAAATGGCTGTATGGGTATGGAGAGTCAAGATTAATCAGGTTCATATATTCCTTTGTTCAATTCTTCTCGTCGTATAGTTTCTGTAGTAGAACTGTATTTACTCGTAATAATTTCAAGAAAATCGAAGAGTCTATTATGTTCACCAGGCCAACCGGTTCTAATCTACCGACTTTCAACGAAGTACTCCTTTTATGTAGTGTTAGACAATTGCGATCTGTTTCACAAAGCGAGAGGTATTGAGTGGAGCGGAATTGAGATGTTACAGGATGAGAGATGTTTCTTTTTGTGCAAGCTAAGGTAATCACTAATGCTCAATAAAGTCATGCCTTTCATGCCATCGTGGCAACGCCCTTTGGTATCTCCGCGTGCAATCAGCTTCGTATGCAAGTTGACGAAGTCGTCCTGATGACGAAATACCGATTGAAAGTCATAATGGACTGTGTTGCTCTTCTTTTCAACTAGCTTTTATGTTGTCAATGCCTAGTACCTAGTAAGTGCGCTCGTTGCCGCCAGCAGTTCTACTGCCACTATTGTCAGAGTCGACTCTAGGATCCATCTTGTTCGTCATGCTAGAATTGTGAGGACCAGTAGTGCCTTGGTTGGATCCCATGCCTGTACCGGTCGTTCCCGAACCAATGCCTGAGCCAGTGGATCCTGAACCGATACCACTGCCAGTCATGCCGGAACCAGTCGTGTTTCCACGACCAGACGTGTTGTCATATCCCGAAGATCCAACACCAGTACCAGTCATTCCGGATCCAACACCGCTGCCAGTCATACCGCTACCACGGGTGTTGCTAAGATCGCTGTCAACACGGGGATCAGCTTTGTTGACCAAGTTGGATGAGTGAGGCTCAGCAGTGGCAGTGTTTCCGTAGCCTGAAGAGCCCATGCCTGAACCAGTCGATCCTGAGCCAATGCCACTACCAGTCATACCAGTGCCAGAGGTGGTCCCACGACCAGTGGTGTTGTCATAACCTGACGAACCCATGCCCGAGCCCGTAACTCCGGAACCAATGCCCATCCCGCTTGATCCAGTGGTAGATCCAAGGCCATCGTGATGATGCCCGTGACGGCCTGTCCCGGTCGTGTTGTCGTACCCTGTAGATCCAACACCGCTACCAGTCATACCAGTCGTCGATCCAGTGCTACCGAGCCCTCCAGAGGTGTTGGATCCTAAGCCAGTACCTGTACCACTACCGAGGCCGCTGCCTCCAGAGACGTGAGGGTCGAGCTTGTTAGCTGTCTCAGTGTGGTGAGGTCCGCCGTGGATGATGTCCTCTACATGGCCATCTCCATGTTGGTGGTGGTGCTTGTGGCCCTCGTGACCGATGACGCCACCTGTGCTACCTGAACCAATGCCGCTACCTGTCATGCCAGTCCCTGAGGTGTTGCTTCCGTGACCTGAAGATCCGAGACCAGAACCAGTGTTGCCGTGGTGGTGCTTCTCAGCTTCATAACCAGCAGCACCAACACCGCCAGCTACCGCAGCATCTCGGCCAAGATGATGACCAGAACCAGTACCCGAAGAACCTAAACCAGTGCCACTAGTAGAGGATCCAGTGTTGCTTCCCAACCCGGAAGATCCGAGGCCGGTGCCGGTGTTTGACGAACCAAGCCCTGTGCCAGAGGTACCATGATGGCCGTGGTGATGCTTCTCAGCCTCATAGCCGGCGGTACCGACACCACCAGCAATTGCAGCGTCTCGGCCTAGGTGGGACCCAGAGCCAGTTGTACCGGATGTCGACGTTCCGGTATTTGAGCCAAGTCCAGTGCTGGTGTTATCATTGTGGTGACCATGGTGGTGCTTCTCTGCCTCGTAACCAGCAGCACCAACACCGCCAGCGACACCAGTATCCCGGGCCCCATGCAAGTGGGAACCGAGGCCTGTAGTGCCAGACGTGTTTGAACTACCAGTAGGATCGTACTTGTCCCCAACGTGAGTGCCAGAGCTTGAGCCATGTTCACGGGCACGCTCTTCGGCACCAGTAAGGCCAGAGCCATGGGTACCGCTTGTGCCATGACCGTGGGTGTCGTGGCCGTACTCTGGACGTTCATGTCAGTATACGTTGAGTGATGGACAGCTGAGTAAAGGTCTAACCATTCTTGCCTTGGTTGGCAGCAACAGCTTCGGGGGTGTTCTTCTCGCCGCTAAGGGCGTCTTTGACCTTGTGCATAAGACCCGACATGGTGGATGAACGTAGGTGTGAGTTTCACGGTGAGTGTGTATTGCTTTGGAGGGTTTGTAGAAGATGTTCGGGAGTGTTCTTGGTGGATGGAAGATGTGGGATGTGGATTGAAGTAAGAGGAAGAGGGTTGGCGGGGTACTTGTAGTTGAGAAGGAACAGGTGGTAAACACACGATGTGCGGGCTATCCTGCAGTGAATTAGAACTAACCTTCTTGGTCGTAGTGGTGTCGAACAGTGAAGCTTAAAAACCTGATCTGGCACTGATAGGCTTGGCAAGTGCAATCCCCTGCATTGAAAATTCAAGGGAAACTTTTCACTAAGGTAGTTCACTGCCGGTTTCGTGATTGTGAATGTGATATCATTGACTCTTCCCCGCCGTGAGATGGTTTTGAGGGTTCACAAAGCCACACATGACATCATCAGTGACAGCACAGCCACAATTCTTGAGCTACGGCAACTTCCGAAGACCCGCACACGAACCACATGGTCAAAAATTGCGTTGTGCGTAACTTTCTAACGTAGATCTTGACGATCAGGGGAGAGGATAGCAAATTCGTGGTATGGGTGCAATAGTCGTACAATTGGCTCTCGTACCATCTATATTTATTCGGCTTGTTTTGGAATATCTGGGCCCAGGGCTGGTGATGTTTTTATTGTCAAGCGGCCAAGATCAATTTGACATGTGATGTGAAATGGTCAATCCCAATGGGTAAAAGAGCGACTAACTAGACTAACGATATCTAAACTAGATAGAAGTACATGTTGCTCTCTAGCCTCCCTTTAGAAGTCACGGGGATGATGAAGTGTGTGCTAGACAGCAGAAAAGAAACCCAATGTCAACAAGCAGGCAAAGCAATTTGCAATATCCCCGAAAGAAGGTGAGGATTCAGGAAGCCTGATCATTTATGCCCACCCCCTTCCGTTTATCCCACGCCTGTCGCCGTATGTTGGTGGGAGCGACGACACGGGAGTTGATGGCAGCCATCTAGTAAGCAATGGCCACGCAACCATCGCCATAGCAGCAAGCAACGGTGACGGAGCAGACGCTGGAAACCGCTGCCGATTTCTCGCCTACACAAGGGTTAGCATACACCCTCACAATATGGAACCTCCATCTTAAAAGCATGTCTTTACTCACCAGTATCAATTGCACTGCATTGCATATCATATGCGTTCCCACTGTGTTCGACAACCTTCTTCGACTTGGAACTCCCTCCTTTGTTGGAGCTGCTCTGGTCGCAGCAGTGGAGCGAGGACTGAGAGATGCTGTTGCCACAAGATTGGCTTGCTGCTCCGACCGTGCCGGACGGCGGTCCTGGGGGTCCTTTGGGGGCGGGAGAGGGAGCAGCGATGGTGAGGCCGATGCTGAACATGGCGAGGCTGAGGAGAGAAAGCTTCATGTTTAAGAAGTCGGTTGAGATTTGGTTAGTGAGGAATTATTGTTGTTGCGAGTTTCAAATTATTGATCGAAAGAGGATGCTGGTGTTGGTACAGAGGATTTCTATGGGGGAAAGACCAGTCTTTATAGAGAATTGGCTTACCACGACAAGATGGAACCTTGCGTATCCCATAACCTCTTTCGGCGACTGATCAAAGACTGGGGCGCGGAGATGAGTACGCCCTTGCACTCTGGCTATTGACAGTTTTTTAATGAGCTCATCATCGTCCAGATCGAGCGTTTCGACATTGGTCTGCAATGAAGATCGCCATGATCGGGGTAACATCTACCGTTCGTGTATGAAGCCTATTCGATAGGCATGCCTAGGCTGGACTGTTCTTTTCAATATGCATATGATCATAATCTTCATACTTTACAAGGTTTTACAGTCAGACTAAATTCAAAGGACAAGGCCTTATGCTTGACGGAGACCGAAACGGAAAAACTTCGCCATTGAATACGAACGAATTCGAACACAAGCCAAGATGTGATCAAGGAAAGACATGGAGTAGTTGCAGCTTGGGTTGTGCAATGTCGTTTGTGGAACAGAGGAGCAGAAAGTGTATAAGCAGTGGTACACACATAACCACGGGCCTGCTGAAATTCTGTGATTGGACCAAAAGCAGCAAATAAATCACAGAGTCGTCCTTTAGACAGAAATATTGAGGCAACATAGAGTTGCTGGGATGTTCCATTCAATCGTTACGTTTCTAAAAGACTTAAGATCCTATTCGCCTAACTGGCAATATTCTTACAAGTGAACAGATTCCATGCGAGAACGAGCCGAATGTTACTACCCCCTATGAAACGGCTACCACTCACACCAAACGATTGCACGCAGATCATGATGACTCACCAGTGAATAGCGATGAGGCTTGGATGCACGGCCGACACGGTTAGAGATGCAGAGCCTGTCTCGATGCCGCAAATCGAAAACTTAATAAAGTAGCCTTGGACAACGACATATTGAGTAGGCTGCAGATGTCTAAATCAAGCATGCAACTGTGCAACGACGGTCAGAGTTCCGGCGAACCATCGTCGTTCAGCCACTCAAGGCTTTTGTTGCGGATGAAAGCTTGATACTATGGACGTGTCAGTGATTCACCTTGGGCCATCGAAACTTAGTCCCCTGAATGGAGCATGGCAATATTCGTGAGATCTATTACTGAGAGAAGGTACGATCTAAAGACTTGAAGCCGCAGCAGATCTTCAAAGCGAGCAAGCAAAACCCACAAGAGAAAAGAGCACGCCCGCAACAGCAAGGTTTTCAAAGGTTCAATTAAGCTTTATAGCTTGCATGCATAACATACCTTTCTCCCGAACGCCCCTATTCTAACAGACGTGTGACTTACCTGCAGTCTCCACAGCCGGCCTCGAGAATTTCGTGATTGACTTTGGTTGGTTGGGACGAATATCCGTTCATCAACGAATTTCTCAAACGAGCACCCGAATGCAAGCCAACGACACATTATTAACATGCGGCCTCGAGTCGATATAGACAGGCTTTATTCCAATACTGTCGAGAGCCTCGTGTGCCTTTCATAGGCACCATACTCAATCTTGAATCGATCCTTCCACAACCCGTGTTCCTCGTATCATGACACCCACTGCTCGGAAGATCTGAAACGCATGCAAACCCTAAAAAACGGACTTTTGGTCAATCATGACGGGAAGCAGAGCCGTCGAACAATATAATGGTACGTCATACCGAGAACAAGCTTTGGTACCTGCAGATTGGGCAATCAAATTACCATTACCCCTGAGCGGACCGTGCTCGCACAGAGTGGGCGGCGAAAACTGCGATAAAGTGTGACAGCTGTGGGAAGCTTAAAATGTCGTGGAATAAGCACATCATCACATGAGCTTCACCGCAATTTACCACTGGTATTCGACTGAACAGAGTACATGTGATGTAATTTGCAAAGAATCCGGCACAGCAGAGTCCATAACGTTGAAAGCATTATCCCAATGCAAATAACGCCGCAGAAATCAATAAAAACTTGAAGCACGCCTGGTACGATATCACACCGCTAGTTACTGCACCGAAAAACACTAGCTTTATATCCAACTACTGTAGCTGCTATAGACTCGGTTGCGTATGGAAGGGGGTTTTTTGTTGGATTTATATGGGAGGTTTTGAAGTGATGCGGAATGCTCGTTGTTGTCTCAGAACCCGAAAGGATTTTGCTGTATGCTTGCGATGCCTTCGGAACAGAAGTGGCTGGAAGGGGGGAGTTGGAAGCGATTATGGGAAAGACTGCTCGCTTTTACTTACCTGGGAGAAAGCGCAGCACACCCCTTCGATCCCCAGCCCCTCCCCAAACCCCATCCGCGTTCAAAAACAAATATCCCATCCAGCTAACTTCCAGCTATCCTAATGCAAAAAAAGAGAAAGAAAAAACCGGATACGAGGTAAAGAATTTCAATTTCAAAAATTTCAACAAGATTATTCCCCACTATCATTATTCTTCTGGAATAAAAAGAAATCTCATGTCCTAAGTACTAGAAAAACCATTACCTCTCTCACCCACCACACGACGACGACGGCCGGTAACGAGATTTACCTGTACGAGGTGCTGGCTACGAACCTTCTCATCGACAGAGCAGTAACAGCGCTTTACCCACGCGTTGAGCTCATACACAGTCGAAAAGTCCACGTGGCTAGATGCCATACAGCGAATTCGGAAGCCCACGTCGAAGTGGCCAGCTTCCACATACATTCGGAAGCCCCCACGTCGAAGTGGTCAGCTTCCACATCCACAGACCAAAAGCCCCCACCTAGCCCGTTCAGCCAAGGTGGCCAAACAGCCAAAAAGCCCCACCTAGCCCGTTCAGCTTAATGTGGTCGGTCCAAACAAACAGCCAAACCGTCAACTCGAAATGCCCCAACGTCGAAGCGACCAGCCTTTCACAAATTTCGGATTTGTCTTTTCTGTGACCGACCCACTTGGTCATATAGACAGGTCCACGCCGCATTTTTTTTCTTTATCGGTTGTGACTGCTCGCTCAATGAGAAGACGTTTAAGCATCGATTTTGGCCACTCACATTACATGTGATTTAGCGTATGTAGCATACACACAGCGCTTAGATAGTGGCATGGCCATGGGCTACATGCACTTAATGAAGAAATAAAAATGAATAAAAAAAAACAACATGACTCACGCAGCTTATCCACCTATCACAGGAGCCTAGTTCGCTATGCCAAACAAGTTACGTTGGGTTACGTTGGGTTGGGTTGTGGATCAGTGTACTGTAGGTCCTTACGAGCTTTACGAGCTTTGGTGGGGGAGGGCAGGGCATTAGGGAATCGATAGGGGGGCGATCGATGTATGCGCGAAGGAGGAGGTAGGTTAGTGAGTTATTTAATTAGGAGGTAGGAAGGATGATGCAGGGGTGGGCGATTGTTTACGACGACGAGTGAGATGGGATGGAATGGGATGAGATGAGCTAACGACGAAAAAGAAAGAGAGAGGGCTTGCGGAAACGAGGGAATGTACATACATCGTTTTGAATGTGGTGGAGTGGGTTTTATATACGTTAGAAGCACTTTATAAAACTAGGAGAGGGCTGAAGGATTTGTGACGCTATGACGACGAGTGGGATGGGATGGGGATGAGTTCAACGACGAAAAAGTGAGAGAGAGAGGGCTGCTTGCGGAAACGGGGGAATGAATGTACATCGTCTCGAATGTGATGAAGTGAATTTTACATATTTTATGTTAGAAGTACTTTGTAAAACTAGAAGAGGAATGAAGAATCTGTGACGTTACGACGACGAGTGAGATGGGATGGGGATGAGTTCAACGACGAAAAAGTGAGAGAGAGAGGGCTGCTTGCGGAAACGGGGGAATGTACATACATCGTCTCGAAGGGGGTGGAGTGGGTTTTACATAGAAAGCACTTTGTAAAATATAGAAGGGGGATGAAGGATCTGTGATGCTGTGGCTGAGTAAAACGGACGGGCTGATCGATGGTTTTTAAAGGTCGATGAGAGAGAGAGCGGAAAGCTGCTGAGATGGGTTGCTGACACGACTGAATGGGGTATTAAGGCATGACATACACGCGTCTCAAACCAGCTCTAACCCTCTATCCCCCTCTGCTATATTCCCTCGTCTACCTAAAACCGTCTACAACCAAATCCCAGTACACTTGATATAAAGCATCTTCACCAACTGCACCTCCACACAATATAGCACCAACTCAGCGACCAAGAAGCCAATGAACGAGTTCGCCGGCCTTACCAATTGCAGCGCGTGCGCGAAAGGCGGGATGTACGGGAACAGAAATCCCACGAGCATGATCGTCACGGTGGTAATCACCAGCACCTTCGCCGCTCGGCTTTGGAACACGGGGACTTTGGAGGTGCGCAGGAGATGTACGATGAGTGTTTGTGTCAAGAGACCCTCTAAGAACCAGTGGGTGTGGAAACGCGCCAAGGCGGTTGGGTCGTCTGCGGTTCGGATGCCGTAGTAGAACCAATTGAGGCAGAAGGTGCACATGTCGATGGTGGAGGAAGTGGGTCCGAAGACGATGATGAAGCGGAGGAGATCCTTGGTATTCCATTGGTGCGGCTCCAGTAGGTATTCTTCGTCCATGCGGTCCCATGGGATGGCAATCTGACTAATGTCGTACAGTAGGTTTTGGATGAGGATTTGCAAGGCAGTCATGGGCTCGAAGGGTAGCCAGGCGCTTGCAATGAGGATGCTGAAGACGTTGCCAAAATTGGATGATGCTACCATTTTGATGTACTTAATTGTGTTGCCATGTGTGATGCGTCCGGTTGTCACACAATCCACGATAATACCAAGCGCTTTCTCGGTTAGGATGACATCTGCGCATTCTTTTGCAACATTGGCGCCTGTGTCGACGGAGATTCCAACGTCGGCGAATCTCAGTGCAACGCTGTCATTGATGCCATCGCCTAGGAAGCCCACGCATTTGCCCATAGCTTTCAGTCGCAAAACCACTTTTACACATGTCAGCTTGCGATCAAAAACACTTGTTCAATAGAGACATTTACCTTCTCCTTTCTGATTTGGCGTCAGCTTGGCAAAGACCCGACATGTCTTCAATACTTCATCGTACTCGTCAGTTCCTTCTAATTTGGCCAGATCAGGCCCGCTGATTGCTTGAATCGCCCCCTCATCAGCCTCTTGGATCAAGTCCAGAGATCGACAAACCTTCATTGCCACTCCGAGATTGTCACCTGTAAGTACCTTGACTTCAACCCCAAGAGTCTGAAGTCTGTGGATGGAAGGAGCGGCGTCTTCTTTGGGAGGGTCTAGGAAGGTCAATAGACCCTCGATTGTCATGTCGCTATCAGCGTCCATAAGCGAGTCTTCGTCGCCGATAACGCGTTCATCGATCTCTTTTGTTGCAACAAGGATGACTCGAAAGCCATCGTTGTTCAGCACCGTTACTTGCTTGAGCAACTCCTGTCGATTCTCCGGGGTTGCGATCACTGATTCCGCTCCTTTGCGGAAAGTTGGGCATAACGCTGAGACCTCTTCAAAAGCACCCTTGCAGATAAGAAGCAATTTGCCGCTACTCGCGTTTCGCACGACGCAACTCGAACGGCGCTTTTCGAAAGTGAACGGGATTTCTGCAACTTTCTCATGTGGGGGAAGAGATGCCGGTTTCTCAGCCCCATTGAGGTATCGGACAAGGGCAGAGTCGATACTATTTTTCTTTCCGCTTTGGTTACTCGCATTGATAAAGCCTAGTTGTAGAACCCGGTTGTCACTTGCGCCAAAGCAATCAAGATGATGGCGCAAGGCAATCTCGTCCTTGGTTAAGGTCCCAGTCTTAATCGTTAACGTGTGACTTGGAATCTTGGAATTTTCGGAATGCTCACCTTGTCGCTGCACAACACTGACATTCCACCCATATTCTGAATGGCATCCAATCGTTTCACAATGGCCTTTTTCTTCGACAGTGCAAATGCGCCTCGAGCAAGGTTTGCATTAACGATAGCCGGAAGCATCTCCGGTACGACACCGACAGCAACAGATAATGCAAATAGTGCAGCAGCGCTCCAGTCTCCGGTTGACTTGCCAGAAACCACGAGAACCTAGACATACAATCAGCCACGTGAAGGCAGGAAAAGACGTTGGATCTAGCAACTCACGATTGGCACCATTATGAGCATGAATGTGATCATAAGATAGCTGACATGACGAACTCCTCGTTGGAATGCATTGACCGGTCGTTTCTTGTTCAATTCTTTCATGATAGTAGCGATGAACGCACCATCGCCAGTGGTCAATACCACGGCCAGTCCACTGCCTGATATCACGCTTGTTCCCATGAAGAGAAGGTTCTCTCGCTCGAACAAGCCTGGGCTGATCTTCTCCGGTACCAAACTTGAAGTCTTCCGCAAAGGCTCCGACTCTCCAGTGAGAGAAGATTGGCTGATCTGCAGATGAGATGCCTCTATGACGAGGCAATCTGCGGGAACGCTGTCACCTGGATTGATATGGATCACATCTCCTGGCACAAGATCCCTCTCATCGACTGCGGTCTCTAGATGCTGATCGACTTTCAATGCAGATTCCGGTCGACGGACCTGAACAGTAGTACTTGTAGAGTTTTGGAGTTTGACGGCTTCGACATTGCCACGGTACTCTTGCCAGAACCGTACAGTACACGAAATTACGATCAGGATAACCAGAATGGCGAAAGTCGACTGTTTTCATTAGCCTTAGGTCACTAGGGCAATACTTCGAAATCTTACCCAGTTTGGAGGAGGCGTCGCCGCACTGATAATGGCAAGGATTGTCAACAAAATGTTGAATGGGTTGGGCAAAACCGAAAGAAGAAGTTGCCACCACGTGGGCGGCTTTTTGCTCGAAAGGACGTTAGACCCACAGCTCAGGAGTCTGCAAGCCGCTTCATCCCCGGACAAGCCATTGACGCTTGAGGACAAGCAGTCCATCGCCTCCTCTGTAGACTTGGAAGCATATCCTTCAAGGATGTCTTCGCATTTGGCATTCTGGGCCCATTTGCTCTTTTGCCACCTAGGTTCCATACTCGAAACTGCAGGGAGTTAACATGGATCGTGTATGTACGGTAGGCTTTTGACGTACCCTGGTCTAATTCCATATCACGACTAGCACTCCCATTCGGGCCAACAAGGCCCCTCCAGGATTTCAGCTGCACCCGCTTTGAGAATCCAAATACCGACATTGTTTCTATGTTTTACTCTTCTCATGTACTCGTCTCACGAATACTATCAACAAGCTACGGACCGGGGTGATGCCTCCAGTCTCTCAGCCCACTACAACTATTCCCATGTCAGCAGGTTCTTTCACCCGCGCTGTCGGGTGCATCTCACCTATCATCCTTCATATCCAAGTTTCTCTGATCTATGCTCTAAAGTCTATATCATTCTAGTCCGGATTTATGTATGTGTGTGTGCGCTTGTCGGCCAAGTTATGGAGGTCGTGTCGGTTGGCGTAGTTCGCCAACACGGGCGCTGAATTGCGCCGCTCGGATGTAAGTCTTGTCAGTCGCCAGAATTGTGGTTGACTACGAGAGCGCTCGCAGTCAAAAAGATATAAGAATGAGCTTCGTGAATGCCTGTCGAACGATTTGCGTAAGCTTGCAAGAGAATCGCGTGCAGGAAATCAAGGTAGTTGATGTACTTCCGTACACAAAGGTAAAAAGATGTTGAAATACTTTCTTGAGTGTTGTGGGAAATGGAAAATAGGAATGGGAAATTTGCACATGCAGGTAGGTTTTTAAGTGAAGTACATACTCTAGTGACTTCGCCTAGAACAGGTGGGTTACCTTTAGGTACTTAAGCAAGTAAGGTAGGTGTTGTAATTGCCCAGTCTTTGATTGGAGGAGAAAACCCTTTTCACGGGCGCTTGTAAGAAAAAATGCCTCATGAAAAGCAAACATCACCAGTTCACCACCAAGTCACGGACCGCTTTCGGTCCATCACGACGTACATGACGGAAGCGAAAAAAGGCGAAGAATATACCAACAACAAGCTCTTATTGAGGGAGTTCTGCATTGTGCATCGAATATAAAGTAGGGAAATACAGTACAGAGATACCAGAGCATCGAAGCGTTGCTTGTTTCGAGTTGGAGCAATCTGGTTAAGCGCAAGCGCCCTCTGGATTTAATAAGGTAAGGTACATAATGACTTGATCTTTCGGTGGAAGGTCACGCAGGTGGGATAGGGTGGATGGGCGTGGGGGGTTGGGTTGGGTACGAGTACATATGTACCTTAGATCTCGATAAGTCAGATAGGTACCTTATGTAGGTACGGATGACTCTGGTGCTCAAGCAAACGAGATGACGTTGGTCGAGGAAACGAAACTGATGGTATCTGCTACAAACAACAGACCCAATCCATTCTTCCAGTTGTTCTTAGAATTTAGGATTACACTTCGCCACCATGCGAGTCTCACTCCTCCAATAGAAAATTATACAACCGCCAAGTGCCTGATCCAGCATCCATGTTCCCGCGTCTCAAAAACCTTGCATCGATATATCAAACAAAAACCGTGCTTCCAAAAACCCCTTATTCCAACGCCAGCATTGGGTTGAAGACAAGATAAAATCCACGCAAGCCCAAAGCAACCTCGTATCCTGGCTTCTCTATGTACCTGTCCATCGCCCCACTTTCATTCGGTCAATCATATAACATAGCTCCTATCATCCCTGACCTCTCCTTCTTCCTCATACTCATCACCCACCAAGCTCCCCGGCAACGCCCTGCTACCTTCTCGTACGTGGCCCGCTTGCCGAGAATTGGATGATGCAGGGGCGCCGAGAACGCCTCCAATCACAGGACTACTCCCCCTGCCGGCATCCTCTCCTTCCTCGGGACTCATACTCTTCGCCCTTTTCTCCTTCTCTTCTTTATCCAGTTTCTTTCTCCAGTTTGCAAGGCTGTCGGACATGGTGCCCTCCCCGGCAATCGGCGGACTTGTGGGCGTGCGCTCAAAATCGAACTGGTTGCTGAGGCGGTAGTTGCGGTGTGTGCCTTCCCAGTGTGTGCGCAGGGTTTCAAGCTCTGAGGCGAGGCTATCAAGGGCAATGGAGTTGCGGCTGTCTGGAGGTAGGGTGTCGGAGGCGGCGGAGTCGTTGATTGTGGAGAGGGAGGCGGAGTGTGAATGGCCTCCTCGGGGAACAAGGGTGTTAGAGCTGGAGCTTAGGGTGCGGGTGTGGCCGTTTGTGTGCATCTGCTGGGATTGGCGACGATAGTTACCTACGGAAGTGCCGACTTGATCGAGCAAGAGCGTGACTTTGTGCTCGGCGTCAAGCGCGCGGGTTTCGAGCATAGCGTTTTCGGATTTGAGCTGGTCGAGCTCACCGCGGGCTTGATGGGTGGTTTGCTCGAGCTGTTGTAATGTTTGCTCGTTCGTTTGTCGGTAGTGGTCGCGTTCTTCCTGGGCGGAGTAGAGTTCTTGCTGGACCTCTTCCATTTGGCGCTCAAGTTGGGAGACGGACTCTTTGACGCTTTGTTGCATTTCGCCGATTTCTTTGCGGAGAGCTTGGCGTTCTTGTTCCCACTCTGCGGCTGCCTCAGGCTCGATCGTACGCTCGGATTGAGTACGGTGAGCTGCTTCGACTTCGCCTTGCAATCGTGCGTTTTGGGTCTTGTACTTGGTAAGCTCGTCTTTCATCCGCTTGAGCATCTTTTCCGTGCCTTTCACGTAGTGCACTGCCGATTGATAGTCTTGCTCAAGCTGTTCAAGCTTCTCCCGATATATCCTATCCGCGTCCTGCTCTCTCGTCTCAAATGCAGACTTTGTCTCTTGATGAGCTTGTTGGCTGGCTTCCAGCTCTTGCTCGAGTTCTCGCAGACGATTCTGTTCTGGGGTATCGATGCGAGATCCTGGGCTGTCGACGTTCCTTGACCTCCCATGGTCTGAGATACCTCGTTCATCCAAAAGTTCTTTTAATGCATTATGCTGCACTGTCAGCGCACTGTTGTCCCGCTGATGGCTTTCGAGTTGCTGTAGTATCGTGCTGTGCTTGGCGTGCAGCGCTTGCGACTCACGTACAGTATCTTGCAACTGCTTACGAGTTGTCAGACTCTCCCGGCTCGATTGCTCTTGGTACGCCTCTAAACCTGCGATACGCTCCTCCGCTGATCGGAGCTTCTCAGCTGCCGTATCAGCGTCTGCTTGGTGTTTCTTAACCAGGACATGGGCTTTCTCAATTTCCTGCTTCAAGACTGATACCCGCTCATCGGACGCTGAATCGGTGCTAGAATCAAGACTCCTAGTTCTCAGTTTATCAAGATCGGACAGGTTGACTTCACGATGTTTTTGGGCTTCGCTAGCGTGTTTCTCTGCCAAGTCCTCGGCGTCTCGAAGCTTGCGTGTAGTGAGGTCAAGCTCTGCAGTTCGCTCCTCGTGCTCGGCCCGAAGTTGCAAGAGCTTCCGATCCACATTCTCGCGTTGCTCTCTCTCCTCCTCCAATCTCGTCTCCAAGAGTGTAGACTTGTCTTCGGAAGCGGTCACAGCCTCGCCAAGCGACGCAAGCGCTCTTTCATGTTCCTTTTTGAATTCTAAAGCTTCATCAAGTCGGCGTGTCAGGTCATCCCTTTCGACCTCGAGAAGCTGAGCTTTAGAGTGGGCTTCGGCCTTTTGCGTTGCTTCGTCTCGAGCAGTCATGCCGGTTTGGTGCAACTCCGTTCGTAGACTTTCTAGCTCTCCAGGATTATGTGACTCGTCAAGTTGGGCAACACGTCTTTGCGCGGCTTCTGCAGTGCCTTCCGCAAGGACTCTTGCACGTCGCTCCGCTTGAACCTCGGCGGTCATACTTTCGATCGTAGAACGTAAGTCTTTCTGAGCCATGAGTGCAGCGGCAAGCTTTCTGCCCATGTCGTTCGAGCGGTCGTCGCCACCAATACCCCTCGACATATTCTCGGACTGTGGAGTGTCTGAAATGCTACCGCTGTGGGCTGCGAGCTTGGCCTTCGCGTAGACAGCTTCGTTGATAGCTGCGTCTCTCTGGTGCTCCACTTCGGCTACCTGCTGCGCCGCCGCATCAACGCGCGAATCGACTGACGCTTGGACTTCGGAAATTTGCAAACGCATCGCAATCAAAGCCTCGACCAAGGGTTTCTCATCGTCACCGAAAGATTGGATAGCTCCTTCGTCGAGTGTGCTTTTCGACGTGCTCTGCTGGTACCCTGCCTTTCGAGCCAAGGCAAGTTCAGAGGCATACCAAGCGTTGCGACTTCTCGATGCTTCAAGCTCTTCGAGGATAATTTCATTTTGGGTTGTAAGATCTTCTAGCTGATGTGTGGTTTCTTTGGACGGATTCACTTGCACAGGGGATTCACTCCTCTTTACGTGATCATTTGCATCGTCTGCCCCATCGTACTGATTAATGAATGGTCTATGTTGCTGTGATTGGGGTGCCGGAAATTCGTCAATACCATCTGAGAAGTCTTGCTGCGCTTGCCTGGATGGTGATCGAGCGGCGCCTCCGTTCGTCGTCGTTTGCGGCTCTTCGAAATTTGCGGCTGCGTTCCCTGACCTTGGTTGCAGTTGCGTTGGTTCAGGCATTTGTCGTCCATGTAGGATTGGACTTGGTGATCGAGCATTTAGATTCTGACCAGGACTTCCTCGTGATATTGATGAGATGTTTTCCCGTGGAATCGAAGACCCTGGTCCAATATCAGCATAGGGAACGAAACCTCTGCCCTCGCCTCTGCCATCACCCCGGCTTTCACTGCGGCTCTCGAGAATGCGACCATCTTTGGTAGGCGTTTTACTCCTTGTGCCGCTCATTGGTGGGATAACTCCATTTATCCTAGGCGGAGGTGCTTGTTGCTGTGGTGGCGGTCCTGAAGGTGCTTGTGCCATTGACGCTCGTGGAAGTCTAGAACTTCCACCAGGTGGAGGAGGCCCGTCGCCCATGCTTGGGTCTTGGCCACGACCTCCAGACATGGGCCCAGGTCCACCAGCATTACCCGCCATACTTTCACGAGACCCGCTAAACATCCTTCTTGGTCCACCTTCGGCAGCACCAACTGCCCCATCTCGAAGTATTGGTCCCCTGGATTGGGGAACCGCGCTTCGCTCGCCACTCGGTCTACGATTTCCGGGTACTCGTTCGCCTGACGGAGTCTGTTGAATTTGCTGATCATTCGGATACCGAATTTTGCCCGTGTCTAGGACGTAGACTAAGCTCAACTCGTTAGGATCTCGGGGAGCAGAGCTGGGTTCACCAGCAAGGACGACAATCTGTTTCCCATATGCAGTCATACTATGACCGGATCGGGGCGATGGTGAAGGCCCCATATTCTGAAACGTGTACCAGCGCCTCGAGGTTATCCTGAAAGCCGCAAGATCTCCTAAGTCTGTACCTTCTTCGGTGCGACCGCCAAAGATATACATAACATCGTTCACCAAGGCCGCTGAATGTCCCTCTCGTGGAGCAGGTATATATCCTATACAATCTAACTGGGTCCAGGCAACCGTTCGTGGGTCATAAGACCAGACGTCATTGAACCATTGGGTCCCATTAGTACCTCCAAATCTAGAAACAAGTTAGAATAAGTGGACAAGCGTGAGAATCTCGTTATCATACAAATAAAGCTTGTCATTCCAGCTGACAATAGTATGGTTTGTCCTTGCCGGTGGAATTGATCCTTCTGGTGGGCCCCCGTCATTACTGTTTTGTATAAGCATTTCCCATTTACTGTTCGTGTTCTGCAGAGCGTTCAAGTCGAACGCTATCAAATCGTTAAAGAAGTAGCCTTCTACCTGTCCCCCGAAAACATAGATCTTCGAGCCCAGAATATTAAGAGTGTGGCCATATCGACCAGCCGGTCGCGGTCCTGGAGGCATCGACCTTGACCAATGCCGAGTCGCTACCATCATCAGCATCATTCGATTCAACAGCTTGCCGGATTGACTCACAGGTATTCAAGAGGTATAGGGTATCGTCAAGCTTGTCACCTTCGTCCATCTTGGTGTCTCCGCCAAAAACAATGAAAGCATTACCGACGAGCAAGCTCGCATGGCCGACACGAGGTCCAGGCCCTTCAAATGTAGTTCCGACGGGATAACATGCCAAGTTCGTCCCTCCAGCTTCAATCATCCATAAGTCCCCTTTAACTGTTTGACCATTGACCAGCCCACCCATCAAATAGACATCACCTTCCTTGGATGATACAGCATTGACCGCTGCGCCGTATCGTGGGAATGGGTTGGGTTGGGACGACGTGAATGTTAGTCGTCGCTGCGACCATGGATATAGGTTTGTAGGGGCGGCACTTGGCGGAGAAGGACCGTTGAGGCCAGGTCGAGGACCGTACTACTCGACCGCCATCATTTAGTAAAGCTATCAATAGAAACGCCACAGTGAAATTTTCTAGCAAGTTAGGGCTCGCGAGGAGGAGATTCAGAGTAGCTCTTGGTGAGCTGCACGTTGGGAGGATGACATACCTGCAGTTCCTGTCCTGGCCCCCCACGCTGATCCGGTCCATGTTCGGGGCTTGGGGTATGGGCTCTTCCCACCGAGTTGACGGAATTGTCAATACTACTTCCAGGCGTTGGAGACTGAGTAGTACTAGGACCTCTGTCCCTGCCCTTCATACCATTGGTAGTCGGTATAGCAGAGCTTGCCCCTCCCGCTGGAGGTCCATCTCTTGAGCTTGGCGCACCGCCGACAGTCTTCGTCTCTTTCTTCTTACCAAAGAGAAAAGACATTATGATATCGCTTTGGCTCAGATATTGCAGCTAGCTACCAGCCTTGCTAAGGTCCCAAAGTACAAATGCGACCCGCCCGCGCAACAAGTAGTGAATTTGAGGCTGAGAAACCGGTCATCCGTAGAGGTATTGGGGGACGGCGCGCGGAATGATTCTCATTCGTAGGGAGTCAAGTAGGCTGTCGGTATTTCTTCCCTACATCGAGCTTCAGACGCAACTACCGAGGCCAGACTAAACCCAGATCATGGGCCTTGTCGAGATACTGATTGATGAGGTCTAGAATACCAGAAGAGAGCGATGCGACAATCGATGCGCTTGTGCGGCGTGCGCAGCGAATGTTGCGGTTTGATGGGGGACGGTGGAATGGGATTTGAGGGGGTGAATTTATTTCCGGCTGCACTGAAAACCGGACGAACTTAAGCTTCTTGACAGGCTTATTCTAGCTCCTCAGCCACGGTTCATCAAATACTTCCAATTGTCACTTCTATAGAAGACAAAGTCCTCTCTTGGACATCCGCATATAGTGGTGATGAAATGGACTCGCCGTTCTGTCTCTAGTTTTTCCAGCGAGGACCAACTTTCAGCGACCTGACTTGAACCACATGCGGTATCGCGTAATCGCATTATCTGGTTTCAAGTCTGTTCAAGGGGAAACCCGCTTCTTATTGGTCAGGAGTGAGCAGTCTGACGAGTACTGTAAACTACTTTACTCTACGGAGTACATCTTACTATGTGCTTACAAGCACCCAGACGAACATCTCTCCATCTCTCCATCTCTCCATTTCTCTAACTCTTACTTCAAGACAAAAGCACCTCTCTCTACACATGTCATCTCCAGGCTTCGTATGAAATGAGTGAGATGATTGGTGTGATTACATAGGTTTCACCCCCCAAGATAATCCTAAGGAGACGGCTGCTTGCCTCTACGGAGCAGCTGCTACTCCATAGTACATGCGGATCGTTCATGGCTACCTATTGTACGGCGACGGCGGCGTATTCCTGCAATCTGTTTGCATTGATCCTGTGTCCAGCTGGCCCCGTACCTTCTTCCAGTGTTTGTTTATCAGAAATTCTGCTCATACGTGGGCGACAACTCATTCACCCCCAGTGCTTCCATCCATAGTCGACCCAGCATGCTACTGGCTGCACTGTCTTTGCTGTGAACCAGTGGCTCTTGACAACAACGCTTTCTCTTACGAAGTGTCAATCCCACCGTGACATGCCAACCTGAATGTCATTATCGAAATTCCACAATGGCTGGTGATACAACCAAAATGCTGTGGGGATTAGCGGTTGCTGTTGTTCAGGACGGCAGTCCTGATCACGTATGATTCGAGATTGCTGGCGGAAAGAACCAGGTTGGAAATCCGGTCTCGGTCGACCGTGCTGAGCTCCGGTTATGTTATGTGCCTGATTCGTTTTTCGGCTTCCATAGCAACATATATATTCTACGTGCGGAGTGCCAAGTTCCAATCTGTCCAATGCTAGACGTCGGCGCAAGGACGACCCCTTCTGTACTTGTCTCCTCACGACAGTCTATACAGTCTGTCTACTACTGTACTAGGAACGTGAAGGCGTGGAAGAAGAATGGAAGCATGGCATTGTTCTAGCGGCATGATCGACAGCAGGGGTCAAACTTGGCGAGATTGGGTCTCTGATACGTGATTGGATCGTGAGACTCGAGCTTCCCCAGCTCATCCGTCCCTCTATTATCTGATGAAACTGAGTGCGTTCAAGGCCCCACCACTGCTACTGTACTGTCCTTGAGCATTCTTCTGTTCCGTCAGTGGTCAACCTCAGCATCTTGATCAACTCGGGTCCTCATCTGGCACTGAACATGTTGTATGAGCATTTCTGGTAACACAGTTGCCGGATAAACTTCGGGCAAATCGTCGGTCCCTGCACTTGTAAACAAGGCTGAGCACAGTGAGCATCCACAACGCAGTACAAGGTGTAATGCATTTAACCAAGACCGAAGATCCTCCCAGGCCATGCGGTATGACTGCCGTCGCATCTCCTCAATCAGGGTCGTTCCAGCACGGCTCTGACTATCAGGACCAGCCCCAATATGAAATCCCTCACCTACCACACATTATCCCGAAACAGCTCATCGATGCGCACATAAGCAGAGACCATCCAGCGTATTCCAACGGGAATGATGGAGCCTACACCTTGACTCCAGCTGATTCCCCGGGTTCGACAAGCCCGACCAGGGCAGAACCAGCACGTGCTCCTGTCGGCAGTCAGGAAGCTTTAGCGCAAAGACCACACAGACAGCTACTGAGAGCAAACACCGACTATGGCCCAAGAAGGCCGTCCCCATCAACGCGGTCTGGTATTGCCGAGGAGAATTGGGAACTGCGACATGGCTGGGAAGACCAATACAACTCTAGTGAATACCTTGGGCTACTGAGTTCGGTACGTATCGGGGCTCTACCTTCTATATGTGAGTTTTGATTTCAAGCGACTGACCTATTACTCAGGCATTTTATATGTATTACACGGATAAGCGTCATGAGACCGGCGGCAAGCCCAAGGACGAAGACCACAGTCATCCGTCTCAAGAATGGCGTATGCGAGACCGGCTAAAAACGGTATCTGCAGCCTTGGCAATATGTCTCAATATCGGTGTGGATCCGCCAGATGTCGTAAAGACCAACCCGACGGCAAAGTTAGAATGCTGGACAGACCCTACTTCCTCAACGGCAGCAAACTCCAAGACGATGGAGCTAATCGGGAAGAAGTTGCAAGACCAATACGAAACTTTGAGCATTCGTGTTAGATATAAGCAGTACTTGGACCCTTCTGTGGACGAGACGAGGAGGTTTTGTACCTCTCTGCGTCGTAATGCCAAGGATGAGCGGATCTTGTTTCACTACAATGGGCACGGGGTTCCTCTGCCGACACAATCTGGAGAGATCTGGGTTTTTAACAGAAATTACACTCAGTACATACCAGTGTCTTTGTACGATCTACAAGGATGGCTTGGAGCACCTAGCCTCTACGTCTTTGATTGCTCGCATGCGGGCAATATCATCAACAATTTCGACCGTTTTGTGGAAAAGCACGAGGCCGAAAATGCCGAAGCGAGGCAGGCAGACCCTGCAGCTCAGCTACAAATGTACAGTGATAACATCCTGCTAGCTGCCTGTGGAAGATCAGAATCACTGCCTACAAATCCAGATTTACCGGCAGATCTCTTCACATGCTGTCTCACAACGCCGATAGAAATCTCTCTACGATTTTTTGTTCTTGAAAATCCGCTGCCCACCAACTTGACGGTCAAGGATTTGGGCAGAGTACCTGGACGTCTCCAGGAGCGTAGAAGTCCGCTTGGGGAACTTAATTGGATATTTACGGCCATCACCGATACCATAGCTTGGAACCTCTTGCCACGAGCTACCTTCAAAAAGCTGTTCCGACAGGATCTGATGGTTGCCGCTCTTTTTCGTAATTTTTTATTGAGCGAGAGAATCATGAGATCGAATGGATGTCACCCAATGTCCATACCTCAGTTGCCGGAGACACACAGTCATCCCTTGTGGCAAGCTTGGGACTTGGCGCTTGAAATGGTTCTAGCGCAGCTTCCGGCTATGCTTGAGAGCGAAGATGGAGGCCAGCTATATGAGTATCGGCACTCGAATTTCTTCACTGAGCAATTGACAGCTTTTGAGGTCTACCTTGCTCAAGGTGCCCCACAGCAAGAAGCTCCAAGTCAACTACCCATTGTCTTACAGGTGCTTCTTAGTCAGGTCCATCGACTGCGAGCTTTGATTTTACTTAGCCGATTCCTCGATCTTGGTCCTTGGGCTGTTAATCTCGCGCTTACCATCGGTATCTTTGCATATGTCCTCAAACTACTTCAATCGGCAGCTTACGAGCTCAAGCCGGTCATGATCTTCATCTGGGCACGCATACTTGCAGTGGACGGTGCTTGCCAGGTGGATTTAATAAAGGACAACGGCTATCAGTACTTCCTCACTATACTCAATCCACAAGCTAGCCTACCTGTCGGGAATGCCAGCGAGCACCGCGCTATGTCTGCTTTCATAGTAGCCATGTTCTGTAGAAACTTCCGTCAAGGTCAGAATGTCTGCCTATCCCCTGAGTTGATTGATATCTGCCTTGGTCATCTTCGTGACGACGAGAATCCTCTCTTGCGCCAGTGGTCTTGCCTTTGCATCAGCATGCTCTGGCAAGACTTTCCGGAGGCGAAGTGGGCTGGGATACGTTGTCTTGCACATCAGAGACTATGCGAGATGGCTCTGGATCCGGTTCCGGAAGTCAGAGCGGCAGCCGTGCACGCCTTGACGAATTTTCTTGGAATACCAGATCTTACTGAACAAGTCGCGCAGACAGAAGAGTCTATTGCCTCGACTATACTGATCATGACTACCGATGGTAATAGTATGGTACGAAGAGAACTGCTTGTATTCTTTTCCACCTTTGTCAAGAGATACCAGAACAAGTTCTTAGTAACCGCTTTCGAGCAATTGATCGAAGAGCGAGATATGCTTCTACACCCTGGTTCTGAGCACAGTCAACGGAACCGCCGATCCCTATACGAGAGTTCAGAGAGCACTCTACAAGACAAGGTATCTCAGAACAGTGTTCAAGGCTCAATATGGATGCACCTCTTGGTAATGTCCATTGATGCCCACCCGGAAGTGGCTCAAGATGCCAGCATCGTTATCGACTACATCCACGAAACTCTACTAGAGTCACCTCTTGGTTCTCGGGCTCAGCCCTTGATCGATGACATTATGCGATTATCACGGCGGCCAACAACTCTTTCTAGTCAGCCATCAATGACGCCTGCAGCCAAGCCAGCCCAGTCTTCCGCTTCGCCATCACCTGTAGCGTCCCAGAAAAACGAGGGCTATATATTTAGTAGCATAAGAAGGACTGCAAGCATGGCCGCTGCATTAAAACATCTTGCGCTGGGCGGTCCATCTTCGTTAGACCTCCAGTCTCAATCGGGCAATCGTGGCTTAACCACCATAACCCAACACAATCAACGAGGACCTCCTTCACTTCGTACTCGCGTGCCCGCAGAATGGAGTCGCCCACCAGATGAGAATGATCAAACCCAAACATCAATACCCTACCAGCACTCTAAAACCCCGCTACCGCGAGGGTTCAAAGCCCGTGATAAGCATCAACCTCCGTCAATACCGCTCAAGAGCGGATTTTTTGACTGGTCTATTGAGGTAGTTTACCCATGTCAGATAGCGGTACAAATGGCTTACCTATCCTAGTACTTTCGTGAGCCGCAAATGAAGCCCAACGAGCCTGATGAACCAGGCAGCGATGACTACAACGCACGGTTATGGAGGAGAGTCCGCAACGAGAAGGTTTTGAATCAGACCCAGCCATTGAAGGCCATGGCAGGTACCAGCCGATGGGAAACTGCTACTGGGTTCTTCAACAATGGAAGTCAGCCAATGAAGATGTGCTTTCATCAATTCGAAGAGCATCTTGCAATTGCCGATGACCGTGACAGCATATGGTATGTACAGCATGATATTTATAGACTGCATCGCTCACATTAAATAGTATATGGAATTGGCAGCAGAGTGCTCGACTAAATCGCTTTTCAAATGGCAACCCCAAGGGGTCCAGGATCAACGAAGCAAGATTCATCAACGAAGACGACCAAGCTCTACTGATGACAGGCTCCTCCGATGGCGTAATTAAGGTGTTTCGAAATTACGAATCAGAAAAGGAAATAGAATTGGTGTCCGCCTTTCGAGCCTTGACTGACCTAGTCCCGAGCAACAAAAATGCCGGCCTTGTCTTAGACTGGCAGCAAGGCCAAGGGAAGCTGCTCGTAGCCGGCGATGTCAAAGTAATCCGAGTCTGGAACGCAGCCACCGAGATCTGCACCAATGTAAGTTCCTCATCTACTTTCCTGTACCATATTAACGGATACAAGGATATTCCTGCCCGCTCAGGCTCCTGCATCACATCCCTCACCTCCGATCAAGTCGCCGGCAACGTCTTCGTCGGCGGCTACGGCGACGGCGCGATCCGAGTCTTTGATCAGCGTCTGAAGCCCGCACTGGCAATGGTCAAAGTCTGGCGTGAGCATAAACAGTGGATCACGAACGTGCATATGCAGAGAGGAGGCTTGAGGGAGCTTATCAGTGGCAGCAGAAACGGGGAGGTCAAGCTATGGGATATTCGAAAGGATAAGCCGTTGCATACGATTCGGGCGACAAAAGACACCTTACGAACATTAAGCGTGCACGAGCATGCACCAGTATTCGCTACGTATGTCCCCCTCCCCCCCTTCCATCTACCCCCCAAACTACCATCACACTAATCCCCTTTGCCCCCGACAGCGGCTCCGAACGCCACAACGTCAATCTCTTCAACGTCAACGGCGCCTTCCTCAACAGCGTCGAGCCCTACTCCAGCTTCCTGCACAACAGCCGCTCCACGCCCATTGCGGCCATGGCGTTCCATCCCCACCGCATGATGCTGGCGTGTGCGGCGTTGGGAAATATGCACGTTAATCTTTTCACTTGTCGGGGGTAATGTGGGGGGCTAGTGAGGGAGATGATTTACGAGGGTAACGATGATGGGATAATTTGAACGGTTGTTCTTGGCGCTTGATAGCGGGTTTAATGGTGGATGGTGCGCTAGGCGCAGGTGGGGGGTTGCATTGGGTTGCATAGCATGGCAGAGCAGGGCTTTGGGACTTGTATTCGCTAATCATAATTAGAGCTAGTCGTACTAATATCCGATACCGAAGTGGTTTGTTGCCTTTGAAGAGCAACTGTCGCTACGAATGCTGTATCATAAGCAAACTATGAACTCCGATTGTCCGTCGCTGCAGTAAACGGTAAAGTTGGTGGTTTGTAGAGATCCCTCAGAGTTGAGAAAACCCTATCCGGGTCGTGTTTCCGGAAGGGGCTGTTTATGTACAGTACATACGAGGGGGTTGGGTTGGGTTGGGTTGGGTTTGGGTTTCCTTCGCTGGGCTCATCTGACTCCCCCCTTCTCCAAATCCCTTCGAACCTCTTGGCTATGTATCTCACCAGCCCAATAACCACCCGTCCCTCCAACGCCGTCACATCCCCTCAACCCAACCCAACACAACCCCCATCACCAACCCCCATCACCAACCCCAATCATTCAGCTCCAGTAGCTACTCTCTCTCTCTCTCTCTCTCCCTCCCCGCTGCTAAACCAACCTAACCTATTTTCCCCAAGTTCAGTAAGATAAGTATGTTAAAATGGAGTTCCTGGAAGAGATGTGGGGGGAGGGGCTATGAGCGGTGGGAAGGGGAGAAAGGGGGGATGGGCTGGAGGAATGGGGGGGAGAGGGGCTGTGGGGGGAGAGGGGCTGTGAGCGGTGGGAAGGGGGTGGGATTGGGGTGTGGGTGTTTGGGGTTGGATGGTGAGGTATGGGGGATGGGTGTGTGGGTGGAGGGTGTGTGGAGGGAAGGTCCGGGGGAGGGGTGGGGTGGGGTGGGGTGGGGTGGGGTGGGGTTGTTGGGGGCATATTTGGGTGGGGGGGTTGTTCACGAGGGGGATGCCGGGGGGGGAGGTATGGAGGTTAGGGGAGGAGGGAATGAGTATGACGAGTAGGGGTTATAGTGGTTGGGTGGGAGATAAACAAGGGGGGGGGTGGGGGTTATTTACTAGCCTACTTATATTATATATACAGTAAGTCACACAGATTACAGCGCACACAAACACCACAATCCCATCCACCGCCCACCATCACCATCCCGAATCATGCATCCCACCTGTTCCGCTCCCTCCGCCACCACCATTCTCCTACTCTTCCCGCACCCCACCACGCCCCACCTATCCCAGCACGCATAGCATTGGCATGGCGAAGACATCCCGATTGCATACTTTGTGCAGCTGGGGCGGGATGTTCGTAGAAGGGTTGCTTTGCTTGCGAAGACGAGCTTGCGGCGCTTTGCTGCGTGTGCTGGTATTGGTACTGCACATACCGCGTCGATGGAGCCACAGGTCATGCTGAAAGCTGTAAGAGACAAGGTAGCGAAGGTAGTAAAACATATTGGCTGAAGGCTATGGTTGGGGCAGGTAGCTGGGACTGTGAAGGATCAGGTTCTAAAAAGGGGTTTCTGGGGTGGTTGGCGGAAGGGAGAGTTTTTGTCTTTGTAAGTGGTAGGCTTGGTGGTGTCGAAGGCGTGTATGGTGTGGTTATTGGTGGTGATAGCTCTTTTCCATTTCTCCTTTCCCTCGTTTTGAATCTCGTTGGCTTCCCCCAAGGGGGGATACGAACGGAGGAAGAGGGGGAGTGTCTAGCGTATCCATTCAGTCCCACGTGACTCAACGCTCTTATGTATTGATATTTCTTCTGCTCAAGTCTAATAGTCTTGAGAGCTTCCCTCGAAAGTTGGACGATGTTGGGTTTCAAAGGATATGTCCTCGGTTGAGGTGTTCTGACCCGAGTGAGAAGTAGTTATTTTCCAGCAGGGGTATTTGAATGCTGCTCGGGTACTATCGCTATTCGTAGCCAAGGGGGGATTAAAACAAGCCGCAATTTATGTGCAGATTGACCCCCTCATTCGTCCAATACCTTCCAGTCTCCATCTCTCCCTGTCGTTTATCCTTAGCATTTGAACCCCTGAGTGACTGATCATACCTCTTTCGAGAACCCACCAAGACCGATTGTCTAGGTGGATGTTTGGAGGTGAGATATAAGGTTGCCCGCAACGCAATGGCAAGAGTATTAGATTTTCTTGATAGACAGTTGGTAACTACGCTCCATGCAAAGATGGACTATTGTTTGTTGCATTTCGAAGCCGATTGGTGGTTTTTCTGGAGATTGATGTCTCTGGAATGGCATCATCGGGTTGGACATAAGGATCATTGAAAATGGCAAATTATCGAGTTCGGATTCGAGGAAAGACCAACGGAATCAATGAATACAGTGAAAAACTGTGGCCGTTCGAGGACAACTATCATTCCATCAAACAACTGGAATTTTTGTCGAAATTTCAAAGGATGTAATCCACGTCAGAGCTGCAGTGATGGCGTAGAAGGACTAAATTAAAGCTAATTGTTAGCTTATTGATGTCAATATAGATGCAGCATAATCCAAGACTTGGTACGCGAAAAGCCTGTAACGAGCAGTTTAAAGCTTACCGCACACACATAGAATGGAGTTCCCGCTGCAATCCCTCCTAGGCTTAGACTGGAAGTAAATGCTGCCGTCACGAATGTGGCTCCACTCAACGAACCAAGAGTCTCGGCAATCGCGAGTCCGCTATACAGTCGAGCTACATTATCGTCCGCCACCGTAGCTGTAACGAGCGCTCTAACAAGGGTACTGAAGCCGAATCCCGAAGCATAGATCATCAGGCCTTTTGCACCGTTAGCCTGAGATCTCAGAGTACTTCTGCGCTCTTTGAGAATTTCTGTGGTCACTCGCTTGGGATGAGAGCCCATATATTCCACGATAGCCCCATGAGTAAGCTGCCGCACATCAAGGCAATAATGCTCGTCTTAGCAAGGCGAATATTGGTGACGTGCACCGGCACACGCTTGATACGCTTTGCAAAGGGAAGTATGAGGCCGAAGATGATAAGTACCACAACAGCTTTGATTGAAAAGAGATAACCAGCCTATAGTAGTTAGATAATCGGAGGGTGCTTGATACGGGTGGTTTCAATAAACCCACTGCTGCGATTGAAACATGAAAGCGTTTCGAGACGTATTGAAGAAGGATATGCAGGGACTGCTTTCCGAGTGTCACAATCAGGAACGCAAAGGATGCATAACGGGCTACTTGGTTAGTTTTGAATATTAATCCAAAGTCGCGAACATCTTTCCAGGCGATTCCCAATCTAGTAGTCAGTTCTACCTCATGGGGGGGTGTACTCGGTGTGTCGGGATATGAAGGATTCAGAAGAGGCAGCCTTTCCTGCGGATCATTTGACAAAGATGAATCCTGCACGCTCTGTACCGCGCCACTAGGGAGTATAAGTGCTAGAGGCACAGATAGCAAGGCCAGTGAAAGTGAAATCGGGAACGGAGTGAATACCCCTATCTGCAGGAGTAAAGAACCGATGACAGGACCTACAAGCTGGCTGATCTGGATGATCGCTTCCATTGCTGAGAAAATAGCAGTCCTGTGTCAAAATTGAGCCTTTACAATGGATATACAGTGGAAGTTCTTTACCTTTCATCAGGTTGGGTGTAAGAAGCTGCTTCGGAATATACGAGGGCAGTGGTGAGATGAGTAGCTCCACCAAAGAGAGTAAAAGCAGGGCCAAGGAGAACAAGCTTCGTATTCATCGTTTCTCTCAAATAGCCTAGTGTTAATTAAACCTCTAGAGCTCTTCGATAACTTCTTGGATATACTTACAAACAACGATAATCCAGGCCCAGCTGACGATTTGACCTAAGAAGTTGAGAAGCATTACCGGTTTCCTGCCAATCCGATCTGCGAGAACTCCCAATGGCACTATAACGACAAGATCTAAATGTAGTCTCGGTCAGACAGCTTTCCAGTCAAATCTATGGATGGGCTAACCACAACAAAAGTGCAAAATCCCATTCAAGGCAAGAATCCACGCTAGTCTCTCTTGTATAGAAACGACTTTGCAGAGCTTTTCGTCGACGTAGCCTCCAAGCTCAATAACATTAGGGTCATGGACAAGGTAATGCTCATAGCACACCGCGAGCTCGATCGCGCGAGTCAGAGGTGTCATCATGCTGTAGAAGGCAAGGTTCAACACAAGGACTATAGCCGCACAGAGGTACGGGGCTAATTGCGACCTAGAAGCCATTCCGATATGCGTCTCGATAGATGATTCGAAAAATGTGGAAGTGAGGAGGGATGAAATTGATCCAACACACATGATGACGACGCATAAGGTATAGGCTGCCTTGCGAATGTTAAGCTCAGATGGTTACACAAAAGGGGGGCCTTGCGATGCATGACTCAGCAACCCTAAGGTATCCTATCATGTGATGGTCTATCGAATCACATCTCGATTGGGTATTCAATCGAGATTCAATACCGTGATACTACCTATTTTACGTGAACTGATCTGCATAAGGTCTTCAGAGCAGAACATCTGTCAAGCAGTCTGGAAACTCTCTGACGCTTGCAGTTTAATTTCATGCAGCTCGCTCGATCCCTCTCGAGTCTCTCCGTCACACGTCGTATCTCGGCTGGGCTACTGCGCGAGGGAGCTTGCAGGAGGTCTTCATGAAATTTGGTGTCGCACCAATTACGTTAATTGTTTTTGCCTCGAAAGCACTCTTCTTGTGTGGCATGTCGTGCTTTCAAGTCTTGAACGAAGCCTGCCTGACTTTGACACTGGTTGCCATGGTTTTATAGTAAGGGCCAAAGTGTTTGTGGTAAGGACCAAATTGTTTCTTACGGATACACGACGGTTTTTGGTAGAGCCTTCAGCACAGTTCATACTAGAGATCTATATCAACCGTTGAGAGGAAGGTATAAGACGCTGAAGAGAATTCAAGTTCTTTTAGGCAATGTGTCCAATACGCTGGATCCTGTGACATAGGTTCCAAAGCCCCGACAGGTTGCAGTCAGAGACATCTTTTGAGAGCATAAGTTATTCTTTTGGTTGGGGTTTGCAATGTCAACCTACTGAGGCGTTGTATTCGGTTTGAAATAAATGAGGACAGCGAAGTACTGAAGACCCTGGTTCTGTACAGACATCAATTATCCAAACAGACTCGCAAGCGGCATCATGATATGCTGGTTCCTAGCATTCATGGTAGAAGTAATCCGTGTATGGTCAGGCTGTCTTGACCCTAGGTCCAACTCTTCGAAATTGGGTGTCCTGTGAGATTTATAAGGCATCCCGGCTCGCATCGCCAACACAGGTTGGGGAGCGATAGTTGATAGTGCAGAGTTGGAAAAGGATCCTACCTTCGCTACCGAATCATACAGAGAGATATCCATCAGCAGAAGAGCATTCGCCTGTGGTGCTTACGCCAGCAACCCCTAATGGTAGGTCAGTCTCAGCGCACGCAAACTTTGTAGAGTTTAATGCCTTGAAGCCCAAATATAAGGACACTGCACGGTCAGCATATACACGGCGGTCCATACTACGTGGCAGCACAAAATTCGAATCCCAAATTACAACCCATATCGATGCGGTCTTTCCTCGATTCGTCTCCCAAATGGAGCCCAATTATACTCAATCCCACAGTTCGCGGGGTCAGGTGGCAAGCGAATCAGATTGTTTTGGACACCACCATCCTTCACACACAGGTTCCCCACTTTCGGCGTCGGTATCACAGAGCCTCAAGAAACTTGCGACACACAATGTGCTCACACGACTCCCGTTTTCTTCAGGCTAGGAAGAAAAACCTATATGACAGCTTCTAAGGCATCTTTACCCAGGATAGCCAAGTATCACGACCATGGCTGCTATCCAAGAGTTTTTTTCGTACGAGGCGCAGGAGCTACAAGGTCTCCGTGCTCGTTATAACGCTATCGCAATCCAAGGCCAAGTAATTCGATCCAAGCGACCAAAAGGGGGTGAGAAAGACCAATTTCTCATCGCTAACGCCCTCACTGACAACGACAACGGACCAATTACGGGCTGGATACCTTCTAGGTCTGCCTATCTATCAAGGATTGCTCGACCTCCAAATGACGAAGCCGCGAGAAGCACGACTCTACCTTTCGACTTTCCATTGAGCCTAGAGGGTGCCAGAGTATGGCTTGGGCAAGACTTCAAGGATGAGTCGAAATATGTAGTTCCACTCCACACGTCCGATATTACAGAAATTGAGAATGCGTTATCATCCTTCAAAGGTATGATGTCGTGCAACCTGCGACGTTTTCTTTTGACCGACTTTTATTAGTCCTAGGGCCCGATAGTGGCCTGGAACATGTCTCTCAAAGCACGTTCCCACTCCCAAACCTTGGGGTAAAACTCGAGGAAATCTCAAGGACCCTGCACACTGGTCGAGGTTTTGTTGTATTACGCGGCTTGGATCCTAGCAGATATACGGCTTGGGAAAACGCAATCGTATACCTTGGCGTGACCTCTCATATTGCCGAGAAGAGAGGATGTCAGGATCGATTCGGAAACATGCTAGGTAAAATCCGTCGCCTCAGCTTGAAAGGGCGTCGATATATGCTGAACGGAAGCCATTAGTACATATTAAAGATATGGGAGCCAGGAACGGGCAGGCTATAAAGCGCCAATCGCACTACACCTCCAAAGCCCAGGTAATTTGTGTATTCCCTGAGCGTTGTCAATTACCATTCATCATGTTAAAACTTTATGATCATATCGCGCTGACTAGTTTCCGACGTGGATTAGCCCTTTCATAATGACTATGGCGATATCGTAGCTATGTACGCCCTAGACAGCGCCTCTATGGGCGGCGAATCACTTCTGGCATCATCCGGAGAAGTTTACAACGAAATTGCCTGCACCCGGCCGGACGTTGTTCGCACTCTAGCCGATCCATTCTGGAATTTTGAAAGGTGAGTAACGTTTGAATATCCACATGAGGTAAGCACAGCTGACCGGGCGCTCTTTGTGTTCTTTATAGGAGCACCACACCGCCAACGTATGACACCCGGGCCGTCCTCTTCAATAACGATCTTAATGGGCCATTCTTTTGCTTCTCTCGCCGCAAACTAACGGGATCCGCAGACTTTCCCCTCTCCCAAGGCATTCCGCCAATGAGCGAGGCCCAAGCAGAGGCTCTTGACATGGTGCATTTCGTGGCCGAGAAAAAGGCCCTCTCATTGAAGCTGCAACGAGGAGACATCCAGCTTTTCAATAATTTGGCTGTGTTGCACGCGAGGCACGAATTCTCAGACGATGATAAGGAGAGTAGCCATCTGTACGCTCCCAGAAGTAAGAGACACTTGGTGCGTCTTTGGTTGCGCAACGAGAATCGGGCGTGGAAGCTCCCTGAGAGCTTGGCTGTATACTGGTTCGAGGTCTTTGGGAAATCCGAGAGGATGGCCAAAAGAAGGTACGAATACGACGCCAAAGAAGAGACGGAACACATCATCACAAGAAAGATGACATGCTGATCTATAAGAGGGAAGTTATAACGACAGCGACGATTTGGAGAGGCTTTCGACCTGTCATGAGCGGGTTATGAAAGTGTAACGGCCTTTTTCTTATTTGACACGTAGTTGAGCTACCACTTTCGAAGGTTTTTGCTTCTCATGAGGGTGACAGCAGATCTGAAGTTATCCGTCAGATAGGGCGCAGACCGTCGAGATTGGATGAGGATGAACAAATACCAATATACCATCCAAATCTATCATTTAATACTGCTTAACCTCAGATATTTTTACTGATCGTGTGCTATACGAGGTTATAGGCAATGATAGCCCTCAAGACGGCCGTCGCCGCCGGCCCTGCTAATCCCGAACGGGGTGCTTCCAAAGCCAAGTACTCCCAGATTTGAGTCACGGCTACCTCGAAGAGGTACTGTAGCGAGCTTTTTTGCAGCGATCAAAGGACGATAGTATAGACGGAAAGAATAAACGAGGGAGGAATCAGCAGAGCTATATCTAAGTAGCTACTAACAGCTCGAAGTCGAAGATGCTTGGCTTTATATGGCGCGTGCCGAATTTCAAGCGATTGAGCCGTATAACCAGCACGACAGGAAAGTGCAACTCAAACGTCCAAGCATCGAGCGCTTACTTAGAAAAGAAGTTAAGTCGCCCAACCAAAATGACATCTAGCTCCGACGGGTTGTTATATCGCATGGCTAGCATTGACGCGTAGAGTATGCGTATTACATATCGAGCATTTGACCTTCCTGGCCTTAATGTAGCAATAGACAAAACGCTGCTGCTGCATGCGTGCATTGCGGAGATGACGCGCAAACTTAGCTGTCAAAGCCAAATGTATATCTCCTTTCTCAAGGCATGCTTGATTTTTGGCAGGTGCAGCCCCCGCTCAAGATAGATCAACCCCTGAAGTCGTAATTCAATTATTGAATTGACACAGGTTGTCAAAACGGTTGCAGATGTTACTGAAGGTTCGGGTTTTTGAGCTGTTAGTCATTGCCTCTCAATTCTTGGATATGACCATTCCCTGGCTGCCAATTGGGAAAGAACATTTGATGACACCAGTACAAATCTGTTTCGTATTTGTGCTTGGCCCGTAAGCTCAGCATGTAAAATTCTATTTGCAGTGTTAGTAGCCATGGCAATGGTTCTAGATGAATGTCAATATTGCCTTTCACATTGATTTCTTTCTTCAAGTTCCCGAGATACTGGATCTGCTCTGCGTTTAGAGCGGCGAGTCGCGCAGTGTTGGGAGAAGTGAAGTCCAAATTGAGAGGGGTCGAGCCACATGAGACGTAATGGAAATACGCAAGCATTGTCTTAGCAGCGTGAAAATGAAGCTCACTGTTTGCGTACTTTCCATAGTTCCCAAATCGGCCCTGCGATATAAGAGGCTAGATCAGTCTTTTTAATAAGCTTTGGGACGACCGTTACATACACTCATGCCATATCTTTGCGCAAATTGGCGTTCATGCGCGAGTTGCCATTCCGTATTGCTCATCAAAATAAAGATCGTTAGATAGATTTCAAACCAGTCCTCTCTTTTCCGGCCGTAAACTTTCTTTTCAAGTCCGCGAAGTAAACCATTCTGCAGAGGCACAAGGATGGTATGAATCACTATTTGATCCAGTTGTTGATCCATGATTGGAGTGACAGGAATAATGCCGTTCCACGGATTCAATGGGTCGTGTACAGGGCTCAGACCCAAGGTGTTCTCTCCGAACAGCCTCCACGTTCGTTCAATGAAGCGGCTCGAAGACCATAATGTGAGAGAGTCTTGTACAATCGTTGACTTTTTGAAATCAGCCACGGGTTTACCTTACAAAGAAACGATTAACCATTCGGAAAGTACACACCTTACAGCGCAGAGCGAGTTGGAATGTGCTCCAGATGATGGGATTAGATTTGTCTAACAAGTTCGCAAGATAGTAAGGTGTCGACTCTGAGGCGTACTGCAGGATCCGCTTTTGTGTCCCTTCAACATCACTGATAAGAAATGGCGGCATCTCGAAGACGTGATCTCCATTCTTATCCTGCCATTTATAGCCAGTTCTATCTTCAGAATGAGCGTCAAACCGGGACACTAGCACTGTCAGCGTTATCGGCTTTTCTGTAGAACCTACATCTTGCACAAGTTGCACAGTATTTATTAGTCTAGCAAGATGGTTGTGACTTAACAATTGTTCCTTGTTCACCCAGAAATTCATGGGATGATTAGGGTCGTTAACAGGCGGCTCTGTATAGGACACTTAGCGACTGCAGAGACGCTCCTAATCGGAATACTTACTTAGACGAAATAACGCAGCCTCTATGATCTTAACTTGAACGCAGGGCATCATGAGGGTACGAGGACTCGATGTTGAACAAGTTGCGCAAGGCTCGTACATTGAGGGTCCTTGCCTACACTGCGGCGAGCATGATGTAAGCTAACCATCTTTGGTGCTATGACTGTGCTGCAAACTCACCCTTTTCTTTAACTTGCGACATCTCTCGCATGCACCTCTCTCTCTGCATTGCCCAGTCAATCGTCTTTGGTCTGATGGCAATGCAGATCTAAGCCGTTGTCTCGAACCAAATGTGGTCATTATTCCTTGCACCTCTCCTGCTTCATTCTTCACGCATTCTTCCAAGGTTTTCTAGGGAAGGGAGTCAGTTTCATGCGTAATGTTGTATCACATGAAAAGTTACCTGGTCAAATAAGCGTCTCCTTTGCTGTGAAACACCTCCTGTATTAGGTGAAGCTAGCAAACGAATTTTAGAGCTATCCTTCGTTAAGCTTCTGGAACTATCCTTGCGAAGTTTACCTCGAGACGCTGATTTTGTGTTTGCCGGCACTTGATGGAGATTCTGGTCTACCGTTTCATGAGAGCTCCTACTGATCTGAGCGTCTCCACACCAGGCCTCTTGAGCCGTTTGCGGGAAGAACCTTCCGTTTAGTTCCGGAAACAGACTTTCGATGCTGAGATCGTGGTCGGGGAATAATCCAGACCGCACTTGATCAAAGTTGTCGAACGATATGCGAGAGGCTGCAACTGGAGAATAGGTCCCAATGCTTTGCTTGACCGTTTCAGGTTCGAATTCACTACTCTTCGTCGGAAGGTACGAGGTATGAAATACATCATCAACGGTGGTGAGGCGTTGGATTCCGTGCAGCTGTTCGGATGTCAAGTTTTGTCCATCATGCCCTCTATCACTGCTCCGTGGATGCATGGTGCCATTGGAGGCATATTGGGCTGAGAGGTTGAACGACTGCCTCGTAGATATTTGTGATGACGGCTTCGATCCGAGATGTGAGGCGTCTTCATGATGAAAGAGTGGACTGTTCGGCAATGTTCCTGCTTGATTGGAAGATTGGCTAGGGATCGAGTGTCGGATAGGAGATAATGCATGGGCTCGTTCGACAGACTCTTTCAAAGAAGGTAGAAATGCAATAGCACTTCTTTGTGAGAGTGCTTCCGAGCCTTGATTCCAGATCTGTTTTTGAGAGATCTGAGATGCAAAATGTCCATCCAGCTGCGCAGCCATGAGCGATGGAGCAATAGTACCTGGGGCCGAGTGGATTGTGGCTGCGAGGTTGCGAGAACCATCTAAACCAAATTCTTGCTGGCTGTGGTCCGATGAGACTGTTAGTTCGAGAAAGCTGGTGCCGTCATGGTGCTTTATAAACAGGCGTGGGAGGCTCTGCTCGCTTTGTGTTCCATCGAGCTGTTGTATGGTCCATGCGACTGGGACTAGTCGTTGGCCTTGTGGTAATGTCAAGGGCACCATATAAGTTTCCTCATCGAGGGTCATGAGAGGCGTTTGTGAAGCGTTTACAGTTATACGTTCAGTAGCGGCGAGTTGCGCCGGAGATTGAAGAGCCGGCATATTCGTCTCATTGTGAGCAACATCGACAATGGTTTGCCGCACGTTCTGAGCTGTAGATTGAACGATTGCGATCGGAGTAGGAGCTGCGCAGCTTCAGTAAATCGTAGTCTTCTGTATCTCGTGCAAGAACCATTGTCCCATCCAGATAGCGTAGTGCGATACATACTCGCAAAGTAAGACGGCGTGCTTCCGTCAAAATCCTCAAAGCCTTGATCGACGAAATCCTTGAATGCGTCTAGATTGTGAACCTCACCAATGTTGGTGGGGTAGTCCGGCTCCTGCACTCTCTTCACGGCCATCTATGTTACCTTGCCATGTCCATGCGCGCAACACATGGGGATATTTGTCTGGGCTACAGGATGCAATATGTTTTCTCTTCTTAGTTGGCGGCGGGCTGCAGGCTGTCAGCCTATCTGTTATGCATACCTGATACGGTCATCGTGTTCACTTGCAGCCAGCCCATTGGGGTGTCGCACGCGAAACACGCCTCATAACCTTATCCAGTCACCGGTTTGGCCTTGTTATCCGGTCGCAGACTTACAAAAGACAGCCTGATGGGTTGAGTTCTTCCGCCGCTTCACTTAGCTTTCATGACCTCTCGTTCTTCGCCGGTCTGAAGCCAATGAGGATGAACATTAGACAGGCAACGGTCAAGGATCTGGACGTTCTCACCAACATACAGATGGCAGCCTTTCCCATGGACCCTCAGTGGGATTATCGGTTCCCGCGTTGGGCACAATTTCCTGAAGATACACGAGAACATACGAATGTTCTTTTTAGCTCGTTTCTGGAAGACACCCACGACCGGTTTCGCGTTATGCTTGCAGAAATTGACACCAATGAGCAGAAGACCATGCAGCCAATTGCCCATGCCGTATGGGAGACAGCAAATCTTCGTCAGAAGAACGCCATAGGTTTGGAGTGACATCCGATTCTCCCAAGGCTGAATACTTATTTTTTGAGATGCCTTGCCAGTGCCCCTCGCTCTCCCTAGCATAGGCAGCGGTCAATCAAGGCGCGACGCAAACCTAGTGCACATGAAAGCCTTCCATGAGGCTATCATGAAGGCCAAGAAGGTGTATTTTGACGATGTCTATGGCACCAACCAAATACACCTGATGATCTTGGGTACACATCCCGACTACCAGCGGCAAGGTGCTGGATCATCTCTGTGTAGATGGGGCATGGACTTGGCAAAAGACAACAACGTTTGTGTGTCATTGTTCGGAAGTCCAATGGGGAAAAAGCTGTACGCATACTTAGGTTTCAGCGAGCTTGCGACCATCATAGTGCAGGCAGAGGGTGAGGAAGCCAAGCTTTACATTGCGGCCATGGTCTACGAAGCTCACAAGGTCGCTGCTGTGGGCTGGGGCCCAAATTGTTTGATCTCGTAGATTTCCTTACCGATTCTAACATTCAGAGACTTATCTCCCTGAAAACCTCGAATCGAACTGTTGTGTGACCACCAAGGAAAATGCAGATGTTGGTAGCAGCATGATCTCGAAACTTTGTGATGTTCCTAGCCAGTGTCCACAACTGTTCCCATAAAACTAGGGACATACCTTACACTCCTTTAATAGCGTGAAGATAAACCGCAAAGCAAACATGCTGGAACCAAGTATAGTGGGAAAAGAGGTACTTTACTGATCAAAGTGAAGTCGTACGGAAACTGCAAGGGGTTTCCTAGCGTAAATCTTTTGCCGCTTTTGTTCACCGTACATTGATGTGATTGGCCAGAACGATTTCCACGGCCTTACTGTATATATCAGACATTGTTCTTGCTCTGCTTCCTGTCATAAGATTCCAATGCCAGGCTTTCACCGGCAAACGGTCAGGGCTCATTCTACTTGCGGTCTACCTATTGCTTCTGATTTGTCGACAACATCTCCGTATCCTTTGTATTAAGCATGAGGGGCTGGATAAGAAGCGTTTCGCTTCTTGTCCTATGGGGCCAATGTATGGCAACCAACCAGTCTCAGCGTATGGAGATCTCTATGAGGTCTGCGACTCTTTCCGATCTTGACGCTATGCTTGAGATTGTCTTCGCAGCGTTTCCAATGGATCCTCAGTGGGACTACCGATTTCCATACCGCCTTGAGTATCCAGAAGACTATAGACACTACACAAAGCTCACTTACAAGGAGATCCTTGAAAACGCCGAGGGCAGGTATTGCACTTTCGTAGCGGAGTCTGTGAGTCTGAAAGATGCGACAGTGGTGAAGCCAATTGCGCTGGCTATCTGGGAATCTTCGGACTTAACAAGAAACTCTAATTTGCTGAAGAATGAAGCTCAACGACGTCCGTAAGGTTCCTTTGCCTCGCTTCCTTCCTTCCACTAATGGGTACTTCTTCCAACAGCCATCATCGCGGTCAGGAAGCTTAATACACCTAAACGACGGGATGCTGACCCGAAACACATGGATGCGTTCAAGAAAACGGTCGTTATGGCACGGCTTAAGTATTTCAGCGATTTTGGAAAGAAACAGATTTTCCTCATGAATCTTTTGACACATCCAGACTATCAGCGGCATGGGGCAGGCACTCTTCTGATAGACCGAGGTCTTGAAGAAGCGAATGCCAGCAGGTCGGTACTATCGCTTCTTGCGAGTCCAATGGGTAAACCTCTCTACACGCATTTGGGGTTTGAAGATCTGGGGGCAGCGGTAGTCCACGTGGAAGGAGAGGAGGAAAGACTGTGCGTGAATGCTATGGCGTATGTTCCTGGAAGTTCCACCCCACCAACTAGAGCAGACTCTTGCGCACAGTTTAGGTCGCTTGGGGAGTGAGGAACTAGGGCCTGTGTCCTGAATATATTATGTTCATTTGAGTATTCGATGTTGTGGAGCATGAAGCGCGAGGATATTGGAAAGAACGTCAAATACACTCACTCACCTAACGATCGTCTCACGTAGTTCCGAGATGACAGCGAGGTGCTGTCTCGCTTCTGACTACCTTTTAGGGCGTTTCGAAGGCCAGGGCAGCTTAGTACAATTGAGGGATCTAAGTGAAAGGCTAACCCATATATACTGAAGCCGGCGTACTCATTTTCTGGTATAATGTAATTACCACAGGGTATGCTAGTGTACCGAGAACCGTCTCCTTGTCAAGTATCATGGACCGTCAGCTACCGTATGTCTCGCCGGAATCCGCAGTAGCAAAGCCTTGGCAAAGTCTCAGTAAAGCTCTCGCCATGTTTCCCGATTCGGATGTAAATCTCGTGATCCCGGTTTTGCGTTGTACTGCTCCTTCATAGTATTATTCCGGCGAAGATGCGGTACCAGGTTCAGAGAGTTTTACTCGCCATCTTTCCCAATGCACTTGTGGATAAGATAGATCCGTATCCGAACTAGGTGTGGGGGCAACCCTATAAGTAATTGAAATTGTTCCCTAAATGCAACGAAATCTGAAGATCTGAAAAGAAGGAATAACATATGGTAGTCGAGAAATCCTCTCGACATGATTAAGCTAGAGCATAACCCACAAATTGAGAGTTGCAAAGCAACGGCTCATGGAAGCAATCATAATCGAAGCACTTCTGAGACAATGTCTGCCATTGGAAGCTCGCGAAGCAGAAGCTCAAAACCCTACTAACAGTTTCCTTAGGGCTCCAATAGGTGGAAAACAAACGTTTGCAAAGGCAGGTACCATGAATTCCAGCAGGCACAAACAACCCAAGTATGTTTGGGGTATACCACGACTCCTGCAATGCCGCGCTTACTAAGAAGGAACAGTCGCGAGCTCGATTATATCGGTCTCGCTGAATGCGGAGAGAAACCCCCTTACCATATCGATGCTAAGGCGCGTAGAAGAGACGATCCCATCAAGGCGATTCACTCAAGCCAGTCAAGGATTTCTCAGTCGGAGCGTGATAGCTACGTCGCTAGCACGCTGGAGAATTCTGTCCAGAGATATGGAGCTCCGATCGAAAAGTATCTCGAAAAACATTATAGACACGAAGAGTTTTGGAGGTTCCCCGACGGAAAGCATCCTGCTTCGGGACAGAACGGGAAACGCTAGTCCCACTTCAAGAGTCTGGGTAGAAAGATGATATCTAAGGGTAACGAGGTTGTCATGTCATTTCCTGGTAGATGAGATTTGTTGCTGCTGTGTTTAGATTTGCGAATGCAAGGATGTTTCGGGATTTTTAAGGTCAGGCTAGAATAGGGCAATCAGATAAGGGCTGGAGTCTTGATGTAAACACGCTGTGGCATGACCAGGGAGCCGATTTCGATGATCTGAAAGCTGGGCAGCATTAAGATCTCCCACTCTGACCTCGGCAACACTTCATGATCTCCACGCTTGTACTCCATAGGAAGCTACCTCAATCATCAATGCCGCCTACATCTCATCCCATAACACCCTCCCATTTAGTAGATCCCGCTGCCCGTAAAACTCGCCGACGATGGTGACGATCATATCAAGTGTAGCATAGGTACAAATGTCAGGATGTTCGTCATTCTCTTGCTCCTTTGACGACTGGGCTTCCGGAACTGCGGGCGGTGGGTCATCGCCGGCAATCTCTTTTAAGGGCTTACTGGTACCGTTTTTTGGCGTATAGGAGGTGACTGTTGGGGACGAAGACTGAGTCAGGGACGATAGCAGGAGCTGTCTTGCTTGCTCCAAGGCATCGGAAGTATTCGACGCTGTTTCGAGTTGACCTTGAGGTAGTTCTTGTCGATCCCTGCTCGAGGTATCAGGGGTTGGAGTTGTGTTGGGGATTAGATTCGCCTGGATCGCATCCGGCGGCTTTAACGTTTTCTCAACAGACTTTTCCGTTTCACGAACGAGGTCTTGATCCCCATCCAGTTGCACTTTCCCAAGCCCCGCGGCACTATCACCTTCGGCCTCTTCGTCAATTAAACCATCCATCTCTTCTTCCGCCCATTCATCTTCCTCTCTCCCAGCCATCATCCCCCTGAGCTGCCACACGGCCTTTTTTCCAAGACTTCTAAGGATTCCCACCTCCTCACTCCCCATCTCCCCAACAGGTCTGCATCTTGCTAGTAGTCCCCATCCCCACGTCCCTAATTCCTTCCCCTTTGCCAGGTTCTTTTTTATCAACAGCGTTTCCAGCATGTTCAACCCGTGCACCACATTGTCCTGTTGCAGTTGGCTTAATAGTGTCATCGTTGGTTGCGTATAAAGAAGCTTATACCGCCATGTCCTATGCGTGGCGAAGGAAAAGGTGTGCGCCGTTGTGTCCGAGGCTGGAGAAGGCGAGCGCAAGGTGGCAGCAAGAGCGGAGAATCGAGCGCATAGAGCGGTGTAGTAGGCTTCTTGGGGGTTAGCATCCTGGGATTCGTTATCCCTCCTCAGGCACACAGGCTGTATAGGAGCCGCAGTGTAGGCTCCATCGGCATAGTAGCCATCAGAGTAGTCGGCGTAAAGTTTTGCATCTCCGACAGTATGAGAGATAGGTGCAACAAGCAGATTGGGAACGGTTTTAGCCTCGGATCTGTATCATGGAATGATCATGTCAGTGGGGACTGCGATGGTCTTCTGCAGGAAAAGGAAATGCTCAGCCAATGTTGCAAGAGGGACGGTATTGTAGCAGCTCACCTAACCATACGCAAATACTCCAGCCCATCACTTGCAGGTCCATAGAACAAGTCATTCTGGCCATCTTCACCACCAAGGCCTGGGAAGGCGCCCCGCTGGCCGTATGTCGGATCGACCCGGGGTTGGGCAGTTGAGTGTCCATTAGGACTATCGTCGCCGGCATTAAAGAATCGAGAACGTTTGCTATAGATGGATAAGTCTGGAGTGGGGTCGGCATACTTGCGTTTGTTTGCCATGCTGAGAAGATAGGACGGCAGATCGAGATTATTGTAATCTAATGTGAAGCAATGGTAGCAAATTAAGTCAGGACTAGTTCTAGTAGCTCTACCTGTCGCCACTAGGATGTAAGGTATAGTGTTGAACCACGGAGACAATTACGATTTTCTACTACAGTATTTTCCATCTAAAGCTTTGCAGTGGAGGAGCATCAGCTCTCAATGTAGCACATTTTCATAGTCTTTTGAATTGGAATGCCTCGATACAACGTCATAAGTTTTGTAAAATAGGTGAGACCGGCTTGTAACATCGTACTCCCACGACGCCTGAAATGCCGCCTATCAAGATACACTCCCAACTACCAAAGCCGCAACGCCCTCCTCATCGCTCCTCACGGTAATCTTAGTCGTCACTCCGCTCTTTGCGGAGTAAGCCATTCTGACCATGGCAGCAACCTTACCACCATCGAGTGTTTTACCATAAAGCTTGAGGGTATGTGTGCTAGTAGAGATACTGATGTCGCTACCATCCAGAGGCTGAAGGGAGAGGGCCTTCGTGAGTTGTTCAATGGCGTCTGTGAAAGAACTCCGTCAGTCTCCAATGCTCTTATTAAAGCTTGATCGCCAATACGTTGAGCGGAAGGAGCCCTTAAAGTAGCATTAGAGGACTTACCTGTTATACTCTTTATGCTTGTCAATTGTAATGTTTCGGATGATTCGTCCCCGTTAGCGCCGGTTTTCTCCCATACATGATCGAAGCTCCCAGCAAACGCCGGCATGACATAGTCACTTCCCAGAAGTTCAAGATCTTCAACCTGATATTCATCTTCATAGCCAGTCTCATCCGGCTCACCAGATGTTGGGTCAATTTCTTTGCTAGTAAATTTAAGTACGTTTGTAAAAGAAGTAATAGGATAGGCCGTGTCGCCAACTTTCTTGAGGCTGACGTACACAGTCCCGGGTTGGTCAATGGGAAGTTTTGAGACGGGTATGATGAACTCCTCTTCTAAAGACTCGTCGTCTTCCGAAGGCGTTGCCACCATAGAAACCTCTTCTAGTATTGTGTCTGGTATTGTGTTCTTGATGTCGTACTGGAGTACAATGTGCTTCTTGTAAATATGTTTGATGGCAGTAACGACATACTCCGTTTCCGATTCCGTTAGTTCTACCGGCGAAGATGATCTTAGTAAAGTACCGTGCGCCTTGAGCTCTGGAATCCGCATCAATCGTTGCACGTGTTTCTGAGCCTCAGCCGCCGCAGAAACTGCGCCATCTACACTGCCATTGGCTTGAGGTTTCTTCGGTCCTGCACTCGGGGCTTTCAGAGTTGGTGTTGCAGAAGTAAGCTTTTTCGTTCTCTCTTCGGCAAGAGCCTGTTCATGAGTGACGACAGGAACTGTAGACATATCGAATGCGGTCGCAAACGTAGCCACGTCATTAGCAGTAACGTACATGACAAGTTGATGCTCGAAGGTTGATAGCGAAAACATTGAATCTGCACCAAGTAAGCCGGATGCATGAATTCAGAGACGGCCGACATACCATTTTTGATGAAACGATTCGCCATTTCATCTTCTTCGCTCATTAACCTCAGATTTAAAGCAGCACGATCCCTGACTTCGTCATCAGTGTCGTCAAGGCAGCGAGTTAGTAGCACCGTAACGCTTCTCTTCACTTCAGGATCCTGTTGTCCAACTCCAAACTTGGCCAAAGCTGTCACGGCGGCAGCTCTGACCAAGGCATTTTCCAAGACAACGCGATTGTAAATGTATCGAATATACTTGGTTGGATGTGAAGTCTTCGGACCTTCCACTCCTAGCAAATGCAGTATTCGCACAGCCAGCTTCGTAAACTCACAATCTTCAATGAACTCGCACAGGTGTGCCAAAGCTATACAGATTAGCTAGTGCAACTTCAGTAAATGCAGTAAACCTACCGTCTTCCTTGCTACCCGGCACAAATCTGATCAAATCGAACATACTTTCCACTACACTCCTCTTGAACTCGTAACCACCCTCATCTCTAAGTATGCCGCTTAGAAAAGCAAGCATGCCCGCCTGTTTGCTAGGGAACTTAAGACACAATGTTCTTATTGCTTCAACGATGGTAATTTTGAACTCGTCAGTAATGTCTGCCATGAACCCGGATATTTGCTTCATAAGTCGGTCAACGCTGCTCTCGTTCCCAGTCTTGAGAAGCGTTGTGATGGCGAAAGTGGCGATTGAGCGATTAGTGTTCGAGATTAGGGTCTCAATATCGGGGTTACACGACTGGACAGCTTGTGGCCTGAACGAAGCGACATTATGGAGGATACGGATGGCAGCAAATTTAGTGACAGAGCGAGGGGAGGTTAAGAATAGTTGGAGCGTGTGGATAGCCTGGGTGATTTCCGGATCGCTAATATCCCGCAAGTTACAGATTGCTTTCGCGGCCTCGAAATTGACCATCTCACTCTTGTGTCGCAGCCAGCCATCGAGAAGTTGCATCATAGGTTTCCGCAGGCTTGGATCGTCCTCTATCAGCTTTGCTGCTAACCTTACTAGCATGACCACCGCTGCAGGACTCTTGACAACGCCGGGAAGACCATATTGCTGTACCATTTTGACCAACGCCATGCGATCATGAGACCTCATCTGGTACAACAGACCAATGGCATGATATTGTGTCATATAGTTGGTGCTTGGCTGCAGCGAGTGCTGACCTCCAGATGTTGAAAACCCCAATGTGAACCCTCCAGATGACTTTGAAGAGGATGCGGCTTCTTGCGTCTCACTCTGCCATCTGCGTACTACATCTCGAGCGATAGGAAGGAGATGATATGACGATACAAGAGCAGCAGAAGAGACGGAGGGGGTTTTGTCGACGATGGCAGTCTTGATCAAGCGCTCAATTGCTTGAACGGTAGTGGCCTAGGCATGTCAGCGAAGAACTCTTGACAGTACCTATCCACTGACATCAATGATCCTGCATAATGCCCGTATAGCGTTTGCCTTGTAAAGAATGTCGCTTCCCACTGATGTGTCCTTCATGATGCTGCTGGTGACCATAATGACATCTTCAGCGGTATTTGCTAATTCTTTTATTATCAAGTACACCATCTGCCGTAGGGAGGCATCCTTGTTTTGGAACAGCTTCGAGATGCCGAAGAAAAGAGACGTTGCTTCGTTCGTTGGGAAAACCTCCCCGGTAAAGAGGAGAAGAGCAATCTTTGTAAGGAGTATTCGACATCTTCGTGGAGATATAGGCGAAGAATTGAAGAGTCGTGCTGAACACCGAACAATCAGTTGAAGTAACCATAACCTATACGATCCATATCTTGCCTTCTTGAAAGACAGAGGTCCTGTCGACCTTCATAATTGCCTGGTCGGCATCCTCATCTTTCTTGCCGTAGCTCATCGTTGGTGCTGTAGGCCCGCGGCCTGAGCTTAGAATTTCTGAATCCTGTGTGATTCGGCAGTGCCCACTCAACTTGGGGACCTTCAAGCCAAGGCTGACGCTTCTGATAACATTACATCAGTCAATCCAATGTGTGCCTAGGTTATTGAAGTGATTGCGTCGTCATACGCACAGTATAGATGTCGGCGACTGATTTATGGCATTCCTTAAGAGCTGGAGGCTCCTGCGCCAGATGTCAGGGTGTCCAGTAGTCGGCCCTAGTGTGCCCTGCCTGAACTTCAATCAAACAAAACCGCAGCCTGAACGAGATTATAAAGATCTTGCGCAATGACTTCTACGCTTTTCATTTTTATCTTACTTTCACGAAACTAATGACTCGACATCTCTAACGAAATTTATCTGAAATACAGGCTTTTTAAGCACTCCAATAATGGATGAGCGAGTGCATGTTCCTATTGATGATCCAAATGCGGACACCGAATGGTACTTTCTCTAAGTCCCCTGTCTAAGGAGTTGTCTAATTGCTCGTTACAGGAACGATATTTTACGCAAACACAAAATCATTCCGGAGAAGCCTCCCTCTCCTACACCAATCATTCAAGAAGCTCTACTGAAAGCTCAGAAATTGGCCTACGAAAACAGGCTTGAAGACAAAGACCTTGACGAGCTTAAAGAGCTAGAAGATGAGGAGGATGATGCTTTCTTAGCCAAGTACCGGTGAATCTAAATCCAATCAAGGGGCTCAAAATGCATGCTGATAAGCCCATCCTCAGTAACCAGCGCCTAGCCGAATTATCTACCATAGCTACTGCCAGTACCTTCAGTCAAGTATATCCTCTCCAGAAGCCGGATTATGCACGCGACGTAACCGAAGCCTCGAAGAAAGCATTTGTCTTCGTGCATCTCACCTCTTCCCTTGGCACAAACATTGAATCCCAACTTCTAACCGAGTTGTGGCGAGATGTGGCCCGCAAATTTGGAGATATCAAGTTCTGTGAGATCAGAGCGGATCTTTGCATTGAAGGTTATCCAGAACGGAACACGCCAACTATTTTGATCTACCGCAATGGCGACATTAAGAAGCAGATTGTTACGATAAGGGAGCTAGGTGGGAAAGAGACCAGCATCAAAGGTATACTCGTGCCTGATATCTTATTTGATGTGTTGACCGCGGCAACAACTAAATAATATGTCCAGATCTTCAGCATCTGTTCATTGATGTAGGGGCTGTTAAAGCAAGTGACCACAGGGTTCTAAGTCCAGCAAAAGACGCAGGCGACAAAATCCACAGCTCAATACGTAGCGGTCATGCGAGAACCCCAAAAGATGGTGATATTGACGACGACTGGGATTAAAGGAAGTACTTGAAATTCGAGAAATGTTTGGATCGGCGTCCATATCCACGAACCTTTCATGATATTGCTACGGTGGTAGGTCATATGTAATGCCCTCGATTGATTGATTTGCGCGCAGTGTGTCGGCGCGATGTTGAAGACCAGTCCTGAATCGAGCCATATGATTTTTGAGCGGCAAGCCACCGCCGAAAGGGCATATTTGCCACTGTCGTAGGACAGAGTTCCTGCACTAGGATGTAATGCGCCTCTGTGAAGGCCACCAATCGGTGGGCAAATATTGAATGCCCTCTTAGGCTTTCCCCATTACAGGTCATTATCTGCGAAAGACCATATCATTTTCTCTGCTTTTTCGTGCCAGAAACTTCACCGCATTTGATTGCAGTGCAAGGCCTGACAAAGCAGAATCTTTGGAGTTGTCTCGCTGACCATATTCTCCAAAGGACCATGGACTTTGAAATATATTGCAAAACCAGGCTTTCCATGTTTCAACTCCTTCGAGCAACGGAAGTATGATAAGGCGCAACAGAATCTCAGGAGAACGAGTGATCGAACGAGTATACCAGGTACATGATTTCACGATCTTTTGTATTGATACTGCGCAAGATGTTATTCGTAAGGGAATTGGCAGAATACACTTTATTCGAGAGGAGCGGGAAATGAATGATGCGAGACTACAAGGCCAAATGTACAAGCGCTTTGCCATCAGGGAAGAATCCTTGATTCCCATAAACATGTGTTCATGCGTATGCGTATTGGCGGTGGTTACGTCGAACAATTGTGAGGCTTTGAGTCGTGCATCTGCAGCAGGTCTTCCTGAAAGAGCATCATTGGCTTTCAAAAGTATTGGGGATATAAACAAAGTTGGCCGCAGCCGATACTCCTACTCTTTTAGTACCAGGACGCGCCGGCTTCAACGTAAGTTGCGCGGCTGTCAGTACAGGGTGGGTCGTGAGAAACTTGCAGTTCTTAGGGACCTGAGGGATCGGGGCTTTGGCGATGAATCTACTTGTTTACCTGACTGAAGTGGAAAGAAGGAACACGAGCATTGTAACGCCCGGAGCTGAATGTAGCGATAGGTTCTTAGGGCGCGCTTTCGCAAAGCTCGGGGGTGAAGTTGGTCGCATGTTCGCCGGCGAAGAGGCTGCGTTCATGCAGACGGTGAAGGCCAAGGTCCATGGGTGCATCTGCTAAACCTTAGGTAGCCAAACCTGACCTTTGCGTTTAAACGGCCAACACCGCTATCTCTCATGACCCAGGATATCATACAAATACCATGCTGTTGCCTGCGTTAAACAGGTAGAACTTCAATGTCTGCTGCTTGTTGAGGTTACACAACGTGAAGTTGATGATAAATCTGCAGTCTACACATCAACCCCTGACGCTCTCGATAGCTTTTATGGCCCTCCGCGCCAGCTGTTCATAGACCCTGCTCAGTTTCTTGATCTTTCGAGTTCCTCCCTACTGCTCTGCATGGTAGATCATCCGTTATTGTACATAATTCAATCGGAATGGATCCAGAAATGGACTACAACAGCTACTTCAATCCTCCTACTCAACCTTACCCTTTCTACCATCTACCATCGAAGCCAGAGCACCCATATACTCCACATGATGAAACTTCCAACGATCCAATTGTAGGACTTGGTTTCTTACGCTTTTGCTATGAACTAATCTGTGGAATCACCAGGACGTCTACAATGACCCTACCGCCTTCCACCCTTTCGATCCCTCATACCAGTTCGGGCAGAATCCCTTGGTCCCGCCCCAACCACAGTCACCTCCACAGTCGGTACACAGGCCCTCCATCTCAAACGTTCTTCCTCATGGAAGTTCCAACTCTGTTGAGATGACGGGCGACCAGGAGACGTACGAGCAGGCACAAGGGCGGAGCAGCGAAGATGACCGAGACAACGTTACCCCTGCACAAGGGCGACGGAAAGCTCAAAATAGAGCAGCGTAAGATACAATGCGTTATCTCATTCAGCCTTAAGATTTGCATGACTGACTAGCAAGTTGGTAGCCAACGAGCCTTCCGAGAGCGCAAAGAGCGCCATGTTAAAGAGCTAGAAGTGAAGCTCAATACTCTCGAAGCAGACAAATCTACCATCACAAACGAGAATGAGCGTCTCAGACGGGAGTTAGAAAAGGCAAACACGCAAAACGAAATACTCCGCGCCACCACTACCCCACTCAACTATTCACAACAAAACATACACGCTCAATCCGGGACGTACCCCCCTCCGCCCGACTCTCCCGTTCCCGGACCTCAAACTTACAGTCCAGCTGCCTTTCACGAAACCCTTTCAAATCGAGATCCGAACTCTACTAATCAACCCATTTCTCACCGCATCCATATTCATGCTGCTACAGGCGAGCGTCTTCTCACGACAGGTGCTGCGTGGGACATGATCCAGAGCCATGAGATGTTTAAGAAAGGCATGATTGATATCGCGGATGTGTGTGGTCGACTCAAGGGTCGTACGATGTGTGACGGGAGTGGACCTGCATTCGAGGAAGGAGAAATAAGAAGAGCGATTGAAGAGAGCGTGGGGGGGCCTGGGGACGAGTTGATTTGACATATGATTTCCGACACATTTGAATTTGCTTGTGCAAGACACTCATATGATGGTTGTTGAGCTACAGGAGTTTCTTTACGAGTTTATGAGGCACACCGTCGAAGCCAGGATCGGGGATGCCGATGAGAATATGGCAGATGCTGATACGATAGAGCGCAAGTTGTTTCTATTTCAGTGGAGGAATTGAATACCCATTGGTCGTGCGTTGGCGCTACGGACGTTCGTCAGGTTATGCTGGGGAGATCTCATATGGTAGAAAGCGGTCAATAAGCCCCTAAGCTACCAATAAAGCAACTGAAATTGTTTGGGAGTCGTGAAGCTTTTTGTGGCTTGACCAAACTACAAAGGGGTTTCGCTACTTGACTATCAAGAGTACCAATCCATACACGACCCGCTCAGACTATCTTAGGAAGTCTGCCAATTCACCTACCATCCAAAAACAACCCTTCGCAGATCTCATGGAAATCCTTAGCCCACCAAAGGCATACATCATCTTTGGCAACACCGCTTCCCTTCTCACTTGCCTTGCGTTCGAGAATCCACGTACACTTGATCCTCAATCTCTGCAATGTCTCACACAATTCCTTCTGCTCACGACCCTCCACCTTACCCGTCATGCAAACTCCAATGTCGACACAAGTCAGACATTCCAAATCGGTCACGCTATCACCTACATATACCGTTCTTACCTCCTTTGTCCGTCCGCCAACCTCGTCGAGCAGCCTCGCCTTATCCCCGCAAGTCCAAATCCCACCTTCCTCAGCCCCGAAATATCTACTTAGCTTTCCATCCTCTTCAATCTCGTTTGCCCTTATCTCGACCCCCTCGGCCTCCATCCCTACCGTGGCGCGCAGACACCCGCGGATAAACCGCCCACTCCATCCTACACTTAGCACCACAACCCTTCCTCCCCTCTTCATGACTTCTTCAATCACCCTCCCGGTACCTTCCCTCAATACCACACTCCTCTCTCTAACCGCTTTCTCTGCAACATCCTCAATTATTTGCGGCGTGACTCCCATCCACACTCCCGCCTCCTCGCATCTCTCAATGCTTGCTCTTTCAACATCTCTGAGACTATTCAGATACGTGATTTCTTCAACGAGTGTGGTGCGAGAGTTAGCCCTGGGCGTGTACGAGCTGACGTGCGCGGCGAGGGAGGAGGCGTAGAGGATTGAGAGGTCGGCAGGAGATCTAGATGGAGATTTAGGAGACAGAGAGAGAAGGATGGGAATAGTGGATGTGGTGGTCAGGGTGGAGTCCCAGTCGAGGAAAAGGAGGATAGGTGTGGGCATCGTGTTGGCGGATGCGGCACATGGTTTGTCGCGATTGCCGAGATGTTTGGTTTAGCCGAACCGCCATTGCAAGAATTCTTCAAACCCTGACAGAGACGAGTCCCATCATCCTCTGGTCGACGGTGTTACTCGAGTTCAGATGATAATTCGATAAGTTCGAAATGGTCTTGTACGCTATCGGTAGGCGTGACAGTGATGGCACTCTACCACATCTCAAGCGATAGGCTTTCGAACCCAATCCGACGACATGGCCAGATCGCAAGTGAGATGCTCCAGTGAGCTATTTCATGATGCCAGCTAAGGTACCCCAAAGCTTCGTTATAAGCTAGATAAGGATGAATATCTTATGGGCGTATCAGAATTATTTCTCAACAAAGAAAAGCCGCTTCGTTCGATCTTTCATAATGATGACCTCTGAGAGTGCTACATGTTCAGAAATGAGAGTAGCAGTACCCTCATGATGTTCGAAAAGAAAATGCTATTTGCATTCCTCCTATCACCGTCCGAACCTTTTGATAACATTTGAAGTAGGCAAGCACTTAGGATACGGTGACAGCCATAGCAACCTAGAGTGTCAACGTAGAGCCAATAATCAAAGTAGGTTGATGTAACACTGCTTGAGACTCTACAACACAAGACAGGCTCGATACCTTCAGCACATGAAGATGAAGGACTGCACGAATCCATATTCTGTTCAGCATAGCACCCTGCTTAGCATAAGTGATTCACTGCGCACCTTTATAGAACACATCGCTCACCACTCCTACACAAACATTACTAGTCTCTCTACATTAGTCCTCAAGCCTGTGTCAAGTGCTTACCCCTTCACATCTCTACTTGCCCATTCCGCTAGTTTGCCAGGGAAATCTTTTGTTAATCCCAACTGCCACAAATGAACCTTACAGCAGTCTTCTATGCCAAGACTGGAATCTTCTCCTTCTGTCCATGCAAGAGCTACCCTTCAGCCAAATCATAGACATCAAAGCAAGTCTGGCGTTCGCAAACCTAGCGGCGCGGCAACCGCGTCCTCGTCGCCGTCGTGAGTGCAAATCTAGCAGTTCCCCCTCCTTATCATTCACTTAACTTACACCGAGGTCATGTAGATAGAGGGAGAGGTCATTTGCCAGAGTTACCTAACCCAGCACAGAGAGATTCACTTCGGGCTCCTTACAGGCCTCCTCCAAATACTCCGTTCTCACACATTCAGATTGTTCCCAAAGCCTCACCTGAAGCATCTGTCAACGACGAGAACTCACCCCAAGTGACATTCCGAAGCCCATCTTACAGTAAAGAAGCAGAAGAGAAGATGTCAGCTCCGTTTATCCCACTCAATACCACAGCTAGCCTAGCAAACATGACATCGGGCACCACTTTTGCAGCTAAGGCTCGGGCTGCAGAGCTCAACGCCGTCAGATCTAGGAGAGCAGCTAAGGAATTGGAAATGGAAGACGACCTGCCATCCGCTGCACCAGTGACTCTAGGTGCGCTTAAGTTCACAAAGGCTCGCAACCGAGGAAGAGCTTGGAAAGCCCTTAACCTTGATGACCTTCCTGAGGGTTCAGAGAATGATCCAGAGGATTTCCAGCATATACAGGCTTCCAGACCTGGCACGCCGCAATATTCAAACGACGGCACCTATCTTGGCACTCTCGCAAGATCAAGTACGATTTACCCACAGTCATTTTCCACCAACCTTACCCAGATGAGGACAGATTACGATCCCCAAGAATGGATTCCAGACATGCAGTCAACGGACGCCATGGACCACGGGAATTTATCCAGGCGTCCGAGCAGCCAGTTGATTATGCAGTCGTCTCGTCCATCCTCAGTGCTCTCTCATAGTTTTGTCCCGGAAGGAGCTCTTGCTGCAAGTACGGACCCCATCATCGCCCTACGTGCAGTCGAGACAGGGCCTTTGGAATCCCTCAGCAAATCAAAGCAAACAAAGTCGGACGTAAAGAAGGCCACAGATACCGATGATCCTTTCACGGAGTTACCTCAGAAGCTACTTCAATCTCTGAACGATCCGAATCCCTACGGTCAGCAGTCCAGTTACAGCTCTAGCTCCGCGTCCACCATCCGTCTACAACAGCCTGCAGTCAAAGGAACCATGGATTACGATTTCCGCTTCCCGTTGGCATATGAACCGCAGCAGCCAGCTTATGTACCGCAATTCAATGGCAAACCTCCGCAAGGACAAGCGAACCACCTCAGCGCTGCTACCAAAAGCCATCACGTTATAAGCGTCAATCCTCATCAGAGAGACCCGATGCCTTACACTGGCTTTGCAGCGAGCAGCAAGAAGGAACTGCTACTCCAGACCTTCAACGATGCTGTTGAGTCTTCCAAAGCAGAGGGGAGCCTACCAACGTCGACCAGAACTGTCCTCTACGATCCGGTAGCGCGAGAGCACACGAACCAGGCTCAATCCTCAGCAGGTCTAAGACAAAAGAGCCAGACCTACCCTCCAATTGCAGGGCCGTCCATAGCACCTTCCGAGTGCGAGAAAGAAATTCTTATGGCAAGCGATCCTTTACCCTGGAAGGACCGACTAGTTGGTATTTACAGCATGACCTCGCCAGTAGACACGGAGCGTAATTTCGCTCGACCAGGAGGGTGGCCTACATCCCAACTGCCTCTACCCGGACTCCATCCTGAGCATCGCGAGAAGGCTGACATGTGGTCTTTGGTGCCAAAACCCAATCCAACGGGTCGATCATTCGAAGAAGCAGAAGAGTGGTTTCGCAGGGACGCTCGTGGCCTGGACGGCCTTGAAATATACCTCGAGAATACTGCAGCCAGCCAACGCTTGGCAAAGGATGCGACTCGGAGCGACACAAACAAAGTGCCTGAACATTATGTTAGCGGGTCATCTACCTGGTCCGACACTTCGGGTTTAACTCTCGTTCCAGAAAAGAGACAGAACCCTAACGTTGCAAATCACCTCATGGGTCCTGTACTTGGAAACTTGCAAAGCTATGTCAAGGACTCTGCCGGCCCGGAAGTAGATTACTTTGGTCGGTTTGGCCAAGTGCCGGAGTGGTGCATTGACAATGGCCCAGGGAACAACGCCAGCTTCTTTGGTGACTGGGGAGTGCCACCATCCCGAGTGGGGAGAGATCCAAGGTACCGACCTACCTTTCACGAAGGTAGATATACTGTGTTTGATCCCATGGTCAGGAGAGGTGTGCGTGAGGGTACGGTGGGCGGATTTCGTTGAGGGGGATCTTAGGCAAGTACAAAAGGGTTATGGCTTGATATGACATGGTTGTTACCTACCCGAGCTCAGCTTGATGGGGTACCGGAACTGTATGGCTCTGCTATATTAGGGCGAGGATTTCCATGTGGAGATTGGAGGTCATCAAACGAATTATGGTCCGGAAAGAGAACCACGAATCACATGATATTTCTACTTTGGTGTGTTGTCTTGTTCTCGACTGGCTACTGCTTGTTGCAGGAACAGAATCGCCAAATAGGGTGCACAAGATGTTAAGGCGGCAGAGTCATCAAAAGAAGTCTTACAAGATAGTTTCTATATTTACATTTGGACAGCGGCACGGCGATGTCACTGTCCTGTAGCATTGATTGTACCGCACCGATTCAGCAGCTAGATTAGCTGACAGCGATCTCCCTATTGACGTGTATCATGATCATATTTCACCGAATCAGAAATGTGCACATTGCTGAGGTAGATGCAGACGAGATTTACGTGAGCCAACAGCGACCGTCCACGAGTCTCTCCATTGACACCTCGGTTCCAGTTCTTGGGTTCTGGGGGGGAAATGGCGGAGTCGCTTCTTTCACTTCCGAAAGCGGGAGGTGGAATACCAGGGATCTTTAATGCGTATCCCCTCTCAACCTAAAGCACTTGATCAAATGCTGAAAGGCTCTGTTGCTAGGTACGATTCGAGGATTTGTGGACAATGGTGATATCTGTATCCGTAACATCTGCAGTGAAAGAAACGCTCATCACTTCGACCGCTTTGTTTCACCGAGGTGGTGTCTACCTCGCTCCTGTATGACTTTTGCGGCATTAAATCGTGGCTTTGGGAATCCAATCCATTGTCGAAGAGAGCGAGAATTCTATTTTAGGCACAAGTGCATACGGTCTAGCTGGCTGCTTATGTCAGCCCTCTCATCTTAGCGCCCCTTAGGCTCACACGTTCCTTGAAAGCTTTGCATTTCACACTGTAATTGCAACCGTAACGACTCCACCGCAGTCCTGAACCGAACACAGTGTCCCCCAAAGGCTTGAGGGATTGAAGGGTTCTATATCCTGCAACTCAGGAAGCTGGTCCTCGACATCCAGGTCATCGTTGTGTCCTGTTATCCCCAGTCCAACGCGTTATCCAGACTCTCCGGTCGGATTACTGCAACAAGGCTTCCTTTGATCTCTTGACCAGCCCATCACTCGAAAAGGTACGTGACCTAGACAACGTCGTACTCCTTCACCATAATTTAAGATCACGACTCACTTTCCCACACCCTTCTCACATGACAGCTACAATATTGATCGAATTCGATTGCGGGTGGTTTTGCTGACAGCCTCACCGCCAAACACGAATCATCACTTGTTGAGATCTGCACTAACACTTTTGCCCACCTAGGTTCCACATCCTCCACCATCCTTAATACCCCATATTTATCACGATAGTTCTAATCATTCTACTACCTTCAGTGCCGACGTTGGTCGAAGTTCCACACATCCCGGTAATTTGACATCAACGAACAGTCCAAAAGTGGAGTGACTTGAGCGGTCATCCAATTTCAAGATGACTACAATGGTGGGTGGATCCGCTTCAACGTCGAAATCCAACCCTCTGGTTATAGCCCCTTCCATACTCTCTGCCTATTGTCAGCTATCCTCCCTTCGATCCTTGGACATCACTGGGACGCTATGGCTCATGGGGAGTTCCGCCTGCATTTTGAATAGGGCTTTTGGCCAAATCTGCTTTACAATTTTCATGGCACCTATCTAGGGCGTCACTGTGCCCTTTGACGTTGTCTGTTCGCTTCTTTGGTATCGTAACTAACTCGAGTCTTATCTACTTAGGACCTTCGTGTTGGGAACAAATACCGTATTGGCCGTAAGATTGGCAGTGGTAGTTTTGGTGACATCTACCTTGGTAAGAGAAGTTCCGGGTAGGTGTTGGAAATTCTCTAATCATTCCAGGTACCAACATCATCTCCGGCGAAGAAATTGCCATCAAATTGGAGAGTGTCAAAGCCAAACACCCTCAACTTGAATATGAAGCCCGTGTCTACAAATCCCTCGCTGGTGGTGTCGGCATCCCGTTCGTTCGTTGGTTCGGCACAGAATGTGACTACAATGCCATGGTCCTCGATCTTCTTGGTCCCAGCTTGGAAGATTTGTTTAACTTCTGCAACCGCAAATTCTCGTTGAAGACCGTACTGCTGCTCGCCGATCAGCTTATTTCACGTATTGAATACATTCATGCGAAGTCGTTTATCCACCGTGACATCAAGCCGGACAACTTTTTGATGGGCATCGGAAAGCGTGGTAACCAGGTTAACGTCATTGATTTCGGTCTGGCCAAGAAGTACCGTGACCCGAAGACTCACTTCCATATCCCGTACCGTGAGAACAAGAACTTGACCGGGACCGCTCGTTATGCTAGTATTAACACTCACTTGGGGGTTGGTTAGTTATTCTCCGTATCTCCCGCTCGACAATCACTGACATTTTTGCAGAACAATCCCGTCGTGATGACATGGAATCCCTCGGATATGTTATGTTATACTTCTGCCGCGGCTCTTTGCCTTGGCAAGGACTCAAGGCTGCCACCAAGAAGCAGAAGTACGACCGCATTATGGAGAAGAAGATGACCACGCCTACTGAGATCCTTTGTCGTGGGTTCCCCAACGAGTTCGCTATCTATCTCAACTATACTCGTTCCCTTCGCTTTGACGACAAGCCGGATTACTCTTACCTCCGTAAGATCTTCCGCGATCTCTTTGTCCGAGAAGGGTTCCAGTATGACTACGTCTTTGACTGGACTGTCTACAAATATCAGAAGAACGCTCAGGCCATTGCAGCTGCTGGTAACAACCAGGTTGCCAATGTGGAGGAAGATGAGAAGCCAGCTCGTCGTCATGCTGCAGGTACGAATGCCGCTACTGCGGGTCATCCAACCCCTCAGAATACATCCTCAGCTAGTAAACCAGGTCCAATCTCTAGCCAACGTCGCAAGGTCATCGAGCGCGGTCAAAGCGGCTTAGGTGGTGTCGATACTCCTGATACGAATCGTGCTGTTGGAGGAAGTGATCGGATGTGAGTTTCTGCCAAGCCTCGGTTCCTTGTAAGGAACTCTTCTCCTCTGCGTTTGGTGTTTGATCGTCGAATCACGCTGGGCGTGGAGGATTGTGGAAATGAATTCTGACTAATTACAGTCTTCGTCGGTAGGCTTCGATCTGCTTCCAAAGGTGCTGCTGGTGCTGGATTTACCGGAGCAGGTAACGGTACCTACCGTGTCAAGAGAGAAGACCAAACAGGAGCCGGTGGGCAATGGTACTGATTTGCTTGAGGTGGTGGTAAGGTTAGGTGGCTGTGTTATGACCACCCCGCTCTTTACCACCTTTGCCTTTTACGAATTACCGCCAGCCGGAGCTTGACCACTTTCATTGGCCTCCAGGCATTACGACGGCGTACACCATCATCTTTTTATCGGACACGCCTTGTGTTTCTTTTCCATCTCCACTTTGTCAGCTATGCTTCTATGGCTCGTACGCTCTCTCGGTCTCAGGATGTCTAGGTGGAATGCTCGGGACTGTCAAACCACTCGAGCTTCTGATCTTCCTTTGGACCTTGGGCTCACGAACGGCACGCCGCTGGCTAACGATGGTAACAATTCGACTTAAACACATGATCGGTTACGGTTCGAGGCATGAACGGACAGTAATACACGATATGGAATTATTCAACACGAATCTACCATGGAATCGATGTCGACACCGTTATTCGTACTAACGGACTATTTCACATTGCACTAATCCCCCCTTGCGCATCCATGGTTATTGGCTTTTTATCCTCATTACACGCTTTCGGTTTAGACACGGATTTCTTTCTTAGCAGGCACAGCAGAGGGGAAGAATGTGAAATGCAGCGATTGGAGGCAGGATAAGATTGCGAGGAATAGGAAAGGATCATCTCAACCACAAGACCTTGCGGGTTTTCGGTACGGGGCTTCAACCGGCCGGTATTCGCAATGGAACTGGGATGTTCCTGGGATTGCTTAGGTATTATGGACATGGGACAAGGGCCGCGTCCGGGGTGGTATTGCTGCTGTGCCTGCTTGTTCTGGTTTCTTTTCTTTTCTGTTTGTGCTGCATGCGGGATCAAGACTTGCGGAAAAATAAGGTTCGAGGAGCGTGCTTGGAGGAGACCACCAGTTATTCTCAACCGCCATGATAAATTCAGCTCTTCAACTTTGACTGGCTTCAGATCTTGGTGATTGTATTATACTTCCGTTAAAATTGCCATCTATGGAAAAGCGTCCCATCACAAGTACACCCCCCATATAGAGGACTATACTTCCAGCGGCGTGATGAAAATCGGCAAGATCCCAAAACCCGCAATTTGTTACCAAAACTACACACCATCTAGTGTGTACCCACATACTACCCCTTTGCTAAAGTCACCAAGACCAGTTGATATTAGACATTGAGATGAAAAGTGTCGCGAGTGTTGTGGAAACTGTACTAGCGCATCTCAGCCCTGTGGGATGGAGATTAATACCAACCCCCCTATTTCAACCATGTAAGCGAAAAGCGAAAAGCGAAAAGGAAGAAGGGGAAAAGCAGAATAAAGAAATCTTTTGGATGATGAGTTGATAATGTACCTAATTGAAGCAAAATTTTCGTGCTATGTTTTGGAACTTTGTCCGGCAACTAAGGTACCTTACTTGCTTCTTGGCCCAAAACGGGCAGAATTAACCTCCTTTGCTGGGAGCCGGACCCGGTATCTGTTCGGATTTATAAAATTGTGGATGCGGTAGGTCTGGTTTGGTCTGCACTGAGTGTAAGGTAGGTTGCGGTATGATGATGATGATGAACTTGTTGCCTTTGGTGCTTGAGTTCTGTCGTCGCCTAGGAGGGAGGGAGGGAGGGATGGGCATGAGTAGGGGGAAGTTGTGGTTATTGTGGTCGGGATATGGATTAGAGGTTTCGTACGGAGTACTTAAATGTGAAAGAAAAAAAGGTACTTTGACGCCGGGAGTCGAACCCGGATCTACTCGGGTCAAACGACTTGAAAGCGAATGATGCTAAACCGTTACACCACGTCGAACAGCTACTGGGTAACTTAGCTGTTAATTAATATATAACTAAATTTCTCCCTCAATTTTCCGCATCCGGCTGGGCAAGAAATTAAGCGAACCCTCTTTTTCTACCTCCTATCCGATTTTCTTCAACGGACAACTTACGTAGACTACTTAGAGCGATTCTAGTTGTGAGACTAGAGAGAACTGAAGATGATATTCAATGATGCTAAAAGTGTGATGGAAAATGGTTGTGGCTTTGGGGGCCGCATAGTTATTTAGTTAGGATATTCGCTAAAACCTTACTTATTTACCGCCATTAAGGATTTTCCCACCACTTTAATCCACTTAAGACGGTTCCTTTTAAATTCAATCAGATCTCGATTCCGGATTGCTATGATCTATGATGTGCCTGTGAGTTCTATAATGTGAACTACTAAAGAGGCTCAGGGGCTTGTTGAGGTTGTAGCCATGATTTGATTATGGATTTGACTTTATATATAATGTGTATCAAAGGGATTTGGATGCGGCTTTGATGGGATTTCGAGTGGGCAGTTGGTACGGCGGTCCATTCTGATTTTATCGCCAATTGGAAAAATCGAAGAATTGAGATTAATACTTACATGAACAGAACGGCGCTGTTACATTAACATCTACATTCAAATATGGCTCTATCGCTTTAAATACTCATAATTTGTAGGGAAAGACCTCATTAAGTACAGATGCATCTGATTCCCTGAATAGATGAAATGGTAAATTGGTATCTTCAATACCCGATCTTCGATTTCCCGTTTCTTAACACTTGAACGTTTGATTTCTATATTATCACAATTCCTTCTTCGACTTCTACATGTGAACGTAATATCGCTTCGAGTCATCGTGACACAAATATTCAGCTTAATCGTAACAGAATATTGTGATCACTTGCAGTACAACAGAACAAGCAGATAGGCTAGGGAATTACTTTACAGACTGTTCTTTCAATTCTTAATTGTCGAAACCTCGTTTTGTCGGTAAGTTTATAATGAACTGCCGTACTAGTGATATCCAGGGGCGTCAAATGTTGACTTTTGGCTTCAACACCAGGAAGGAATAACACAACATCGCACTATACCTCTCAAACAACATCTTCACCTTCACCACTAAACATTCAAGCTCAAGTAGTCAAGTCTAACACTTTAAGACTGCATAACATACCTCCCAAAAAGCAAAGCACAAACCCTGGAATCCATCAATTTGACAATCCACCATGGCGGATCCTCTTATATGGTCCAAATTGCCCGAGCACCTCGTACCTTATATCATTGAGCAGGCTCAAGATCTTAAGACTCTCAAGAACTGGTGTGAAGCAACGAAAGGGACATGGCATCTCAACCGGGTAGCTACAAGACTCCGCTGGAAGACCTTTACCATCCACAAGAAAAACCTGTATATGGGTAACTTGTTTGACCCCCCCGAATGGGCTGACCAAGACTATTTTACCGCAAAACGCATAAAAGACAGAGCTGCTAAGAGCGAATTCAGTCAAGCCATGCGTGAAACCGATGGGAGATCAGGGTATGGGGTTATACCAGCTACGTTGATAAAACGCCTGTTGGTCAACGTTCAAACTGGATGGGGTAGCGATTATGTGAAAGATAGCGTCGCTATTGCAGGCTTCCTCTTGACGCTAGACATCTTACTCGATCAAAATCCGAGTTTGGAAGAAGTTGAGCACTTTGGACTTTTATGTCAAGACCAGCTCGACCGATTCGTGAAAATTCAAATCTATATGGGGAGAATGTTAGAATATATGCTGGCGTATGGGAGATGTAGAGGTGAGGTTGGTGGGTTTGTGGTGAGGGGTGGGAGAGATGGGGTGCGAAAAACACAACTACTGTAGAGGAGGAATTGCAAGAGCTGATAGAGCTAGAGAGAGGCTGCTTATCGCTCTATACATCAGGACGAATTCTTCTCAACTATGACCAGCGTTTTGCAGCATATTGGGATGATGAATAATATGGACTCGTTTGGGCACGGTTGTCAAACTTGGCTAGCCGATACAATTTTGAGCTCTATGCACAGTGAATATTCGAATAGTACTGATATGAACCCATGGAGGCGAAGTGCTTGAGCCGCAATGTGAGTCATTGACAGAAACAACCATCCAAAACACCGAAGCATCTCACGTTGTAACCTTGCGCTTCACCGTACGCACTATCTTTCGTCTCTTGTTCCATGACACGTCTTGCATGGGCGGCCTTTTGACTATGCTACACGCACGCTCAAAGTCAATGAGCATTACTCGCTGTGTTTCGCGATTCCATAGGAGATTAGGTGATCTGACGTCACACTGGTCGATCCCTTCACGTTGAACTTCGCTGACCGTTCGTCGTATCTCTGCCTGCAATCCAGAGATGTCTTCGCTCTTGTCGATGGTTGTGCCACCCCAGGACATCAATAGCATATGCAAGATGTAGACTCGTACGTCGAGATAATATATCTCAAGAAGATCAATATTCCCCAGACATACCGGCACTGCTTTCCCTTGAATTGCCTCAAGTTGCTGATATATCTTTCCCTCGTGTAACAGATCAGGTACGAAAGCATGCACTGTTCCTTTACCAACGAATACATAGCCATGCGAGACCAATGTGATCCTGAATAGAGATCCCCGTGCCCCTTGTAAGCTTAGAGGCTCGCAGTTGTGATCTAGATCCTCAGCCAGCTGTTTCTGAACGAGCTTCAAAAAATCCGATTGCATTACCGTATGTTTTCCATCGATTTCTGAATGATAAGCAGCATTTGGACAATCTCTATCCAGTGAGATTCCTTGTGTAACTCCTAGCAAGCATTTCTGAGTACAATACTGCCGTTCCTTGCCTGCATCGCTCCCGCCTGCTTGATTCTGGCTTTGATCGCTGCATTGCCTGCCTGACTGGCCAGACCTATTCGTAGAATTTCGCTCGCTTACTCCGCTGGGATTGCTAGGTGGGCTGGGACCACCTTCGTCATCATCGGGAGGCTTACGCGGATTTCCTTGCCCTTGCCATGACCTGATATCGTATTTGCTTTCGATTGGTCCTTTCCGGCCACCTTTGTACAGCGGTGAATTGCGCGAAGCCTTCCTCCTCGCTGCGAGCTTTCTTTCGCTTGCGGGCGTCTGCTGGAGAATGGTTTCATAATTGTCGGTCGGATGTTTCTTGAGCTGGTCTTTCGCGCGCGCGCGCCATACATGGCCCCTGCGTTTAGACTTCAAAGCCATCAGACAAAGACATGCCACCTGTGCTATGGCCGTTCGTGATTCTGAAGAGGCCAGATCATCATCGTCAACCTCGTCTGCTGGCACGGTTATATGATAATGTAGAGTGGTTGGATCTTCTTCCCTGATATGAAGAAAAACAAACGACTCTCCCGTAGTAATATAGCTGTATTCAAGCCCATTCTCAATCATGTAGTGAAACGTTTGGGTCGCAACAGCCGCGACTAATTTGTCTGCATTGTATTGCAATCTTGCCTCTATGGCCGCCTCTTCCCTCTCGGCTTCGTCTGCCTCCTTTTTCTCCTTTGCCGTCCTATCCCTTTTGGTCTCCCTAGCCACCTTGGATGAGTCAGAAGTCTCATGCCCGTCGCCGTCTGGAATCGGCGGCGGAATAGTGACTCTATCAAAAACCTCACTTTTCAAGTCCATCTCGCGAAATCCACTTTGGAGTGCGCCAGCCGAAAGCTTGTGTGGTGGTTTGTATTCGATAATGAACAGTAGCTCTCGTTTGTTTTCTGCGTCTCTATAAACACAGTACTGGTCGGCACGAGTTCGATCAGGGAGGCTTGATATTGGCTCAAGTAAGCCGGCTTGAGAACGTGGTGGAGGCGTTTTAGGGGGTTGTATATGCAGACGTTCTTGAACTTCTTGTGCAGCATCACTGAGAGAGTTGGGATCGTTCTCAAAGGTGATACGCTGCCCAAGCATAAGGCCAAGCTGCTCTTCGGCATGCGAAGTCTGGTGGAGATTATTGAGGATTTTGGCTGCTGGCTCTTCCAGGGCTACCTTCTCATAGCTCCGAAGACCCGCTTCATTGGCGAGTCTTATACGGCAATGATCCCGACCAAGATCTTCAATGCTGTTAGCTGCATTAAAGAGCCGTGGAGCCGGCTGTTCCGGTGGATGAAACAGAGAATGTAGAGTATGGAAGTGATTCTCCTGAATTTGAGGGAAATCCTTCCACGGACTAAGGACTCTCGGGTAGTATTTATTTTTCGCGCTCGTGGATCCTTTCGAAGTCAGACTCTTATCGGTTTCGATCTTTAAATGTTTGTGTAGGTGTTCGTGACAAGCTTTTAGGTATTCTGAGAAGTTTGTTTTCTGTACGCGCCTACGATCTTCATCAGCTCGTAGATCTGCGTCCCTAGGACCCTAGCACACCTTTCTGCCTGCTTTCTGGCCTGTTGTTCTTGCTCCAGCTGAGCCTGAAGGCGCTGAATCTCAGAACTAACTTCAGACATATTGCAATCGAGAAATCGAACCGCCTAGAGAGATGCACAGCGTTAAGTAGTAGTAGTAGTAGTAGTAGTAGTAGTAGTGGTAGGCATTGTTTATTTACCCGCATAATGCCAAGGTTGCTTCGGAATCCGGATAAATATCGTTGTATTCTAGAAGGGTTCACCTAGCTAGGGTGCGAATCTGTTTAAAACATGTTTTTTGACCAACTTCTTTAGGCTAGCTCAAAGCATGTTTTAAACATGCTTTTTGATCGAGGTTTTAAACACAGGGATTATATTTATAGTAGCAAATTAATAGAGGGGGTAAATTTGCCTGCAGATTGATCGGTTGATCCCTTTCGGGACCCCTTTCGAGGTCCTTCATCATGTATAGAAAGCTTCAAAAGCATCTAGCCGTCGATGCTATTCAAATACTCGTTGACGATGTTCTCGCTCGAAGAATTTAGCCTGGTCATAGCAATTTCCTTCTGCAATAGTCTATTCTTCATTTCACATACATCGACGTTTCGGCGAAAAGCTTGAGTAGCTTGTAAGCTAGTGAGCAACGACATCTGAATCTTAATGCGCTTGAGACGCATATGCTAGCTACTAGAACAGACACTTTTCATAATTCAGCGATTAGCTGATTTAGCAACATAAATCAATCATCAGTCAGTCGTTAGCTGATTAGATCAGCTACAAGCTGATTCAACAGAGTAGAACTCGTATTAAGCTATCGTGCGTTCATGATTCTGCGCGATGTTTATCTTAGTAAGCTTCAATTTTACTTCACTCATTTCTCTCATCACAGTTATTCAATTATCGTACATCATGTCTGTCAGTGATCGCGCAGAACTCGTCTTTCTACAACGTCTACAGTCTTATTTATCATCAGTTTCAATCACAGCAGTCGATCGTGCTCACAGCGATCTCATGTACAATTATCAGTCTGCTCAGTTTCGAAATAGATTGAAACAGATTGATTACGCGTCTCTTCTTCTGCGATTAAAGATTTCAACTTTGATTGATCAGAATGCGAAGATCTTTGAGCAGAAAATTGACGAGACTGCGAAATAACTGATGATGAATATATATGATAATTCGATTCAAACATTCGATACTGAGAAGAAATGACATCTCATCGAAATCATCATCTACGCGAAACTCGTCATCAAATCTATTCTTCGCTTGAAAAATCGAATCGAAGCTTTCATTCACTCGAAACATTCTTTTTCGATGACAGAAAAGACATCGATAGAAGAAAAGAATGCTAGTGTACATAGAAAAAGAACACTACTTCGAGAATTTACAGCTTTTTTCAACAAGTTGTGAACTTCTACTGACAGACGTTGTGTGTAATGCGTCAGATGCGTTGAAGAATGCATAGAGTAAGTAGAAATTTCGTTCAACGAACGAGTAGACACTATGATTAATAGATTAATTAATTTTAGATTTTCTCATCATTTGAACTATGTAAGTTCTTGTATGTCGCTAGCTGCTACACAATCAATCTCATTGTTTACAGATCTTTACAGTGAAATTTCAGTCGCTTGTTCATTTTCAATACTCTGTCATCATAGTCATGACTAGACGCTATCGACTGAAATGTTTTGATCATTCATATATGCTTCATTCAACGTGATTATATGCTTTTCATTCATTTTCTTCAATTTACTTCAATCTACTTCAATTTATCTCAATTTACTCTAATTTATCTCAACTTACACAATGTTGAACTTTCTTCATTATCGAGTGAATTTCGTCTTTTCTCGTCTGTCTAAGCTCGCAAGCTTGTTCGTCTTTCAAGCTTTCTTTTTCAGAAAACTCTCTTCGTATAAAATGTTGAATGTATCTCAGTCGATGTAATTATTCACGTAAAAGAACTTCTTGCTTTCAGTTGATATCAGATGTGCACTTCGTAGTATAGTACTCATATTGTAAAATCGTCGACACTCAAGATATCAAGACTTCTTGACAGTATTCTTCAATCACTGCTCGACTTCTATCATATCATGTAGAGCATCAAGTACTTCATTGTTTTTGAGCTTTAACAATTTTATTAAAGCTCTCGAGTATTGCACAGATTTTTCATTGTCATCTTGACGAAGTGAATCATGAACAGTGATTATAATTTGCAACTGTTTCATCAGTCTATCATTCAGAGCTTCGACTATGTCAGAATTTTCTTGATCATTCTCAGCATACTCTTGAACATAGATGTAATCACGTCTTCAATTCAACATTTGTTTCTGTCATGCAGAAGCACATCGAATTCGCTTTGATGTAAGCTTTTCAAAGTCTATCGAGTTTTTATCTTTGCATCTTCAGCATTCAATCAATGCATGAACAGAAACAGAGTAATCATTTATTCAGAAGAAGTCGATTTCTTTTCGATTCATTTGATACTTGTTTGACTTTATTTCTGATTTCTTGCGTCGAGATTCTCTTATAAAAATCGACAATCTGTTCAAGAAATTCTCAATATGTGTCGTCTTCGCTATTTCAAAAGCGATGCGTCAGAATCGAGAATTACTAAATCAGTTTTGTCATCGATTTGAATTCATTTCTGACAAATCTCATTCAAGCTGCGTTAAATCAAGACTTTTAGAAGACTTTGTAATCATGACTTTCATTCTCTCGTCAATCTCTGATCTGAACATGATTAAATCATAAAGAATGATATCTCTCATTGTCAACATATTGACTCGTCAAGTATTGTGATGCAGTATCTGCATTTGAAAGTTCTCTCACTTGTTTGTAAGATCATAATAATCTTTGATCAGAAATTTATGTGCGATCTTCATGTAAGATGTGTCAAAATCATTTGCATCTTCGTATCTTCAAATAAAATTCATATAATGAGAGATCACATGAAACTTGAGATAGTTAAAGTTTTTGTCATGTTGAAACTGCTTGAATACTTCTTTTAAAACGTTAATTCTGTACATTGCGTTGTTCATGTAATGCAGAAACTCGTCATCGTGCAATCAATATTGAATCATCATCACGAAGTTCATAAGAGCTCAAGCACAGTACAGCGCATCTGATGCTTTTCTAATCAATAGTGAAGTGACAATCGCAATAAGCTGATGCACTATTGTTTTTTGTTCGACGTTGATTCATTGCTTCACGAATAGAAAGTCGTGAAAACATCTTAGTTCTGAATATGAAAGAATTACTCGAAATCTTTGATTCAATTGCATGTCATGTGTTGTGTCTGCAATTGTCTGTGAATTACGCTTTCTTTTAAGACTGATCGTCGATGTTATATTCTTGATGATCATCTCAAGTCATTGAATTAGATACATTACTGTGCTCTTCAATAGCTGATGCAAGATGTCAATCATCATGATGACGTGAATATTGACAAGTTCATGTTTTCAGGCAAAGTTTTGCACTGAGTGTACTCACTTAACATCGCGCTTGATATCTGCTTTAGAGCGTGAATTCTTTTCTTGATGTTTGATTTGAGTCAATGTACTCTCATGTGTTTGAGCTTTTCAGATTGTCTGCAAATTATCACGTTGATTCGATGAAATGTGATATATAGTGCACTGCTCTTTATTTTTGATTCTCGTAATAGTAATCTGCTTTTCATAATTGATTATAAATTCGACGATGATAGAAAAACACTGTCGAGTATAATTATTTGCACAGCGAATGTGAAACTCTCTTCTAGTTAATTTCTCAAGTGTTAAAGAATGAGAACGTTAGCAAGAAAAACTCTTCATTCGATCGAACAGTTTAAACTCATGTTTTAATATTATTTTTAATGAGTGATGATATAACTTGCGCTTCAGATTTTCATTTGCATGTTTAGTCGAAGAAATAAACTTTAATAGTATAACACTAGATTTATTTTGCTTTCATCAAGTTGTTTGATTCAGATTATCAACGATAATATATACAGATCATGTGAATTTATTCTTGTGATGTTGAGTTAACATGATTTTATCTGTAGCTAACAGTACTGAAATTATAGTGTCATCTTCAGAAATCAATGCTTGCGTATCTCATCATCAAATATCAATGTGCATTTTCGTGTACATTTGATTTTCACTGACGTTGTATACTTTGATTGATGCATATTTCAGATTACTTGCAAACGAACGATGTCTCAAGAGAAATTTCAAAATGTTTATCACGTTTCTGTACTGAATCTTGAATATATTTGTTTCGATCTCTGAGTTCATCAATAAGATCTTCAAAGATGTTTTGAATCAACTATCATCAAATATTTCATAAGATATATTGTGTAGAATGCTTTTAAATTGATCTGCATTCTTGAAGATACAATCAGCATGATGAGTCTTCTGAAACAAGATCTTGAAGTATTGATTAATATCTTCGCTATTAACTTTCGCGTTCAGAAATCACTGTGCAAGAGAAAAATCTTTCTCGTTCGAAAAGAGAAGTCACTCTGATTGAAGACTGTCATCTAAAGATGATCATGAATCTTGCTTGAGTTTACTGTAGTTTGAAATGATTCTTATGAGTCTAATATATTGTTTTAACGATTTATTGACGCTTCGTTTCTTTGTATCATTCGTCTCATCATAATTGTCTACTTTGATGAATGAGAAAGTACATGATGAATTGATAAATCTTTTGAGATCAAGTAATATTCATGTAATTGAATTTCAAAAATGCTTCTGATTGTCTGAAGCTTCTACGTTTTCTTCTGTACTTTGCTCGAAGTCAGAGACGTCAATATCGTTCATCATGATTGTTTCATGTCATAAATCAGTCTGAGAGTATTTGCATGTGTCTGTATACTCATTGACTGCTGAGTTCTCTTTTCTTAAATATTTCTCGAAGAACTGCACGTCATTTTGCAGCGTCAAGCAGTGATTAAAGTAATATATCAGACTTTGTGTGATTCTCAATATCATTTCACATGCATGATAGTTTCGCTTCATGCTTGAAGCTGATTTCGATGAAGTAGATTGTAGTGAAAGAAACAACAAAGAGTATTGATTGACGCGTTTGACAAATTGTATCGCGCTGTCGCTATTTCTAATCAGAATCTCTGTCAATACAAGTACATTGAACTACGAAATGTCAGAATAGCATGCAATACAAAGAATAAAATGATCAGAAATTAATGAGATCTGATATAGCAGTAGAAGCGATAATTCTTGTTTTACTTCTGATCAAGCAATTTGTTCTTTTTTACTCAAAGCTCTCTGATGAAAGCAAATTTCTCTGAATTACAGCGAGTTTAAGATAAATTATTGTAAATTTGAAATGCTTTGCACATTTCAATATTTACATCGAAATTTGTGAGTTGAAAGCAAATTTCTCTAGATTATCATCAATTTGAGATAAATTATCGTAAATTTGAAATGCTTTCACAAAATGCTTAATCAGCTAGTATGTCATAGTCATAGTCTCTGCGCTTTGATAACTTTATAGAATATTAAAGATCATTTTATATAAAGAGAATCTAACGTGCAGTACTTTTCAGATTGATGAGAAGATGAATACAGATAATTCGTTGTCAAAGTGTGTTGTGAGCAAATTTGCTCTCGTTTAGCATAATTTGCAACATGAGAACGAAAGTTGATCTTTGCTTCATCTTTAACTTATCAACTCACAACTCTTTGTTCTTCTGATACTCATTGTCACAATAAGCACTCTCACTCTATTTGTTGCAAAGCTCAGTGTGTACATCATCTGTCATCAGCATGTAGTGAAATCTGTAAGTGATTTAAAATAGAGAAAATGTCACATGTATTTTTATCTCACTTCTTAACATCATGACAGTAATTGTCTCACATTCTATTGTATGACTTCTAGAAATTCTTAGAATTGACAACAATGTTTGCGTATCTGCTAGTCTTTCAATATGTCACGAAGATTCAAGTCAATTTCAGATACGCTTGCAAACTTCAACTATGATGAAATTTCATTGAATTGAATCAAGATGATGATCATTCAAGATCTTGTCATTGATGACAACAAGTATGATGCATTGAAGATGTGCATTAAACAAATGCTGAGAGACGCGAAATTACTTGAAACATCACTTGATAATAAAATCGAAAAAGAGACAGTCAGAAAGATTGCAATCATCATAAATGATGAACTCTTGCATTCTTTGATAAAAGATCATCAAGTAACATGAAAAGATGCATGTCTTATAAAGTGAGTGAGACGAATAAACAGTAAGAAGAAAGATAAAGCAACAAGCATAAAGACAGAGAGATCTGCTCATCTGATTGAGCAAGCACAATTCAGCTCAGTCTCATCATTCATCTTATCGACGATGATTGACTTTGATCACATGATCTTGACTTCGAATGATACGATGAATAATAAGATGATTCATCATTCACAGCTTTTCATAGCGAATGAAAAGCAAAGCAATCTCACTCTGAAGAACATCAATTTCGATAACTATCAAAGACAGCTTGTTAGCGAGACAATGTTCAACTTCAAAAAGAAGAAAATTATCTATGAAGTTGAAAACTTCGAAAAAGTTGAGATCAGAAATGTAGTCAACTTTCATGTTGCATTGACAAATATGACAAAGAAGAAAATATTCTACTACATCTTTTGAATTCAAGCTATAGAAAAACGTAAGAGAAGTGAACATGAGAATTTCGTGCAGTGTTTGAGCAGCGCAGTCGAGAGTACAAATAACTTCACTTTATTCAAGATCTTATCAGAAGATGAGAGTGAACAACTCATCACAAAGAAGCGAAAGCTTTGCAGAGAAGTTCATCTCAATGTTTCGATAATGACTCTCGAAGTTCTCAACGTCGTCAAGACTGTCAGTTTCAATGAGTCACTTTCTTCGACAACAGATTCTTTGACAACTAATAATGACTTGAACATGAAAGAAGTGATGAAATACGATCGAAAGCACATCAAACTGTCTTTCGTCATCAACTTCATTGATATCACTCAAACGTAAGTGCGAGTGCAAAGCAATTATGTAGTAAAACATGCTAACTTCATGATATAAATTCAAAGATCTGCAGAAACAACAAGCATGCACTCAAATAAATGAGAATATATTTCTCAAAGTCTTGCAGTTTTGAAAATGCGATCTAAGCTGTACAGACATCGACGATAAGAAAATCAACAAAGATGCAGATGCAGATCAAAATGTGCAAGTAGAAAGTATGATACGAACTTTACTACTCGTACAAGCGTTGAAAATATATTGACAACTTCATGTTGAAAGAACGATTCAACATGAAGAATTTCAATGTGATCAGATGAGAATGAGAAAGATAAGTCTTCTTCGCTTCTTGAAGCTACAGACAGAATAACATACTTACTTTTCTTCATTTGCAGATTATTCAAGTTATAGAATTGATAGTGATGAAGCGCTGACTTTATCTTGCTCATGTGAAAGTCAGTCTCTTCTGTGAGAAGCTCAATGATAAACATCTGTTCATGAAATCTCAGAAATTTTCTCAGAATCTTGAGATGAAATGTTTATCAGATGAGTCATGATCAATGATCTGTCTCTGCGTGAAGAGCAATCTCACAGCGATGCTAGAATCAAATCTTGAATCAATTCTGATTCTGCTGTCTTCAATCTTGATATCGAATTGATAGAGCAAATTTGCAAAGACATTGACATCTATGTCATGTCTTGACATCAAACTGTATGTGAATCATTGCTCTGAAAAGAACAAGCTTCTCTTAGAAGATCGCTTGCTGTTTCAAGATCGAAAGAAGATAGAAACAGATGAGAATGAGATCGACGTGACAGTGACAACTCTCATAGAAGAACAGAAACGACTTGTAGTGCTGACTGAATCAAAGTCGTACAAGACACATGTGAAGTGTATCATTGTCAATCAAAAAGATGTTTGAAATGAAATCAACAGAAGTAAAAGAAGAATAACTCTGTATGATTCGCGAACATGCTGAGATTGAATACTAAGAGATGAATTTCACATGAAGAAGAGCAGAGATTCTAAGATCATAAGCATTTTATGAGCATTCAAACGTTGCATGCACTTCATACTGTGAGTCTATTTGAGCACATCTTTTGAGATCTCATCAGATGATTTAAATCACTATGTGAAGATTCTGAAGCGCTCTGATGAATGAAAGAATGAACACATTCTAAAGTCAAGCAATTCAGAGAAAGTGCTGTCATGAGACAAATCGATGTTCAACGCATTAAAACGTAAGCATGATGTACAGATGAATGACAAACTGCAAAAAATCGTAAGAAAATTTGATAGACTTCTCACTCTTCTTATGATTCAACGTCTATCATCAATGAATTGATTCGACGCTCTCTGCATGAAGCTATTTTCTCATGAGATGCAAGATGTAAACTGTTCAAATCTCGAGAAGTATAAAAAGATACATGTGAAACTCGAGAGCAAGACTGCAAAAAGTGTAAAAGAAGAGCTGCAAGTACGTGTTGACAATTGAATATCAGATGACAAGAAGAAATCGATGTCTGTGTTCTCTTTCTTCGACTTTGTTCAAATCTCATGACAGATGAGACTGTGTATTACATTCTCATATCTTGTTGAATTGAAGACAAAGCACGATTTGATGTTTATCTGAACTGAACTTGTTCGTAATAAATGACTGACAGTCGTCGATAACTGTTTCTATGATGATAATATTAAGAAACTGTACGAATCAAGCAGCAAGTTACAGCAAGTCATGAAGATATTGAACAAATCTATAGTCATTGAAGATGATCAGAGAGAGAGAATTCTGATAATGTTCTTCTCTTCGATCATAGCGAAGATCGTCTGATTGATACGTCTACTTGAATTCTCTCGATCATAATTTCTATGTTTTGCATCATGCATGATGTTTTCAACTCGTTGAATGTCGAGTATATCTGTCTCTTTACTAACAACGAGCTAGTATTTTATCAAGATTCATGAAATGAACGTCACATTCTTTCATAGCGATTTAAGTCTTGAAAATCGACAGAGCTTAATCAATAGTTTTCAAGACATGAAAGAGAATGATTTTGATCTCAATATTCTGATTGAAACTACTGAAATTCTAGAAACAAATTACACTTTTCATCGTGCATTTCAAGTGATACTGATGAAGTTCAACTATATGATTTGAATGAAACAGCAGACTTTTTTTCAAATCAGTAGATATGATCAAATTGCAAAGAAAACGTGAACATATCGATTTTATACTTCGAAATTCAATGTTGAAAGACTTATTAAAGATCATCAGACGTGATGTCAAATCTTTCAAAATGATACATATGATGATAGTAGAGTGAAAGAAATGAGTGATGAGAAGATGAGAAAGAATAATCAGATAGTAGAGACTGTGTGAGAGACTTTAGTTTAGTGCTTTTACTTCATAGTCTGTTAACTGTTATCAGCGAATTGTTGTTAGTTATTTCAGTCAAAAGAAGTAATCGTTGACAGCAGAAGCATAGACATCATGACATAAGTAATAAGATGCTGTGTTTTGAAAATATCAAAAATGCGAAGAAAATAACATCATGTGTATATTTTCACTGTCGTAGAAATATGACAATTTATCATTTTTTACTCTGATTATTCAGATGATTTATCTTGTCAGATGATAATTTATCATTTCTTATTCTGTTTTTACATTAACAATGTATTTTCTAAATATTCTAAAGATCATTAGAATCAAATTCACGCAAGACTTACGACGTGACTGTAACACAACTAAAGCTACGTCTCTTTGTATTCATCAGATTATTATCATCAAGTCTTTCAACTATCAACACAGCTTTCATGATCACACTCTGTGATAATCATAAAATTCAAGTGTAATAGAAATTGTTAATCTGTCTTGAAATCGAAATAACAGCATCTCATTTCTGCGCAGTCTTCGTTGCATAGACAACATTGCATCTGTATCACATTCGTGTTTCTTCTAAGTCTTTGATGCTCTTCAAGACTCACTGCGATTCTGTTGTATAAGAAAAATCAACATGTTCAGTATAAAATCTTCAATGATCTTCTACAATGAATTGCAGCGACATAACTGAATCAGAAAGATGATGCAGAAAGACTTAATGATCGATGACGACAAATGAAGTGAGATCGTAATGACAATGAAGAAGAAGATGATATCTTTGAAGATATATGACATAAAACTTGATAATGAGCTGACAAAGAAAAAGCTTCGAACGATGATTGCAAAGATTATCATCATCTTCGACAAAGAAATTGAAAGCATATCACAGAATTGACTGTACAAGACATTGATGATCATGACTCAGCAACTGAAGAGCACAACATCGAGAGCAAACACATGAAAACATTCAATGTCAAAGAAAGTCGCAAGAAGAGATTAGAGATGACAATGCTGATTAACTATCATTGATGTCGTGAAATGCTACAACGTTGCTGACAATGAAGAAATCAGATAATCAAACATCATTGATGAGTTCTATTCACTTAACTATGAATAAAAGACAAGAAGAGATCAATCTGCTGAACATGCAATTCGAAGAGTACAAAAGATTATTGATCGAGAAAAGAATTTACGACGTGACGAAGAATAGAATTCTTTACAACAGTGAAAATATGAGATGAATTGAGATTGAAAATGAGCGATGCTGACAGACTGCGTTGATAGAGATGACAGCAAAGAACTGCTGTCGCTTTCAGTTCATCATCGATCGACTCTCTTCAGATCAGTAACTAGAAAATTGTAAAGACTATATTAATTCATTCACTGACTTTGAAAGTAGTAGAATCAATCTTCGCTACTTCAACATCTGAGAATATGCTTGAGTCATCAATCAAACGTCGCAAACTGCGATCATGAAAGATCTTGAAAAGAGATGCAATAGCTAGATTGAGAAAGACTACACGCACGCAGAACTCGAGAACAAAAATTCAAGAAGAGTAGAAGAATAACTGAAAGCACGTGTTGACGCTCTGATTTCATTAACAGCAAAGATCGTGTCTGTGCTATACAAGCTTGTGAAGAAGATTTCATGATCGATGAGCAAAAGTTCTATTACTTTTTGAACTAACAATATTCGCAACGTTTCAGTTCTAAAGCAAAGTCTTTGATACGTCGTCAGCGAAAACTTGCTCTCTAGCAACAAAGATTTCGCGAAGAAGAAGTGATTGACACTCATGAAAGAGACACTCGATTGTCAAGAGATCTCTCAGTAAACATTGCTCAGTCTTTGTCAAGATCTTCAGTGATGAGATTGTCATCTGCGACGTCTGCTCTACAGACTCTTCGTTCAAGCACGACTACTTCTTTGAACAAAGATCGCAAGCAATTTCGTTGATGAAACAAGATTTCTGTCAATGTTAAAGAGCTTAGATAAATTGATGCAGTTATGAGTAGATCGATCTTCAACGCTCTAAAACGCAAGCAGAGTGTTAAGATGAATGATGATCTACAGAAAATCATCAGAAGATTTGATAGACTTCTCACTGTGCTCATGATTCAATGACTATCATTCATGAATTGATTCGACACGCTGTGTACGAAGCTATTTTCTCATGAAGTGCAAGACGTGAACTGTCTCATTGTTGCAAAGTATAGAGAGATGCAAGCAGAACTCAAGAACAGAACTACAAGTGTGAGAGTGTACTCAATGATAGACTGAGAATCGAATTTGAATATTAACGATGATCTCAAGAATAGAAGTCTCTGTCACAAATGTCGCGATTCTTCAGATGAATTCTGAGTAATCAGCTGTCTTCATGTCTACTGCAGAGAGTGTCTTAACGCTCTCGTCTACGAAGTTATCAAGCGCGACGAAGAGCAAACTGCATGTTTAGATTGCAACAGCATTTACATCAAGTCTTGATCGTGCGACGAGTTAAAAGAATTGCAGATGAATGTCAAAGACAGTGAAAGAACTTTCTCATACACTCGCAAAGATTTCGAACAAGATCTCAAATGAATCAATTTCAACGACTCGATTCTTTCATCTTTGAAAATGATGACGATGCAGACGTAAATTGAGCTGTGATTGACGAAGAAGTTGAACAAGAAGATCATCATCTTCACTCAGTTTCACATGCTGTAAGCTCTCATCGTGTCATGAGTTCTCTGACTTGAGAACAAGCTAATTGCAAAACAGCATGAAAGTGCTGAATCATCTCTTTCAACAGCGTAACTGAGTCTTTGTGTTACGAGCGTATCAAGACTGAACAAGGCTGAAGCTCTAATCAATTTGCAGTGAACACTAGCGAGTTCTCTGCGTAATGATTAGAACTAATCAGCGAGCTAGTCAGATTTGACTCAGATATGACTCAGATATGACTCAACACTCTTTTTCTTTCTCAACACTCTTTTCTTTCATCAATATCTTGTTCATCTACATCACATTCTTTTCATGTCACAAACACATTTCTTTCGAGTCTAGCGTAGTCTCTGAACATTACATAAATAGAAGCTTTTGTATCAATCTTCTTCTGTATTCTTAATATTCAGTTATAGCTATTCCTAAAGATCAAGCACTATCAATTCTGATCTTCACTGATTGTATCATTTAGACACGATTCTGACACTTTGTCAACTATCACGACAAAATGAGTCAGAAAGTTCGCGATCACGTCATCATCACATTTCGCGACGATTCAATCATGAAGATCATGATCGTCTCTCTCAAATGCAACAACGTCAAGCTCAATCTCATCATGATCTCGCACGTCATCTGCGTCGATCTGTGATGAAACAGCAGCGTGAAACAACAAGTCTTCTGTCACGTTTTTTACATCAATTAGTTCTTCGAAATCTTCATCACTCATCATGTCATCAAGAACAACGTTGACGAGAAACTGATCTTGCGCGTCATCTGCGTCAATCTGTGATGAAACAGCAGCGTGAAACAACAAGTCTTCTGTCACGTCTTTCACATCAATTAGTTCTTCGAAATCTTCATCATTCATCATGTCGTTTAAAACAGCGTCGACAAGAAACTGATCTTGCGCGTCATCTGCGTCAATCTGTGATGAAATAGCAGCGTGAAACAACAAGTCTTCTGTCACATCTTTTGCATCGATCAATTCTTCGAAATCTTTATCACTCGTCTCGTCATCAAGAATAGCGTCGACGAGAAACTGCAGACGCTGCAGAACAGCAAGCGTGAGATCATTGACATCGTCATTGACGATGTCAAGATGCTGAATCAGCTGAGCTTGACGAAGCTGATGCAACTGTTTGAGTTGATGAGCGTCAAAGAGAATAAGAAGTCATTTATTCTGATGAATGAGAGCGAAAAGAATGAAAATGCTAATGAGAGAGCATCAGCGATGAAGAGTTGTGAGTTGAGAGTGAGAGAGATGTTGATTGTGATTTCATGAATCTAAGCTCTTTCTTTCTTCTTTTTTTCTTCTTTTGACACATCGTTTCTTTCACATCGCTACTCTCTTTTCGCTTTTCTTCTTTTCTTGCTCTCTAGTACTTCTCGATCAGCAACGAACACGTCGTTTGCACATTGCACGCACGCACGCACACACGCACTCAGCTCAGCTAATTCAACTTCACTCACATAGATGACATTATTCATCTTATTCTGTATTTTACTCGAATTGACGAAATTCTTCTTGAACATCTCGACAGTTTCTGTATGTGAAACGCAAAGAAACTTGAAGAATGAGAAGAATTCTTCTACTCAATTCTAATCATTCAACGATGCTTTCTCATCAGATTTCTGCAGACTATAGAGTTCTGAAACAGATGATTCTTGATGATCTGAGCTTCATCAAGCATGATACGATGAAAATGAACTCAATGAAAGATATCATGATTCTTCTTGTACATCTTCGTTCATCATTCTCGTCTACGAAGTCATCAAGCGTGACGAAGAGCAAACTGCATGTTTAGATCTAACTGCGACATCATGTACATCGAGTTTCGATTGTGTGACGAGTGAGACTCAGAGTTCTTCAGCAATAAAATGCACAGTTCGCGTTCTCAGTTCGCACATGCGAAGACAAATTATCGTAAATTTCTTGAAATTTATCTCAAGTAATCAGAGTTCTTCAGCAATAAAATGTGCAGTTCACATTCTCAGTTCGCACATGTGAAGATAAATTTATCGTAAATCACTCGAAATTTATCTCTGATAATCAGAGTTCTTCAGCAATAATATTCGCAGTTTGCATTCTCACTTTGCATAATGTGCGAAGATAATTTATCGAATTTTCCCTTAAATTTATCTTTGATAGTCAGCTTGAGCTCAGAGTTCTTCAGCAATAAGATTCGCAGTTCACATTCTCAGTTTGCATATGCAATGATAAATTATCGCAAATTTTCAAATCTATCTACACTTTTGAGTAAGTCATGAAAACATTATCACAATCTCGATGCAACGAAGTTAGAACATGAATCTGACAGAGTAGATGAGCACTAAAATGCTAATCTACTCATTCTCAGTCAATAATCGAACATAGTAGTGTCAACAACAACAAAGTTACACGCTTTCAGAGATCACATATCTTCAAGTACGCGTCGTGTCTTTTTCTTCTTCACTCTTTTTTTCTTTTATCTCAGAACTCGATCGCATTCATCAGTTCATCATGTATCAATCATTATTTCGCGTCGTCTTCTAAGTGAACTGTCATGACAAGTAATAAGAACAAGAAGAACTCGAACACTGCGATTGATAGTCAGATGCGTAGCATGTATTATGAATTGTTGACATGCAGTTAACTGACTCAATAATCATGTTTAGTTCATCTATCAACGAGATGTCAAAAGAAAAGTTGAGAAAGCAAGTGACAATTTCAACATATCATTGAAAGAATCTGAACTCAGGTCTAAAAGACAAGAACGCGAGTTTCTCGACATGTTGAACAGCTTGAATGATGATTTATCATCTCAAAAACAGTGATCTGCAGAACGACTGCAGAAGAAGGCAAAATCAATGTCAATATCATCATGTATATTCTCAGCTAATATGATCTCAACATAGTTCACTAGTGTTACGAGTCTAGTCTTCATCTATTGTTTCTAGTCTTCGTCTTGATTTCATTCTAATCAAGTCTAGTGAGCATTCAAGCTAGAAGTGATGTCATTGAAACTCTGCATCATATGTGTAAGACGTCAATTCAATCGAATCTAGCACAGAGCTGAGAAACACACATATAAGAATTGAGTTCTTTTCTGTAGATGCTTTTCTTTCTTAGCATTTATCTATTAGTTTAATGACATTCATATGGCTCGCTCTATGCTGATCTCTAACAGTAGATAAATGCTCATCAACTACTCTGCTATCGACGTGTAGATGATACGAAATAATCTACTTCGTTCATTCAGAAAATTCGCAAGAAATTCTTCGAATTACTTTCATCAAAACACACATTCAAATTTACTCAAATTTATCAAATCAATCACTCAATCTTATCACAATCAAATCTATCTATCTATCTTTATCTTTCTCACAATGACACGCAACTCTGAATCAGTCGAGTCACGAACAGCTCGTCTGCTTAGAAGCATTGCTAGTAGACGAGTTTTTCTTATTTCTTTCGATGCTTCAGCGAGATCTCAGAATGTCGCTATCTCATGAAACATCAACACGAGTCAACAACTTCGTCAATGAGCTATCGATCAGTCAGACGAGATAATCAAGATGCTGATCGAGCTAAGAGATCAACAAAACATGACTTTGAAACTCAACGAGCAATGAATTGATCTACAAGTCGATCACATCAAGAGACTTGATGAGCTAGAGATCAATCAAACGACAATAGACACTCAAGAAGAGACTATCGTTGATCTACGAGAGAAAGTACTGAGTCTCAAAAAGAAACAGCGTTCAGCGAATCATTCTCGATCTCGACAGTCTACGAAGTCTCGAGCTTCTATCGAGAATCATACTCGACGAGAGTCGTTCACTCTATTCGACAACGATTATCACAAGTTCTTCAAGTTTTCGAATTCATTTATATTCACTGATGAAGATGAATCGACATGAGACAGCTGAAGAGTCAAGATAGACGACAAGCTTCAGACAAATATCGATCACTTCGATAATGAGAATATCTGTATTGTTTATGTGATATCTAGACTAGAAGATGATGCTGCTGAGCACATCTTCGCTTGACATCGACATGATGCTTTGCATTCATACATCTCGATCGACGAGCTATTTGAGCATCTGAAAGAAATATACGATGAACTGAATAAGAATCGAAAGTGTCGTCGCGAGTACAACGCTCTGAGACAAGCAGACAAGTCTTTCAATGTCTTCTACTTCGACTTT
>JAABUZ0100000610.1_pt1 | contig 85129 bp, 92 predicted proteins | sample 5562091 | NCBI WGS metagenome assembly JAABUZ01 (sample SAMN12813069, study PRJNA571459) | rock metagenome | isolation source: Antarctica rocks | place: Antarctica: Victoria Land, Linnaeus Terrace sud | collected 2015-12-21
GTGGCTTGGAAACCGGAGCGTTAAGAATGTGCAAGCATGCATGGAGGCAACCGGATCGTACTGGGAAGCCTTAGCGATCCATTTGCATGGCACCGGGCACCGCGTGAGCGTCGTGAATCCGGCGCGCACGAAAGCCTACGCCCAAAGCGAGCTTTTGCGTGCGAAAACCGATAGGGTCGACGCCGCCCTCATCGCTCGCTTTTGCCAAGCACAGGAGTTGCCACTGTGGGAGCCTCCCGCGCCGGAAACCCGCATACTGCAAGCCCTTGCACGGCATTTGCAACAGCTCAAAGAGACGCGAGCCGAACAGCGCACGCGCGTTCAAACTCCGCAGTTGCCGGAGTTGGTGGTGAAATCCATCGCGGACCTCATTGCCGTCTTCGACACGGAGATCGCGCGAATCGAGCGGACTATTGACGACCACATCGACCGCCATCCCGATCTCAAGACCAAGCGTGACCTGTTAACGTCGATCCCCGGAGTTGGGGCGACGACAGCCGCTTCAATCCTCTCAGAAATGCCGAACATCAGTGAGTTCAAGACGGCAGGAGATGTTGCGGCGTTCGCCGGGCTCTCACCGCGCACAGTGCAATCTGGCACGTCGATTCGAGGCCGAGGCGCGTTGTGCAAAACGGGGAACGCGCGCCTGCGTAAGGCGCTCTACATGCCGGCGCTCTCGGCGAAGCGCTTCAATCCCACTCTGAAGGCTTTTGCCGACGGACTCAGTGCTCGCGGCAAGCACCACATGGTCGTCATGGGCGCCGTAATGAGAAAGTTGCTGGTACTCGCCTGGGCAATCCTCAAGTCTGGTCACCACTTTGCTCCCAACCGATCGACGCAAGCGCCATCGGCGATCGCGTCGAGCATGGCCTAATCGTGCCTCACTCACCAAATCCCATTGACAGCACAACACGGTATCTCCTAGAGGGATCAGCTACGCTGAATCGTGCACGGGCCGGCTATGCCGAATCATGCACGAGGTGAAAATCCCTCGGCACAGACCCAAGTCTGGACGTCCGTGCGCGCGAAGTCGTCGCCTTGATACAACAGGCCATCGTCGCGGTCCATGGCCAAAGCGTACACCGCGCAATCACCGAAATTGAGTCCCGCGCTATGGCGCCCCTTGCCGTAGCGCGCGTACGCGTTTCGCGCGAGCCGCGCTTGCACCGGCGTAAACGGAGCGATCCTGATCCCCGCGCTTTCGATCCAAGTATCGAGCGACGCGAGCGCCTGCTCGCCGCGGCGATGAAGCAGGACGATGGACGCTTCCAGATACGACACGCTCGAGAATTCGCAATCGCTTGCCGCAATAGCTCGCTCGAATCGGTCGCGCTCGCTTTCGTCGTTCAAGATCGCGACAACGGCAGACGTGTCGACGATCACGCAGGAAGTCCGGCTTCATCGTAGCCGAGTATCTCTTCGTCGGTGCGAACGTCGCGCACGGGGAGCGCGGCAACACGATCCGCGATCGCGCGCATGCGCCGTAGCCGTCCGCGTTCCGTCCGTTCGCTGCGTCTCAACTCATTGTCGACGGCTAGACGAATGGCTTCGGTGAGATCGACCCCTCGATCGGTAGCGAGCCGTCGCACGGCGGCCTCAACCTCGAGGTTTTTTATGTTGATGCCCATTTCTACCTCTTGGGGGATAATTCTACCATATCGCGTCCGCGTGCGGCAACCGTGGCGGAAGACTCGACGTAAGGGCCAGCTGTGAGCGGGGTCGCGAACGCTATCTAGGGAAGATATGCACCTATGGGGCAAACCACGCTTTACGAACTCGGCAGGTGGGAATCGGTGACCCGTACGGTCACCGCCAAGGACGTCGAGCGGTTCGCCGAGGCGACCGGCGACACGAATCCCGTCCATCTTGACGAGGACTTCGCCGCGACCACGCGCTTCAAGCGCCGGATCGCCCACGGGATGCTCGTCGGTTCGTACATCTCCTCCCTCATCGGAACCGAGTTCCCGGGGCCGGGAACGATTTATCTCAGCCAGACGATGAAGTTCGTGGCTCCCGTCTACCTCGGGGACACCGTAACCATCCGAGCGACGGTCGCCGGCTACCGCCCCGAAAAGGAAATCTTGACGCTCGAGACTGTGGTTACGAATCAGCACGGCGTCAAAGTCGTGACGGGCGAAGCCGTCTGCCTCGTCAGCGAGGTTGCCGCCTCACTTGCCGGCGCGTCCCGTTGACTCTCGCACCACCTATGTGTAGAATGCATCTATAGGCATGAAGAATACCGTGGGAACCGACGCAGGGCTGCCGCCTCGTGGTACGCCCAAGAACTACCTGATGGCTTGGCTCCTGGTGATGCTCAAAGATCTCAACCTGCACGGCTATGAGATCATGAAGGCGCTCAAGGAGAACTTCGCGGTCGTCTCCGATCCGGGGACGGTGTATCGGGCGCTCCGCCAACTGGAGCGCGATGGCTACATCAGCTCCTGGTGGGATCCGAAAGAACAGGGTCCGGCGCGACGCGTCTACACCCTGACCGACGGCGGCAAGGATGCTCTCGCCCTATGGAGTTCAGCGCTCGAGCAGTACCGCTCGAATCTCGACTCATTCTTCAGCCTTTACACCGGGACGTGGGCCAAAGAGCACCCGTCCAAACCCGATGAGGAGTAACGGATGCAAAATCAAGAGATGACGTCGAGCTACGTCGAGCTTTCCAGCCAGACTTACGCCCTGTTCGTGGATGCCTTCGCGTCGGCCAATCAACGCGCGCTCGGCTATGCCAAGTCGTTGTTCGAGCTCGCGTCGCGCCCCTATGCGGCGATGACGCCGACCGCGATCGCGCAAGAGAACTTCGGCCGCGCCAACCAGATGGTCTCGTTGACCGTGACCGAGCTTCAGACAACCGGCCAGAAGTCGGCCGAACTCGCCGAGAAAGCGGTAACGCACGGCGCCAAGCTGCAGGAAACGTACATTGGGGCTATGCGCGGCCTCGTGAACAGCAGCATCTCGAACATGAACTTCGTGAAAGAGACGACCGATCGCCAGATCGACGACCTCGCGAAGCGTTTCGACGAAATCCACAGCCACGCGACCGCGACCATCAGCAACAACTAAGACTCGTTCGTCCCAAATGCCGGGAAGCCGCCGTTGCAAGACACGGCGGCTTTTCGTATTGTGCGGGTCATCCATACGTGTGAATCTTCCTGAGGGAGCGCGTGTGAACACTGCGAAGGTGTCTCGCCCGGCTGACCGGCCGCGCAACGCACCCGAGAGGACGAACCGATGGAAACGAAACGTGCTACCGGCACCGCGCCCGACCCGACCCATCCCAAACCCCTACTCGGCCGCATCGCTGTCGTCACGGGCGGCTCGCGGGGCATCGGTTCGTCGATCGCGCGCGAACTAGCCGCAAGCGGAGCGACGGTCGTCGTCAATTACATCCACGGTGCTGAAGCGGCGGCCGGAGTCGTCGCGCAGATTGAAGCGGCCGGCGGCTCAGCGAGCACCGAAGCGGGAGACGTTTCGAATTACGAGCAGGTCGGAGAGATGTTCGGCCGCATCAAAGGCCGCTACGGGCGCCTCGACGTGCTCGTCAACAACGCGGGCATCCTGCGTGACCGCACGTACAAGAAGATGTCGATCACCGATTGGCACGAGGTCATCGACACGAACCTCGGGTCGGTCATGAACTGCTGCCACCTCGCGGTACCGATGTTGCTCGACAACGGATGGGGGCGGATCGTCAACATCTCATCGTTCGTCGGCCAGATGGGAAATTTTGGACAGGCCAACTACTCCGCGGCAAAAGCCGGCATTCTCGGCTTCACGAAGACCCTTGCGATCGAGCTCGCGCGCTTCAACATCACGGTGAACGCGGTTTGTCCCGGATTCGTCGAGACCGAGATGTGGAAGTCGGTCCCTGAGAATATCCAGGAAAAGATCCTCGAGCGCATCCCGATGCACCGCGTCGCAAAACCCGAAGAGATCGCCCGCGGCGTTCGCTTCTTCGCGGTCGAAGGCGACTACATGACCGGTCAGTCGCTGAACATCAACGGCGGCATCTACATGGGCTGGTAAGGCCCGGCTCGGATCGGCCCGACGCTTCGAAGCGGCAGATATCTCGTCGTTACTTCATTCCAAACGCATCGCCGAGCGAATCAAAGGCAAGGTGGAACAGTGTCGGCACTGCAAGGTTTCGCGTCTTTAGCATCAGCCAGCCCATCGCATAACCGAAGACCGCTTGCGACGAGATCATGTCCGCAAGCGTGAACAGCAGGTTGTAGCTCGCCGGGTCTTCGGTATGCAGACGACAAACCAGCGCGGATGGTCTCGGTTCGTTTTCTCGGTACCGGCGGCGCGCGGTTCGTCGTTGCGAAGCAGATTCGGGCGTCGGGCGGGATGTGGTTTCGTTTTGCGCCGGACGGCGGCGATGGTCCGGTGACGCAGATTCACGTCGATCCGGGGCCGGGCGCGCTCGTTCGCGCGACATCGGCGTTGCCTCCATGCGAGCCGACGGAGCTCGATGCGCTGGCGCTTTCGCACAAGCATCTCGATCATTCGAGCGACATCAACGTGATGATCGAGGCGATGACGACCGGCGGCTGGCGGCGGCGCGGCGCGCTGCTCGCTCCGCGCGATGCGTTCGAAGGGGAAGCCGTCATTTTTCCCTATGCGGCAAAATTCGTGCCGGTGCATCACTACCTCGAACCGAGCGCTGGTCCGTATGCGGTCAACGATGTTGAGGTTCGCACGTCGCTGCGGCACGAGCATGCCGTCGAAACATACGGCTTGCACTTCACCTATCGCGGCACGACGATCTCGTATCTGCCGTGCGGCAGTTATTTCGAGGGGCTTGCCGAGAACTACGCTGCACATCATCCGGACGTGCTGATCGTCAACGTCCTGCGGTATCGCGATGACATGAAAGTCGATCACCTAAATTTCGCCGAGACGCGCCACATCTTCGAAGTTGTGCGCCCGAAGGTCGGCGTAATGACCCACTTCAGCACGAAGATGCTCGAGGCGGGGCCGGAGCGGCTTGCGCGGGAACTCGAAGACGAACTGGACTTGCGCGTCTATGCCGCTGCCGACGGGTGGACGCTCGATGCAACGACGGAGATCGCGGCAGCCGCAGGTGGATGACACCTCAGTAGAGATCGAGACCGTCGCAGCGAACCGCACGGCTTCCTTCCGTAACGCGCACGAGCGTGAAGCGCGCTCGGCGGAATGGAACTTTCCCGTCGTCTGGCACGAGCAGCACCATGAACTTGCCGCCCTCGAACGCGGCGCGGTCGTCGCCGTGCTCGGACTGCGCATCGCCGCGTCGCTGGCCCACGTCGATTCCCTGATGGTCGCTCGGGCACGGCGACGGCGCGGCGTCGGCCGTGCGCTACTCGGGCGGGCTGAGTCGCTCGCGAAATATTACAACTGCCACAAGATCACGTTGCAAACGCCGGCGGACGGTATAGCGCGAACGTTCTTCCAGGCATGCGGCTATAAGCTCGAAGCCGTCCTCCCGCAGCATACGTGGAAACGCGACGTGGCCGTCTTGCGAAAGTTCCTACTCTGAGTTCGTGGTGTTTGCGTCTTCGAAAATCGGAGCGAGATCGACCCGGAAGCACGGGTTCGAACGTCAAGGTCGCGGGGTCACGGAATGTTTCGGTCTCACAGTCGGGCCGGTAAACCTCCACGAGACGCCTGCCCGGATCGATGTAGATCGCCAGGCGGCAGCCGCTGTCGATGTACTCGGGCATCTTGCCGCGTATCCCCACCGGATCGTCGCTCGGCGAGAGCAATTCAAAGACGGCGATCTCTTCGTCGGTGACGGTTGTCGTCGGCCGGAACGTAATGGCCATGGGGCTATGATACACCCTTAAGGTGTGGGCCGGGACGTGGCCGTCCTGCGGCAGTTTCGGCCGTACTATGATGCGGCCGAGGATGCGTCGCACCCGGGCGCACGGTAGGAACGGCAGGCAAATGATAGTGCGGTTCAAAGAAGGGGCGCCGCGGCACGGGAGAAGCCGGCCGTACCGGCCGCGGCGTCATGAAGAGCCTGCGATCGGGTGTCCGGTCAAGGGCCGGCTGCGTTGACCGAATGCGCCGTTCCGGTCGGTCGAGCGTCCGCCCTACGGCTTGCCACGACGGCGCCAAGGACGGATGCGCGCGCAGCGAGCCGTCGTACAAATAGACGTTACCGCTTCCGCTCGTCGCCGTGACGACCGGTCCACCGCCGCCGACATTTGCGCTCGCTGCATTCTCGTGTGCGTCGACGCGCGCAGCGCCGGAAAAATCGGTGAAGACTCGTCCGGCCGTAGTGCGCGCACCGAGTTGCGCAGCGCCCGACGTGCCGATCGCGACGTTGCCGGTCGTCGATTCGAAGCGTGCGAGACCGGGTTGGAAACTGCCGGCATCGTAGACGATCGAACCCGCCACGCTCGTCGCTTCAATTTGCCGCACGTTGCATCGCTCGAAGGCCATGTTCGCCACGAGCGAGCGCGCGCGGATGCGCTCGAAGTTCGAGTCGTCGGCGACGAGCGCACCGCGATTTGTTTGCGTGAAGACCGTTCCGCCTACGCCATCGAGCGAGAGGCGCCCGTGACCGACGAAGGCGATCAGCGTGCCTGCTTTATAATCGTGAACGTCGAGGTTGCCGTGGGCAGCGTGCCCATAGACGAAGACGCTGTCGGCGGGAACGCGTACGGTAATCGCGCCGACGTTCGAGGGCGAGGTCGAGCGTACGAAGACGAGGTCGCGCGGTCCAGCCGGAATCGACGATACGACGAAACTCTCGGGCGGCAGTTGCACGGGCCCGCGGGCGGTTTGCGCTTGCGCTCCGGGGATGAGCACCGAACGGTCCTCGCCGCGCGGGCGCACGATCCGGCGCGTGATCAACAGCGATGGATCGCCGTCGACCTGCACGGCCTCACGGTTCCACGTGCGAATCGTGACGTCGCCTTGCCGGACGTTGACCCGCACGATTGGCGCAGTTATGTTATCGACTGTGGTGACGTTAGCCGACGCGGGACGTGCAGCTGCAGCGGTCAGCGCGAAAAGAGCCCCAATGAGGAATCGGCCGGGCCACGCCCGAGAGATGGTGCGCAGCCGGTTCCCTCTCACGCCGCAAGCGTATCCTGCGGGCTGGCAGACGTCATTGGAACGTCGTGAGCATCGGCAAGCTGACGCGAAACTCGGTTCCCCCGCCGGGGCGGCGTGCGGCGGTAACCGTACCCCCGTGCACCCGCGCGATACTGCGCACGATCGCTAGCCCTAAACCCGTGCCGGGGACGGCGCGGTCACGCGAGGCATCGGTCCGGTAGAATCGGTCGAAAACTCGCCCGAGGCTTTGCTCGTCGATCCCGCTGCCGGTGTCGGCCACCGCAACCACGGCGCGCGCTTCTCCCGCGTTCACGTTCAGCGTTACGTCGATGCGCCCACGTTCGGTGAATTTGATTGCATTGTCGATCAAGTTCGTGACGAGTTGCCGCAACAGCGCCGCGTCGCCGAGCACGCTCGCTGCGCCGGCTTCGGCGGATGGCGCATAGGCAAGTTCAAGGCCCTTCTCGATCGCTCGCGGGCGCGTCGCTGCAACCGCCTCGGCGACGACGCTTTCCAGCCTCACCGGTTCGCGTGGAATATCTTCGCCCGATTCCGCTTTGGCGAGCAGCAGCATGCCGTTCACCATGTTTGCGAGCGCCGCGCTCTCACTACGGATGGCGGCCACGCTCTCATCGCGGACCGCTGGGTCGCGCGCGGCCCAGCGTTCAAGCATCTGCGCGTTCGCGTTAATGACGGTCAAGGGCGTCTTGAGCTCGTGGGAAGCGTCGGAGATGAACTGCCGTTCGCGCGCAAAGCCTTCTTCAAGACGATCGAGCATGGCATCGAAGGCCTCGGCGAGCGTGCCGAGTTCGTCGCGTCGTCGCGACCACCCAAGGCGCCGGCTCAATCGGTCGGAACGAATTTCGCCCATCGCCGCGCTCAAGCGTTTGATCGGATCGAGCGCGCTTTTGGCGATCGCAAACGAGCCGGCGATCACGACGAGCAGCGCGAACAGAACGACGGCGATCAGAAGATCGCGGATGCGCAGCACCGTGTCATCGTAGATTTCGAGCGACTCGCCGACCGCGACGATCAGCGCGCCTCCCGGGTACGTGACCAGTTCGCTGCGCACCAGAAGGTCCCCGAGCGGCGAGCGCTTTTCGGTGCCGTAGACGATCGGATTGCTTGCCGTCGGAATCGACTGCGTAAAGCTCGCACCGCCCATGTTCGTGCTTTTCGCGATCGGATAGCCGTGTGGCGTGTCGATCTCGACGAAGGTCGTCGGGCCGGCCCAGTGATCGAGCGCGCCCGTGGCCGTCAACTCCCCTTCGATCGGGGCCGTATCGCCGATGGCGCCGAGCGCCGAATCGCCGCGCACGAGTTGCGCGATGTCACCGCCGACCCGCGTGATCTTGGCGCGCGCTTCGTCGAGCAAGAGCGAGCGTAACTGTACCGCGAGCACTGCCGCAACGATGACGAGCACGCCGATGAGGAGCGCGATGTAGAAGCTCGCGATGCGCCAGCGCAGCGAGCCGAACGTCACTCGCGCAGCGTATAACCCACGCCGCGTACCGTGGCGATCAACTTGTCGTCGAAACCGTCGTCGACCTTACCGCGCAGGTAGCGGACGTAGACGTCGATGAGATTGGAATCGCCCAAGAAATCGCTGCCCCAGACGCCGTTGAAGAGCTCGTCGCGCGTGTGCACTTTATTGCGGTGCAGCAACAGATATTCGAGCAGCCCGTATTCCTTGGCAGTGAGCGCGATCGGGTTTCCGGCGCGCTTGACTTCGTGCCGGTCGCGATCCATCGTCAGATCGCGGAACGTCAAAACGTTGGATTTCGGATGCCGTTCGCGCAGCCGCGCCCGGACTCGCGCCAATAGTTCGTCGACGGAGAAAGGCTTGATGAGATAGTCGTCGGCGCCGGTATCGAGTCCGCCGATCCGATCGGCGATCCGATCCTTGGCGGTAAGCATGATGATCGGAACGGAGCTCTTGGCACGCACGCGTCGGCAGATTTCGGTGCCGTCCATCTTCGGCAGCATCAAGTCGAGTACGACGAGATCTGGCTCCTTGAGCGCCTTTTCGAGGCCGGCGAGGCCGTCGCTCGCGGTGTCGACGGAATACCCCTCATGCTCGAGTTCGAGCTTGAGCACGCGCACGATCTGCGCGTCGTCCTCCACGATGAGAATGCGAAAGGGTCGCGTTTCGGTCTGGGTCACAAGCGGTCGCGGGCGAACGTCAGGCTGCTGCCGAGCGAAATCCATGCGGCGACGGCCCCGCCGGCCGCCAGCCACAACAATGTCGTCGGTTCGCCGAAGGCATGCACGAGCGCAACGGCATCGAGCGTCAACGTGGCGTCGAACGCCTTGTCCCACGCGAGCAGCAAGAGGAACCAAACGCCGACTGCGACCGCGGTTCCGAGCCCGAGGATGTCCCAGGTGCCGAACGGCGACGTTTTCGCCGGAACATGCGCGCGCGCGCCGATGGTCGAGTGCAGAATCGCTTCTCGCAGCCCGGGCGGCGGCGTTTCCAGAGGAAGGGCGAACAGCGCCCGGTCGAGTTCGTCGAAGTCGTCGTTCATTCGTTCACCAAACGCTTGCGTAGCAGTTCTTTCGCGCGGAACAGGTGAGTCTTTACCGTACCAATCGGCAGATCGAGCACTCGTGCGATCTCTTCGTACTGCCGTCCTTGCAGATGATACAGCGTGATGACGGTCCGGTACTTGTCGGGTAACGCCGCGATCGCCGCATGTAGCGCTCGGCTTTCGTCGTTGCGTTCGGCGACCGCCGCTGGGCCGGGGCTTGGATCGGCCCATTCAGGGGGCTCGTCACCGCTTATTTTTTTGCGGCGGCCGAGGCGATCGCAGCAGGCGTGGTACGCGATCGAGAAGATCCAAGTCGAAAATTTGGCTTGCGGCTTGAAGGTCCGTAGGCTGCGGAACGCCTTGAAGAAGGCCTCCTGCGTGCAGTCGCGCGCCTCTTCGGGGTCGCGCATCGTGCGCAGGCAGAGCGTATAGACCGCACGGTCGTAGCGCTCGACGAGGATGCCGAAGGCCTCGGGCCGCCCGTCCAAAGCGCCGGCGACCAGTGCCCCGTCGTCACCTTCGAGCGGGTTTGAAACGATCACACGCTTGGGTGCCTCCGCGACCGCTGTCACGTCGTCACGTACGTTCGGCGAGGACCGGAAGTTTCGCGAAACACGTTGCGACGAGCGGCGTATGTGAAGCATGCGAATGAATCAGCCCTCGCGGCCAGGAGGTCACCATGGACTTTAACACGAGTATGGTTGCCGTCTTCGGGACGCTTGCCGTCTTCGGCTTCCCGATCGCCGCATTCATCGTTCTTCGGCTGCTCGCTCACCGCGAGCGGATGGCAATGATTCGGCACGGCTTGTCCCCGCAGACGAAGATGGGAATCGGAAAGGCCTATCAAGGGCCAAATCCGACCGCCTCGACGTTTGGGAACGGAGCAACGTGTTCGGATCCTCGCTATCTCTTGCGTAAGGGCATCACGCTGACATTCATTGGTCTCGCGTTGACGATTGGGCTGTCGTTCATCGGCATGGACGGCGACAGCGGACGCTGGCATCCGGGCCCGTGGCTGCTGGGCGGTCTAATTCCGATGTTCATTGGTCTCGCACAGGTGACGACGGCGTTCTTGACCGATCCCGACCTGCTCGCAATGGTCGTAGGGCGGCGCGGCTACGGACCCAGATCGCAGAGTCCCGGCTTCACGGATACGACGCCTCCTTCAGGTCCCGCGGGCGTTCCGCAGTACGATACGTCCTACACGTATCGGCCCGGCGGTACGCAAGAGCTTCGACCGCCGACCCCGCCACCGCAGACGCGTCCGTAACCTCGACTGGCGGCGTCACCGAGCGAAAAAAGAGAAAACGAGAGCGGCATCGATGCCCGCTCTCGTCTTGTAACTTGCGACGGTGAGGCTGTTTAGTTTTTGCAGGAGACGAGCGCCATCGCCCATCCGTGTTCGGTCCGCGTCCGAACGAGATATCCTTCTTGCGTACGATCGTAAATCTGGAAGCCCGCTCTGAGCGCGTCGGCTAACGATTTGAAGACCATGAGTCCAGCCATTTCTCGGATCCCTCCTTTCCAGTCGAGGAGACCATCTATCTCTATTAACGTCCCACAAGGCCAAACGTTCTAGTCCTCCAGATGAGGGTTTGGTAAACTTTTCGTGGGGATTCGCCCGGTGCGGTGCGGAAAGCAAGCGTGATGCCCGCTCTCCTGACGTCGCCGTCGGTACATTCGACCGTCGTGAGCGATCGCCGCGAGCCGGCTCCGGGCATCGTCATCCTCGGCCTACATGCGCCCGAACTTGCGGCCGCAGTGCGGCCCGGACAGTTCGTGATGGTCGTTCCGCCGGCGGGCGAACGTTGTGCGACGGCGCTCGCTTTGTACGAATGTGATGCCGAGCGCGTCTCGTTGATGATCGTGGTCGTCGGTCCTCGTACGCGCGAACTCGCAACGCTGGACGTCCAAAGACCGCTCACGGTTATGGGGCCGCTCGGGAACGGCTTCGAGATCGATGCGCTCGGTGACGACGTCGGCTTGGTCGCAGGCGGCGTAGGAATCGCATCGCTCTTCTTAGCTGCCCGCGAGTTGCGCGCGCGAGGAGCGCGCGTGCGGCTCTACTACGGCGCGAGAACCGCGGCGGCGCTCGTCGATGCCGAAAAATTCGAAGCCCTCGGCTGCGCCGTGACGCTCGCGACCGACGACGGCTCGCGCGGTCTTCATGGTTTTGTGACCGAACCGCTGGCAAGCAGTGGCCTGAATTACGCGTCGCTAGCGGCCTGCGGACCGTCGCCGATGCTGCGGGCGGTCGCTCGCATCGCGGGTAGCGTGGGCGTGCGCGCACAGTTATCGCTCGAGGAAGCGTTCGCATGCGGCGTCGGCGCCTGTTGGGGCTGCGCCGTTCCACTTGCGCGCGACAGCGCTCAAGCGTCATCCTTTCCGTCGCCGGCTCTCGGAGAGACGCGCGACTACGTCCAGGCGCGCATTTGCAGGGAGGGCCCGGTCTTCTGGGCGCACGAGTTGCGATGGTAACCGCGCGCATCACGCCCGATCTCTCAATGAGCATCGGCTCGCTGCGCTTGGCATTTCCGACGTTGATGGGCAGCGGCTGTTACGGTTCAGGGGAGGAATACGCGCCGTTTGTCGACCTCGCGCGCATCGGTGGGGTCGTACTCAAGAGCGTGACGCGTCTACCGCGGCTCGGCAACGATGCGCCGCGCTTGGTGCCGGTCGCAAGCGGATTGCTCAATGCGATCGGCTTGCAGAACCCGGGCATCGATGCATATCTCGAACGCGACGTTGCCAAGTTCGCCGATCGGCCGTGCGCGGTCGTCGGCAGCGTCGCTGGGTTTTCGGTCGATGACTACGGCTACGTGACCGAACGACTCGCGGCGCGCGCCGAGATCGACGCGATTGAACTCAACATCTCGTGTCCCAACGTCGCGCACGAAGGCGAGACGTTCGCCTGCGATCCCATGCTTGCCGAGCGCGCGACCCACGCGGCCCGGCGCGTAACGACGAAACCGCTGATCGTGAAGTTGTCGCCGAACGTGACCGACATCACGGAGATCGCGCGCGTGGTCGAAGCCGCCGGCGCCGACGCGCTCGCGGTCATCAACACGGTGCGCGGCATGGCGATCGATGTCGAGCGCCGCGTGCCGATGCTCGGCAACGTCACCGGCGGTCTTTCGGGCGCGGCGATGCGTCCGATCGCATTGCTCGCGGTCTGGGAGGTCGCCGCCGCCGTGCGCATCCCGATCGTCGGACAAGGCGGCGTTGAGAACGCACGTGACGCACTCGAATTCGTTCTCGCGGGCGCGAGCGCCGTCTCCATGGGCACGGCGAACTTTACCGATCCGCGCGCGCCGCTCGCCGTCGCGGACGGCATCGCCGCGTATTTGGAGCAGCACCGCTACGCCGAACTGCGCGAAATCGTGGGCGCGGCCAACCCGAAGTTTCTTGGGACGCGATGAGCGCGACCCGATTGTTAGCGACCTTGATGAGCGCAGCCCGATGATAGCGACCCCATGAACCCGGCGAAGCTAATTGTTGCCCTCGACGTGCCGACGTTCGAACAGGCCGCAGAGCTTGTAGGCACTCTCTGTTCATTGCCGGTGCTCTTTAAGCTCGGGGGCGAGGGGCTCTTCGGCTACGGCGACCGCTTGCGGGATCACTTCGAACGGCTCGGCGTCGAGTACTTCGTCGACGTGAAACTGCACGACATCCCGCGCACCGTCGGGGCGAGCGTGCGCGCGCTCGTGCGCCCGGGTGTGCGCATCATCAACGTGCATGCGCTCGGCGGCCACGAGATGATGTTCGCGGCCGTCGATGCTGCCCAAGCACGCGCATCCGAACTCGGCATTCCGGTACCGGAGGTCTTTGCCGTGACTCTGCTGACGAGCCACGGCGCTGCGGATCTGGGCGAACTCGGTTTAGGAGGCGGCCCCGGAGAGAACGTGATGCGTCTGGCTGCGCTCGCGCGCGACGCACAGTGCGCCGGCGTCGTGTGCAGCCCGCACGAGGTGCACGATCTCAAAGCGTATTTTGGGGCCGACTTTGCGACGCTGTGTCCCGGTATCCGGCCCACCGGTGAGGCCCACGGCGATCAGAAACGCGTCGCGACTCCGGCGGACGCCGTGCGTGCGGGCGCGGACTATCTCGTCGTCGGCCGTCCGATCGTCGAAGCGCTCGATCCCGTGGCCGCGACGCAGGCTGTTCTCTTGGAGATGGAAAGCGTTATGCATGCAGGCTGAGACGCTGGCGCGTCAACTCGCGGAGCGCGGCGCACTCCTCGAAGGTCACTTCCGGCTTTCGTCGGGCCGGCACAGTGACCGGTTCATCCAGAAATTTCGTATCCTCGAGGATCCGGCGCTCGTCGTGGCCATCGCCGCGGCCCTCGCTGCACAGGCGCGGCGTTTCCGGCCTACCGTCGTCGTAAGCGCAGCGGTCGGCGGCATCGTCCTCGGCTACGAAACGGCCCGACAGTTAGGGACCAAAGCGATCTTCGTAGAGAAACAGGATGGTGCGCCCGCGCTACGCCGGGGTTTCATGCTAGGCTCGAACGATCGCGCGCTGGTCGTCGAAGACGTCGTCACGACGGGCGGCTCCGTTCGGGAAGTCCTCGACATCGTGCGTTCCCACGGCGCCGATCCGATCGCGGTCGCTGCGATCGTGCGCCGCGAACCAATCGAGTTCGGCATCCCGACCTTCGCGCTACTCGATCTCCCGGTCGTCTCCTACGATCCGGCCGATTGTCCGCAATGCATGCAGGGAGACCAACTTACAGAACCGGGCTCGCGCCACTTGCACTAACATGGCGCTTCGCCGCGTCCCACGCAACGTCGACTCGCGAGGTGACATCCCCCGATCGAAACGATGAGATCGCGGAAGCATCCATACTGTAACGCCGTGCGGCCCGACCGTCAACATTGATATGTAAGGCTTCGACTTTACGCTTCATCCCGCTGAGTCGAATTAAATGTGCAGGCGCAGCCCTAGGCGCGCGGCGCTGGGATCGATGCCTTGGACCGTCGGCAGCAATTGATACGATGCTTCGAGCGCAAGCGACACGCCGCCGGGAAGCGAGAGGATGCGGTCGCCGACCGTAAACTTCGTGCCGAAGCCCGCCGCCGTCGCTGAGCCGTTTGGCGTCGAAATAAACACGGGCGGAAATACCGGTAGCGCGGGAGACTCCGGCACCATAAAGAGCGGTTGCTTGAGTGACGTGAAATACGGACCGATGCCGATGCCCGCGTAGATCGGCGTCGTTAGGCGAGCGCCGACCGTGAAGCCGTACGTGGTGAGCGAACCGCCGCCGTTCGAGCCGCCGTTGTAGTCGAACTGCGCGGTCGCGCGCACCGGAACGATGATCGGCGGTCCGAAATCGTACCCGAGACCCACGCCGAGTTGGGTCGTGCCGCCGAGGCTGCCGCCGCCGTTTCCCGATAGGATGACGCCCTGCGCGGCCACTGACAGCGGACCTTCCGCCAATGCGGGTGCCGCCGCGGCAATGGTGCTGGTACACGCAAGCGCAGCTGTGCAGAAGGCAAGGGAAGTACGGCGATTCGGCATGTCGCACCGTTACGCGACACATCGATAATCCCATGCCGAGCAGCGCGCATGGCGCGTGAGAGCGAATGTCGAACGCGAACGACGCCATGCCCGCGTCGTTCGAACGCTTACTGCGGCCCGCGCTGCGCGGGTTCGCGCCTTATAAACCCGGGACGTCCGTCGATGAGGTGCAGCGCCGCCACGGCATCACGTCTCCCGTGAAGCTATCGCAGAACGAAAACCCGCTCGGGTCGTCGCCGCGCGCCATGGCGGCACTAGCGTCGGTCTCGAGCTTGAGCGACTACGTCGAGGACGAACACTTGACGCTGCGCAAACGGCTGGCTCGTCCCTACGGCCTGACTGCCGACCACGTCGTCTGCGGTCACGGCAGCAACGAATTGATTCAGTTGCTCTTTAGCGCATTCGTCGATCCGGGGGACGAGATCGTGACCGCGCACCCGACTTTCGCACTGTTTCGCAAAGATGCCGACGTGGCGGCTGCCCATGCCGTCGAAGTTCCGTGCCGCGACGGTGTCCACGACCTCGACGCGATGCTGGCTGCGGTCACGCTGCGCACCAAGATCGTCTTCGTCTGCGATCCCAACAATCCGACCGGCACGCGAGTCGAGCGTGACGCCTTGTTGGCGTTCGCCGAAGCGCTTGCACCGGACGTGCTACTCGTGCTGGATCAGGCGTACCGTGAATACATGGACGCCGCCGGAACCGAGGGCATCGACGTCTTACGGCGGCGGCCTGCGACGCTCGTGTTGCGCACCGTCTCCAAGATCTATGGGCTCGCTTCGGTCCGTTTCGGCTACGGCTACGCGACGCCGGAAATCATCGGTTATCTCAACCGCGTCCGGCTGCCGTTCAACGTTTCGCGCACGGCGGCGGTTGCAGCGGTCGCCGCACTCGACGACCACGCGTTCGTCCGCGCCACCCTTCGTTCCAATGAAGCGGGCAAAGCGCAATTGACGGAAGCTCTGGAGCGCCGCGGCCTGCACGTATATCCGAGCGCGACGAATTTCGTCGCCGTGGCGATGCCGGTTTCCGGAGATGCCGCGTACGAAGCGCTGCTCGAGCGCGGCGTCATCGTTCGTTCGGGCGACGGTCTCGGCATGCCGAACCGATTACGCGTCACGATCGGCACCCGAGAGGATAATGCTGCCTTTCTTGCCGCGCTCGATGAATTGCTTGCAGCCTGGCGCGCAGCCCCGGTCGAGGCCACATCCTGACCTCCGGCCTACGGCTGCGTCACGGGACCGGGCGCGATCACGCCTTCGTGCTCGATCTCGGCCGCCGCACGGCTGGGGACAGCGTGTCGGCGTTGCGCGACGTCGCGCCCGAGCAGGTCGAAATCAGCTACGAACGGCTCGTCGAATTCGTCACGGATCGTTCGCATATTTTGCTGATCGCGGAAACGGATATTGACGGCCCGCTCGGATTCTTGCTGATGCTCGACGATGTCCCCGACGAGGTAACGGGTTTGCCGCAAGCCTTCGTCGCCTACATGGCGGTGGAACCAGCAGTTCGACGACGCGGCGTCGCCGCGCAACTGCTCACCGCCGCCGAAGATGCGGCGCACGTGCGCGGTCTACCGAACGTTGCCCTCATGGTGACCGAAGACAATCTCGCCGCTCGCGAACTTTACGCCCAAGCGGGCTTCGCAACCGAACGCCGCCTCTTGTGCAAGCGGCTGCCGGGCGCGTACCGCTAAAAAGTTCTCAGACTACATACGTTCGGGGGCGCTCACACCGAGCAACCCGAGAGAACTTGCGAGCACCGTCTTGGTGGCAATCGCGAGGCCCAAACGCGCGGCCGAAAGCTCCGCGTCTTCGCCGAGCACCTTGCACGCGCCGTAGAACTGCGTGAAGTCACCGGCGACCGTCTGCACGTAGCGCGCAAGACGGTACGGTGCGAGCCCGGTTGCGACGGAACGAACGACGCCGGGAAACTCGGCGAGCCGGCGCGCGAGCGCAAGTTCGGCCGGTTCGACGAGGCGTTCGAGCGCCGTGCCGCGCGCCGCGGCCTCGCGCAGCGCCGCGGGCGCGTTGCGTTCGATCGACGCGATGCGCGCGTGCCCGTATTGCACGTAGTAGACTGGATTGTCACTCGACTGTTCTTTGGCGAGGCTCAAGTCGAAGGTCATCGGTGAATCGGCACTCATCATCACGAAGAAGAAACGCGCGGCATCGACCCCGACTTCGTCGAGGACATCATCGAGGGCCAGCACGTCACCGTGACGTTTGCTCGAACTGACGACTGCGTCGTTGCGGATCGTGGTCATCTGCTGCGCGATGAGAACTTGGATGGCGCCCGCTTTGCCGAAGGCCGCCGGAATCAGCACGATGCGCGCGATGTAACCATGATGGTCGGGACCGACGATCAAGATCGCACGGTCCGCGCGTTCGAGCTTGTCGTAATGATATGCAACGTCGCCGCCGTAATACGTCGGACGCCCGTCGCTGCGTACGACGACGCGATCTTTGTCGTCGCCGAAAAGGGTGGCGCGCATCCACACCGCACCTTCGCGTTCTTCAATAAGGCCGCGCGCGCGAAGTGCAGCGATCCCGGCTTCCACCGCACCGCTCTGGTGCAGTTTGTTTTCGCTCTGCCAGCGATCGAACCGGACGCCGAAACGCTCGCACGTCGCTTGCTGCTCGCGCACGAGCGCGTCGCGCCCGGCCTGCGCGAATACGGGCAGCCAGTCGCTTTCGAGACGCTCATCGTAGGCGTCGCCGAAGCGCGCGCGGAGGTCGCGCGCGATCGGCAGCAGATACGAGCCCGGATAGCCGTCCTCGGGAAAGGGGAATGCGGTATCCGCGCTTTGCCGGTAGCGGGCGTAGAGCGATCGCCCAAGCGTGTCGAGCTGCGAGCCCGTGTCATTGATGATCCACTCCGTCGTTACGTCGATGCCGCAGAAGCGCATCGCTTTTGCGATCGAGTCGCCGAGCGAAAGCGTGCGGCCTTGCACGATGACCAGCGGTCCGGTCGGGTTCGCGCTACCGAATTCGACCGAAACGCGTTCACCCGTGGAGCGAGGCGCGCGCCCGAAAGCATCGCCGTCACGCAGGATCGTGTGCACGGCGCGCTGCCAGTATGCCGGCGCAAGCCGAACGTTGATGAAGCCCGCTAGCGGTGCCGCTTCATCGAGAAGATCATTGAGTTGCGGTTGCAAGGCGTACGCCCGCGCGATGATCTCCGTCGCGAGTGCTTGCGGGGAACGTCGTGCGTGCTTGGCGAGTTGCAGCGCGATATTGGTCGCGTAGTCGCCGAACGCCGCATTACGGGGTGCCTCGAACGCGAGGCTTGGCGCTACACCGTCGGGCACGATCTCGGCTGCGGCCTGCGCGAACGCAGCCGCAATCGTTGCGAGGTCGGCCACGTCAGAGACCATGCGCGTTCTCCCGCATCACGTCAATGATGGTACGGCTCATTGCGCGCGATCTTCGCCGCACGATAGACCTGTTCCAGCACGAGCAGACGCGCCCACTCGTGCAGCAACGTGAGGCGCGAAAGCGACCATTGAAAGGTCGCCCGTCTTCGAAGCTCGTCGTTTGTACCGTACGCTCCCGCGATGACGAGCGTGAGGCGCGAAAACGAACGCGCCGACTCGGCTAAGCGAGCGGCCAGTTCGAGGCTCGAGAGTTGCGTGCCGGTACGTTCGAGGAGCCAAAGCGGCTCGCCGGATTCGAGCACGCGCAGAACGCGTTGACTTTCGTCGCGCACGGCGCGCGCCGGATCACCCCCGTGTCCCGCTTCGACTTCGATTTCTTCGAAGGCAACGTAACGCGTCAACCGTCGGCGAAAATCATGCGCGAGCGCGGCCACGGAGGGATCGCGCAGCTTCCCGACCGCGACCAGCCGCAGCTTCATGCGATTTCTTTCGTGGGCGCGGTGGCCGTGCCCGCGGTCACGCGTGCAGGGCGTAGGCGGCAGCGCGGCGTTCGGCCCGGCCGGCGAGTTCGAGCCGAACGAGCGCCGCCACGACGTCGCCCGTTTGTGCCCGAGTCGCCTCGACGAGCGCGTCGAGATCGCGTGGTCCCGCTGCAAGCAGTTCCAGGAGTGCGGTCTCGAGCGGGTCCTGGCACCGATTCGGTCCTTTCGTGGCAAGGAGCGGCTGCGAATGGAGACCGATCGCCGCGAGGACGTCGGCCGGTCCTCGTACCAGCGTCGCGCCGTCGCGAATGAGCGCGTTGCAGCCGGCGGCTTTCGGGCGATCCACGTCGCCCGGGTATGCGAGGACGTCGATACCGAACGACGCGGCCCAGCCGGCGGTGTTGAGCGCGCCGCTGCGTTCGGCGGCTTCAACGATGACGACCGCATCGGCAAGCCCCGCGACGATCCCGTTGCGTTGCAGGAAATGGTGCGGGCGGGCCGGTTCATCGGGTGCATACGGCGAGAGGACCGCGCCCCCGGCCGCAACCATGGCCTCGGCGAGCCTCATATTGCGACGCGGAAAGAATTGTCGATGGCCGCCTCCGAGAACCCCGACCGTCGCCCCTGCCGCCGCGAGTGCCCCTTCGTGTGCCGCAGCGTCGATGCCGAGCGCAAGACCCGAGACGACGCATACGCCGGCCCGCGCGAGGGCTTCGCCAAGGGCGTGCGCACGCGAGCGGCCACCATCGGAGGGCGCACGCGAGCCGACGACGGCGACTGTCGCTTCCGGCAAGGGGCAAGAGCGACCCGAGCGCCCAAAGGCCGAGCAGCTCGAAGCGCTTGGCGGCGAGCCGAGTCGCGAAGACCTCTTCACGGAGAGCGAAACGCGGGGGGTCGAGCGGCATGACCTGCCCGTCGCGACAATGAGGGGCGGCAGCAACGGGCGGCAAGGCCGAACTTCTGTGCCGAGCAGCGAGGAAACCATTCGTGCCCTCAGAATGGTCGGCGGGATTGTGCGGACCGCTAACCCTACGATGACCGTCGGGGACGCCGGCCGGACCCCCAGGAGACGAGTCACATGGCAGCACCCCAAGCTTACTGCGTCAAATGCAAGACCAAGCGCGAAATGTCCGACCACAAGCAGATCGAGATGAAGAACGGCCGCCCCGCAACGGAAGGCAAGTGTTCAGTATGCGGGACGAAGATGTTCAAAATCGGCGCTAGCTGAGACTGAGCGCTTCCGCTTAGCCGAGTCGGGTTTGCGGCGCGGCCGCTTGTGGCTTATAATCGGTGAGACCCCATATGTTGGGCCCGCTTGCGGCGCTGTGCCGAGCGGGTCGGCCGTCCGGCGTGGCGGGTTCCCCGGGAGGCTCGAGGCTCACCTGATCTGTCCCAGTTGCCGCAAGAGCGAGACCCGCGTGGTCGATTCGCGCGATGACGAGAGCGTCGTACGGCGGCGGCGCGAGTGTCTGGACTGCCGGCACCGCTTCACGACCTACGAGCGCATGGAAGCTCCGCGCCTGTTCGTCGTCAAGAAAGACGGCCGGCGCGAGCAGTACAACCGGGAAAAACTCCTGAGCGGTCTACGCCGCGCGTGCGAAAAGCGTCCGGTCTCCGAAACGCATATGGAGGAGATCGTCGCCGGTCTCGAGCGCGAGCTGTTCTCGCGCGGCGAAAATGAGGTTCCCACCCGGATGGTCGGCGAGAAGCTGATGGAAGCACTCAGGGTGCTCGACAAGGTGGCCTACATCCGCTTCGCCAGCGTCTACCGCTCGTTTGATGATATCGACCACTTTCAAGCCGAGTTGGCCGAGCTTGCAAAGTGATCCCCGCGAGGCGGTGCGCGTCGGCTTCCGACGCCTGCGCGAGGGGGAAGGGCTGCCGCTTCCCGCCTACATGAGCGCGGGCGCGGCCGGTGCCGACGTGCCGGCTGCGCTGCAGACCGAAATAACCTTGAAACCCGGCGGACGCGCGCTCGTGCCGGCGGGTTTCTCCCTCGCGGTACCGCCCGGGTACGAGGTCCAGGTGCGGCCGCGTAGCGGGCTTGCCTTACGTAGCGGCATAACGGTGCTCAATGCACCGGGCACGATCGACAGCGATTACCGCGGACCCATCGGCGTCATCCTCGTGAATTTAGGCTCCGAAAGCGTGACGATTCGTCGCGGCGACCGCATCGCGCAACTCGTGCTTGCGCCGGTCGGCCGCGCGGCGTTTGAGCCGGAAGACGATCATGAGCCGTCGCAGCGCGCGACGGCGGGCTTCGGCAGCACCGGGAGCTGACGTGAAGGTCTACGTGGTTGGAGCCGGTGCGGTCGGCACCTATCTTGGCGAGGCGCTTCGCGCGACGGGCGCCACGGTGACGTATGCGCCGCGTAGACTCGAGGACGTGAAAGCGATGCCGGCCGACATCGCGATCGTGGCCGTCAAATCGTACGACACGGACGGCGCCATCCAAACGCTGCAACGCGCGCTCGGCCCACAATCTGACGCGGCGATCCTCACGCCGCAAAACGGCGTCGGCAACGAAGAGCGCTTGGCGACGACGTTCGGAGCCGATCGCATCGTTGCGTGCGCGTTGACGGTGCCGGTAGCGCGCACGCAATCGGGTGTGGTTGCCACCTCCAAGCACGGCGGCATGGCGCTTGCGCCGATGGGAGCGCTCGCGCACAACTGGCTTGTCGCGGCCTTCGATGCGACCACGATTCCCGTCAAGGTCTCGAGCGACTATCGTTCGCTCAAGTGGTCCAAACTCGCGATCAACATCATCGCAAACGCCTCCTGCGCGATTCTTAACGTAATGCCACAGCGGCTGGTGCGGATGGAGCACGCGTTCTCGCTTGAAATTCGCGCCATTCGCGAGACTCGTGCCGTCATGGCCGCGCTCGGCGTAAGCACCGTCGATCTGCCCCGTTATCCCGTTCGCGTGCTGCAGGGCATCGTAAAACTTCCGATGCCCGTCGCCAAAGTGGTGCTGGCGGCGCGCGTTGCCGGCGCACGGGGTCGCAAGCCGCCCTCGTTGCTGCTCGATCTGCAAGGGGGCAAAGGCCGCACCGAAGGCGATGTTCTGAGCGGTGCGGTTGCAGCCGCGGGCCGCAGCCTCGGCGTGCCGACGCCGGTCAACAGCGCATATGCGCGCGTGCTCTCCGACATCGCACTCATGCCACAGTTATGGGCGAAGTACCGTGAACGCCCGGCCGCCCTGTTCGCCGAAGTCGAAGCCGAAGAAGCGCGGCTCGCACCCCGTTAACAGCTACGCTGCGAGCTTACTCGCGACCAGCTTTAAGTCGGCTACGAAGCCGGCCATCTCGATGTTGCGCAGTTGTTCGTCGGGCATCCGCAAGATAGCCGCCGGATGTACCGTCGCAAGAACGTGGGCGGCGAGCGGAGCCGATACGAATTCGCCACGGTGGTGCATCAGCCGAAAACCCGGCCCAAGCAATGCCTGCGCCGCAGTCGCCCCGAGCGCGACGACGACGGCCGGCCGTACCTCGCGTAGTTCGGCTTCCAACCACGGCGTGCACGCTCGGACTTCGAGTGGTTTGGGCGTTGCGTGAATGCGGTGCTTTCCCCGCCAAACGTACTTGAAGTGCTTCACCGCGTTCGTAATGTATGCGTCGCCTTCGGCGATGCGGGCTTCCGCCATCGCTTGCCGTAACAGTTTGCCGGCGGGACCGACGAACGGGCGGCCTTGCGTATCCTCACGATCGCCCGGCTGCTCGCCGACGAACATGATCTTTGCCCGCTCGGGCCCGTCGCCGAACACCGTTTGGGTCGCGTCTTTGTAGAGGTCGCAGCCGCGGCAGCGTGCGGCAGCTTCACGCAGGCCGGCAAGCGAAAATGTCTCGGGAAGGAAGTCGGCAGCGGATCGCTTTTCGCTCAACCTTGTGACGTTTGCAGATAACGCATGAGGGCGACACCGCTTAGGACCGCGACGGCAGTAAGCACGAGCGTGCGCGCGCCGAGCCGTGCCGGCTGCGTGAGGTACGCGCGTTCCGGGTGTTGACCGCTCGGGCCGTTCGGCCCCGCGTCGAGCGCCATCTTGAGAACTTGCGCGAGATGCAATGCGTGGCGGTCCGTTGCTTGGGAAATCTGTTCGCGACAACTGAACCCGTCGCTCACGAGCAGCGTCTCAGGAAGCGCCGCTCGAACCTTCGGGAGCAGCACGCGGTCGCCGGCTTTCATCGAGATGTCGTAATGGTCGCCGGCTTCGAATCCGAATGCGCCCGCCATGCCGCAGCATCCGCTGTCGGGAATCTCGTGTTCCAAGCCGAGCATTTCGAACATGGCTTTCTCGCCGTGCGTTCCGAGCACCGAAGCGTGATGGCAGTGTTCCTGAACCAGCGCTTTACGTTCCAGCCGCGGCGGCTTGTAGTTCGTCTTCGTAGCCAGGAACTCACCGAGCATGAACGTCTGCTGCGCGAGCCGTTTTGCGTCCGGGTCGTGCGGCAGCATGTTGAGCAGCTCTTCACGGAAGACGGACACGCAACTAGGCTCGAGTCCGACGACGCACGTTCCCGCTCGTATGTGCGGACGCAACGTCGCGAGCACTTGGCGGAGAAACGTCTTTGCGAGATCGAGCATGCCGTAGTCGTAGAGCGGCCGTCCGCAGCACAGCGTCGCCATCGGCACGATGACATCGAAACCGGCGTCCTCGAGAACGTCGACTGCGGCGTTCGCCGTTTCGGAATGGAAGTAGTTGTTGAACGTGTCGGGCCACAGAATGACGGGCGGGCCACCGGGATTGCGTGGCTGTCGCTTGGCGAAGGACGCCTTGAACGTTTCGTGTGCGAAGGCGGGGATCGAGCGCTGGGGCGCCATCCCTGCGGCGAACTTCGCCACATTGCGCAATAGCGGCGTCTGCGTGACGGCGTTGACGAGAGCCGGTGCGTAGGACGCCAGGTGCGCCCAGTACATGATGAGCCCGAATGCATAAGCACCGCGCGGCCGCGCATGCTTCTCGTAGTAGTGTGAAAGGAACTCGGCCTTGTACGTCGCCATGTCGACGTTGACGGGACATTGGCCTTTGCAGCCTTTGCACGCCAAGCACAGGTCGAGCGCGTCTTTGACGGCTTCTTCTTGCCAACCGTCGCGCAGCGGGTCACCTTGCAGCATCTCGAAGAGCAGCCGTGCGCGGCCGCGCGTCGAGTGCTTTTCTTCGTGCGTGACCTGATAGCTCGGGCACATGACGCCGCCCTCGTGGCGACGGCATTTGCCGACGCCGACGCAGCGGTTTGCCGCGTAACTAAAGCTGCCGTAGTCGTCCTGGAATGAGAAATGCGTGCGCGGTTCCCACGGTTCGTAGTCCGTGCCTAGGCGCAAATTCGCATCAACCGGATCGGGGGCGACCACCTTGCCCGGGTTCATCTTGTTCGCCGGATCCCAGATCGATTTGAAGCGGCCGAACGCCTCGACGATCCTCTCTCCGAACATGATGGGCAAGAATTCCGCGCGCGCTTGTCCGTCGCCGTGTTCGCCCGAGAGCGAGCCGCCGTAGCGCGAAATCAAGTCCGATGCTTCGCGCATGAACGCGCGATATTGGCGAATGCCTTCGGCCGTGACCAGATCGAACGACACGCGACAGTGAATGCAACCTTGCCCGAAATGCCCGTAAAACGCCGCATCGTACTTGAACTTGGCGTAGAGAGCGCGGAGCTCGCGTAGATAATCGCCCAGCCGCTCCGGCGGTACGGCGGAATCTTCCCAGCCGGCCCAGTAATCGGGATGCCCGGGAACTTTTGCGCTCGCGCCGAGCGCCGCCTCGCGCACGCTCCAAAGTTGCTCTTCGTCGAAGGGTCGGTCGATCAATTTTGCGATGGGCGGCGTAGGGAGGCGACGGCACGCTTCGACGAATGCGCTCGCTTGCGCGTCGGCTTCGTCTTTCGTCGCAGCGCCGAACTCGGCCATCAGCCAGCCCTTACCGGGCGGCAGCTTATCGATGTCCTCCGTACGCATGCCTTTGGCGTGCATGAAGTCCACTAGCCGGTCATCGAAGCCTTCGAGAGCGATCGGTTCGTGCGCGTTGACGAACGGCACGAGATCGGCCGCTGCATAGACGTCGGAACAACCGAGGACGACGAGCGTGCGGCACGCGGGATTTGGGATGAGCTTGCACGTTGCTTCAAGGACGGTGACGCAAGTGCTTTCGCTGCCGACGAGCGCACGCGCGACGTGGAAGCCGTTCTCGGGCAGCAGTTCGTTCAAATTGTAACCCGAGACGCGCCGCGGGATATCGGGATAGCGCGCGCGGATGTCGCCCGAGTAGCGGTCGCGCAGCGTCTTCATGCCGGCGTAGATTTCGGCGCGGCGGCCGCCTGCCGTAATGATGTGCTGCAGTTCGTCGTCGCCGGTCGCGCCGACGCGCATGCGGACGCCGTCGTAGGTCAGGATCTCGAGTTCCTCGATGTTCTCTTCCACTTTGCCCGCCATCTGCGCGTGCATCCCGCACGAATTGTTACCGATCATGCCGCCGAGCGTATTGTGCGAGTGCGTCGCAGGATCGGGACCGTAGGTCAAGCCGCGTTCGCCCGCGGCATCGCGCAGATGGTCGAGAATGCAACCCGGCTGCACGCGCGCGGTACGTTTTTCCCAGTCGATGTCGATGATCCGGTTCATCGATTTCGAGAAGTCCATGACGACCGCGACGTTGCACGCATTGCCCGCTAGACTCGTGCCGCCGCCGCGCGAGACGACCGGCGCACCGAACTGGCGGCAGGCCGCCACGGTTGCGACGACATCGTCGGCATCGAGCGGGATCACGACGCCGAGCGGTATTTGCCGGTAGTTCGAGGCGTCCGTCGAGTACAACGCGCGCGAACCGTCGTCGAAACGAACCTCACCGCGTACGGCGCTACGCAATGCTCGTTCGAGGCCGGCGCGGTCGACGCCCGGCCTCGCAGCGCGCGCGCCGGCGCGCGGTTGGGGTTTGTCGTCGGAAATCCCCAATCGCGCGCGTTCGACGACCTCGAGCAGCGAGATCACGTCGTGGTCACAAGCCGCGGCAAGCGGAACTCAGCCCTTGTCGCCCTTGTGCGTGGGAATCATTCCGGCGAGCACGCTCTTGGCCGACTCGACGATGATGCCGAGTTCGTTCGGGTCGCCCTTGAGGAGCGCCGACGACATGTTGTGGGCTTGATCGAAGGTGATGTGCGGCGGGATGATCGAGATGTCGGCGTCAGACATCACTTCGAGGATCGCCGGGCGATCGGCCCGCAGTACGCGATCCCAAGCGGCACCGATGTCCTCGGTCCGTTCGACGCGCACGCCTTCGAGGCCGAGCATCTTCGCGTAGTCCGCGTATGCGAAGTCCGGCAAGTCTTGCGAGGCATCGAACTTCGGTTCACCGCTCTCGATGCGCATCTCCCAGGTGACCTGATTGAGGTCGCGATTGTTGAGCACCATGATGATCAAGCGTGGATCGCTCCACTGCTTCCAATACTTCTTAATCGTGATCATCTCGTTGATGCCGTTCATCTGCATCGCGCCGTCGCCGGTCAAGGCGAGCGCGACCCGGTCGGGAAATGCGAACTTCGCGGCGATCGCGTACGGGACGGCCGGTCCCATCGTCGCGAGACTTCCCGAGAGCGAGAACTTCATGCCGCGCCGCAACTGCAGGTGGCGCGCAAGCCAGTTCGTCGACGTTCCGGCGTCGCCCGTGATGATGCAGCGATCGGGTAAGCGAGTCGCGAGTTCGGTGAAGACGACCTCTGGATTGATCTCTTTGCCGGTCGTCGTCGCCCGGGTCGCGTTGATATTCTGCCATTCTTTGCGATTCTTGGCGAGCTTTTCGCGCCACGACGTATCGCTCTTCTGCTGTATGAGCGGCAGCAGCTCGCGTAGCGTGTCGGCTGCGTCACCGCACAAGTTCACTTCCATGGCATAGCGCAGACCCAGCGACTTCCCGTCGACGTCGATCTGCACGCCGCGCGCTTGACCTTCCTTCGGCAGGAATTGATCGTACGGAAAGGTGGACCCGATCATGAAGAGGGTGTCGCATTCGCGCATCATGTCGGAGCTCGGGCGCGTGCCGAGCAGTCCGATATCGCCCGTAACCCACTCGAGGTCGTCGGGCAGGACAGCCTTGCCCAGGAGCGCTTTCGCCGAACAGGCTTGAAGCTTGTTGGCGATGGCGATCACCTCGTCGGTCGCATTGACGGCACCGGCACCGACGAGCATCGCTACGCGCGAGCCGGCGTTGAGCACGTCGGCCGCGCGCCGCAGATCGACTTCTTTGGGAATAACGCGCGGCGCCGTGAAGCCGATACCGCTGTGGACCATATTTGCCTTCTGCGGCGGATTCGGGACCGCAGCCATCTCCTGCACGTCCTTAGGGATGATGACGCACGTGACCGAACGCGTCGTCATCGCGATCCGCATTGCGCGGTCGATCACGTGCCGCATCGCAACCGGGCTCGAGACCATCATGCAATATTCGCCCGCGACGTCTTTGAAGAGACTTTGCAGATCGACTTCCTGCTGATAACTGCCGCCGAGACCGGTGGTTGCCGCTTGGCCGACGATCGCAACGACCGGCATATGGTCCATCTTGCCGTCGTACAGGCCGTTGAGCAGATGGATCGCCCCAGGGCCCGACGTTGCCATGCAGACGCCCACTTCGCCCGTGAACTTCGCATGGGCGGTAGCCATGAACGCCGCCATCTCTTCGTGGCGTACTTGCACGAGCTGCATGCGGTCGCTGTACTTGTCGAACGCCCCCATCAGCCCATTGATCCCGTCGCCGGGATAACCGTAAATACGCTTTACGCCCCACTCGAGCATACGCTCAAATAGATAATCGCTAACCGTCTGCGCCATCAAATGCCTCCCCTTTTTAAAACGTGAATAGTTTACCGCAACGTCGGCCGCCTTAATCGTCGTTGCGCAACGAGCGCCTTACTGGTAAAGGTCGCGTCGCGTCCGCGGTATATCGACGAGGCCGTCCGCATATGGCTTCACGAACAGAACTTGGAAGAGCGCGAGATCACCATGGGCGAAGGCGGCGGCGCTTCCGGCAATGTATGTTCGCCAGATACGATATGCCGCGTCGCCGGCAACGGCGGTCGCCTCTTCACGGTGCTCTTCGAGGTTGGATAGCCAGCGACGAAGCGTGCGCGCATAGTGCTCGCGAAGGTTTTCGACGTCGCGAATCTCGAAGCCGACCGCTTCGGCGTGTTCGAGAAACAAGCCCACCGGCCACAACTCACCGTCGGGAAAGACGTAGCGTTCGATCAAAGTGTCGCGCTTTCGCATGTGGCCGCCGGGGCTTTGCGCGGAGATGCCGTGATTGAGAAAGGCGCCCCCCGGCCGCACGAGATTGTAGGCGTTGCGTGCGTACGTCCCCAGATGCTTGCGACCGACGTGTTCGACCATACCCACGCTCACGACCGCGTCGAAGCGCTCATCGCCGAGCTCCCGATAGTCGCGTAGATCGATTTTAACCCGATCACCGACACCGCGCTCGGCGATGCGGCGGTCCGCTTCGGTCTTCTGGGCCGAGCTGAGCGTAACGCCCAGTACATCGGCGCCGTAGCGTTCTGCGGCGCGTATCGCCAGTGCGCCGTACCCGCAACCGATATCGAGGAGGCGCTGTCCGGGCCGGATGCGCAGCTTGCGCAGGATGTGGTCGATCTTGGCGGTTTGAGCGGCCTCGAGCGAATCGTCGACCACGTCTTCGTTGTAATAGGCGCACGAATAGACAAGATTCTCGTCGAGAAACGTTTTAAAGAAATCAACCGGCTGATCGTAGTGGTGCGCGATTGCGGCTCGGTCGCGCGCAACCGAGTGACGTCGCCCGTGAAGGCGCGCTTCGTGATCTAGAGGGGCGAACTTCGGGGGAGCAGGCAGCGCGAACGCATCGCGAAACACAGGCAAGAGCGTTGCGGGACGTAGAGCCTCGAAGGCAGCACGGATTTCATCGATGGCCGCCACGATGTCACCCTCGAAATCGATCGCGCCGACCGCCAACGCCCTTGCTCCATTGAGCGCGAGCGGTGGGCTGAAAACTTTTCGCAAGGTCCACGGCGCGCGTAAGACGATCGTGAACCGTTTGGGCCCGCGGGCCGGTTCTACATCGCCGTTCCAAAACCGCACGTCGAACTGGTGCAGATACTTGCTTCCGAAGAGCATCCGCAGGATGGACAGCGAATGCTCGCGCGCGCCGTCAGGCCGCATCAACGTCGCGGACGCACTAGCCACGGTTGTCCGCGTAACGATTACAGCTTGAAAAAGCGTCGTCTTCGCATTGCATGAGTTGTCCCCGACCGCCGGCTTCCAGCATGCGATACGAAGCCACCGCCGAACGCATCAAGTACGCGCCCGGTACGCCCGCGCATAGAGCGACGAGAACCAGGACGGCAAGAGCTCCAACAACATTCCTCGCTGAGCGTGCCGGAATCGCGACCATTTCCTGTTTCTTTTACCACGGTCCGCAACGATTCAATCCCTTGCGTCGCGCTCGCCGCATGGAAAAAGTACGGGCGTGAACGAATCGAGGGTGTGCGCCGGAAAGCCGAGCTGCGCAAAGAGCAGCGCACTCGGCGGCGTCGAAACGATGCTCCATGCGACATCCCGCGGTCCCCGAAACGCTCGACGGCTGGAGCATCTTGCACCGCATGTTTCGTTTTCGGCGGCGCGCTTTCGATGCGCTGCCTGCGGCGCAGCGTTTCGAGATCGCCGACGAAGCGCGTTCTTACTTCGAAATCTTGGCCGGCTCCGAAGACGGCGACGTTTCGCTTGCCCAATTGCTCGGCCATAAAAGCGATCTGATGCTCACGCACTACGCGAAGAGTTTCGACACCCTCGCGAGCGTGCAAACGGCCTTCGACAAGCTGGCCGTTGCCGAGTATGCCGAGCAGCTCGGCTCTTACGTGTCGGTGCTCGAACTGGGACTGTACGAGGCTACTGCGAAACTCCACGCCGGCCTTGAGGAACGCGGGCTGAAGCCGCACTCACAAGAGTGGAACCAAGCGTTCGACGCCGCGCTGTCCGAGCAAGAGGGCGCTCCTCGCAACGCCGCGCGTTTGTGGGCAAAAGTGCCGATGCGGCGCTACGTCTGCTTCTATCCGATGGATAAGAAGCGCGGAGAGAGCGTCAACTGGTATGGACTGTCCTACGCCGAGCGCGCGCGATTGATGATCGACCACGGTAAGATCGGTCGCTCCTTCCATGGTCTGGTCACGCAGGTGATCTCGGGTTCGATCGGATTCGACGATTGGGAGTGGGGCGTCGATCTCTACGCCGACGATCCGCTCGTCTTCAAGAAATTGATCTACGAGATGCGCTTCGATGAGGTGAGCGCACGCTACGCGGCGTTCGGACCTTTCTACACCGGCCTGCAATTTTCGATCTCGGAACTGACGCGATACCTCGAAGGCGACGGCGTCCCGCAGCTGCACGGCGCCTCAGTGCAACGCGAGGAGCCGGACGGCGCCTCAGTGCAACGCGAGGAGCCGGACGGCGCCTCAGGGCAGCGCAAGGAACCCGACGGTCTGCCGGGCTCCGCCGGCGAACCAATGCGTTCGAGCCGGTAATGCGGCGCGCGGGCGGCGTAAGCGTCGTCCTCAGCGATGGAGTGCGTACGTTTTAATCGCAAAGAACAGGGTCATTGCGCAGGCGATGGTGGTGACGAGCCCGCGCACGACCCGTAGCGGTAACCGTTTTACGAGGCCCGCGCCTAGATAGCCGCCCGCGATCGCACACGTGCTCGCGACGAGGGCCGCGTCCCATGCGATCGCGCGCGCGACGACGAACGGAACGACCGCAACGCCGTTGACGACGACCGAAAGCAGCACCTTGAACGCATTCGCGCGGCGCAGGTCGCTCAAGCCGAGCAACCCGAAAAGCGCGAGCATCAAAATTCCCATCGCGGCCCCGAAGAAGCCGCCGTAGACGGAGATGCCGAACTGGGCGCCGAGGCCGAGCGGCGAGTCGATGGAGAGTGCTCGGCCGAGTTTGGTCCGTTGCGCAGCCCGCGTCAACGCCGGGCCCCAGATGAAGAGCGTCGTCGCGAGCAGCAGCAGTACAGGGATCAGCTGCGAGAAGAAGTTGTTCGAGGTACGCAGCAAGAGGAGCGCGCCGACGATGCTGCCCGCGATGCTCGCCGCGAGCATCGGCACGAGCGTCCGCCGCGGCACGTCGATCTCGCGCCGAAAGGCGCTCGCCGAAGCGAGTCCGCCGAGCCACATGGCGGTGTTGTTGGTCGCGTTCGCGTTGATCGGCGCAATACCGACGGCGAGCAAGGCAGGAAACGAGATAAAGCTTCCACCGCCGGCCCCGGCGTTGACCCCGCTTGCAACGAACGCAGCGGCGCCGATCAGCGCCGCCGCTTGGGGCGTCACGAAAGCGTGAGGTGCGAAGGCATGCGGCAATAGACGACGCCGCACGGTTCCTGCGCCACGAGCTTGAAGTCCGGGTGCGCTTCGATGGAAGCCCGTTCGACCGGCGTATGGTAGACAAGCGCGATCTCGCAAGGCGCGGCTACCAACCGCGCGACGATCGGCCCGAGCACGGCGGCGTCGAACGGATTGTACATGTAGACCACGAGTCGGCCCCGTGGAAAACGGTACGCCGCGGCGTCGGCGCACACGATCCGCAGGTCGCGACAGCGAAATGCTGCGCGTGGTGCAGAGCGGAGGTTGTCCCGAGCGATCGCCGCGAGCGCAGGTGATATCTCGACGCCGATGGTTTGCCGAAACGGCCGCATCGCGGCGAGCAAAACGACTCGTCCCAGGCCCGCGCCGACGTCGACGAAGGTCGCGTCGTCGAGTGGGAACGGGACGTGCGCAAGCAGCCGTCCGAAATCCGCGACGGGCGTTGCTTCGTAGTGGGTCGCGTGCGCGAGGTTCAAACCGATCGCCTCGGGATCCAGGTCTCCCAAAAACATGAGGGCCTCGGTGACGACGCCCCGCTCGGCATCGAAGCGCTGACCCGCGCGCCGGCCCGCGACGTGTGCGCCGAGCGTCGATCGCCGCCGGTTTACGCCGGTGGGACCTCTCATGGGCGCAGCACGAAGTAAAGCATCAATGGCAAGCGCGCAGCTTGGGTCGAAATCGGCGTACGCCGACGCCATGGCTGCAAAACCGTTTCGGTCGCAAGAACTACTACGTCGCGTCTATCGTCGGATTCACCCTGGCCTCGGTGATGTGCGGTGCGGCGAGCGACCTCTATTTTCTGATCTTTGGCGGTTCATCCAAGGCTTGTTCTGCGGCGGCCTGCTCGCGACGGGTCAATCGGTTCTGCGCGATACGTTTCCGCCCGAGAAGCTCGGTGCGAGTCAGGGCATCTTTGCGCTCGGCGCGATCATGGGGCCCGCGCTTGGGCCGCCGCTCGGCGGGATACTCGTCGACAACAACTCGTGGAACTGGTGCTCCGACATCAACGTCGTCCAGGGGATTCTCTCGGCCGTCGTGTTGTTCGCATTGCTGCGCGATCCGGCGCAGCCACGCAAGTCGCCCGTTGATCTGGTCGGCTTGAGCCTGCTCACGGTCGGGCTCGGCACGATGCAATATGTGTTGACCGAAGGCGAACGGCACTATTGGTTTTCGGATCCGACGATCGTCGTCACGACGGTATTGTGCGTGGGAAGCCTTGTGGGGCTCATCGTGTGGGAGTTGTTCGGGACCCGTAATCCTCATCGATCTGCGCGTGCTCGGCAACCGCAGCGTTTCCGCGGGGTCTTTGCTTGCGCTTGCGCTCGGCGTGGTCATCTTCGGGTCGACCTACACGCTACCGCAGCTTTCGCAAGGGCCGCTAGGCTTTACGCCGACGTTGAGCGGTGGATTGTTCCTGTTGCGCGCGGTCCCGATCGCTGCTGACGCCGGTCATCGTGCGGCTTGTCGCGCGCTTCGACGCACGCTTTTTCTTAGCGGGCGGTTCCCTATTGTTGGCCGGCGGGACCGCGGTACAGGCTACGATTACGACCGCGCAAGCCGGCTTTTGGTCGTTCGCGCTCGCGCTCGTCCTGGTCGGGCAGCGGGCTCGCCGCTCTTCGTGCCGCTGACGATCGCCGTGCTCGGTTCGGCGACGCCGCAAGAAGGCCCTTAGGCCAGCCGCTTTCACAACGCTAGCCCTCCAACTGGGCGGCTCGATTGCCGTGGCCGGCCTCGACGTGATCATCGACCGCCGCTGGGCGTTTCACTCAGCCACCTTGGGCGCAGCGATCAATCGTGCAAATCCGACCGTGCAGCAGTTTTTGCAGCACAACTCGGCGGCCGAGCTCGCCACCTCGTCAACCTCCAGGCGGCGATCCTCGCTTATGCCGACGCGACCTTTGTAACGGCTGCAGTTGCCGCGTTGTTTTTGCCGCTAGTCTTTTTCATGCGCAAGCCGAAAGCTCGCGGCGGTCCAGCCGAAGCGGCTGGTTAGTGGGCGGAAGCTAACACGATGATGCGACCGTCGCGGAGGTGGAGTGAGTCAGGCTTCCCGCTGCAACATCAGGTAAGAGAGCCGACCCGCCGTTATGTCCTTGAGTGTCACCAACTTTTTAGGATTCGATCTCGCGCGAAATTCCAAGTGTGCGTCATCGTCAACAGTGAATTGGCATCTCGGCGACTCACACCAATCGATTTTTAACCACAGTTCGTGCCGACCCGCGGCAATCTCGAAGGTCTTCGACTCGCCGCGTCTGAGCTTCCCGACGATGTTCCCGTCGAGAATGACCGCATACGCTCTAAAAAGAAATCTTTGTAGCTGGTGTTTCGACTGAGCCGCATCGACGCCATAGATTATGCTCGGCCTTCTCCAATTACGCGGCGAGACCCCGGCGCTCGAGAGAACGGTATGCGATCGCTTCGGCGACGTGAACCGCCGCGAGGTTGGATGCGCCGGCGAGATCGGCGATGGTGCGTGCAACTCGTGCGATGCGATCGAAGGCACGCGCGGAGAGGTGGTTTCTTTGTTGAGGCCGTGCGTAGCAGTGCCGTCGCGCCGTCCTCAAGCGCACAGAAACGCCGGACGTCTGCGTCGGCCACCGACGCATTGGAACGGTACCCCGTGGCGGCGTAACGCTTTTGCTGGACGGCGCGCGCTGCTTCCACGCGAGCCCGAATCGCGGCGGAGTTCTCGGCGGGCGCGCGCACCAGCATCTCGTCGAAAGCCAGGCGTGCGACGTCCACGTGCAGGTCGATGCGGTCGAGCAGCGGTCCGGACAGTTTCGCGACGTATCGCGCGACGGCTGCGTCGTCGCAGCGGCAATCGTTCGTGCGCGTGCCGCGAAAACCACATGGGCATGGGTTCATCGAAGTGACGAGCGTGAAGCGAGCCGGATACGTGAAGGTTCCCGCCGCGCGCGCAATCGCAATCGTGCCCTCTTCGAGCGGCTGACGCATGACTTCGAGCGCGCTGCGTGAGAACTCCGAAAGTTCGTCCAAAAAAAGCACGCCGTGTTGGGCGAGCGAAATTTCGCCCGGGCGCGGCGTCACACCGCCGCCGCACAGCGCAATTTTGGAGATCGTGTGGTGCGGGGCGCGAAAGGGACGGGTGGTGACGATGCCCGCGTCGTCGCCTAAGAGACCCGCAACACTGTAGATCTTGGTGACGTCGAGCGCTTCGCTCGCGGGCATGGTCGGCAGAATCGACGGTAAACGCCGCGCAAGCATGGTCTTTCCGCAGCCGGGAGGACCGACGAGCATCACATTGTGGCCGCCCGCTGCCGCAATCTCAAGCGCGCGCTTGGCGATGCTTTGACCGCGTACGTCGCGGAAGTCGCTCGGCAGCTGCGCGACGGCGGCCGGCGTTGCAAAGTCGCTGGTATAGCGGAAGTTAGCCCCGTGCCCAAGCACGACCGCAACGGCGTCGTGCAGCGAAGCGATGCCGTAGACGGGGCGATACCTTCGACCAGCGCCGCCTCACGCGCGTTCGCACACGGCACGAGCAGCGCGTCGAAGCACGCGTTGCGCGCGGCGATCGCCACCGGCAATACGCCGCGCGTAGGGCGCACGCTGCCGTCGAGCGCCAGTTCGCCGAGTGCGACGAAGCGTTGCAGCGCGAGCGTGTCGACGTGCTCGTCGACGCCAAGGAGTGCGAGTGCAATCGGCAGATCGAACCCCGGTCCGACCTTGCGGATATGCGCGGGCGCCAGGTTCACGAGGACTCGCCCTGCGGGGAAGGGATACCCCGAGTTCACGACCGCGGCGCGGACCCGGTCTCGTGCCTCGTTGAGTGCCCGGTCGGGCAGGCCGATCAGCCCAAAGCTGGGGGTGCCGGCGGCGCTGTCAGCCTCGACGCGTACGATGTAGCCGTCGATACCGAGCATCGACGCACTGTGGGCGAGAACGATCACGCCGCCCTATCGCGACGGGCTAGGTGACCGCAAGCCTTTTCCACACGTTTCACAGGCCAAAAGTCTGAAATGTGGATAAATTTGGGGCGCTCGGACGGCTCGCTTGAGTATCGGCGCTTTGACATCGTGATGCCCCGGCGTAACATCACTCGGATGCGAACCGCTGACCGTGGATCCATGATATTGCGCCCAAACTCGAGGCCGAAGCGCTTCGCCTGGGCCTTTTGCTCCCGTCCGGCCGGCTCCGACTCGGCCGTTCAAGGTCTGCGCCGGGGGGGTGCAGCTTCGTCCCGGTCTCTTGTACGAAGGGCTCCGCGCGCGGGCACGCGCATGATGCACGGCGGAGGGATCATCCGCTCGTGAACGTTTGTCGCGTATTCTCGGTTGTGCTTCTGGCAGCGCTCGCCGGCTGCTCGTCGTCGCATTCATCGTCCTCGTCGTCAACGGGGTCGGCTAGTTCGGCGCCCGGGGCGCCGGCTTCCGGAGGCAAAACGATCGGCGTTTCGATTCAAAATCGTGAAGCGCAGTTCTATCAGCAGATGGAATCGGGCATGAAGTCGGAGGCGACGAAGTACGGCTACACGGTCGACGTCGTCGATGCAAGTCGCGACAATTCCAAGCAGCAGAGTCAAGTCGAGGACTTCATCTCGCAGAAGGTCGCGGCGATCGTGCTGACGCCGTACGACTCGCAGGCCATCGGTAGCGCCATCGTCGAGGCGAACAACGCCGGCATCCCGGTGTTCACCGCCGATATCGCAAACGGCTCCAAGCGCGGCAAGGTCGTCTCACACATCGCAAGCGACAACGTGCAAGGCGGCGCGCAGGCCGCCAAACTGATGTGCCGGGCGCTTTCCACGACAGAGCCCACCCCGGGCGGAACCGACAGCGTCGCTATCCTCGATGAGCCTGAAGTGACGAGCGTGCAGGACCGCGTCAAGGGTTTCAGAGCCGGTCTTGCCTCCGGCTGTCCGAACGTGAAGATCGTCGCCGACATCGACGGCGGCGGCGAACGTGCGAAAGCCAGTTCGGCTACCGACGACATTCTCCAGGCGCATAAGAACTTGCGCGGCATCTTCGGAATTAACGACGACTCGGCGCTCGGCGCCGCCAAGTCGGTTACGGCGGGCGGCATGGGCGGCAAGATCGTCGTGATCGGATATGATGCCACGCCCGAAGCGCGGACCGCAATTGCGGGCGGTTCGATGTACGGCGACGCCATCCAACATCCCGACCAGATCGGCGCGAAGACGATCGACGCGATCCATGGCTACTTCACCGGTAAAGCGCCGCCCGCGAAGATCGCGGTCGTCGTCGGCACCTATACCAAGGCGAACGCGAAGTAGACCGGATAGCCGACACGGCGGCGCCCGCGCCGTTCCTGCGCATGAACGGGATCGTAAAGACGTTTCCGGGCGTGAAGGCGCTCGACGGCGTTTCGTTCGATGTGCGAGCGGGTGAAGTCCACGCGCTCGTCGGCGAAAACGGTGCCGGCAAGTCGACCCTGATGAAGGTGCTCGCGGGCGCCTATCGCGCGGATGATGGGACGATCGAGATCGACGGACGTGCGGTGACGATCGACGGACCTAAAGCCGCCGAGGCGCTCGGCATCGGCATGATCTACCAGGAGTTCAACCTCGTACCGGATCTTCGCGTCGTCGACAACGTGTTGCTCGGTCACGAACCGGTGCGCGGCGCGTTCCTCGATCGGGGCGCTGCAATCGCACGTGCGAGTACCGTGCTGGCAGAACTCGGCATCGCGGTACCGCTCGATCTTCCGGCACGAAAGCTGACGGTCGCGCAGCAACAGATGGTCGAGATCGCAAAGTCGCTCGCGCGAAAGGCGCGCATCATCGTGATGGACGAACCGACCGCTGCACTGACGGAACGTGAGATCGACGCTCTGTTTGCCCTGATCGGGAAACTGCGCGCGCAAGGCGTCGCCTTCGTGTACATCTCGCACCGTCTCGAAGAGCTGCCGCGCATCTCCGACCGGATCACCGTGATCCGCGACGGGCGCACGATCGAGACGCGCCGGACCGTCGCGCTTCCACAGCAAGAGATGATCGCGATGATGGTCGGACGATCGCTTGCGGCGCATTTCCCGGAATTGCCGCCGGTCGAGGAACGTGCACCGTTCGTGTTGTCGGTGCGCGGGTTGTCGGCGCAGGCCGGTGTAGCGGTAAACGATGTGACCTTCGAAGTGCGGGCCGGCGAAATCGTGGGGCTCGCGGGACTGGTGGGGGCGGGCCGAACCGATATCGTGCGGGCCGTCGCCGGCGCCGACGTACCTAGTGCGGGCGAGGTGTGGGTGCGGGGACGGCACGTCGTCGTTCATTCACCGCACGATGCGATCGGCGCCGGCATCGCGCTCATGACCGAGGACCGCAAGGGGCAGGGGCTCGTACTCGGAATGAGCGTGCGCGAGAATACGACCTTAGCGCACCTCGCTCTGTTCGCGCGGAGCGGCTTCGTCGATCGCAAGAAAGAAGAAGCGACGACGGCCGACGAGATCGCCGAATTGCGGATTCGTACGCCGAGCTCGGAGCAACTCGTACGCAATCTCTCGGGCGGCAATCAGCAGAAAGTCGTCTTAGCGAAATGGCTCGTCGGCGATGCGGCCGTGTATCTCTTCGATGAACCGACGCGCGGTATCGACGTCGGTGCGAAAGCCGAGATCTACGGGCTCATGGTGGGACTGCTCGCGCGCGGCAAAGGGATCGTCATGGTTTCAAGCGAGTTGCCCGAAGTGCTCGGTATGTCGCATCGGGTGCTCGTCGTGCGGGAAGGCCGGATCGCAGCCGAATTCGCGCGAGCGGACGCCACGCCCGAGCGGGTGATCGCAGCCGCCGCCGGGATAGCGGCTTGAGCGGAAACGACGCGACGCGCGCCGGTGATGCGACGCAAGTCAAGGCCGCGCTAGCGGCCGACGCGCAGGGCGCGCGCAGCCGCCAGAACCGCGCGCTGCTCCTGCGTACCATCGGCGCGATCGTTCTCCTAGCGGCCGTCGTTGCCGTCGTCGACGCATTGTCACACGGCGCTTTTTTGACGGCCGGCAACCTCACGAACGTCCTACGTCAAATCACGTACAACGCGATTTTAGGGATCGGGCAAACCTTTGTGATCATCACGGCGGGCATCGATCTATCGGTCGGCTCGCTGATCGAACTGACAGGCGTCGTGATGGCGACCTTCGCCAACGCCGTGCCGTTTCACGGCCCGGCGTTGCTTGGGCTGACGTTGATCGTCGGGCTTGCCGTCGGCTGCTTCGCGGGTTTCGTCAACGCAGTGCCGGTCGTGCGCTTGAATCTACCGCCGTTCATCACGACCTTGGCGATGATGCTTATGGCGCGCGGGCTCGCCTTCAAACTCGCCCACGGCCAACCGGTGACGCTCACGGATTCGTCCGCGTTCGATGCCACCGGAACGGGTTTTTTGTTCGCGCCGCTTCTGCGGCCGCTCGGCTTTCCGGGGATTCCGGTACCGGTCCTTTGGATGATCGTGCTCGTCGTCGTCTTCGCGATCGTGCTGACGCGCACGCGCTTCGGCCGCTATGTGTTCGCGATCGGCGGAAACGAGGAAGCCGCGCGCCTCGCCGGCATCAACGTCGCGCGCGTCAAGACTCTGGTCTACGTGATCTCGGGCGGCTGCGCGGCGGTAGCGGGACTGCTCTTGATGGCGCGCTTCGGCTCCGGTTCACCGAACACGGGCATCGGAAGCGAGTTGCAATCGATCGCGGCGGTCGTCGTCGGCGGCACGAGCTTGATGGGCGGCCGCGGCAGCGTCATTGCGACGTTCTTCGGCGCTCTGCTCATCGGGCTGCTCAACAACGTGATGAACCTGCTCAACATCGAGTCGTACACGCAGGACATCGTGCTCGGCGCCGTTATCCTGATCGCCGTCGTCGTCGACGAACTCCGTAAGCGCTATCTGCGCGCGTGAGCGTACGACGTGTGGCGTTCTGTTGTATCGCGCTCGCTGCACTTGCCGCTCTCGGCGGAGCCGCGGGCGCCCAAACGTTCCCGCCGCTCGTAGCGCCGCCGGAGCCGAGTGCGTCATCGTCGCCCGCGTGCGGGAAAAGCCTCGTTGCTAGTGCGGGCACGCCGAAGTCGCGCGGGGGCGTGGTCGTCGAGACGATCACGCTCGCGCTGCACACGGGAACGCCGTGCGTCGTTGCCGGTTTTCCGGACATCGTGTTCGCGGGTCATGCGGGGGCGTCGACCTTGCGCACGGGACGGCTCAGCAATCCGAGCAGCGCGCTCCTCGATCCGCAAACGCAGGCAACCTTTACGTTGCGTTACGTCCGTGCGCCCGGCGCATCCGCTGCGGGCTGCGCATTGAGCATCATCGTTGCGGGCGCCCCGGCCGGCGGTGCGCCGCTGCCGATTGCACCGTGCCAAGCGGTCTCCGAAGTCGACGTCTCGTCGTACACGTCGGTTTCGCAAGGCGCTACGGCGTCGCCGCTGCCGCTTACGCCCGCGCGGGCCTCGAAGAGCACGCGACGTTGCGGTACGGCTGACCTCGCCGTTCGCGACGCCGGTTCCGAGCCCGGCGCGGGAACGATCCGCGCGCTCATTGCGGTGCAGAACCGTTCGCTCACGTCCTGCACCGTAGCGCGCGCAATGCACGCGCAGTTGTTGGGAACGCAAGGCCGGCTGATGGCGGTCACCGTCGTCTCTGCGCAACGGCCGAGCGGGGGTGATCTCGCGTTACGCGCAGGCCACGAAGCCTCCCTGACGCTTTCGTTCGGTACCACGGATTGCGGGGTAAAGCGTGCCCGCAAAGCCATGCGGTCGCGCTCGTCTTTCCAAATGGGACGTTCACCGCTTCCGCTCCAGCGATGCTCGCGCCGTGCCCAGGTTCGGACGGGGTCGCAATCCATGAGACGCCGCTGCGCTTGGGTGTACCGCTGTCCGGTTCGAATAGCGGCGCGCCGAGCGCTTGAGGTCCGCGCTGCGTTCCACCGGTCGAATTCCGCTCGTGGGATTACGAACGCCGGTGCGCTTGAGTACGCCGAAATCCAACATCCGTGGACGCCGTCGCTCGCGGCCTCGTCAGACTCGCGATAGCAGCCCAGTCGAAGAAGCGCTGCAACAGCCATTCGAGCAGCGACTTGTCGATCTCGCCAAAAGCATTAGATGGGAGGCATGAAGCGCATTCGCAGTCCGGTTATGTATCGGCGCAACTGCGCCGTGCCATCACCCGTAGCTGCGCGTCAGGAACTGTGTGCTTCGGGCGCACGCTTTTGGGGCGCATGCAACCGCGGAACCGCGTGCTTTGGTTGAGTGAACCATGGAACGACGGCATCTGCGCTATTTCGTCGCGGTAGCGCAGGGACAACCTCGTGCGTGAGGTTTTCGCCGCGGCTTTGCGGTGGAGCGGGACGAACGTTCCGTTCGCGCTCGCGACGGTCGTCGACGTGCGCAACGCCGCACCGGCACCGCTCGGCGCGACGATGTCGGTGACGGGCGACGGTCGCGTAGCGGGCGACATCGGAGCCGGGTGTTACGAAGGTGAGATCGTCAGCGCTGCAGCGGCGACCGTCAAGGACGGCCTGTCGCGCGTGCTCGAGCTAGACCTTTCGAGCGACGACATCGTTGCCGGAGGCAGCGGCTGCGGCGGCTTCCTCGAGGTCGTGACGTGGCGTCCGCCGGGTGACTTCGCAAAGACGGCGGCCGCCATCGTCGCCGGCTGCAGCGATGTGACGTTTTCGGTCGCGTACGAGCGCGATGGCGTAGTGCGCGAATTCGTCGCGACAGTTTCGGGCCGCGGCAAGTTGATCGTCGTCGGCGGAACGACGCTCGCGCAGGAACTGGCGTCGATCGCTTCACGCCTGGACTATCGGACGGTCGTCGTCGACCCGCGGCCCGTGTTCGCGACGCGAGAGCGTCTGGCCGCCGTCGAGGAGCTCGTCGTCGCATGGCCCGACGATGCACTGCCCGCGATGCTCTCCGCGCGCACGCCGCTCGTTGTCATCTCGCATGACCCGAAGCTCGACATACCCGCACTTCGCTGCGGATTGAACAGCGCCGCACCGTATATCGGATTGCTGGGCAGCCGGCGGGCGCAGACGATGCGGCGCGCGGCCTTGCGTGCGGACGGTTTCGCGGAGGCGGCGCTCGAACGAATTCACGGGCCGTCCGGGCTCGATCTCGGCGGCGTGTCGATGGCGGAGACGGCCGTGTCCATTCTAGCCGAGATCGTCGCTGCAACGCATGGACGTTCGGGCGGTTCGCTGTTGCGCCATTGGGGCGCGATCCACAACCCCGGCCTGCCGGTCACTTCGGCCGGCGGCGCTGATTTATAGACCCGCGTCTCATTCGTGAATAGTCGAATTGATGGATGACCTCGTCGCTGCTTTAACTCGCGCGCGCTCGCTTTTCGTCCTGACCGGCGCGGGCATGAGCGCGGACAGCGGCCTACCGACGTTCCGCGGCATCGACGGATATTGGGGCCGGCACCGCGTGGAGGAGCTCGCTTCCCCGCAAGGCTTCGAGCGCGATCCGCGCACGGTTTGGCGCTGGTACAACGAACGCATCGCGGCGTATTGTGAAGCCGCGCCGAACGCGGGTCATTGCGCGCTTGCAGAGATGCAGGCGCTCGTACCCCAAATTACCATCGCGACACAAAATGTCGACTCACTTCACGGGCGAGCGGGCTCAAAGAACGTCCTCGAGCTGCACGGACATCTGCGCGAAGCCGTCTGCACCGGCTGCAACGCGACGTTGCCCCTCGCAAACGGGTTCGACGAAGAGCGCATCGACCACGAATGCGGCGGCCGGTTTCGTCCGCAAGTGGTGTGGTTCGGCGAGATGCTGCCGAGTGCGGTTTGGGACCGTGCCGCGGACGCTGCCTCGCGGGCCGACGTCATTCTCGTTGTCGGTACGTCGGCGCAAGTCTACCCGGCCGCTGCGCTAGCGACGCAAAACGGCCGCGCCTTCGTCGCCGAAATCAACCCGGACGCAACCGAACTGACCGGTCGCTGCGATCAAGTCGTGCGAGAAGGGGCGGCGGCGGCGTTGCCGCGCCTCGTATCGGCACTTCGAACGACGTCGCTTCGAACGACGTAACGTCGTTTAAGGCGTGTCGCCGGATCCGAGACTTGCCGCCTATAGAGCAGTCGCCTTCACCTCGCGCTTGGGCGGCGTGAGTAGCGTGCCGTGAATTCCTTGGATGCCGATCAGTACGTCGCAGTTGGCTTGCGCGGCGATGATTTCGATCGCGCGGCCGAGCGGCGCGCCCGTGTATTTGCCCTCGCGGTACGAACCAAGCACGATAAGGTGCACCTGCGCGTGCTTAGCGAGTTCAAGGACGCCCGCGGCGACTTGACGGGCCCGGACTACTTCGGTGTTGATTTCGACGTTGTTGGCACGGGCGATCGATTCGGCGACTTGCAGTACGCCGAGCGCTTCTCGGTGTTCGGCAACCATTTCCGCCGTGACCGGCAGCGTATGCGGTACCTCGATTACGTACGCCGCCCGAAGTTGAGCGCGTTCCCGCCGCGCGACACGAGCCGCGAGCGACATCACGTGTTCGGAGTGAATCTCTTGCGAGAAGACGACGAGTACGCTGCCGATCATCTCGGCGACATCGCGTTCGGTCAGGCGGGCCGCGCGTTCGGCGCTGGTCGTCGGCGGATGCAGCATCCAATACAGCGTCGCGCCGATCGCGACGAGGATGGCGAGCGCGGCGAGGACGCCGGTGATGTGTACGGTGGTCACGGTCGTCTCGCGCCCCCATAGGCGCGAAAGCGTACGACGGCAAGCGCGATCAATGCCAATCCGAGAATGACGCCGGGCAGCGCCGTAATCGAGAGTTTTCCCGCCGCTAGGGTTCGATAGCAGATAGCGGCTCCGAGGGCTGCGAACAGCAGCGCATTGATTAAGCGCGCGCGGGCATAGGCTTCACTGCGAACCAGTCGTCTCATGACGCTGCCGCGCGCGCAGCGGCCGCACGTTCGTCCATCCCTTGGACGTTGCTCAGGTACTCATCCATCAGTTCGAGTTCGCCCGCGTTGCGCAGGATGTTGATCTGCGCCGCACGCCAGTCGTGCTGCTGCGAGCGCAGCACCGGCAGTCGCTTGATGCGGCGGTATGCCATATACCCGACGATGCCGCACACGATCCAGGTCGGGCCTGCGACGCGGCCGATCGCATGCGTGATCATCGTGAATGCGAGAATGGAGGCGATTCCGAAGAAACCGATCACGGCGACGATCGGAAACTCGACGCGATTGCCGCGGTACGTGAACGGCACGTTGAAGGGCATCTTGAATTTGCGCGGGCTCTGCGGGTCGTTGAGCCGGAGCGCGATGAGGGCGATGAAGACGAACGAGTAACTCGCAGCGGCCCCAAACGCGTACAGGTCGCCCAGAAACGTGATGCCGTCCTCGCCGCGAAAAAGGTGCGCGTACATCGCCTTGACTCCGGGCGACAGGCTCGGCAGCGACGCGAAGACGAGTTCGACGACGCCGACGCCGCAGAAGGCTGCGATCGAGACAACCGGCGTGCGAAAGCGCGGGTGCACGCGTTGAAAGAGGCTCGGCAACAGTTTTGCGCCGCTCATCGCGTATGCGATGCGCGAGCTTCCGAAGACGCCGGAGTTGCTCGATATCAGCAGTAGGATCGCACCTAAGACCGGCACGTAAAACGCTGCGAGGGCGCCGAAGTACGGCACGTACGAGGCCAGCACCGCGACGGCCGCACCATTGTTGTCTTGGTTGCCCAGATACTGCCATAGCGGTTGCGTGTGGCCGAGCGCATCCTTCGGGAGCGCGTGCCAGGGATGCATCCCGAGGGCCAAATTCGAGTACGATAGCGCGAAGATCAGAATCGTTAAGATAAGCCCGATCGACGATCGCGGAATGACGGAAGCGGGGCGCTGCGTCTCTTGGGCCGCCTGCGAGATCGACTCGAGCCCGACGAACGAGATGATGGCAAGCGACACGCCGTTCATCAGCCCGAAGGTCGACGGCCACGCCACCTGCATCGTGTGGACGAGCAGTTGCGGGTCGAAGGCGAATAAGAAACCGAAGAAGAGGATCGAGGTCTCGCTGACGACGTCGAGCCCGCTGACCACTTCGTTGAACGCACTCGACTCGCGTACCCCGATGATATTGAGCGCCGCAAGGCCACCGATGACGGTCAACACGACGCAAAAGTGCACCCACGGATGCGTCACGAAACTGAGTACCGGAATCAGTTTGCTCAAGTAGTCGATGCAGCTCCAAGCGAAAAGTACGATGTCGATTGTAAAGTCGAGCAGCACGGCCCAGCCGGCGATGAAGCCGAAGATGTCGCCGAGTCCGCGGAAGACGAAGTACTGACCTCCGCCAGCGACCGGATACGCGGCCGCCAGCTCCGTATAGGCGAGCCCGATGCAGACGTAGACGAGCCCCGCGAACAAAAACGCCACGTTGGATGCGCCTGCCGCCGCTCCGAGCACGAGACCAAGGCCGACGAAGATATCCGCGCCGACGTCGGAGTAACCCCACGCAAAAGAACCCCACGGGGTAACCGAGCGCCGCAGCGACGGTTCTTCGACAATTCGCTGGCCAACCGTGCTAGCGGCCACGACGTGACCTCACGCGAACGCGCCTCGGTAGAGGCGCATCGCGTCGCCGTCGATCGCCAGTACGTCGAAGCGTGCCTTCGCGTCCGGCGCGACGAACTGCAGGTAATCGGCCGCGGCGGCGCGGAGCCGTTTACGTTTGCGCAGGTCGACGGCGCCGAGAGCCGGTCCGAACCCGTGCGAGCGCCGCGCCTTCACCTCGACGAAGACGAGCGTTGTTCCATCGCGGGCGACGATGTCTATTTCACCTGCCGGCCCGCGCACGTTTCGTCGCAGGATGCGAAACCCGAGCGACGTGAGATATGCGGCGGCGGCATCTTCGCCGTCGCGGCCCAGTCGTTGCCGCGCGTTCACGGCGTGCCGCCGGCCGATTCGAATAACGCGAGCGCATCGCGCACGCGCCAGAATCCGCGCCGATGGTGCGGGCATGGCCCGTGCTCTCGCAGTGCCGCGATGTGGCGCGCGGTCGCGTAGCCCTTGTGCTCGGCGAACCCGTATTGGGGATGCTCGCGATCGAGTTCGACGAGCAGCGCGTCGCGATGCACCTTCGCAACGATCGATGCGGCCGCCACCGTCGCGCACTTGGCATCGCCCTTGATGACCGGCAGCTGTTCACCCGCAAACGAGCGCACGAGGACGGCATCGGTCAGCAGAAAATGGGGCTGCGCCGTAAGCCCTGCGAGCGCGCGTTCCATTGCGAGAATCGTCGCCCAGTAGATGTTCAACCGCTCGATCTCGGCCACGCTCGCACTACCGATCGCCCACGCGACCGACCGCTCGCGGATTTGCACGGCGAGCTCGCGGCGACGTTCCGGCACGACGCGTTTGGAATCATCGAGGCCGCTAAGCATCAGTGGGCCGTCGGCCACGACGCACGCCGCCACGACGGGACCTGCGAGCGGACCCCGGCCGACTTCATCCATGCCTCCGACGAGGGCGAATCCGCGAGCTTGGGCATCGCGTTCGTATCGGTGCAGGCGAACGAGCCGGCGGCGTTCGCGTTCCCGCGCGAGCCGCCGACGGCGAGCGGCGTCGCCTATCACGAAGTGACTTCCGGATCGGGCGGAGCCTCGAGCGTCATCGGACCGAATTTTCCCGCGCCCCACTCTCGAAGGTACGCCCACGCCGCGTTGTGCACGTCGGGTATCGTACTTCGCCGGATGAATCCGCGCGATTGCGTAAAGGTTGCCAGATCAGGAAGCGCGGCGTTCGCCTGCGTTTTGTGCGTTTCGAGGTACCAGCGGTAGAAACGGCCGACGACGTCTTCTGGATCGAAACGCGCGCGCGGAACCGCGCCGACCAGCGCAAGCTTCCATTGGTCCGCGGCGGCTTCAATTTTCGGCGGCAGGATGCCGGCGGTATCCATGATCTCAAGTGCTCCGACGCGGAACCACTGTCGCGCGCGAGTGACGCCGGCCCGATCTTCGGTTCGCGCGACGTTACGACCGGCAAGGGCGTTGATCGCCGTCGACTTGCCCGCATTCGGGATGCCGAGCACGATGGCGCGCGTGCTTTTCCGGCCGCATGCGAGCGTGTCGAGCGCCTCACGCAGACGCGCGACCCCGCCACCGCTCTTGGCATCGACGGCAAGCGCCTGTATACCGCGGGCTGCGTAAAATGCGAGCCAGGCCTGGGTCAGCGCGCGATCGGCAAGCTGCGCGCGTGAAAGGACGAGCAGATGGGGCCGCGAGCCCGTCAAGCGCGCGAGCGCGGGGTTGGTACCGGCGAGGGGCACTCGAGCGTCTGCCATTTCGATGACCGCGTCGATCATGCGAAGATCTTCGGCGATCCGGCGCAGTGCCGTCGCCATGTGCCCCGGATACCACGCGATCCGTTCCGCGGACTCACCCTCGATGTCGCGATCGAGCGCGCGGCTCATCGCAGAACACCGATGTGCGTAGGAGGCCAGACGACGAGGAAAGCCCGTCCGATCAGGGCGCGCGCCGGCACGAATCCCCATGCGCGTGAATCGTCGCTGTTCGCGCGATTATCGCCGAGCACGTAGTAATCGAGCGGCGGCACGACGACGCGCGGCGCGCTGCGCGAATCGTGAAAGCGGACGTATGGTTCGCTCAGAACGGCTCCGTTGACGCGTACGATGCCGCGTTCGATTGAGAGACGATCGCCGGGTATGCCGATCACGCGCTTGAGATACACTTCGGGAGCGCTGCGCTCGTGCTGAAAGGCCACGATGTCGCCGCGCCGGGGGGCGCTGAGGCGGTACGCGAGGGCATTGATGAGCACGTATTCATCGGGCGCGATGCGTGGTTCCATCGAAAAACCACTGACTTGCCCCGGCCGCAAGCCCATGGCCGCAAACGCGATGACGACGAGCACGGCGACCTGCCATGCGAGATTCGCAACCGATTTGAGGCGCACGCCTGCGTCTTTAGTGTAGGATGCCGATGCGGCCGGGCGGCCAGAAGAGCAGGAACGCGTGGCCCGTGAAGCCCGCGCGTTTTCCCGACTCGGGGCCCGTTGCGAACGTGCCGCCGAGCTGAGCGAAGCCCCAGATGTGCGAGTCCTCTGAATTATTGCGATTGTCGCCCATCATGAAATAACAATTCGGGGGAATCGTGTTGGGCGCCGTCCATGCCCGGCGCGGCGGAATGTTCGCTTGTTCGGGATCGAGCGGCGTACCGTCGACGTAGACGTTGTAGTTTCTGATCTCGAGTTCGTAGGCCGGGCGCTGCGCTTCGTACGGTTCCACGAGGGCTTTGCCGTTGCGGTACACGACGCCGTTGTGAACGCGCAGCGTGTCGCCGGGCGAACCCATCAGGCGTTTGATGAAATCGTTGGAGGTCGGGATCGGCGGCGGAAAGACGACGATGTCACCATCGTGCGGTTTGGAAAGATGGTATTCGAATTCATTGACGAGTAAAACATCGTGGATCTGCAAGGTCGGCTCCATCGAGCCCGACGGAATGAAGAACGTTCGCACGACGAAGGTGATCAAGAAAAGCGCGACGAGCCCGGCGACGATGAATGCGTCGAGATATTCCTTGACGACGACCGCAATCGACGGTGTTGCGGTCGGAGGACGTCGCTCGCCGGGAGCCGCGAGCGCCGCGCCGGAACGCGGGCCGGTCGTGACCGGACGCAGGCTCATCGCAAAGCGCACGACGGCAAGAACGCAGATGAGGCCGAAGAGCTCGAGAGGGGTCACGAGGACGCGCGCGCGACCTTCTTTTCCTTGATGCGCGCGGCCTTACCGACTTTGTCGGAGAGATAATACAGACGGCTGCGACGGACGATGCCGCGCTTGCTCACTTCGACCCGCTCGACCCGCGGACTATGCAAAAGGAACGACTTCTCGACACCGACACCGTGCGAAATTCGGCGCACCGTTATCGTTTCGCCGATCGCACCTCCGCGCCGCACGATTACGACGCCTTCGAACATCTGAGTACGCTCTTTGCCGCCTTCGACGACTCGCGAATACACTTTAACCGTGTCGCCGGGACGAAATTCCGGAACGGCGGCCTTGCGCTGTTCTCGTTCGAGCAGATCGATGACGTTCATGATTCCTTCGCATCCAAAGGCCGGCCGGCACAGGAGCCCGGCCGGACAACCCCGCGATCATATCACGCGACCCCCGTCATAGCAAACCACCGTGGCCTCCGTCGAGCAGGTCTTTGCGCCGTGCTGCGGTGCGTGCGCGCGATTGCTCGCGCCGCCAAGCGGCGATGCGCGTGTGATCGCCCGAGAGCAAGACGGCGGGAACATCCAGGCCGCGAAACGACGGCGGCCGCGTGTAGGCCGGCGCATCGAGCAGGGCGGCATTGAACGATTCGCTTGCGAGCGAGTCGGCGTTGATGGCCCCCGCGACCAGGCGCACCGTCGCGTCGACGACGGCGAGAGCCGGAATTTCACCGCCCGTCAAGACGAAATCGCCGAGCGAGAGCTCTTCGGCCCCATAGAGGTCGGCGAGCCGTTCATCGATGCCCTCGTAATGCCCGCACACGAGCACGAGCCGCTCGAGGGCCGCGAACCGCTCGGCTGCGGCTTGGCGAAACGGAACGCCCGCGGGCGACGTCACCGCGATCGCGCGGCGTTCGGTGCTGGGCGCCGCGGCGATGATGCCGTCGAGTATCCGGGCCAGCGGCTCGATGCGCAGCACCATGCCGGGGCCTCCGCCGAAGGGCCGGTCGTCGGCGCGTTCGTTGCCGGGCAAGGCATCACGCAGATCGTGGACGGCGAGTGCGATCAAGCCCCGTTCGTGGGCTCGACCGACGATCGAGAGCCCGAGCGCCGGCGCAAACATTTCCGGAAAGAGCGTAACGACGTCGATGTGTAACACGTTGCGGACCTATGTTCGGCGCACGAGTCGTCCTTGCCGCGTTTCAGTTGGTCCCGACCTTACGCCGGCGGCCGCCGGGAAGCGCTTATGCGCGGGCGGTTGTGGCGCTCTCGGCGGAACGGCCGCACGAGGCGCTTACGGAGTTGGAGGCTGCCCCCTCCGATGCCGCCACGCGCAATAAGCGCGGGGTTGCGCTGATCGCTTTGGGGCGCCCCGGCGCGGCGCTCGAAGCGTTCTGCGACGCGCTCGAAGCTGACGAACGGCATGCCCCGGCGCTGACCAACCTCGGTAATCTGCTTCTCGAAGACGGCATGCGCAGCGACGCGATCGACTATTACCGGGCGGCGTTGGTCGCCGATCCGCAATACGGCATCGCGCACCGAAATCTCGGCGTCGCGCTACGGCGTGCCGGTCGTCGTCGCGAAGCGGTCAGCGCGCTGCGAACGGCGGCTCGGCTCGAGGGCCGGCGAGGCGCCCCCCGTGCGTGATTTCCTCGACGTAATCGAAGAGTTGCGGCAACGACAGGCGTCCGAGTTCTCCGCGCTCGCCGAAGCCGCCCGCCTCGTTGCCTTCGTCCCGCAGGTAGCAGCGCGATTCGACATCGCCCGGTGAGTCGCTCAAGAACGATACCGCGAAGCCCTTGCCCATCGTTTCATCGTAGATGCGTAGCGCCGAAGGATTGAGAATCTCGATGCTGTGCGAGGAGTTGTGGGCGTCGAAAATCGTAATGGTGAGGTAGTCGCGATTGACGATCTCGATGGAGCCGACGACGAAGGTGTTTTTCGTCGAAAAAAATTCATGACCGCGCTTGTTACGCGAGGATACTTCATAGAAAACGCGATGGCGGACGAAGCGGCCCAAAATCTTACGCAGCGTCGCAATCGACGCGAGCGTCTCCGTCCGGTTGCCGCGCGTGTAGATGATCTTCAAGCGCTCGTCGCCAATCCTAGCGAAAAAGTTTATGCTTGCGAGGGTGGGCACGCTCCGTTGGCCGGTACGAGGGGGGACTCCTTTGCTTTCGCCGGCTGACATGCTGATTATTGGCGCGGCCGCGCTGCTGTTCTTCGGACCGGATCAATTGCCCAAGGTCGCGCGCCGCGCCGGGCAGGTCGTCCGCGAGGTGCAATCAACTTCGCAGTCATTCATCCGCGAAATGGAACGCGCCGCCGACGAATCCGACTTCCACTCGGCCCAGGCGGCATACGCGCGCGAAGCCGAGGGCGGGGCCTTCAGGGGTCCCGACGGTATCAAGGAATCAGAAAACAGCGCTTTCGAAGGACCTGAAAGCGCCGAACCCCAGTGGGCTGCTTTCAGCGAACCCCACAGCACCGTTTTCAGCGAACCAGAAAGCGCTTCTTTCAAAGAAGCGGACCGGTTCGACGTCCCCCTTTCCGCCGGGGCCAACTGGGTCGCGCCCGAGGCCGACGTCACGAAGCCGCGTGATCCGCCGGTCTAGTCGCAATCCGGTCGCCTCAGCGGCAGGGGCTTTATAGGTTGAAGCGGCTACGTAACTCGTTCACGCGGCTTTCGACGAGCGAACGCGCCTGCTGTTGTAGCTTGACCTTCTGCTCGTCGGGCAGCCGGGTATAAACCAGATACCCGACGGCCGAGGCAATCCCGCCTACGACGCCGGCCAAAACCGTTTTGCCCGCATCGCCGGACGTACCGGAGTCGTAGGAATCCGCACCCGAGTAGGTGGTGCCCGGCACCCTTCCCGGGGAGCCGTACGTCGTATTCGTATTCGTCGTCGCCTTCGGGTCGTCGGTTATCGGTTTGAAAATGTCGCTCATGTCGTGCTTGTTTCGCTCCTCGGCTTGCCCTTTACCCGTCGCATCCTTCCCGAATCACGCGAACATGGTCGGGATACTGCAGCGCGATGCGCTCGACGGACAGCGCCGCGGTCGCGACGATGGCGCGCACCGCAGCATTGCCGCGCGCCGCTTCCGGCCACGCGAGGGTAAGTGAACCGCTTTCCCGCTGCGCGTCAACATCGATTTTCGCAACTTCACTCAGTCCGAGCCACGCTGCTTGCAGGACCGCCGAAACGGCCGCGCAGACCACGTCATCGCCGCTCTGGGCCCAGCCGGCGTGGCCCGAAGCTAAAAAAGAAGACAGCCGGTCTCGGCCGTCTCTGCGTATGTGAACTTCGACCAAAGCGGGCTAGTTGCTAGGCCGGAAGCTCGATTTTGTCGATGCGGATCTCGGCGAAACGCTGACGATGGCCGATCAGCTTCCGGACGCGTTTCTTCGGCTTGTACTTGAAGACCATGATCTTCTTGTCTTTTGCTTGTCGCACGACGGTTCCGCGGACCGCGGCACCGGCGACTAGCGGCTGACCCACCGTCACGCGCGCATCGGCGCCGCTCGCTAAGATCACGCGCTCGAAGGTCACTTCGGCGCCGATCTCCTGCTCGACGAGGTCGCACCGAATCGTTTCGCCCTCACTGACGCGAAATTGTTTGCCGTCCGCTTCGATGATGGCGTACATAACCGCGGAATTCTACCAGAGCGGCCTTGCGGCGTCAAACGACTTACGAGGAATAGGAGCAAAGCAGGGATCTCCGGTTCTTAGCAAAGCAGCAGTGTCCGGGCGGCCAAAGGCCATTGAAGGACACCGATGAGCCGCTGTGCCGACTCATGGCCGGGACCGTTGACTGTGTGACTCGGGACTAACGCCTTAAGGAAACCCTACCAGCATGGCGTAAGGCCACCACACCGAGGCAGCCTCGTACTGCGCCGGTGTTTCTCCTTCGACTCGTGAGCATCTGTGAAAGGCATCACGTGAAACTAAGGTCATTCCTATCGGGAGCTGCGCTCGGCGCGCTGGCCCTCGCCCCGGCCGCTCTTCCGGCACAAGCCGCGGCGGTTAATTTCGTGGGTCGTCCCGCTCCGACGCAGGCCGTCGACTTCATGCTCCACCTACCGTTGCGGAACTCGGCGCAGTTGGATCAATTGATCCGCGTGCAGTCGACCCCGGGCTCGCCTCAGTACCACCACTTTCTGAAACCGGCGCAGTTCCGCAACTCGTTCGGCCCGACGTCCGACACCATCGCCCGCGCGACAACCGCTCTCAAGTCCAGCGGCCTCGCCGTCACGAAGGTGGAGTCGCAGCTTCTCCACGTGCGCGGTACGACGGCGGCCGTCGAACGCGCCTTCGGAACGCAACTCGGTATCGCGCGTGAACCTCGCGGCCGTACAATGCTCGCCGCCAAAAACCCGGTTATTGTTCCGGCTCCGCTCGCCGCCTTGGGCGCAAGTGTCGCAGGACTCGCGTATCACATTCAGCCGCAACCGTTGTCGCAGCGGGTGCAGCAGGCACCGTTAAATCGCTTCTCCACGGTAGGCGGCTATTTTTTCGATGATTTGAAGCAGGCCTACGATTATCCCAGTTATGCGGTCGCGAACGGTAAAAAAGTGACGGTAGCAACCGTTGGACTTTCGGATTTCAGCAGTGCGGACGCCGACGCGTACTTCGGGTACGAGAAGCTAGGACCGAAGGGCCTCGCACCCGAGCCGGCTATCGAACACGTTGTGCTTCCGGGTGCGGCGCCGTTCGATCCGACCACCGGCATTTCCGATGAAGCGGATCTGGACGTCCAGCAGGTCGGCGGCAGTGCCCCGGGCGCGACGGTGCTCGGCGTATCGGTCGGCGGCCCAGGCGAACCGTTCTTACAAGCCTACTCGTACCTTGATGAAAGCAACATCGCCGACATCGTCAGTACGTCGTACGGTGAATGCGAACTCTATTACACCGCTGCATACAACAGCGGCACGAGTTACACCGACATCCTGAAGTCCTACCACGATGTCTTCCGGCAGGGCAACTCAGAAGGCATCACGTTCATCTTCAGTTCCGGTGACAATTCGGGGCTTGGATGTTTCCCGGTTGCGTACTTCGGACCGGGTACCGGTAAGATATACCACCCGATTCCTGGAGCCGGCATTTGGGTCGACGACCCCAACGCGACGGGCATAGGCGGCACCAACCTCCAGACCACCTATAAGAAAGGCGGTAAGAACTCCGCATACGTCGCTGAAACCGAATTTGGCAACCGCATTCTGACGCCGCTCGACTTCTTCGGAACGGGCAACGGCATCGTCGACGCACTGTTCGGCTCCGGCGGCGGCGTGAGCACAATCTTCGCGAAGCCCGGATTCCAGAGCCGGATCAACACCGGCTATAAGATGCGCGCCGTGCCGGACGTCTCGATGCACATGGGCGGCTGCCCCTTCTATGGTCCCGGCGTCAACGTGGAATGTCAGCCGACGCTGGATAGTTTCGACTATGGCGTGATCGGCGGACAATTCGCCGGTCTCATCGGAACCAGCGCCTCGGCTCCGGAGTTCGCGGGTCTGCTGGCGGTCAAGGAATCCGTGACCGGCAGTCGCGCCGGCAACGAGAACGAAGACCTCTACGCGCTCGCGAGCAATAACGCGGCAGGCGACTACTTCCATCAGGGAATTAACGCCTACAACGGCGTCGTGTACGTGCCCAAGGGCCGGCTTGGTTACAACACCATCACCGGCGTCGGCACGCCGCTCGGCAAGAACTTCATCGGGATACCTTCCGCAGTTTCGGCGGGCGAGCCGCAGACCGCTACCAACCCCTAATTTAAGTCGTCCTCAAAGCCTGGGCGAAGCCTGCAACGTTTACGTTGCGGGCTTCGCCCTTTCAGACGTCCACGTAAACGTCGTCACCATCGATGCGCACGGGAAAAGTTTGAACCGGCACGACGGCCGGTAACGTAAGCGCAGCGCCGGTTCGTACGTCGAAGTACGCGCCGTGACGCGGGCACTCGATGCGGCACCCCTCGAGTGTGCCCTGATCGAGTTCGCCGCCGTCGTGCGTGCAAACGTCTTCGATCGCGTAGAGCGTACCTTCGGCTCTGCACAACAGCACCGCTTCGCCGTCGATGACGACGCGTTTGGTGGTGCCGTCGGCAATGTCTGAGAGGCGCGCGACGGGGTTCGATGTATTGGCCATGGTACGGCGCTTCGCGCAATGAGGTGCCGTCACCGCGCGTATTCCGGCCATCGTCGATACCATACGAAAGAAGCGCCCGAATGACTCCGGGCGCTTCCTTCATGATCCTATTGCGGGGCTAGCCGACCGCGCCTTCCATTTCCATTTTGACGAGACGGTTGAGTTCAACGGCGTACTCCATCGGCAGCTCCTTGACGAAGAAGTCGAAGAAGCCGTTGACGATCATCGCGGTCGCGTCTGCTTCCGAGAGGCCGCGCGACATCGCGTAGAAGAGCTGCTCCTCGCCGATCTTCGAGACGCTCGCCTCGTGTTCGACCGTCGCTTTCTGCTGATCGATCTTCATCGTCGGCTTCGTGTCGCTCGATGACTTCTCGTCCATGATCAGCGCGTCGCATTTCACGCGCGTCTTCGCGCCGACCGCGTTCGGAAAGATCTCGACGAGACCGCGATAGGTCGTCTTTCCGCCGTGCGCGGAAACCGACTTGTTCGTCACGACAGAGGTCGTGTTGGGCGCGGCGTGGATCATCTTCGCGCCGGCGTCCTGATGCTGACCTTCGCCGGCGAACGCCATCGACAGGATTTCACCACGGGCGCCTTCGCCCATCAGGTAGATCGACGGATACTTCATCGTCAACCGCGAGCCGATGTTGCCGTCGACCCATTCGACCGTCGCATGGGCGTGCGCTACCGCGCGCTTGGTGACGAGATTGAAGATGTTGCGGTACCAGTTCTGGATCGTCGTGTACCGGATCGACGAGCCTTCCATCGCGATCAGCTCGACGACCGCACTGTGCAGCGACGCCGTCGAAAACTGCGGTGCCGTGCAGCCCTCGATGTAGTGTACCTTCGCGCCTTTGTCGGCGATGATCAAGGTACGCTCGAACTGGCCCATGTTCTCGGTGTTGATCCGGAAGTAAGCCTGCAGCGGAGTCTTCACCTCGACGCCCGGCGGAACGTAGACGAACGAGCCGCCCGACCAAACGCTCGAGTTGAGCGCGGCGAACTTGTTGTCGCCGGGCGGAATCACGGTCGCGAAATACTTCTTGACGATCTCGGGATGCTCGCGCAGCGCCGTATCCATGTCGCAGAAAATGACGCCCTCGGCGGCAAGGTCCTCGCGCACGTTGTGGTAGACGACTTCCGATTCGTACTGGGCCGAGACCCCGGAAAGAAACTTACGCTCGGCTTCGGGGATGCCCAAGCGATCGAACGTCCGCTTGATGTCTTCGGGAACGTCGTCCCACGAGCGCTCGGTTTTCTCCGAGGACTTCACGTAATAATGAATGTCGTCGAAATCGATCTCTTCGAGCAGCGCCTTATCGCCCCACGGCGGCATCGGCTTACTGCGGAAGATTTCATACGCCTTGAGACGGAAAGCCGTCATCCAAGCGGGCTCTGCCTTCATCTTTGAAATCCGCTCGACGATTTCGCGCGTCAGGCCCTTGTCCGATTTGAAGACGTAATTTGCTTCAGAGTCGTGGAAGCCGTGCCGATAGTCGTCGTCGAACGACGATGAGGCGGTCGCCTGCGGGTCTATTGCCATACCACTACTGTACCCACCGCTCGTCTTGATAGTCAAGATACTTCAGAAGTATCTTCAGAATTAGGTGCTATGAGGCCCGAACCGGATCCAGACGTCGTGAAGCGGAGGACTCAGCGGCTTGACTTGACGCTGGGCGCAACCGCCTTGCTGATCCTTGCGCTTGGGGCCTTTCAGCTGTTTCTGCGCTATCAGTACGTCCACACCACGGGCACAAAAGTCGTGCGGATCGACCGGGTGACCGGCCAAAGCTGCGTGCTGCCGTGCCAGAATGCCGACGGCGGCGCGTACGGCCCGTACTACGCGGCTTACGCCCCGGCCCCGACCCCGCGCCCGGAGAAAGCTTGCCATGCCGCCGACGTCGTGCGGGTGGTCGCTCAGTTCGCGCCTCCGGCCGAACGTACGCCCACGCCATACGGCCGCGGCGGTTTTCGCCGCTCTCCGGGCCATCGGCGCCGGTTTACGGGACCGCTCACGCACGCGGTCGAGCTGAGCGACGGTCACGTCTACGTCTTTCCGCCCGACGCCTATGAGAACGAAGTGAGCAATTGGTCGACCGGTCAGGAAGTTCAGGTCTGCGCGACGTGGTCGCAGCTCGAGCGTAGGCCGTTTTATTCCGTCGGCTCCTCCGACGAGGGAAATCCGGCCACCCTGGCTTTGTAGGCGCTTCACCCTTTACAGCGGGGTGTGGGGGGTATATCATGTCCGTCTGGCCCGAGGTGGGCGCGCACGGCGCGAACGACTCGGGCCTCATGCCGTAAAAGCGGCAAAGGGGGACGGCACGCCCTACGTGCCATCGCGGAATGACGTTCGCGCCGCCGGTCGGAACCGGCACGCCGGCAAGATCGTTCCGAGGGGTCGGGGACGCAAGTGCACTGCACGCGCCAGCCGGCGTAGCCTGGAGGTGGGATTTCCCAACCAAACCCGAGGAGAATAATTGGAAACACGTGGTACTCACATCGTCTGCGAGCTGTCGGGCTGCAGCCCCCAAATTTTGACCGACCTCAACGGCGTGCGCACCATCATGGAGGCCGCGGCTCGCGAGGCCAATGCTGAAATCTTGAAAGTTACGTTTCACCGGTTTCAACCGCAAGGCGTTTCGGGCGTCGTCGTTATCGCCGAATCGCACATGTCGATCCACACCTGGCCCGAGTCGGGCTATGCGGCCGTCGACTTTTACACATGCGGGGACCATACCGACCCGCGGCGCGCGTGTGAATTCGCGGCGAAGAGACTAGGCGCCCAGTCGATGCTCACGACCGAGGTGAAGCGCGGCATCGCGTCGACCAACGGACAATACACGCACGTCGTGCACGAGCACGCCGGCCGTTCGATGGCGAAACGTTCCGCTTAATAAGGAAAAACTCACGTTGCCGACACCGACCCTCACGCGCTCGCGCATCCTTGGAATCGGACTCGCGGCCGCGTCGCTCGCGTTCGCTTCCTGTTCGCACTCGCGCTCGGTTCCGCCCCCGATACCGGCCACGAGCCCGAGTCCATTTCCCACGTCTTCGAGTTCGCTCGCCGCGGCATGCGCCAATCCAGACGTCGCGTATGAACCCGACGGTGGCAACGGCAACGGGTTCCACGGCGTCCAGACGATCCAGTACGCGAACAGCAACGGAAACCTGTGTACCTCTAACGTCACGTCGTTGCCGAAAGCGGTCACCTTCGCATCGTCGGTCGGCCAGCTTGCGTTCACGCCGGATTTAACGGGAGCACTTGCACTCTTGCAGGGGTCCTCGGGAAGTTACACGCTCGTTCAGGACGTGTTCGGCGCGGCGTTCGGGACGATCACGCCGGTCGGCACACCGTATGACGTAAGCGTTGCGCCGACGCCCGCTCCGAATGCCAGTACTACCGCGGTGCCGCTCATATCCGATGCGACCTCGGTGAGCATTCTCGGCACGACCTCCCAGGGATCGTCGCCTGTCGGACTCGTGACGGGTCCGGCGGCATCGGCGATCGTCGCGCTCACTTCGCTCAACAAAGCGCCGCCACAGTATGGCGGCGCCATTCCGTTTTCAGGCGCAAGTTATACGATCCAACCGCCCGCCTTACCGCGTTCGGTCGTGCAGGTTTCTCCCGACCTCGCCGGCAGCGTGCTGCTAGTGCGCGGCCCCTCCGACTTGCTGGTATTCGGCGGCATGCCCGTGACGACGGGCTATCAGTACAACGCTCAGGCGGACGACACGACCCTTGGTTCGGGTGTAACGCTGCGGGGTTTGGGCCATCTCGCCTTCGATCCGGCTGATGTCTCGCGTGTCCTCATGGGCGGCACGAGTTCGGGAGCCGGTAATACCCTGACGCTTGTGACCGGTCTGCCGACCAAGATCGTGAAGTCTTCGAGCATCGCGTTGCCCGGCAACGTCAATTCGATCACGATTGACACCAGCGGAACGTACGCGTACGTCGCGACCGACGTCGGCTTGATCGTCGTCAACGGCATCGCTGCAGGTTCCCTCGCCGTCGTTCGGCCGGGATTTGAGCCCGGATCGGCCGCCGGCACGAACGCGTTACCGTACACCAATTGCAACGGGGTGGCGGCCGCGCTGACGTACGTTTCGGCAGCCCGCATCTCGAGCGACGGGCGGCGCTTGATCGTGCTCGGAACGCAACCGGGGACGGCCTGCGCTTCGGGCTATAATGCGAGCGTCGTCGCGATTCCCTTCAATCCGGCAAGCGGCAGCACACCGTCGCCCGCGCCGGCCGCGAGTCCCACCCCGACGCCCCCACCGGGGACGACGCCTGCGCCCAATCCGTCATCGTTCGTACAAAACAACGTCATTGCGCCGCCCTCGGCCGCGGACTACTTCCTCGTTCATTAGTCGTGCCGAAAACCGAGCACTGGCAGTGGTACGTCGAGGAGTTTGCCCCGACCGAACTGCACCATCATGCCATCGACGAAACGTATTTTGCCGGCCGCACGGCGTTTCAGAACGTCGCAGTGATTCGCACCGCGCAGTTTGGTAAGATGCTCGTTCTCGACGGCGATACGCAGAGCGCGCAAGCCGACGAGAAGATATACCATGAGACGCTGGTGCATCCGGCGATGGCGGCAAGTGCGGCTCGCGACGAGGTGCTCATTCTCGGCGGCGGCGAAGGCGCGACGTTACGTGAGGTCCTGCGCTGTCCCGATGTTCGCCGCTGCACGATGGTCGATATCGACGGCGACGTGGTCGAACTCTCGAAGCGCTATCTGCCCGAATGGTCGGACGGCGCTTTCGATGATCCGCGGGCGCGCGTGATCGTCGGCGATGCGCTCGCCTTCTTACGCGAAGACGACGGCACGTACGGCGTGATTGTAAGCGACCTGACGGAGCCGCTTGCCGATTCGCCATCGAACCCACTCTTCTGCACGCGCGTATTTGACGACATCAAGCGGCATCTCGCGCCGGGCGGCGTCTATGCGTTGCAAGCCAGTACCGCGGGCTTCCACAACATGGCGCTGCACGCGAAGATGGCGCGTACCCTGCGGCGTTTCTATCGCAACGTTTGTTCATTCTACGCGCACGTACCGGCCTTCGATAACGACTGGGCCTTCCTCGCGTGCAGCGATGCGAGCGATGTTGCGGCGCTCGATCCGGCTCGGATCGAGGCGTACGTGAACGGCTTGCGCGGCACGAATTACTTCTACGACGGCGAAACGCATCGGCGACTCTTCAGCCTGCCGCTCTACCTACGACGAGAACTCGTGCGCGAGGGGGATGTCTTTGAATAACGCCCCGCTCGATTTTGATACCGCGATCGCCCGCTGGGACAAACAAAAGGCGAACTTCATCAAGACGCTCGATTTGCAGTTAGTCGAAGTTAGTCGCGGTAAGGCGACGATGCGCATGCCGTTTCGGGCGCAGATCTCGAACAATGCAGGCGCCGTCCACGGTGGCGCCATCGTGAGCCTGTGCGACACGGTCTTCTGGGTCGCGCTCGCGTCGATTTACGGGCCGGAACAGCCGACGGCGACGGCCTCGCTGACGTGCAGTTTTCTGCGTCCGGCACTTTCGCCCGACGACTTGATTGCGCGGGCGACCGTCCTCAAGCCGGGCGCGCGAATCGTCTACGGCGAAGTGCACGTCCACAGCGGCGAAAAACTCGTCGCGCATACGACGCTGTCGTTCTTGAACACGCCGCCCGGCGATGGGCGTGCAGGCAGCCCCGCCGGACGGTTCGCCGATAGCGCCCCTTCGGAAACAACGCGAGGAAAGCGGCATGATGCAGACTAGTCCGGCGAACGCGGCGAAGCCGGCGGAGACGCCCGAGCAACTGCGCCGGACGGCGCTCTACGACGAACATGTCGCGCTCGGCGCGCGCATCGTGCCGTTCTCCGGATTCGAGATGCCGGTCCAATACGCGGGCATTCTGCGGGAACACGATGCAGTCCGTACGCGCGCCGGTCTCTTCGACCTCTCCCACATGGCGCAGTATGAACTGCGCGGTGCCGGAGTGGCGGCGTGGGCCGATGGTCTGACGGTCAACGCGGTCGCGACGATGAAGCACGGTCAAGCTCGCTACAACATCTTCACGAACGAGCAGGGCGGCTGCAAAGACGACGTGCTTTTTTACCGGCTCGGCGAAGAGCGCTTTTTGCTGGTGGTCAATGCCGGTAACGCGCCCAAGATGTGGCCGTATCTGCAAGAGAAAGCCGCCGGCCGACGCGACGTTGCGCTCGAAAATCATCATGGGTCCCGGGCACTGATTGCCGTTCAGGGTCCGCGGGCGGTCGAGATCGTCGCTCCACTGTGCAACGTCGATGCGGCGGCGATGAAATATTACTTCTGTGCTGAAGGAACGGTCGACGGCGTACGCGCCGTCATCGCCCGCACCGGATACACGGGCGAAGACGGCTATGAACTCTTTGTGGACGGCAGCGTGGCCCCGAACCTGTGGCGCACGCTGCTCGAGCGGGGCAAGCATGGGGGTCTGGAGCCGGCGGGACTCGGCGCGCGCGACATGTTGCGGCTCGAGGCCGGCATGCCGCTCTACGGCTTCGAACTGAGCGAAGAGATTTCGCCGCTTGCGGGCGGCCAAGGTTGGGCGGTAAAGTTCGACAAGCTCGCCTTTACGGGTCGGGAGGCGCTCCTGGCGCAGCGTGACCGCGATACATTCGAGCGCATCGCGGGCGTCGCGCTCGCCGGGAAAGTGCCAGCCCGCAATGGCTATCCCGTTTTCCTAGGCGACGAACGCGTCGGCGAAGTACGGAGCGCAACGTTTGCGCCCTCGTACGACAACCGCCAGATCGCAACGGTGCTCGTTACGAAGGCCGCCCACGAGCGCGCTACCGCGCTCGGCATCGAGATTCGGGGTAGCATGCACGAAGCGACCGTCGTGCCGATGCCGTTTTATAAGCGCGCCCGCGGTTAAACGAGTCGACGGAAGTACAGAGTCGAAACCGGCGAACCGGCGGACCATCAGAGAGGACGTATCTATGCCCAGCCCCGACGGGCTTCTCTACAGCAAAGAACACGAGTGGGTGAAAGTCGACGGCGAAACGGCGACCGTCGGCATCACCGACTACGCGCAGCACTCGCTCGGCGACATCGTCTACGTCGAACTGCCGCGCGTCGGCCAAAGCGTGCGACAGTTTTCGTCGATCGGCGTCATTGAATCGGTCAAGGCGGTCTCCGACCTCTTTACGCCGATTAGCGGAGACGTGACGGAAGTAAATCCGGCGCTCGACGCGGATCCCGCGCTCCTCAACCGTGATGCCTTCGGAGGGGGGTGGCTGTACAGGCTCCGCTTGAGCGACAAGAACGAAGCGCAGGGGTTGCTCGACCCCGCCGCTTACGAGAAAGTCATCGCCGAGTAAGGCTTAAGGCTGGTAAACTAGCCCGCGATGTACGCTCCTCATACCGACGCCGATATCGAAGCCATGCTCGCGACGGTCGGCGCCCGCTCGCTCGAAGACTTGGTCGCTGTGCCCGAAGCGGTTGCGATCCGCGCGCCGCTCGACGTTCCCCCGGCACTTCCGGAGCTCGAGTTGCAGCGGCATATTGCCGCTTATGCGGCGCGCAATGCGGCGCTTGCGTATACGTCGTTCCTGGGCGCGGGAGCGTACCGGCATTACTCGCCGCCGGTGATCGGCACGCTCGCAATGCGCGGCGAGTTCTTGACGGCGTACACGCCGTATCAAGCCGAAGTATCGCAGGGCTATCTGCAGGCAATCTACGAGTGGCAAACCTACATCTGCCTGCTCACGAGCCTCGACATCGCCAATGCGTCGGTGTATGACGGTGCCACTGCACTCGCCGAAGGCGCGATCATGGCAGTCAATGCGACCGGCCGCCGAGCGATTCTCGTTTCGCGCGCGGTGCACCCCAACTACCGCGCCGTGCTTCACACGTATGCGCGCGGCCTCGAACTCGCGGTCGAGGAGTTGCCGGTCGGGGGCGACGGCACGACCGACTTTGCGAATCTCGAAGCGCGGCTCGCGGAGGGCCGCTTCGCGGCGGTCGTCGTGCAGAATCCGAACTTCTTCGGCGCAATCGACGTGCCCGCACTCGAGGCACGGCGCATCGTCGAGGCGAGCGGCAGCATCGTCATCGGCGTCGTCGCCGAAGCGATGTCGCTCGGCGCGCTCCTGCCGCCAGGCGATTGGGGCGCGCAGATCGCCGTCGGCGAAGCACAGTCGTTCGGTGTTCCCGTCGCGTACGGGGGACCGTACGTCGGCTTCATCGCAGCAACGAAATCGCACATGCGGCGCATCCCGGGTCGGCTCGTCGGACGCACGGTCGACGCCGACGGCAAGCCGGCGTACACGTTGACGTTGCAAGCGCGCGAGCAGCATATCCGCCGTGAAAAAGCGACCTCCAACATCTGCACGAATCAAGCCCACTGCGCGTTGATCGCGACCATGTACCTGGCAGCGCTCGGCGGTAGCGGTTTGCGCCGTTGCGCTACGCTCAACGTCGAACGTCTCGCGGCGCTCGCAGATCAGGTCACGAAGGTTGCGGGTTTTACACGCGCATTCTCCGCCTCTACGTTCAATGAAGTCGTCATTCGCGTGCCGCAATTCGCGAGCGCGGCCGGTGTGCTCGGCACGCTTCGTGAGCGGCGCATCTTGGGCGGCGTCGACCTCGGCCGGTGGTATCCGGAACTCACCGACTGCATACTGATGACCGCAACGGAGTTGACCACCGACGAGGAGATAGCGGCCCTCTGCGATGCGCTCGCGCACGTCGCCCTGGAGAAGAAGCTTGTCGGCGCATAACGAGCCCCCCTCGCCGCCCTTGGATCGCTTCGAGTTCGGCGCGCCGGAGCCGCTCATCTTCGAGCAGCACGGCCGCGCCAATACCTATCTCCCGAACGGCCGCGCGCTCGAGGAGTTTCTTCCCAAGGACGCGTTGCGCGAAGCATTGCCGCTGCCCGACAACAGCGAACTCGACGTCGTGCGCCATTTCACTCGCCTCTCGCAGCGCACGTTCTCGATCGACACGGGCTTTTATCCGCTCGGCTCGTGCACGATGAAATACAATCCGCGCGTCAACGATGCGATGGCGAATCTGCTCGGGTTTCGCGATCTGCACCCGTTCGCCCCCGACGACCTGGCACAGGGCGCCCTTGCGCTGATGTACGATCTCGAGCGCTATCTTGCCGAGATTTTCGGGATGGCGGCGTTCTCACTCAATCCCGCGGCGGGGGCGCACGCCGAACTGACGGCGCTGTTGATCGCAAAAGCCTACTTCGCGCGAAGCGGTCAAGCGCAGCGAAAAACCGTCATCGTACCCGACACCGCGCACGGGACGAACCCGGCTTCCGCTGCGATGGTTGGCTACAACGTAATTTCACTGCGCAGTGATTCGCGCGGGCGCGTCGGCGTCGACGACGTCAAAGCGGTCGTCGGCAACGACACCGCGGTCTGCATGATGACCAACCCCAACACGCTCGGACTCTTCGAAGATCACATCGCCGAGATCGCCGCAGCCGTGCATGCGGCCGGCGGCCTGATGTATTACGACGGCGCCAATGCGAACGCGCTGATGGGTAATGCGCGCCCCGGTGACATGGGCTTCGATCTCATGCACCTCAACCTGCACAAGACGTTTTCGATCCCGCACGGCGGCGGTGGGGCGGGACACGGTCCCGTCGGCGCCGCGCCGCATCTCGTCGAGTTCTTACCCACGCCGGTCGTGCTTCGGGACGACGATACGTACCGGCTCGAGTTCGAGCGGCCGCAATCGATCGGACCCATGCGCTCGTTCTGGTCGAACTTTGCGCACGCGGTGCGAGCGTTCACCTACGTGCTCGCCAACGGCGGCGAAGGGCTGACGAAGATTTCGCAGCTCGCGGTCCTGAATGCCAACTACCTGCGCGTGCAGGTGCGCGACTTCTTGGACACGCCGTACGACGAACCGTGCCGCCACGAGTTCGTCGCATCCGCGCAAGAACTCAAGCGCGAAACCGGCGTGCGCGCACTCGATCTCGCCAAGGCATTACTCGATCACGGCTATCATGCGCCCACGATCTATTTTCCCCTACTCGTGCCCGAATGTCTCATGATCGAGCCGACGGAAACCGAGTCGAAAGCGACGCTCGACGGCTTCATCGCAACGTTACGCGGAATCATCGAACAGGCGAAGGTGGAGCCGGGCGCGGTTCTCGCGACCCCGCAGAAAACAGTCGTGAAACGAATCGACGAAACGCGAGCCGCGCGACAACCCGACCTGCGCTGGACACCGGCGACGGCGTAGACGCACATCGTTTCAGGCGGCGTCGCCACCATTCGTAGCGCCTTGCAGATGCGGAGGCCGGTTGACGGTGGTCACGTAAGTGTCGACACCGGGTAACGATGGACCGCAAGATCGACGTGCAAGATTCGCCTACGCCTGCTTCGGTGCTCGATGAGCGCACGGCAGCGCCGCGCAGCCGGCTCGGCGCACTGTCGCTGGCCGCCCTCGGCGTCGTGTTCGGCGACATCGGAACCAGCCCGCTATACGCCTTCAAGCAGTGTTTCGGCGAGGGACGCGGCTTCGCGCCGACGCCCGAAAACGTCCTCGGCATCCTCTCGCTTATCTTCTGGGCGCTCACCGGCGTGGTCTGCATCAATTACGCGACCATCATTTTGCGCGCCGATCACGACGGCGAAGGCGGCGTGCTAGCGCTGCACGCGCTCTTCCGCCCGACGAGCCGCAGCGGAGCCCCGGCGCGGTTGACCTTCATTACGTTGCTCGTCCTGTTCGGAGCCGGCATGTTGTACGGCGACGGCGTGATGACGCCCGCGATCTCCGTGCTCTCGGCGGTCGAAGGCCTCAACGTGGCGACCAAGGCGGCGCAGTCGTTCATCGTTCCGCTGACCGTCGCGATCTTGTTCGGACTCTTTGTCGTGCAGCGCTTTGGCACCGGGCGCATCGGCGCGATCTTCGGGCCGGTGATGATGTTATGGTTCGTCTCGCTTGGGGTCGCCGGCGGAGCGACGCTCGTCAAGCACCCCGAGGTCCTGGCGGCGATAGATCCACGCCATGCAATCGGTTTTTTGATCGCGAACCGATGGGCCGGCGTCCTGGTGCTTGGCGCCGTCGTGCTCTGCGTGTCCGGGGTTGAAGCGCTCTATGCCGATCTTGGACACTTCGGGCGTATCCCTATCCGAATCGCTTGGTTCGGGCTCGTGTATCCGGCGCTGTTGTTGAATTACTTCGGCCAGGGCGCCCTCGCTCTGGGAAATCCCGCCGCGCTCGAAAACCCCTTTTATAAGCTCATTCCGGCCTGGGCGCTCTATCCGATGGTGATGCTCGCAACCGCGGCGACGGTCATCGCCTCGCAGGCCCTCATTTCGGGCGCATTCTCGCTGACGCAACAAGCGATTCAACTGGGATACTCGCCTCGCTTCCGCGTGGTCCACACCTCGATGCATCATGCCGGACAAATCTACATGCCGACGATCAACGCCGTGCTTGCGATCGCGTCCATCGCACTGGTCCTCACGTTTCGCAGCTCCGATCGTCTAGGGGCGGCCTATGGCTTGGCGGTTACCGTGACGATGCTGTCGGTTTCGATCACGTATTGCACGGTGGCGCGCAAGCGCTGGAATTGGCCAATATGGCGAGTCGCACTCGTAGCGGCGCTCTTCTTGGAGTTCGATCTCTCGTTCCTGACCGGGAACATTCCGAAGGTACTTGCCGGCGGTTGGATTCCGATGGCGATTGCGCTGTGCATCTTCACGTTCTTTACGACGTGGGTCGAGGGCCGGCGGCGCTTCGCGGCCGCACTCGCGGCGCTGTCGACGCCCGTCGACCAGTTCGTGCGTGAGGTGGGGAATCTCCAGCCCGACCGCGCTGCGGGAACGGCCATTGTGCTCACGCCGACTACGGAGGGCATACCATTTGCCCTGCGCCACGAATGGCTCCGGCATGAAATCTTACATGAGCATATCGTGATCATGTCGATCATCACGGACCGCCGGCCACACGTACCGCGCGCACAACGAGTGCGCATCGAAAAGCTGGCACCTAATCTTGAACGCGTAACGGTCGCGTACGGGTTCATGCAGAGTCCCACGATCGTCCCGATACTCCAGCTTTGCAAAGAAATGACCGGCGCGACGGGCTCGACGTCGTTCATCGAACCGGTTTATTACTTTCTTGCACGGCCGCGACTGGTCATCGCCGGCGGACCGGATGCGATGACGCCCTGGCGGCGCTCACTCTACGCTCAAATGTTGCGCACCGCGAGGCCCTTCACCGACGACTTAGGGCTGCCACCTGACCGCATCATCGAATTCGGCGTCGGTATCCCCGTGTAGTCAGTCTTCTCTTACGCCTTGTTGCGAAGGGACCGCGACAACGGGAGCCGTTACCATGTCTACTTCGATGGAGTTAACCGAACGTAATGCGAAACCGCTTCTCTAATAGCCGCCGGTACCGAAGCCGGTTCTCATAGCGGCACTGCGTAGCCGGTGCGCCGTAGCATTGCGAAATCGTCCGCATCGTCGCGGCCCGGTGTGGTCAGATAAGCACCAAGGACGATGGCGTTTGCGCCGCTGCGCATGCCGAGGTCTTGCAAAGCTGCCAACGTTCGTTCGCGGCCGCCGGCCAAACGGACGACGGCGCGCGGCAAAGCGAGCCGCGCAAGGGCAACGAAGCGGAGCGCTTCAAGCGGCTCTATGAGGGAGCGACCGGCGAACGGTGTTCCGGGGCGAGGGTTGAGGAAATTGATCGGAACTTCGATCGGGTCGAGTTCCTGTAAGGCGCACAGAAAATCGATGCGGTCGTCGACTGTTTCACCCATGCCGATGATGCCGCCGCTGCACAGTTCTAGGCCGTGCGCTTTCACGCGCAAACACGTCTGCCGGCGCTCCTCGTACGAGTGCGTCGTGCAGACTGCCGGAAAGTGACGGCGCGACGTCTCGAGATTGTGATTAACCTTATCGACACCCGCGTCGACCAAGGCGGCGAGGTGTTCATCTCTCATGATGCCGAGCGAAACGGCAACCGTCATCTCCGGTAGCTCCGCTGTGATGCAGCGCGATGCTTCGCAAACCCGCTCGAGCAGCGCGCGTGATGGTCCACGCACGGCCACGACGATGCAGAACTCAGTCGCTCCTCGTGCCCACGCAGCGTGCGCGGCGCTGACGAAATCGGCGGCCGGCTGTAGGCGTTCGGGTTCGACATCGCTTGCATAGCGCGCGCTCTGCGAACAGAAGTGGCAATCTTCCGAGCACCCGCCCTTTTTCGCATTGAAGAGCACTTCGAGCGCAGCCTCGTTGCCGTAGGCTTGGCGCCGCACGTCGTCGGCTAATGCGAGGAGGTCGGCGAGGTCGTCAAGCGGCATGATCGCAAGTGCTTCCAGCTCGAGCCTCCGGAGCGGGCGAAAATCTTCAAGCGCGGCCCGTCGGGCGTTTCTCACAGCATCATGCATACGGGCATCGTGCGCGCCTGCGGGCAGCCGTCCCTTTGTGGCCGTACATGCTGGTCACGCGAAGCGCCACGTCGAATTCGGCATTTGACCTCGCTGTCTGAGTAGAACTACCTTGCGCCGATGCTACGGCTCTCAGAGCGCCGCGAAAAGTTCCGCCGCATGCGCGACGCTGCGGACGGCGTCGACATCGTACGGAATGACGCCCAGCAGCGCGACGTGCGCGTCGAGCGCGCGCCGCACCTGCGCGCGATAGTCGTCGTCGGCCGGGGCCGAGCGTTCGACGAAGACGGCACCCCGCACCGTGATCTCGTGCGCGTCCAAGTACGCAAGCGTGAGCAGCGCATGGCTGATGCAACCGAGCCGTAACGCGATGACGAGGACCGCTTCGCAGCGCGCACGTGCCGCGACGTAAGCCAGCGTTTCGCGTTCGTTGAGCGGTACGGCCGCACCGCCGGAACCTTCGACGATGAGGGGGTCTTCGAATGCGTCGAGCCGCGCGGCGAGGTCTGTTGCTTCCAGTGGCTCACTGCCTGCGTGGAGCGCGGCATTCCAAGGATCGGCGGCAAGCGGAAACCGGACGAGTTCGTGCGCGTTGCACCCGCCCAATCGGGCCGCTTCGTCGGCATCGCCCGGCGTCCCGCGTAGCAGCCCTGTTTGAACGAGTTTCACGATGGTCGGATGAAGGCCGGCGCTGCGCATCGCTCGCGCGATCGCTGCGCAGACGCGCGTCTTGCCAACGTCCGTGTCGGTTCCGGTGACGAAGTACCGCATCAGGCCGGTTGCATTCGCAAAGCGGCAAGCGCCTCCACCAGCGCGTCGATCTCGTCCTCCCTATGATCGGCGCGCACGACCAAGCGCAGCCGCGACGTCCCCGGTGGCACGGTCGGCGGACGGATCGCGGGCGCGAAGATGCCGCGCGCTTCCAATTCGTGCGCGCAGCTTAGCGCCTCACGTTCCGAGCCTATCATAACTGCGACGATTGCGCCGTCGCCGTCGGCGACGGCGCAATCGTGCCGGCGCAGACCGCTGCGCAGGCGGCCGGCGTTGCCGTTTAGGCGCGACCGCAACGCATCGCCCTCGGCGCTGCGAACGATCGCAAGCGATGCGCGCGCGGCGGCGACCACGGCCGGCGCCGGAGCCGTGTCGAACACGAACGTGCGAGCGACGCTTGCGAGTAATGCGATCGCATCGGCAGGTCCGGCTACGAATCCGCCCGCCGTGCCGAGTGCCTTGGAGAGCGTGCCGATCACGACGACGCGTTCGTCGGCGAACGCCGCTGCGAGGCCCGCGCCATGCGCGCCGCGCACGCCGAGAGCGTGCGCGTCGTCGACGACGAGCACATCGCCGGGATGCAGGCGCGAGACCAGAGCGTCGAGCGGCGCGACCGAACCGTCCATCCCGAACAACGACTCCGTAACCAGCAGCGCGGCGCCGTCGCGATCGTCGCGCCGCGGCAATTCATTGTGCGGTACGATGCGACGCCGTAGCTTCGTCAGTCGCAGCGCATCGATCGCGCACGCGTGCACGAGCACGTCGGAATACGCTATGTCCACGAACGGCGCCAACGTCACGATTGCCCCGAGCGCCGCTAGATACCCGGAGGAGAAGAGCAGCGCGCGCTCGCGTCCCGTCCACGCTGCGAGCTCGTCTTCGAGTTGCGAATGCTCGCGGTGCGCGCCGCTCAGAAGACGCGAGCCGCCACTCCCGGCACGCGGGGAAGCACGTTGCGCTTCCAGTACACGCGGATCACGAGCCAAGCCGAGATAGTCGTTCGATGCGAAGTCGAGCGTACCGTCGGGCTTCTGAGCCCGCACCTCACGCAACTGCGCTCGTCCGTGGAGCGCGACAAGTTCGCGTCGAACCCCCGCGAGATACGTCACGGCAAAACGCGATCGAGTGCGTCGGCGAGCGCACCGACGAACGAGCCAAGTTCAGCGAGCGTCGCGACGAGCGGCGGAACGAGTTGCAGCGTGGCGCCGATCGGGCGCGTGAAATGCCCGCGGGTGTAGAGATCGCTTGCGACTCGCCAGGCCGGAGTGACTGCATCGAGAGGTGCTATGTCGAGTTCGCCGAGTTCGATGCCGATCATCAGACCTCGGCGGCGAACCTCGTGCACGAGCGGATGCGCGACGAGCGGCGCGAGTAGCGCATCGAGCGCCGAATCCGTGCGCGCGACGACATCGAGCGTGCACTCGCTTTGGAAAAGATCGAGCGATGCCAGCGCCGCCGCGCACGCGATTGGATTGCCGGCGTACGAGTGTCCGTGGAAAAAATGCCGTGCCTCGGCGTAGTCGCCCAGAAACGCCTCATAGACGCGTTCGCTTGCGAGCGTCGCCGAGAGCGGCAGCGTACCTCCGCTCAGGCCCTTTCCGAGCGCGATGATGTCGGGCTGGAGCGCAAGTTGCTCGAAGGCGAACATCGTGCCGGTCCGCCCGAAACCCGTCGCGATCTCGTCGACGATCAAGAGCGGTGTCCGTGTACCGCGCAAGGCAGCGTAGCGGGTCTCCGGCACGATTCGCATTCCGGCCGCAGCTTGTACGATCGGTTCGACGATGATCGCCGCAACGTCGTCGCGCTCCAGCGCCGTCGCGACGTCATCGTAAAACAGCGATTCGACGGAAATAGCCGCGAAGCGTTCCTTGAACCGCCCGATGTCGGAGACGCCCATCGCCCCTGCGGTATCGCCGTGGTACGCATCGCGCAGCCGAACAAAGCGAACGCGCTGAGGTTGGCCCACGTTCTGCCAATACTGTACGGCCATCTTTAACGCGGCTTCGATTGCGCTCGCGCCGTCGCTTGCGAACATCGCCCGCGAAGCACCCGTGAGAGCGCACAACCGCGACGCAAGCTCTTCGGCGACCGGATTGCCGGCGCCGAGCGCGGTCACATGATCGAGTTCGCGCGCCTGGCGGGTGATCGCTGCGACGATCGCGGGATGCCCGTGGCCGTGGATGGTCGTCCAGACCGATGAGATCGCATCGAACGCCTGATGTCCCGTCGCGTCGACGAGCGTCGTGCCGTGCGCTCTCACGAACGTGCGCGCAGCGGCATCGAACGACGCCATCTGCGTGAACGGTAACCAGTGATGTGTCGCTATTGCGTGCTCATCATCCAGGAGATGCCGAAGCGGTCCGTCAGCATGCCGAAGCGGCCGCCCCAAAACACCGGCTCCAGCGGCATGGTGACTTTGCCGCCCGCGGAAAGCGCCGCGAACACGCGCTCGGCTTCGGCTCGATCGGACGTGCCGAGCGAGAGCGAGACGTTCGAATCGGTTCCGGCATGATGCTCGTGTTCGGGCAGTCCGTCGGAAGCCATCAACTTAAGGTCACCGGCGACGAGCGTTGCGTGCATGACGCGTTGCTTGGCGGAATCGCCGACTTCTTTTTCCATCGGCGAACCCTCGAAGCGGTTGAGGTTCTCGATCTTTCCGCCTAATGCGGCCGCGTAGAAGTTTAGCGCTTGCTCACAGTTGCCGTTGAAGTGCAAGTACGCGTCGAGTTGCATCGGATCGTGCTCCTTGGCGGTCGGGGTGTTGGTAGGGCGCCTGCTTCGCGCGCCGCGGAGCCGATCCCGCGGCAACGCAGCATTGAGGCGACCCGCCGTTTAGATCGAACGAGCGCGAGCAACCAGCGCGCCGACATCGAGGCGAAAGGGTCGGGGGCTTCCATCGGCAACGCCGCCAGGCTCAAGACGATAGAGTGTGCCGAACGCCGTCCTTCCACACCGCACGGACGCGCCGGAGCAGGTTGATATCGTCGAATGGGTCGCCCTCGATCGCTACGAGATCGGCGCGTGCGCCGGGACGAAGCACGCCGATATCGTCGCTTCGTAAGACCTTAGCCGCGACCGACGTGGCCGCACGCAAGGCTTCGAGCGGAGTCAAACCGTGCTCAACCAACAACGAAATCTCGCGCGAGTTGTCGCCGTGCGGGAAGGGCCCGACGTCGCTGCCGTTCGCGATCGTCACGCCGCTCGCGCGCGCTGCCGCGAAGGAGGCACGCTTCCGTAAGCGCGCGGGATCGTCATCGGCGAGGCCACGATAGCGTGCCATTGATTCTGAAACGGCGAGCGTGGGAACCAGGGCGACGCCGCGTTCGGCCATCAATGCAAAGACCTCCGCATCGCCGTCGTCGCCGTGCTCGATCGTGGCGACGCCGGCGAGAGTGCTACGGCGCATTGCTTCGGAGGTCGTCGCATGCGCTGCCACCGGGCAGCCGGCGTCATTTGCGATCCGAACGATGAGCGCGAGTTCGTCAGCAGAAAATGCCGGCCGCGCGTCGCCACGCGGACCGTAACGATAATCCGCGTAGACTTTGATCCACTGGGCTCCGGCGCGAATTTGCCGCCGGGTCGCGGAGGCGATCGACTCGACGCCGTCGACCTCCTGCGCACCTTGCGGTATGCAAACGTGCGGTGCAAACCCGGTTGGTCCGTAGCTCCCGCGCGCCACGAGCGCGCGCGTCGCGCAGATCAACCGCGGGCCCGCGATGATCCCGCGGTCGACCGCCTCACGTAGGCCGACATCGGCATCGCCGGCTCCTTCGGTGCCGAGATCACGAAGCGTCGTGAATCCTGCTGCGAGTGTCGCACGCAACGCACCGACGGCTCGAGCGACGCGTAGCGCTTCCGGTTCGCGCAACACCTGATCGTTCCACGAAATCTGATCGTAGGGGTGCAGCAGCACATGGCTGTGCAGATCGATGAGTCCCGGAAGCAACGTCGTCCCCGCCAGAGTGACGACATCGGCGTCGGCGGCGTCGAGGTGCGTGCCGACCGCGGTGATGCGATCCCCCGATAGCAGTACTTCGGCGTCGTCCAGGCGCCGTTCGCCGTCGAACACGGCTGCCGCCCGGAGTAACGTCATGCGTACTCCGAACTCGAGCGGCCGGAAGGTCGGCTGCCATCGCCACGCGCACGTCCCACCATGCCGGAAGCTCATTCACCTCGCCGCGCGCAAGCCCCTGAAATTACCCTCTTACCGGGGGCAATCGTTCGCGATGTCGCCACGGGCGAATCGCTCCCCTCCGAAGACTGGTTAACGGCGCGAGCCGCGCGCGAAAAACGAACGCGCGACGAATGCGTCGACGAGCTCATGAACGCGATCGCGCGCGGCGACCTCGTCATCGAAGGAGCTTGAGCCCGCACCCTGGCGCCGTTTCCCGTCCCACGAAACGGGTATCCGGGCAGAGCATGACGGATCTTGACATCGCCCTGTGCGTCAACGGCGAGGAAAGGCGCGTACGGATCGATCCGCGCACGACCCTGCTCGACCTCTTACGCGAGCGGCTCGGCTTGACCGGCTCGAAAAAAGGTTGCGATCACGGTCAGTGCGGCGCCTGCACGATTCTGCTCGATGGCCGACGCGCCAATAGTTGTCTCGCACTCGCGGTCGCTCACCAGGGCGCGGACATCATCACGATCGAGGGAATCGCCACCGGCGACGAGTTGCACCCGCTGCAACGAGCCTTCGTCGAACACGATGCGTTTCAGTGCGGCTATTGCACGCCGGGTCAAATCTGCTCGGCGGTCGGCATGCTCGGCGAAGCCGCTGCCGGCCATCCGAGCGCGGTGACGGGTGACGTAGCCGCTTCGAACATCGAACTCGACGACGATGAGATCCGCGAACGCATGAGCGGTAATCTCTGCCGTTGCGCCGCCTATGCGAACATCGTTCCGGCGATTGCCGAAGTCGCACGCTCGAAGCGAGCGGAAGCCGTGCCTGCGTGAACGTTTTCAGTTACGAGCGCGCAACCGATGACGCGACGGCCGTCGCGGCGCTCGCCGGCGTCGCCGGCGGTGTGTTTCTGGGCGGCGGGACGAACCTCGTCGACCTCATGAAACTGCGCGTCGCAAAGCCGGAATTGCTCGTCGACGTCGCGCGCTTGCCGAACGATCGCATCGAACTGTTGCCGGGCGGCGGCGTGCGTATCGGCGGAGCGGTGCCCAACAGCGATTTGGCGGCTGACCGTACGATCCGAACCCGTTATCCCGTGCTCGTGCAGGCGCTGCTTTCGGGCGCCTCACCGCAGTTGCGCAATCTCGCGACAACCGCCGGAAACCTCTTGCAACGCACGCGCTGCGTGTATTTTCAGGACGTTTCCAAACCGTGCAACAAACGCGAGCCCGGTAGCGGCTGCCCCGCTATCGACGGTTACAACCGGATGTTGGCAATTCTCGGCGCATCGGGGGCGTGCGTCGCGACGCATCCCTCCGACATGGCGGTTGCCATGGCGGCACTGGACGCGGTCGTGCGCGTCGCAAATGCGAAGGGCGAGCGAAGCATTGCAGTCGCCGACTTGCACCGGCTTCCCGGGGATCAACCGCAACACGATACCGTGCTTGAGCACGGCGACTTGATCACGGCGGTTGAACTTCCGCCGCTCGCGTTCGCCCGCCGTTCGAAGTATCGCAAGGCGCGCGACCGCGCAGCATACGCTTTCGCACTCGTCTCCGTTGCCGCCGCGCTCGATGTGTCGGAGGGCCTCGTACGCGACGTCCGGCTTGCACTCGGCGGCGTCGCGCACAAACCATGGCGCGCGACGAAGGCCGAAGCCGCACTGCGCGGCGCCCCTGCGAACGAAGCAACCTTTCGCGCCGCCGCCGAAGCCGAACTCGCGGACGCGCGCCCGCTACGTGATAATGCGTTCAAAGTTCCGCTTGCACGGAACCTCATCGTTCGTACGCTGCTCGACCTTTCGGAGGCGCGATGAGTCTGGCCATTCGCGCGATCGGCGCACCGCTCAACCGGATCGACGGGCCGCGCAAGGTGACGGGCGCAGCGACGTACGCCTACGAGTACGCGCTCGACGGCTGCGCTTACGCGTATCCCGTCCAAAGTACGATTGCCAAAGGGAAGGTCACGGGCGTCGACGCGAACGATGCGAGCGCACTCGCCGGCGTGCTCGCCGTCTTCTCGCACGAAGACGCGCCGCGGCTTGCGGATACCGGCGATCCCGAACTCGCAGTCTTACAATCGGATGCGGTCGCCTATCACGGACAGATCGTGGCGGGCGTCGTTGCGAATTCATATGAACTCGCTCGCGCGGCGGCGGCACTCGTGCGCATTCAATACGCGCAGGAGCCGCACGACGCGCAGTTCCGCGCCGATCATCCCGACCTTTACAAGCCCGAGAAAGTCAACGCCGGGTTCGAAACCGACACCGCTGAGGGGGACGTCGATGCGGCGCTCGCGGCGGCAGCCGTGACGCTCGACCACACCTACACGACGCCGTATCTTCACAATCAACCCCTCGAACCGCACGCGACAATGGCGCAATGGACGGACGAAAACCGGCTGGTGCTGCACGACGCCAATCAAGGTTCGCACGGGATCCGCACCGATGTCGCCGCCGCCTTCGGGCTCGAAGAAGAGCGCGTGCGCGTGATCGCGCCCTACGTCGGCGGCGGCTTCGGTTCCAAAGCCTTCACGCATCCGCACGTTATTTTCACGGCCATGGCGGCGAAGGTCGCCGGTCGCCCCGTGAAGCTCGCGCTGACGCGGCAGCAGATGTTCTCGCTCGTCGGCTATCGCACGCCGACGATCCAACGCCTGCGGCTCGGCGCCGACCCCGACGGCAAACTCGTGGCGCTATCACACGACGTCGTAGAACAGAGCTCTAAACTCGAGGAGTTTGCCGAACAAACCGCGGTCGCGACGCGGATGATGTACGCTGCAACGAATCGCCGGACGACGCACCGGTTGGCCCGGCTCGATGTACCGACGCCGTCCATCATGCGTGCGCCGGGCGAATGTCCGGGCATGTTCGGCCTCGAGTCCGCGATGGATGAAATGGCGGAAGCGTGCGGTCTCGATCCCGTCGAGTTTCGCATTCGCAACGAACCCGAGCGCGATCCCGACACGGGCCGCCCGTTCAGCAGCCGCAACCTCGTCGCATGTCTCCGTGACGGGGCGCGCCGCTTCGGCTGGGAGGGCCGAGATGCGCGACCCGGGACGCGCCGCGAGCGCCGCTGGTCCATCGGCACCGGAGTCGCGGCCTCCACCTATCCGACGCGGCGGCGCGGCCCCTCGATCGCACACGTGCGGGTGAGCGGCGGACGGTATGCCGTCGCGATCGATGCGTCGGACATCGGCACCGGCACATGGACCGCGCTCTCCCAAATTGCCGCCGACGCGTTCGGTGTTCCGGTCGAGCGCATCGACCTACACATCGGCGACAGCGACTTGCCGCGCGCGCCCCTTGCGGGCGGGTCGATGGGCCTCGCATCGTGGGGTTCGGCCGTGGTCGACGCGGGCGAGAAACTGCGCGCGCGGATCGACGCCGAGTTCGGCGGCCGAACACCCGCCGACGGTCTGGAAGTGGAGGGACGTTTCGAGAGCAGCCCGGGGGCGGGCCGGTTCGCAATGCACGCCTACGGCGCGCAATTCGCCGAGGTACACGTGAACGTCGACACGGGCGAGGTTCGCGTTCCGCGGCTCCTCGGAGTATTCGCGGCGGGGCGCATCGTCAACGCCAAGACCGGCCGCTCCCAATTGCTCGGCGGCATGACGATGGGTTTGTCGATGGCGTTACACGAGGAGAGCGTGCTCGACCCGCGCTTCGGCGATTTTGCGAACCACGACTTCGCCGAATACCACATCGCCACGAACGCCGACGTCGGAAGCGTCGAAGTTGCCTGGGTCGACGAGGACGATCTGCACGTCAACCCGATGGGCGCAAAAGGCATCGGTGAACTCGGCATCGTCGGCACGGCCGCCGCGATTGCGAACGCCGCATATCATGCAACCGGGATACGCGTTCGCGATCTGCCGCTGCGCAGCGACGACTTCTTGCGGTAGTCGCCGCACAGATTTCCGAGGGCTGGACCCTCTAACTTTCGATATCGCAGAGCAAGAACTTGACGCCGTTTCGGCCGAGCGTTTGGGCATCTTCCAGCAGGGCTTTTCCTTCGGGAGTTCCGATAGGGCGACGGCGCTGTTGTAGTCGTCGAAGTAGAGTTCGGCTACGCGATAGGCCGGCGCCGGGGTACCGTCCTCCTTCGGAAAAACCTTCGCGAGCTCGGCACGGCGCACGCCTTTGATCTTGCCGGCGAGCGGTACGTGCGTGGAACGGTAGTGCTCCTCGAAGGCCCGGGGAGCGCTTGGATTATCGTAAATGACGGTCAATTTCACACTCATGGACGTAAATCTGCCCAGCAGCCATCTTCGCCAACCGTCGTTCGGCACGGCTTGACCTTGGGGGCTGAGGAAAGGTTCAAAGAGTCACTTCCTAGCTAGGCAAACCAAGCTTCAATTGCAGCCGGTTCTTCTTGGTCCGGGTTGATAGAATCAAAGAGACAGAGGCGCCGCTGCGGGCGCCTTTCACATCGGAAAGCGGGGCATGCGGATCAAGTACGAGGTCTCTGCGGGGGGGCTGGTGTTCCGGCAGAGCGCCGCGGGTCTCCAGGCGCTCTTGATCGGCCGCGGCATTCCGCGCGTCTGGACGCTTCCCAAAGGGCACGTCGAGGCCCGAGAGACCCTCGAGATCGCGGCGCTGCGGGAAGTGCGCGAAGAGACCGGCTGCTGGGCCGAGATCTTCACGAAGCTTTCCGAAATCTCGTACTGGTTCTATCTCAACGGCGCCAAACACAAGAAGTCCGTCCACTTCTATCTGATGCGGTATCTCTCGGGCGACACCGCTAACCACGATCATGAAGTCGACGAGGCGGCTTGGTTCGAGGTCAGGGCAGCCAAAAGGGCGCTAAAGTACGTCAACGAAAAACGACTCGTGGACCTCGGCCTCGAAGAACTGGCGAAGATGGAAGGCGATCCTCTCGAGCTTCGTCCGGCGGCGCTCGGCAAGGGTGATTCGGCGGTACGCGAATCGGCGAGCCGCTAGAACAAACGCTCCCTATGGCGGCCGATGCCGAGGGCGCGCCGGCTGGTGCTCGGCAGCTCCGGGTGAGCCTGGACGTCTTCGATGGGCCGCTGGATTTACTGCTCCATCTCGTCCGCGACCAAAAGCTGGACATTGCGACCGTATCGCTTGCGACGGTCGCGCAGCAGTACTTCGACTACCTCGCCGTCATGGATGCGCTCGACGTGGAAGTCGCAGCCGAATACTTGGTCATCGCGGCGACGCTTCTCTACCTCAAATCGCGTTCGTTGTTGCCTGCGATCCCAAACGAGTTTCTGCCCGAAGGCGAGGAGACACCCGAAGAGGTCGAAGAGCGACTGCGCCGGCGGCTGGTCGTGTACTCCAAGTACAAAGGCGTCGCGCAGGAACTCCGCGTGCGCGCCGACGCCGCGCAGGCGTACCTCTATCGCGACGGGGGCGATCCATCGACCGAACTCGTGCAGCGTTACCGGATGGTCCCGGACAAGCTCGCCGCCGCGCTACGGGCGGCGGTTCGCAGCGCCAAGCCCGAAAAACGCACGATCGCACGTGACCGCTTCTCGATGGCACGACAGATGGAATACGTCACGCGGGTAGTGCGCGAGCGCGGCGACGTCGAATTCGCAGAATTGTGCCGGAACTTAGACCGCAGCGGAATCATCGCTACTTTCCTTGCGATTCTCGAACTGATCCGCCAGCATCGCCTCGAGTACGAACAAGCGGCGCCGGCCGATCCACTGCGGCTCCTGCCCTTCACTCCTCTCGCCGTGCATGCAAACTGAATTGATCGAGGCCGCCCCACTGCAATGCTCGCTTGAAGCATTGCTCTTCGTCGCGAGTGAATCGCTTTCGATCGAACGTCTCGCGAAGCTGACCGGCGCGGAACCCGTCGACGTTGCAGCAACCTTGCAACGCATGGCGCAAGAGTATGCCGAGCGTGGCTTGGTATTGCGGGAGATCGCGGGCGGCTACCGCTTCGCGACCTCGCCCGCGGCACGCGGGGCCGTCGAGACGTATCTGCTGCCGCCCAAGACGTCGCTGTCGGCAGCCGCGATGGAGACGCTTGCCATCGTCGCATACCTGCAGCCGGCGACCAAGGCCGAGATCGAAGCCGTGCGCGGGGTTAACGTCGACAGCGTCGTCGCGACGCTCGTGGACCGGCGCTTCGCCGTTGAAAGCGGCCGGCGCGACGTGCCGGGCCGTCCGGCAGAATACCGAACGACGCCTGAATTTCTGGAGGCGTTCGGCTTGCGTTCGCTTATGGATCTGCCGTCGGTCGATCTCGAAGCAGAGAAAAACGGCGACGAATCAGTCGAAGGGGAAACTCCATTTACAATCACGCTATGATCGATCAGCACAAGCAAATATGGGAGCGCATCGAAGACAACGTCAACGCCGTTGCGCACGCGCACGAGCTTATTCAACCCGAAGAAACCTTTGCGCTGACGGACGATCAGCAGAACGCCGTCAAAACGATTTCGGACGGGCTCGGGGAGGATCGTTTCGAGTTTCTTCTGCGAGCGCCGACGGGTTCGGGTAAAACCGAAGTGATGTTCCGCGTCGCGGTCAACGAAGCGCTGCGGACCGGAGGCTACATCGTTCTAGTCGCCCCCACGCGGGATCTCGTGCGTCAGGACTGCACGTATTTTCGCGATCGCCTTGAAGGAACGGGTCTCGGCGTCGGCGAGGTGCACGGCGGCATTTCGCCCGGCGAGCGCCGCGTCATGCTCGATGATCTGGCACGCGGCACCGTACGCTTCGTCGTCGGCAGTGCCATGATGATCTCGACTCCTCCACTGTGGGATCTGCTCGATCGCAGTGCGCTGACGATCGTGGACGACGTCAATGCCTTCGACGAGCGCGAGCATCTGCGGTTGCTCGCAGACCTGGACTGTCCTCTGATATTCGCCTCCGCAACGCCGAACGAACTGCGCTCGTTCCTAGAACGCATCGGCGCCTTCGCGAACGTCGTCTCGATGCGCGCGATGCCGTTCGATGTGCTGCCGACGAAGGTTCATCGGACGCCCGGCGTGTGGGGCGAACCTGCAACGGAGCAGCTCGCGCGCGCCGACGAGTTGATTCGCGAGCATCTTGAGCGTAAATCGCGCATCTTCGTGATCGGTCGCACGCGCGGCGACGTACCGAAGCTTGCCAAGCGCCTCGAGGAAACGTACGGTATCGACGTGCAGCAGTTGCGCGGCGACATGGCCGATAGTGCCGAGCACAAGAAACGCAATCGTCGCAGCGGCGTGACCGTCTACGGCAACTCGACGCGGGTGGCAGAAATGCGCGCGTTTCGGGAAGGGGCGCCGGCGCTTCTGGCAGCGACGAACTTGATCGGCAGCGGACTTGACATTCCGGCGGCCGATCTGATCGTCATCACCGACAGCGACGCCTTCGGAGAGAGTGAAGTCGAGCAGTTAATCGGTCGAGTCGGCAGACGTGAACGCCCCTCCGATGCGGTGTTATTGACGGAAACGACCTTCGAGAAGAATCCCTCGCGTGCGATGGGCGCAAGCGGCCGCGCGATGTCGTTTCGGCCGGCGGGCATGCGCGCGAACTCGCTGAAATTCCGTCGGTGAGCATTGGGCACGCACCGGTCGGCTCGTTCGACGAACTCGCCGACGCGTACGATCGCTACCGCATCGGGTACGCACCCGAATTGTACGACGCACTCTTCGCGTACGGGTTGACTGCCGGACAACGCGTACTCGACGTCGGCTGCGGGACCGGACTCGTTACGGCGGAGCTCGTGCGGCGGGGTTGCGCGATCACTGGCGTCGACTGCAGCGATGCGATGCTCGAACGCGCGCGACAACGCGCGGCAACGGCATCCTTTACGAATGGCCGCGCAGAACGGCTTCCCTTCGCGAGCGCGTCCTTCGACGCGGCGACGAGCGCACAGGCCTTTCACTGGTTCGATCAGCCGCAGGCGCTTGCCGAACTCGGCCGCGTCGTGCGGCCCGGCGGCATCGTAGCAATCTGGTGGAAAGGGCTCATGCGCGGCGACGCGACGCGTTTGCTGCGCGAAGATGCCGCGAGCGCCATCGGTCACCCGCCGCCGACCGACATCCTCGCCAACGATTTCGATGCCTACGACGGCGCGCCGTTCGCAGATAAAAACCTGCGCATCGTGCCCTGGATCGTCCACATGCCGGTCGCCGAGTTTCTCGGCTACGAACGCTCGCGGGCGATGGCACGTGATTGCTTCAACGAACGGCTCGAGGAGTATTTTGGCGCTCTGGGGGACCGGCTCGGACCCCCCGATAGCGATCTCGCGCTCTCGTACGTGCACCTGTTGTACTTGGGGCGCATTCCCGAAGCAGTGTAAGCGCACAAGCGAATGTATCTGGGGTTACACGTTGCGACCTCCGCCGGCAACGAGGCGGCCGTCGCGTATGCGACGCGGCTCGGCTGCGCGGCGATGCAGATTTTTTCCGGTAATCCCAAGACTTATCGGCTCGAACCCATCGACGCGTCCGCGCTCGAACGCTTCCGGGCTGCGCGCACGGCAGCCGGCATCGAGCGCGCGGTTATTCACACTTCATACCTCATCAATCTTGCGAGCGATCAGCCGAAGATTGCGAACAATTCACTGCGCCTCGTGCGCCACGACGTGGCCGTAGCGGCGAGCGGCGGCATCGACTTCGTGAATACGCACCTCGGTTCGTACGGCACCCGCGATCGCAAGGAAGGCTTCGCGGCCGTCGTGGCGCTGTTGGAAAAAGCGCTCGCCGGAATCGCGCCCGGCGTTTGCCTAGTCCTTGAGAACTCGGCCGGCGCCGGAGCGTTGTGCGGCGGAACGCTCGAAGAACTGGGGGCCTTCGTTCGGGCACTGGATCATCCACAACTCGGCGTCTGTCTCGATACGGCCCACTCGTGGGCGGCCGGCTACGAAATCGATTCACCGCAAGGCGTCGAACGGTTCGTCGCACTCGCCGACGAATGCATCGGCCTCGGGCGCGTAAAGATGTTTCACTTCAACGACACGCTCGTGCCGCTGGGCGGAAACCGCGACCGGCACTGGCATATCGGTGAAGGACTCATTGGCCTCGGTGGTTTCCGGGCGCTTTCCGAACATCCCGAACTACAGGGGAAAACGGCGATTCTGGAAACGCCCGGCGATGAAGCCGACGACGCCCGCAATATCGCGACGGCCCGGCTCGTATTTGGTGGTCCGCGTTCGGCCCAGGCGGCGCATTCGTCCGCGGGCTCGTGATCGCGCATTTCGATATCGATGCCTTCTACGCAAGCGTCGCAGAGCGGGACGATCCGACGCTCCGCGGCAAGCCGCTTGCCGTCGCGGGGGCGTCGCGGCGCGCCGTCGTGCTCACCGCGTCGTATGCCGCGCGCAGTTACGGCGTGCGCTCCGCCATGCCGCTCGTGCGCGCCCGGGAGCTCTGCCCGAATTTAATCGTTTCAGCACCGAACTTCCCGCGGTATCGTGAACTATCGGGCGCGGTCTTCGGCATCTTGGCGCGCGGCGGAAACGCCGTCGAAGGACTGTCGCTCGATGAAGCGTTTGTGGCGATCGGGACGGAGGATCTCGCGCAAGCCGTCGACTACGCGAGGGGCGTGCGCGGGACCGTGCGCGCCGAAGTCGGATTGACGATCAGCGCCGGCGTCGCTGCGGGAAAAATGCCGGCGAAAATTGCAAGCGACGACGCGAAACCCGATGGGCTCGTCGCGATCGAGCCCGGCCGCGAAGCAGCGTACCTTGCGCCGTTGCCGGCCGGGCGCTTGTGGGGCGTCGGACCCAAGACGCAGAGCCGGCTCGCGGCGCGCGGCATCACGACGGTCGGGGCAATTGCGGATCTTTCCGACGCGCTTGCGTACGAGTTCTTCGGACGCGGCGGAAAAGTCGTGCGCGAACTCGCGCGCGGCCACGATGAACGCAAGGTCGAAGCCGACCGCCAAACGCGCTCGGTATCGAGTGAAGAAACCTTCGAGTACGATGTATGCGACGGCGATCAGCTTCGCGCGGTGCTGCGAGAACTCGCGGTAGACGTTGCCCGACGGCTTGCCGCCCACCATTTGCGAGGCGCGACGATCGGCGTAAAGATCAAGCTTTCGACCTTCGCGATCGTCGGCCGCCAGATGCAACTCACCGTGGCAACCGACGATGCCGACGCGATCGAGAGGAGTGCGTTGCGGTGCCTCGCGCGCGCCGGAATCGACGGCGCCGCGGTGCGACTGCTCGGGGTCCGGGTCGCTACGCTCACCGAAGACCCGCTGCGCGAACTATCGCTCTTCCCGGGGGAATAGAGGTACAGTGCTCAAGCCGACGGAGCGCCCGCTAGAGCAATTTTAGCTAACGGACGAGATAGCCGCTAGCGTGCAGATACGGGCCGCCTTCTTTGGCATCATAAATGCCGGGAAGTAAGGTCACTTCATGCGTTCCGCGCGTGACCCAGCGCCACGCGAAGAGGACGGAATTCGGGAAGCGGTGGCCCGAACTCGACTTGTTTTGCCAACTGCCGATCCTGTTGATCGTTTCGAGGCCGTCGACCATGATACGCGCGTGTCCCGGTTGACAACATTTTTCACCCAGCGTTCCGATGAGCGCGAAGCCCGAGCCGTCGAAACGAATCGTGGCCGGCAGACGCGAGATGTCGCGCGGCACGAAGACCGCCTGATCCCAGGACGCGCGCCCGACGCTTGCCGAACCGTCGAGGGCCGCGGCCGCAATTTCCGTCGCCAGACCCCCGTTGGTCTGCCAGGCCGTGACGGTCGCCGTGGGCGGCGGTCCATCGAAGAAACGGCCGTAGGTGCCGTCCGATTTGCGTGCCGAGTAGGCCGCCGAGGCGTTGGCCATCAGCCATTGGCGAGCGAACGCGCGGTTCTCTTGGGTTGCCAGTACGAACATCGCTTCGACCAGTGGTTCTTCGAGGTCGTTTTCGGCTTGCAGATCCATGAAGACGCCGTGGGGGTCCGAGAGGTATCGCGCAACGGCGTGTGCCGTAGCGAGCGCTTCGTCGCGATACGTGTCGATGCCGGTCGCGTGATAGAGCGCGATGCCGTCCCAGATCATGTTGCCGTTTACCGACGCAAAATAACGGTGCGGAACTTGCGTGCAATGTTGCCCGTCATCGAAGACGTACACCGAGTACAGCGGCAAATGCGGATCGATAAAATAGCGCCGGATCGCTTCGTAACGCTGCATCGCGATGCTCAGATAGCGCGCGTCGCGCGTCTCATCGTAGAGAAGCAGCGCGGCCTTGACCCCGTTGGAATCGGATTCCAGGGTTTTTAGGTGATCGCCCCGGCCGAACGGCCGCTGATAGCGAATCGCGGGACATGCACCCTGATCGTAGACGTCCGACTCCTCGACGGCTGCAAATGCCGCTTTTGCTTTTTCGAGTGCCGGTTCGTCACTGGGCAGAACCGAATACTCGCGTGAAGCGGCGACCGAATCCCACATGGGAACGTCGCTCCACAAGAGACAGCGTTTCCCCCGGCAGGGCGGCGCATAGTGCCGAGCGGTGTTCGCCAGGGCTTCGAGGATCGGCGGCACGTGCGGGTCGTGGGTCGTCGTCCAACGCAGAAACAGCGTGTTCGTGAGGGAGTCCGAACCCCAGTCGCTGTTGTGGACCCAGCAGCGCCGCTCGGGACAGTCGCGCCAGTAGCCGTTCCCCGCATAGAAGTAACGCAGCAGCGAACTTACCGCCTGATCGCCGAGCGTGGTGTACGTGGGAGTCTGTGCAACGGTCCGAGCCGGATGCCCCGCGAGCGCAAGACATGTCCCGAAAAGCGCGACGACGAGCGCGCTATGAAGGAGCTGACGCATCGCATCCGGGTCCCATACCTCTCATACGTTCCATATCGGCTTTCCGATTGCCGTTCGCAGCCACACAACGCGTCGTCGGTCACTTTTCTCGGGCTCGGCGCCGCGAAACCGAATTCTCGAGATGGCCTTATCGGGCCAGCAGATGTAGAAACTCTCGCTCGGGGAATTCGGAGTCGTCCTCCAGCCGCCGAAATGTCTGCGCCGAAATCTGCGACGCCAAGGCCCGCCTGCGATTGAGGGCGACACCGAGTTCACGATACGCTGCTTCGAGGGGTTCGCCGTCAAATTCGGAGACGTCACGCTTGAGTTGCGCGATCTCGTCGTCGAGCTGGACGCTGAGTTCGCCCGCGACCTCCGCCTCGACTTCACGGTAGCGCGTCACGAGCCGTTCGAGTTCGGAAATCTGCGGAAAGCGGCGTGCCGGAGGCTGCGTCGCTCGCCGCGGCCGGAGCTTGGGCCGCTGCTTTACCCGACCATTGGTTACGCTGCTCGAGGGCGCGTCGAAGGCGGGATATATCCGCAGAATCGACGCGATCTTTTGCGGCCCCTTGGGCGATTGGAGCCCCTGCGCGAGCCCTACCGCGATCAGCTTCGTGCGCAGCCCGGTATCATCGATGCGTTTGAGAAGCTTCGGATCGGCACCGTGCGGCGGCGTACGTTCTCCGTAAAAATCGTCGATGTGTGCCCCCGGAAGGGCTAGCGCCCGTTCGAGCAGCCGCTGTCGATCGGTCTCTGCCATGCGACCGGCTTCGTCGCGTGCTTCACCGCGAGCCTCCTCGCGGCGCCCCGACAAACGACGACGGGCCGAGCGGCCGACGGCCAAACGCGAGCGTTGCGCGCCGGCGCGACACTCTAGGAGATACCGTGTTGTGCTGTCAAGGGGATTTGGTGAGTGAGGCACGATTAGGCCATGCCCGACGCGATCGCCGATGGCGCTTGCGTCGATCGGTTGGGAGCAAAGTGGTGACCAGACTTGAGGATTGCCCAGGCGAGTACCAGCAACTTTCTCATTACGGCGCCCATGACGACCATGTGGTGCTTG
>JAABUZ0100000612.1_pt1 | contig 84978 bp, 75 predicted proteins | sample 5562091 | NCBI WGS metagenome assembly JAABUZ01 (sample SAMN12813069, study PRJNA571459) | rock metagenome | isolation source: Antarctica rocks | place: Antarctica: Victoria Land, Linnaeus Terrace sud | collected 2015-12-21
ATCGAGCCTCGCAGAACAACTCGAGTAAACTCATTGCGAGATCCCTCCGATGATGGATAGAAGCTGTTTGTCTAACTCCTATTCTAACTCATCGGAGAGGGGTCCTACTTATCCAGAACTCACGTTCTTTACCTAGTAGAAACATTGACATTCCTTGGAAATAACCCTGATTTCTCGTTGCTGAGTTACCTTTTTGGTAGTAGATAACAGCTATTCAAATGACACATTTTTGCAACACATCTTTTTTCAGTAATAACAAGTATCAGTAGTGAGTCTCAATTTTGGTTACTGGAAGAAGAAAATTCATTCCAAGAAAAAGGAGTAGCAAAACATGGATATTGACGGATATATAAGGCTTATTCAGCAGAATTTTCCACAATTAACAGTTCAAATAGTGACGCCCATTACTAAAGGGTGGGATAGTTTTGTACTGGATGTCAACAACACATTGATTTTCCGCTTTCCCATGCGAGATGACGTGATAGAACAAATACAACGAGAGTTACGCCTACTTCCAATATTGGCACCAACGCTTTCAACGCCTATTCCACACTTTACTTTTATTGGAAAAGGTAATGCTACTTATCCATACACATTTGTAGGCTATCCAAAAATAGGTGGACAAGCATTAGAGAATGCTTGCATTACATCAGGGCAACTCACAGTTCTCGCGCAAGCTCTTGCTACATTTCTCAACGAGTTACACAGCTTTCCAACAACACAGGCAATTCAGGTAGGTGTGCAAGAACACACGCCTGTCCAATGGCGAGATCGTTACCAAGAACGCTACATCGACTTGCAGCAGCGAGTCTTTCCTCTACTAAATACAGGGCTACGCGTAAAGTCGGAACATCTATGGGAGAATTTTCTGAATGCCAACAACATGTTCACATTTCAACCTCGGCTTATTCATTGTGACTTGGCTTGTGAACATATCTTTTATAATCCTGAACGCAGTACCTTGACCGGAGTAATTGATTGGGGCGATGTAACAATTGGTGATTCTGCTCTCGATTTTGTGGGATTTCATCAAACACATGGAAAAGAGTTTACGGAGCAAGTACTGATGCGCTATCAAGGTAGAGTTGATGCAGCTTTTCAGCAACGTATACATTTTTATTTGTGTTATGGGCCATTCTCACAACTGCTCTATGGTTCATATAGTAAGAACCAAATGTTTATTACGCAGGGTATAGAGGGACTACACGCACTGTTTAACGTATAATAGTAGTTGAATAAACATTTGCTGCTGACTTTTGCCTTAGAAAAGTTTTCTGGTAGCAATAGCCTTTCTTTCGATAAAATAATATCTGCTGGTAGTACATATTGCACGAGATGTACATATACGGTATGATTTACCAGGGCGAATTAAAAAGAAAATGCTCTGCACCCCTATACTTCTTAGCTATAGGGGTATGTGTTATTGTGCTTGTTGGAGGAAGATGTGACATTACAGGGACTACTCGCGTTGCTGACACAGCGACCAGAATATAGACGTTTGCTAGAGCAGATTCGCAATGCGGATGGGCTACCAGCTTTGACAGGTATCAATGAGGCAGCTCATCCCTATGTCGTTGCAGCGATTGCACAGGTGTTGAAACAACCAATATTGCTCGTGGTCAGTGATGAGACGCAGGCAAGTCAGATAGTAGAGACCATCAAACAGTTTGTATCGGCTCCTGACGATGTTATTTGTCTTCCTGACCGTGACGCCCTTCCCTACGAACGATTGATTAGCAATGCAACAACCACACAGCAACGTATGCAAGCCTTGATCGCGCTGGTACAGAAAGATCGAACACCACTTGTCGTCTGTTCGGCTCGTGTGCTTACTCAGCTCGTTATTCCGCCGCAAGAGTTAGCGGGGAGCCTTTTCATGCTCAAAACATCGCAAGAGGTAGACCTAACAGTGATGTTAGAGCAACTCTACAACCTTGGCTACACCCCTGTTGCAGAGGTGGAGGAGCCCGGGCAATTTAGTCATCGTGGCGGCATCATCGATCTTTTTCCACCAACACTACCACGTCCAATTCGTGTTGAGTTTTTTGGCGACGAGATAGAGTCGCTGCGTACATTTGATCAAGAGACGCAACGTTCGCTCAACCCTATTTCGACCTGTATTGTTGGCCCTGCACGGGAGGCATTACCTACTCGTGGGCCAGAGGCAGCGCGAGAGCTAGCCGAGCTAGACAGTTCCATGCTACATCGTGATGCGGAAGAGTGTTGGCAGCAAAACCTGGAAGAGTTGCGACAGCATCACTCTTTCGACGATATCGCGTTTTATCTTCCCTATCTTCACAGTCCCGCAACCATACTTGATTACCTTTCACGGAATGCCTTGCTCATTTTCAATAATCCAACGAATGCACAAAACCATATTCGAGAACTTGACGATCAGGCACTTGAGATGAAAGAGCGTATGGAACAGGAGCATGAGAACCCTACACGTTTACGGGATGCGTATGTAAGCTGGAACCAGTTAGAGCCAAACATACAGCAGCGTCGTCAGCTGCACTTTGCCGATGCACTATCTGCCGCCGAAGGAGATTTTGATGCACGTCAGCATGGTGGGACAGAACATCTTATGCCATCGTTCAGTAGTGCCAACTCCTATGGTGGACGCCTACGTGCTTTTGTACAGGATTGTCGTAAGGCTCTCGACAATCGGGAGCGGGTGGTCATTGTCACGGCACAGGCACGACGTATGGCCGAGGTGCTTAGCGATGAAAGTTTTTTAGGCGAAAGAGCTATTCATGTCAGTGCAGGTACGAATATTCTGCAATTGCCAGAAGCGGGAACATTGGTACTCATCCAGGGACAATTAACGGAGGGGTGGCAATCACACTCGCTCGCCTTGCATCTCTACACCGATACCGAGATTTTTGGCTGGTCAAAACGTCGCAATGCCCAACGCCGTACACCTATTACACCTGCTTCATTTCTTGCTGAGGTCAATCCTGGCAATTATGTTGTGCATCAAGAACATGGTATTGGTCGCTTTGAGGGTCTAGTCAAGCTAAATATGACGGGGGTCGAGCGCGAATATTTGCTCATTCACTATGCTGGTACCGATAGACTCTACATTCCAACTGATCAGCTTGATCGTGTCACACGCTATATAGGCATGGGCGAGTCTGTTCCAGCATTGAGTAAACTTGGCACAACTGAATGGACACGTGCCAAGTCGAAGGCAAAAGAAAGCGTACAGGACATCGCACGCGATCTGTTACGGTTGTATAGTGCTCGTGAAGCGGCACCAGGCCACGCATTTCCACCAGACTCAGAGCAACCCTGGCTACAAGAACTCGAAGATGCTTTTCCCTATGCAGAGACGCCCGATCAAGATAGAGCGATTGAAGAAGTTAAGGCCGATATGGAACGGCCCCGACCAATGGACCGCCTTGTTTGTGGCGATGTCGGCTATGGCAAGACAGAGGTCGCGTTACGTGCCACGTTCAAGGCAGTTTTGGATCAGAGGCAAGTTGCTATTCTTGTACCGACAACTATTCTTGCATTGCAGCACTATAACACCTTTCGCGAACGTCTCAAGGCATATCCGGTACGTGTCGAGTTGTTAAGCCGTTTTCGCTCTGAAAAAGAGCAGAAACAGGTGTTAGAAGATCTCGCGTTTGGCAAAGTGGATGTGGTGATTGGAACGCACCGTTTACTACAAAAAGATGTGGTCTTCTTCAATCTGGGACTGCTCATCGTCGACGAAGAGCAGCGTTTTGGCGTGGTACATAAAGAGCGACTCAAGCAGCTGCGAAGCGAGATTGATGTACTGACCATGACGGCAACACCCATTCCACGTACAATGCATATGGCGTTGGTCAATCTACGCGATATGAGTGTCATCGAGACACCACCACAGGAACGTCTCCCTATTCGTACAGTCATCCGTGAATACGATGATGCATTGATTCGGGAGTCTATTCTACGCGAGATTGATCGTGGGGGGCAGGTCTTCTTTGTACATAACCGTGTTAAGGGCATTCAGGTGCTTGCCCAGAGACTCCAACGTCTTATTCCAGAGGCGCGCATTGTTGTTGGGCACGGACAAATGAACGAGGACCAGTTGGAACGTGTCATGATTGATTTTTCTAGCGGAGAGTACGATGTGCTCGTTTCAACAACCATTATTGAAAATGGTTTAGACATTCCTAACGCGAACACGATTATTGTCAATAACGCAGCTTTCTTTGGCCTTTCACAGCTCTATCAATTGCGAGGTCGTGTTGGACGAGCCACACAACAAGCCTATGCCTACTTCTTTTATGGGAAGGAAGCAAAACTGACACAGGTTCAGGAGAAACGTCTACGTGCAATCTTTGAGGCAACAGAGCTAGGTGCGGGCTTTCGTATCGCCATGAAAGACCTGGAAATTCGTGGTGCAGGTAACCTGCTAGGTGCAGAACAATCGGGTTCGATGAATTCAATAGGTTTTGATCTGTACTGCAAACTTCTTGCTGAGTCTGTACAAGAGATGCAAGGGAAACAGAGTGAGCTTGCCACAATAAGCACCACAGTAGATCTACCATTGGATGCGTTCTTACCCGATGATTATATTGGTGATCGCACCCTTAAAGTCAATTTCTATCAGAGATTGGCACATCTCAGTACCCCAGAGCAAGTTGAGGCGATGATAGCGGAAATGAGTGATCGCTTCGGGACACCACCGTCGTCTGTACAGAATTTGGTGACGATGGTTCGATTGAAGGTCGAAGCGTCGCGTTTGGGCTTCGAGTCTGTTGCAATGAAGGATAACGAGTTTATTCTCACCGTCAAACGAACAATTGTGCCTAATCGTATTGTGCTTTATCGCCGTTTTCGTAATGAAGCGCGTGTACAGCAAGGGATTATCCGCATTCCGAAACGACTTTTAGGGCAAAATTGGCTAGAGCAACTACAAGAATTGCTGCCTGCCATTACAGCAACCGCATCATCAACTGCATAACCACAAGTGTAAAGCGCTTACTAGTTGGACGATCACCTACCTTTTACCTATGTGTCATAAAGAAAAAGCCATTTCAACGCGTAGAGCTATACTATACGACGAGTACACGAATAGGGATCAACGTCTTGTATGCATAAGATGAAACATTAGTGCCTGCTTGTAGTCGAGTACACTTACACGGCCATTCTTGATTACCTGGTTTGAAAGGTTTAGCAAGGTAGAGACAACTTGCAGGCGTGTTTCATCATAACGCTCTTGGCGTCGTAGTAATTCTACGAGTTGTGGCGAACTTTGGTCTGCTATCTCTAATCCTATATGGACAGCTTCAACACGTAGCCAGATGGTGAGTTGGTGACGCATCTGCTCAAAGATAGCGAGATCGTCATCTCCAACCTGCATTATTGTCCCATCACGACTCTCTCGATTACTTATGGTTACAGAAGAGGCAACAATAGGTGCTGTGGGATTGGTAACTTGGGACAAACCCCGCCTGTTTTCAGCAGGAAATGAGGGAGTTACCGGCATAGGCGATGGAGGTGGTAGCGTTGTAGAAGAGGAAGTAGAATGAGAAACGCCTATAGGTTCAGTTGATTTTGTTTGCACGGTTGAGGTCAACGGTCTCTCCATCATTGGGGTCGTTGATGCTACCCCTTCCTGTTTTCGCACGGGTGCAGGAGTTGAGGGAGCGACCGATGCAGCAGGTCCAGAAGGACGTTGTGGCGCACCATTCGGTAGTGATGCTGAATTTAATGGGGGGATACTCTTCTGCTCTTGTAGAGGTGAAGTAGTGACGTATGTATTTTTCTGTACAGCGGATTTGTTTGCTGATGCAAGTGGTCGAGCCTGTTCTTGTTCAATATAAGACGAACTAACACGATTAGCGAGGCGTAATGCATTGCCTACTGCTTGAGAAGGGTATCCATCGTTTGACTGTGGCATTTTCGCTTCACCCCGCACCTCTTGCAGTTGCTGCTGAAGAAGCATAGTTGTGGCTGCAATCTGCTCCCATGCGATATCAGAGCGGCCTTTTCCCAAGGTAGACCAGGGAACAACTTGCCTTGGACTACCAAAAGGTGGCCCTCCCTGACGATCCTGACGTTGGCCCGTGATATGGGTTCGTAGACCTTGCACAACGGTAGTGGAGGTAGAGGTGATCAGCATTCGTACATCAGGCATCCGTTTGCGGCCTTGTTCACCAAAGAAACTGCGGTTGCGCTGTACAAATTGGATAAATAGACGTTCAATGGAGCGCTGAAAATCGGATGACATCAGATCAACACGACTCCACGCTGTAAAATCTACCGAACTCAAATATAGCCAGACCTCTTGACGTTTGGCACGATCAACCGGACGCATACGAAGCGTATCGGTACGATAATCAAAGAAACGCGGATAGCAGAAATTAGCAATGATGGTTTCTGCTAATTCTGCTTTCAAACGCGCAACCTCGGCTGGTGGGAGTTGACCCAAGTAAATACCCATCACTTCAACCTCTTTCGTTCTACTACGTCTTCCATATCGTCTAATCGACCTCTCTCAAAAATATGTTACGGAACAGTAGGTAGCGTCATAACTTGCACTGCGTTTGTGCCATTTGTAAGAGAGACATCTTTCGGTGCTTCTACAATATGTAACGGAAGTCGAAGACTTACATTCATTATTTTACTCCCATTTAGGAGTAAAGGTACAAGTGCAATAGACACATGGGCTATTCCGGCAGGAACATGAGCACCCTGCACATTAAATAATCTACTTTCCAGACGTATTACCATACCTGCCTTTAGCGTTTGCGATTGACACCAGTCTACGGCAGGAAAGTCAGATGTTCCTTGATATTCTTTGCCTTTTGTATCTGTCATAAACGTCAGCACCTGTAATGGTACCTTCATCGGTGCCATGACTTTCCAATACGTTGTTACTGAAAGAGAGTCACCACTCACACTAAAAGGTTGTGGTGCATCGACGCTGTCGCCTATTAAGTCCATCGTATCAGTAGAGGTTGTAGAATCTTCAAATGCCACATCCATACGGTTCTGCACATCATTCGGCGAAACATCAATGTAGGAGCAGAAGCTTGCAGGTAAATTCGGTAACACCAGTACATCACTGACATAACGACCGGGTTGCACAGGTGAAAGTGGAGAAAGACCAGGAGGTGGCAAACCGCGTTTTACTAGCAAATAGCCATCACGTGCCACAACTATCCCGTACCCACCGTTAATCAGCACACTTTTCGCCTCGTTAATGTAGTCGTAGGAATTCCCGAAAGGAGTAATATCACTCGTTACATCCAAAAAGACATAATCAGCAACCTTATCACCATAAGGAAATTGATAAATGTGTGAGCGATGGCTAATATGAGGAATAAGATTAGATTGGGCAGAAACCGATGCATTGGGCGGAATCATATTTATGATTGTCCGAGCCTGCGCATCGTGAACCTGTTGGACAGGCCATTTGAACCCCTGAGAAAATGGAGTAACACCACGTTCATAATCAGCACGAATGGCACTAAATATAATCAAGCAAAGCAACAAGAGCAATAAACCGCTTTGTGCTAGCCATGTAAAGCGTCTAACGGGGAAAGACAGCTCTATGCTATTCCCTTGTCTTTGTACAGTTTGTACGCGCAACCGTGCAAGGATTTTTTGCAGTAGCCATATAACTAGCACTAACGCTTCTATCGTTGAAAAGATGAGTACAGGAATCATTTCAGCATCATACTGATAGAGACCACTATACTGGCTTGGATCTGTACTAAGCAAATTTAGCCCAAGCGTCGGCAGGGCGAGTACCCAGATCCACGGTGCAAGCAAAACCAGGTACGCTGTCGGCGCGAAGAGAGTGCGCAGATAGAAAAGATGGTTGTGCTCTAGCACATGCTCTTTGAGCATAACCTTGGGATGCAGCAAAATTGTTTTAAGAATTTGTAGAGTATTTTGTCCTAGATAGCTATAGCGAGACGATAGGAGGGAATGGCCTGTTGGACTGAAAATATGGACAATATACAATCCTATACCTGTCCATACACCCGCAAGAAGTACAAGCGCGATGCCGCTACGCCAGCGACGTTGAAACACAATTGACCAGAGACCATATATAGCTACGACTATCGGTATCTCTTCTTTACAGCCCATCGCAAGGATAGCAAAAACAAAGAGTAACACGGTACGGCGTGTATATATGAAATACAGCATGAAGAGCAGCAGTGATGCGGTCAGTGTCACTGCATGAAAATCAAATATTATCGCCCATTGAAGTGCTGGATACAGAAAATAGAGTGCGGCAATCGCAACACTCGCCCACTCATTATGCAAACGTATTCGTGCCAGCCAGAAGGCGGGGAATGCTCCGAATGCGACAACCACTGTTTGTATGACTTGTAGCGTTTTTGGATTAGGAAATACTAGATAGGAGAGGGAGATAAGAAAGAGAACCGGCTCAAAGTGAATAGAAAAGCGCGAAATACCGACCAAATTGAGATTTCCGTAACAGTTCGTATCGCTAACAGGGTTACAAATGGATTGGTGATAAAAATTTCCATGCCAGATACTCCAAATTGCCTGATCCATAATGCCGAGGTCTTCGCCATGAGTGAGAAAGGCATCATGTTGACCCGTAACAAATAGGATGAAGAAAATACTGAATGCGAGCGCGAGGAGTGCGACTATAGCTGTTGCAAACCAAAACTTTCGTGTATGCGGCATTGGGTCAGGAGCGGGATAGAGATAGAGACGGTTGAGCAAAACTGACAGCTGTTTCCGCCAGTTTTCCTTACTCATGAATGATGCCTCCTTCCACAGGAAGTGGGGTAGAAGATTTAGCTAACTGTTCTTGTTGCATTGCTCGCATCTGCTGACGACCTGCAAGATAGGCAATACTCACACAAACAAGCTCAGCAAATGTAGACACAACTCGTGAGAGAATGGCAATAATAGAGCCTAGAGCAAGCGGTAGCACAGAAAGAGAGAGTACGAAAAGGCCACTAATCGTCACTTCACGGAAGCCCAAACCGCTAGGTGTGATGAAACTAACGAAGCCAATATCCCAGGCTATAGCATAAATACCGATACAAATAGGGAGAGCAGCGATAGGCAATGCAGGCCAGAGTGCCAATGTTAAAATATAGAAAGCTGTACCAGCAATAATCCAGCTAACACACCACGCACTGGTCACAAGTAAAATATCGCTATAGCGTAGTGTTAGCACAATAGGATCGCGCTTCAAAAGACGGAGCGCCGTATTTAATAGTCCACTGAGCACACGTGGATGTAAAACTACAAATAGTGCGAGAAGTATCAGTATGCTTCCGGCCACGATAAGCGATTTTCCTAAAAGCAGAGTACGTATCGTTCCAATGCCTCCCCAGAACAAGAGACTACACGCGAAAATAAAGGCACCAGCAGCAAGTTTGGTAATCAGCTCGACGGTCATACTGGCAAAGGCAATAGGACGCGAAACACCATATTTGCCAACCCATAGAATACGAGCTAACACATGCCATACATTGCCAGGAATGTAGCGAACAAATTCTGAAGCCAAATAAATGCGTAGAGCCGTTCGTAGGTTTAATCGCGATCCTAAACGAGCCAAAACAGCTTGCCATATTAGTCCATAGGAGAGTTCTTGCAGCAAAAATCCAACGAAAGCCAGCCCAATAAGCCAGGGGTTCCATTGAAACGGATGTGCCATCAGTTGCTTCCACTGGCCCGAGATAAAGTTGATAAAGAACCCCGCTATGGCTATAGGCAATCCTATTTGCAAGACACGCTTGCCGATTTTTATAATGTTGGATTTTTGCATTAATCGAGTTCCTGCCTGATACTATATTCTTCTCCAGGCTGGAACGCGTAGTAACGAAACATCTCGCTTTGTAAACCAGTCAGGATAAATTGTACACCGAAGATCATAAGAAGGATACCGACAAAGAGCATAGGTTGATTGTGAATAGGCTCATGCGTGAAGAATCGACTTACAATGACGACATAAGCATCTATCAAAATGCCTATGAACAATGTCCACAAGCCTAGTGGCCCAAAGAGTCGTAGGGGCGTCCGCAAGAACGTTGTAAGAAACAAGACGTTGAGCAGATCAATGAGTCCACGCGCGAAACGGCGAGCACCATACTTTGAGACGCCATATTTTCGCGGATGGTGTCGCACTTTGATCTCGGTCACGCGATACCCCCGCCAATGTGCCATGACTGGAATGAAGCGGTGAAACTCACCATAGAGCTTCAAGTGGCTGTCCTCGATCACCTCACGATTGTACGCTTTGAAGCCGTTGTTAATATCGTGAAGATGCACTCCAGTCATCTTGCTAACCAACCAGTTGAAGATACGCGATGGAAATGTTTTAGAGAAAGGATCGAGACGTGGAAATTTCCAGCCTGAGACAAGATCATAGCCTTCATCGAGTTTGGCAAGAAAATTAGGTATCTCGGCCGGATCGTCTTGCAGGTCGCCATCCATTGTGAAGACGACCTTCCCGCGACAACGGCTAAATCCAGCAACAAGGGCTGGAGTCTTCGAGAAGTTCCTTCGGAAACGAATGACCCGTACAATACCAGGATATTCAGTGTGCAGTTTTTCTAGCTCTTTGAATGTGCCATCCGTACTACCGTCGTCAACAAAGATGACCTCATAAAGGTCGCCAGTCAAACTGAGTTGTGCCGATAGTTTTTCATAAAGAGGACGTACATTTTGCTGCTCATTCATCACAGGCACAACGACAGATACAGCAACCTCCGGCAATGGAGTCGTAGGCATTGATGACTCTGGTGCTACTGCTCTCGTTGGAATTTGTATTTGTTGCATTCCTGGTATTCTCCGCTTACAATCACATAATATATAGCTCTATAGTACTATGCTACGTATGCTACGCTCTGATTAGCGATTATTATAACATACCATCATTTCCAAACCCTAATATGTGGTACCATCAGCATTTCTGTTTAGTAAAACGCTCGGATAATGAGAAGGGACACATATTAATAGAATGTTCCTATTCGTTCGTTTTGCCCTATGTGTTGCATACACTACATATGAGAACATCCATCACGGCATCATAGCAGGCAAACCTCAAGGAATCTTCAAGAAGTAGTAAAACCTTGATGGGAAGTCGCTATTGTCTCGCTTATACTTGAGTAAAGAGATCTGGCCTATCTGAAGTAATAGAATCTACTTCTAATGCGGCGAGACGACGTATTTCTTCAAAAGTATTCGCGGTCCATGTGCCAAGCTTAAAGTTATGTACATGTGCAATTGTCGCCATGTCAGGTGTAAGAAGATCACAATCCATATTTATCCAACTAACACCTAACGATGCCACTTGCTGCACAAGTGTTTCAAACGTACTCTCATCCTCCGGCTTCCATGAATCCTTTGAAATAATTGCACCTGTTTGTAATGAGGGTTCCAGCGATTTAACATGTGGAAGAAGGAACAGATCAAATGACATGATGAGGACATTTCTGAGCATGCCTGCGGCACGAACGTCCTTGACAATTGCCTCGACGATGTTCGGATAGCGTCCATGCACACCGTCACGCTTGCTGGCTTTTATTTCTATGTAGACAAAGGTGCGCGCACGTGCAAGATCAAGAACTTCACGCAGCGCCGGGATATGCTGAGGTTCCGGCCAACCACCCGCAAAGTGTGCTGCGGCATTCAGTGAACGCAGATACGCAAGATCGAGGTCAAGAATGTTTCCCTCACCATCAGTAAGTTTTTCTACAGTATTATCATGAAACACGATGGCGTGTCCATCTTTGGTCATCTGCACGTCCAGTTCAATTGCATCGACCGAAAACGTGAGTGCGGTACGAAAGGCTGCGAGTGTATTTTCAGGGGCGAGATGAGAACCGCCCCGATGTGCTACGCGCTGGAAACGAGCTGCCATGAAAAAAGATACCTCCTGAAATAAGAGCCTGTTGCGAGCTTTTGCGACTTCATCATACCATGTATGTCAGCGAGAGTACGCCCATATCCAGGCCATTCTTGCAACTTTTTGTTGTATAGTACAGTACACATGCAATAGCAAATTAGGAGGAAGTGATAGATGGCACTTACACCTGGAATGAAGGGGAGGGCGACGACAACGGTAGTTCATGAAAATACTGCCGCATCAGTAGGCGCAGGTGGCGTTGAGGTATTTGGTACCCCGATGATGATTGCACTAATGGAAAATGCATCATGGCAAGCGGTGCTGAAGGGACTCGATGAAGGGCAAGTGACGGTAGGAACGGTGGTTGATATACGTCATTTAGCCGCGACCCCACTCGGTCAGAGAGTCCGAGCAGAGGCTGAGTTGATCGAGGTCGACGGGCGCCGCCTGGTATTCAACGTCGAGGCGTACGATGAGCGACAAAAGATTGGCGAGGGGAAACACGAACGGTATATTGTGCATCTGGAACGCTTCTTGAGGCGCTTAGCGGAATAGGAAAATCAGTGAAAAGAGTGGCACAGGCATGACAGGGAAAAGCCCATTGATTCCAAATAATTGGTAAAACGGCTTGCAATGCCAATTGGGAGCATGACAGGGGCAAGCCCTGTCACTACTATATACCGCCTACGCCGTTTTTGCATTATAAAAGTAACAGGATTTGTCGCTGTTATAGTTTCCATGTAATATTTAAAAACCCAGCAAATCCAAAAAATGGCTTGTTCTTTGTTAACTCCTATGTTATAATTGTAGACACAGCGAAACAGGGAAAAGCCTTGTGAGCGTGTTTTTTCTCTTCATTTGGGGATGTCGGGTTTCGACAGGCGATCAGATTGAAGAATTGCAGGTCGAGGTGTCGGTAAAGCACTCTCGTTAAACAACCGACAAAAAATAGTTGCAAAACCAGCAACAACCTACGCTCTCGCTGCCTAAGAAGTAGTTGAGTCGTCGTCTCTCCAGCTTGCTCCTATGGGGCTGGGTAGGGACGTCAAAAACATAGGATGCTATGACGGTGACCGCCCTCTAACCGTCATTTAAGACCAGAGGACCAGCACTAATGGATCCTGTCGATGGGAGACTGAAGTGTAAGAAAAAGCATCGACTATGCCTGTAGTACATTTTCCAGTAGGATCGTTTGGACAGGGAGTTCGACTCTCCCTCATCTCCACCATTCAGACGAGGCGTGAACCCGCTCCACACCTCGTTTTTTCTTGCCCCATGGGTGACGGAAAACCCTGTTTGACAGCAAAACTGACAGCAAAATGGTGAAATGCCAAACGAGAATTGTTCGTACACTTTGCCCATCAGTATCAGAAGCCATCATCTGCCCTCCAGGAGGTTATTCTTGTCAATCGGTATATACCAGGGCGATCTTGTCGTATTTTTGCGTTCCTCAAATCTTGAGGGAGGGTCATTGATCCAGTTGAACGATGTGCCACTCCTTCACAAGTTATGCTAGAATAAAGAAGAGACATGAGAAAGAAGCAATGAGAAGACGTTCCAGATGAAATGCGGTAGTACGGATTGCCTAGGTGAATATGAGCAACGCGAGGTGGTATGGGCCGTACACCAGGGAAGTCGTATCATCGTGATTGAGCATATCCCCGCTGAAGTCTGTGATGTGTGTGGCGATGTCCTTTTCACGTCTGAAACGATTGAGCGGTTAGAAGCCTTGTGCTCCACCACAGCACCAGCAACACGCACTATCGCTCTTTATGAGTTTGCTGCGTCTGCATGAAGGCCCATCTCCTCATTCATAGAATATGGAGTTGAAACCGTGCTGTTATATTTACTCCAGGCAAGATTGAGCAACTACATGGAGATTGGGAATTCCACTGTTATCAAAGGGTGAGAAGTGATATGTCGTCATAGTTTTCGATAAGAAGGATGTCCTCCAGGGTCAATATTCTTTTCATTAGAACCAGTGCTATGGTATGCTACATTCGAGCAAAGGGCAAGTGAAAGAACCGGAGTCAACAGGCAAGGCCTTTCCTTGCCTGATGGAGAGAGACTATGCAGCTAGAAGAATGCTTTGATTTTTTCACGAGTGATGATATCAGAATCAAAGGGACATGCATCGGCATCGAAACCGTTGTCTACGAGTTTATTCATCGGGCACGTTCTCCTGAGGAGATCGTAAATACCTATCCTTCATTGAGCCCGGAGCAGGCCTATGCCACCATTCTCTATTACCTGCACAATAGAGAGGCTGTCTCAACATACCTGTCCAACTGGATGCAATGGAGCCGAGAAATGCGTAGACAACAAGCGGCCAATCCTTCCCTTGAAATACAACGGCTTCGCAAGATTAAGGCAGAGAAACTGGCCCACCAACCGGGAGCTGCATGATGCGCAACCCTCTGCATAAGCTTGCTGTGGCCTAACGCCTCCCGCACTCTACCTTGTTTGTGTTCATACCACAACCATATTCAACAACAAAGTAGCAGCACTATGCTCCAACATACAAGTTTGGGTGTTTCTCCTCCATATGTTACAATGGACTCAATGCCGTTGGAAGAGAAACATCGATGCCTGGCATCAGGGAGAGGAACTATGGAAACACTGCGCTGGACGGTAGATGACATAGAACGACTACCAGACGACGGGAGTCGGTACGAAATTATTGACGGAGAATTGTACGTGTCGAAACAACCTGATATGCAGCACCAAATTGTGTGTACAAAGGTAGCCTCCTTGCTAGATATGTGGAGCAGTCAGACACAACTTGGCATAGCAATTTCTACACCGGGGATCATTTTCACAAACGACAATGCGGTGGTACCTGATGTGGTTTGGATTAGCTATGAGCGATACGCTACGGCCTTGCAAACAGACGGAAAATTTCATTCTTCTCCTGAACTAGTGGTTGAAGTCCTCTCCCCAGGCCTAGAGAATAAGCGTCGCGATCGAGAAACCAAGCTCAAACTCTATTCACGTCGTGGTGCTGAAGAATATTGGATTGTCAATTGGCAGGAGCGGCGTCTTGAAGTTTATCGACGCGAAAACGCTGTATTGATGCTTGATAGGACCCTTGATGAGAACGACGTGATAGAAACGGCTCTTTTGCCAGAATTCCGCTATAAGGTCGGTCAGTTTTTCACGAGCATCTTAAGGTAGTTAAACACCTACTCAGGAGAAACGAGAATTTGTAGTTAAACCAAACCTTACATAGCGAGTGTTGCGGATGGAGAGATGGTTCTGGTATTGCTGAAAGACACAATTGGTGTTGGGTGATCGCAACTATTGGTGGCCTGACCTGCAAGCGTTCTTGCGCACCAAAGGCATTGTCTTACAAGCGCCATTCCGCAAAGCGCACTCACCTCAAGCGGCTGCGTACCAGAGCCCGGTCCTAGGACGAGTGCGCTACCTCATCGACACCGTGTTCGGTCAATTGACCGATCACTGTCAGATGAAGGGCGTATGGGCACGAGATCTCTGGCATCTGCGTAAACGCTTGTTACGCTTCATTTTGATGCATACCATCTGCTTTTTCTTGAATCAGCAAGAGCAGGTGTCAAGGCCAACTAACTTTTGGTTCTCCGTCATCTTTAGTGCAGGATGAGCTTATTAGAACTCTTCTCTCTTTCGCTGTCAGCTTCCGGAGCAGATCGAGGTTTCTCAGATACTCTATTGATGAGATTTTTGCACTAAAGATGACGGAGAACCTAACTTTTGGCTCTGTCCCACTTTGCGTGAAAGCTGTAGCGTAGATTGAGAGTAAGTAGACTCGCAGAGGCTTCAGAAGCAGGTCTCCGTCAACGTGGATTTTCTCAGTGACCTGGGAATCAAGCAAAGTGCATCAGAGCCATTTTAACTATCTCATAGGCAGTTACTGGGATGCGAACGGGCCTGCGTTTACGCTGACAAAGTTCGGCAAAAAGCGTACCGACACCTGCGCCAGCGTCGAGTATATGCACTGTTCGAGTAGCGCATTGAAGCTGAGAGGCCATAAACTGAGCGATGGGCATCGGAGTGAGAAATTGCCCCATTGCCGCCTTATGGCTTTCTTTGAGCTTTCGGCTTACATCCAATCAGAGAAGGTCTACCTGTTCGGAAAGCGTAGGACTCCCTCTGGAAAGAGATGAAGTACTGTAGAAGAGATTGTCTATCATGAGACAGATTATCTCCCATAAAAGGGATTTTGCCAATAGCCGAACTACTTTGTAGCTATAGCATTGGTCTTGTCAATTAATATGACGAATGCAAACTAAACAGTGATCTGATGAAATAGCTCATCCTCAATTTCTGAGTCTTATCACATATATGCGAACAAATCTCGGTAGTACCCTCATACATGAGGTCTAGAGGGTATCAACAGCTTCTGCTAACCGTGCCGCGTAGGCATCGGCTGCAGTACGAACCCAGCTTGATGAAAACCGAAATATCCACAAAAGGAGCAGCACGAGGATACAAATAGCTGCTCCTACAACCTTTGTGCTGATTTCATGGGTGGATTGGTATGCAATATATGACCAGGTAGCAAGAGCGAAAAAACAGACAATGTTTGTCACAATGCCAACTGGTCGGAGACCCCACGTATTGCGGCGGAATCCATAACTGATATTTTCTTCATACAATAGCCGATATTTCTTGGTATCTCTCGTGTTTACCCGCAGGTATGTAGACCAGGCGGCGTAAACTTGATCTGCGTCATCAGGGCCGGATTGCTCACCCGTAACAGATGGTGGTCTTGCTCCTTTCACAAGCGTGGCAAGCTTTTTGTGATATCGTCCCTTTGTAATCGCATCCAGCCGCGTATCACAATGGCGAAAAATAGCAACAGAAGGCATGCCGCCCCATTTTTCAAAAAGCTTCTTCTCTTTACGCTTACCAGCGTCCCTAGCAAGTTGCGACAGGAAGAATGCACCACCGCACTCAATAAGTAATCCGATCAAAGCGGCACAGAGGGATCCTACAACTGATAACTGTACCGATAGGATCGCGACAATTGTTACAGCAATAGGAGCCACCAGTAGCAACACAGGATACAGGCGGGCTTTACGCTCGAAAGTATCTATTGTCCAGTGAAGTGCACTTATCATCTGCTTAAGTCCAGTGTTCCAAAATAATGATAGTTCTGCCGCTTTCTGTTCCTGTCTTCGAGAAAATCGACACAGTATTCGTTTGCGGTGGATACATGAATTACACCCGCTTCACATTCAAAAAGAATATCTCCGGTAGAATTTTGCGTTAGTCTATTATGCACGGTTAGGCGATTACTGTGGTGCTGGATAACAGTGCAGTCACCATAACCAACTTTGAGAAAATGAACTTTGAGCAATTTCTTCACCTTTATACTACTGTTTATATGGTTAAGGCATCTGCTTAAGGTGCCAGCAATACTGCTTGTGGTCTCCTACAATCATCATCAAAGCAGGGAATCCTTCCATACTCATTTTCCTAGCAAGCCACGTAAATGCTTTGCGATCATCCCTGCTAGGTGAGCAACCACAATTACGCGGATGAGAATGCCATTCACCAACATAATCCAACATTTCTGCTGTTACCCTTTTGACTTCGCCAACACGTTCGGACAATCCTTTACAGCCACGAATGTAGAGATTCGGCCATTCTGTGCTATCAGGAGGAGAGGGCAGCACATCGACGACGTAGACCATCTTTCGTTGCATATCAAATGAGCCTATGAGTACTCCGCCGGTCTCATTGGGGAGCTTTTCCATTCTCATCTGCCATATTTTATCCAATAGATACTGATCGGTGAGTAACGTCCAGTCGTCAAATCGCTGTTCAATTACCTCAGAGGGATCAACCCGTATACACTTGGTGCTAAGGTCAGTACCATCAGTTTGCCAGATAGCAATACTCGCGTTCACATCTGAGGCGAGGATTCGGAGCGCACGACTGCCAATCGCTGCATGCAGGGCAACCAAGTCTTGAGGTATATCGCTGCTGAGATCACGACACGATTGTGCATAACGAACCTGGTTACTTGTTTGACGCAAATACTTCGGGAGTGTTGGCTCTTGAATAAGAGACCGGTAGTACTGCATTTCGAGTAAATCGAGAGGTATTTTTCGCTGCAAATCTTCTCCCAACACCACCACATCTGTTCCTGAAGAATTGAGAAACAGCGAAACACGACGAGCCGATGACGTGACATCACGGGCTAGGTACCGGGCCACTGCTACGGAAGCGGAAGTATCGAGAATCATATCAGCATCATCGAATGCACTAGCAATTTCTGCTGCTTGCACACCTGGATTCAATACATCGGCAACAATCGCTCTAGCAATCGGCGTTCCTTTGATCGTATGGTTGGCATGCCAAAGAAGCATTTCCGCCTTAGCATATCCGACATCTGAACCAAAGAGGCCATGCCGGGCTAAATTATGAGGTAACAGATAATCCTGATCTATCAAAACCCATTCCCCGAATCCCGCCCTCATCAGATTTAGAAACACTTGTGAACCTAACGCGCCCAGACCAATGGCTGCCACGTTCCTCCGTTCCTGATTTGTTACTCCATTCAGGCGCGCTGCACTTTCCCGGGAGAATGAGTACATGGGATTTAAGAGGACTACTGTTACTTGGTTTCCTTGCCTCTTCTGATCGAAGGGAACCAAAGCACCAAGCTGTCCATCATGGAACTGCCAAATTCCAATCTCCTCTCCTATATCTGCGATTGGTTTTGCACAGAGGAAGGCCCAGAGGTCTGTTGTTTCCGTTTCTGTCGCTGTTTCACGTGTCTTTGGCAGGGCCACGATTACTATTAACTGTTCATTGCGCAGGTCCTCAATATTCCCATTTCTCTGCCACGTCTGCAGACGATGCCGCATTTCTTGAAGCAGATCAATGCTTGCTGCTCTTAAAAACTCATGGAGTTCAGCAATAGTGGCCGGTTGTTTATGAATAATGCCATGTGGTTGAGGAGTGCCTTCTAATACCAAAGCGATAAATTCTATACTGTGCTGCTTATTAACATCTGTTCTCTCCTGTTCGGCAATAAGAACTCGCCTTCTATTTCCCCCATCGACCGCGTGAATCATCAATGGCTCAGGAGTACTATTGCCATCCAATTTTGTGAAGATATCAAAAGGGATCACCAACGGCCAGGGAGAGCCAATAAGAAGTGGCTCCAATGGCTGATCTTCTGCATGAAGTTTGCCCTTGGCCGTAAGTGCCAACCACTCTCGGATACGATCGAGGAGTGCTGTGGCCGTCCACTGTAACTTGAGTTCACTGTATGGTTTCTCATACAGGCAAATACTGCGTGGGTATTCATCCTCACGAAGATTGAGATGCGGAACACAGGGAAAATCATTGCGTAATGCTAATACTTCGGGATAGGTCGTATCAGCATGATCAAAAATGACAGCAATATGCTCAAACCGATGGATATCATAACGCTTTCGTTGTCCTAGCTCAACCTCAACATCAAAGACAATCACTTCCGCAAGACGATCTTGAGAGAGATAACGACATTCTATAAACCATACAAAAGGACTGGAGCCACTAAAGAGAGTAGAAGCAAACTCCAATGCCTTTGGGATACTCAGTTCTTCTTTTGGAAGAGGCTCCCCTGGTGCTGGCAGATACGTATCTGACATTTTCCTCGCCTGTATTCTATCCCGCTCGGGGAGCCCGAACACTGGTTACCGCAAGATTGCCTCTGACGAGAGATTTCTTAATCGTCGCTCCAGAATCATCAAAAGTGATTACCAACGGAGCGGGATCGCTTCGTGTTGGATGTTCCATTGTTACTTTGAATTCGCCGTTGATGTTGTCTACCACCTGCTTGTAATAATTTGCTGCCTGACGATGCGGTGGTTGTGTATCATCGTCGTTCGCTGGAATAGGATAACTGGTTGATAGAATAATTCCTCCTTGCGCTCCCTGCTCAAACAACCACTGCACTTCAGGCATTGGCTTTGTAACATCCTTGCCTTTGTCTTCACTCAGTGAGAGATAACTGCAATGGTGTGGCAGCTTGAAAACATCCCATACCAAACGTGCCTCATTCTTGTGACGCTTCGTCACACTGACCATCTCGGATAATATTTCACACGTGGTATCAGCGCTCAGTATCAGCCTTGTTTCATAGTCATTCGATTGAAACGTCGCCTGAACGACTAGTGAACAATCGTTGCGGTCTACCAATTCGCCATCCAGGTGCTCGGCGAAGGGTGAATGAACGAAAAATTCGACACCTTGAGACGATTTTGTAAAACCTGGAATGAGCGTACCAGCATCCGTAATCAAATGCTTGCGATCTGCGAAGCCAATATTCTCCTCTGCAAACCATTCTTTTAGTCTGTCTGGCCGGGAGAAGACGCGAATGCCCTTACCGTTGCGAAGCCGATATTGCGCCTCAGCCTGGATAACCCGTGCATCATCTTCCAATCCTTTTTCAACAATGATGGCTGCTGGTACCCAAAGTTCCCTGATCTTGATACGTCCATCGCCTTGATATTTCTTTGCATGCTCAAAGTAGAAGAGATCCGTTGCGCCATGAACATGATCGTCATCGGCGTGTGTAAAAGTCACAACATCAATCGAAGCTTGCTCTCCAAGCTTATCTCGGACAGCAGCCGCAAGATCAACCCGTAAATCCTTACTATCGTCAGGATTGCGCAGGTTCGCATAGTCGAAAAGCAGTTTTTGGCCGCCGGTGAGTTCAATGAGGCTGCAATCAGCGTTCCCAATTGAAAAAAAGGTAACTGTATGCATTACATGCTCCTAGTCATAAATCGGCGCATCTTCAATGGCGATACGCTTATGTGTGTAGACTTCACAGTATCTTCTTTTGAGGAAAACGGGGCAGTTACTAGCCGTCGGTTACCGACAACGATCTTATGGATTACTTCCTGTACGGAGTTTCCTTCTTCCGTTTTCCCAGCTACCCCTGTCAGGTCTTATGAGCCAACGACACAGCTAACTGAAGAATATACCTATTTGTATCAAGAAACTAATCTTTTAGGTTGATAGCCAGTGCATAGGACTTCCTCGTACTCTATGCCTCAGTTGGCGAATGGCAGTTTGCTCTACGGCAAAAGTTGCCTTGCGCTATCGATGCAATAGGCAGTATCATGCACATAATTCTCTGCTCTGGAAATACTCCAATCTTTTTTACTGTTTGGATTTCAATGATCCTACTGCTAGGAGGATAACAGATGCGTTTCAGGATGTCAACTGTACCAACAAAGGTATTGGTTTGTAATATAAACATGTTACTAATATTGCCATTTTCCTTATTTTTCTGTTAACATATTTATTACTAGAGCTATTTCATGAGGAGTTTATCGTGATTTCCGAAGAACTTTATATCCTCGTTGGCCAGCTAATACGCAAGGTCCGTGAAGAGCATGGTCTAACACAGGCGCAACTTGCTACACTTGTTTCCCTCACTCGTACTTCAATAACTAATATTGAGCACGGAAGGCAGAAACTTTTGCTTCATACACTATATGGAATTGCAGATGCGCTGGATATTGAGCCACAAACTCTTCTCCCCTCTCCAAAAAAACTTCTTAATACACAGGAAATTGACCAGGATATTCCAGCAGATCTTTCTCGAGATGAACGAGAGTGGATTCGCTCGATTGTTACTAATTCATCGAAGAGAGGTTGATCATGGCTATTCGTAAAAAGAGGATTGAAACACTTACTCAAAAGATTTTACATGAGTGCAACGTGGTTGAGCCACCTGTACCAATAGAGGGAATAGTCAAGAGATATGGTTTACAGCTTCACTTCCAGGCTCTCCAAAGCGATCTTTCAGGATTCTTGTACCGTGAACAAGAGAATGGGATTATTGGAGTAAATTCAATCCATGCAAAAGTAAGGCAAAGATTTACGATAGCCCACGAGTTAGGCCATTTCCTCCTCCACCAAAACGATTCACTACACGTAGATAGAGCAGTTCATGTCAAGTTTCGGGGCAATCTTTCAAAGCAAGGCATAGATACAGATGAAATGGAAGCAAATTTATTTGCAGCAGAGATACTCATGCCACAAGATTTAATCGTGCGTGAATTTGAACGAAATGAACCTATAGATATTCTTGACGAAGACTTCATCGTCCAGCTAGCTCATCAATATAATGTGAGCATGCAAGCACTAATCCTTCGGCTCGTGAATTTAAGGTACATAGAAGAATAAGCCATTATCTTTTTTTGCATTCGTATTTTTGCTCATGGTCTTTTTGTTGCCTACTTGCTAATAGCAGCTTCTAGTGACGGCAATTTTTCTATCTCGCTTATAAACACTACTGTCTGACATTACGATAACAACACTACACCGCAGAATAGACAATTTCTGCCAGAGAAGGAGATTAAGCGGTTCTTTTCATATTGATGATCTTCCATTTAAAATGAGGAACCCGGTCGTAGTCCGTATCAATGGTGAGAAGAGTCAGATCATGTTCTAAGTGGGTCAATCTGCAATTAACTTGCTAAAAGAGCAAAGCAGTGATACCCTGTTATGTATGGATCGAAACGCGAGAGGAAAGCTAGCAGGTATCACATGGGAGCACAACAAAAAATAACACTTCGTCCATTGAGCGAAGCAGAACGACACGAATTGCAACGAGTGGCCAAGGCCAGCAGTGAACGGGTTGATACGGTCAGACGAGCGAAGGCCCTCTTGACCATAGCAGATGGCAAAACCTTTACTCAGGCAGGGATGAGTGCAGGCTTCTCGCGTGAGGGAGTTTCTCAACTGGTGGAGCGGTTCAACCAGAGAGGCCTTGCCGTTCTGATCATTGCTCCCGGACGAGGCAGGAAGGCGATCGATGAGAGCCAGGCGCGAACACGGGTAGTGCAAGAAGTACAGAGAAAGCCTGATCGGGTGAACGATCAAACCGCCACCTGGTCTCTCAAGCTGTTGCAGCGAGCTTTACGCCGAGATGCTTTTCCTTCTATCGGAGCGACCACGATTGGGCGCATCTTGCATGAAGAAGGCTACAGTCTGCAACGCGACCGCACTTGGTGTGACACAGGCTCTGCATTACGCAAACGCAAAGACGGGATCTACCGTGTGCGTGATCCACATGCTCAGGAAAAAAAGTGTGATTGAACGAGCCTCTCAGTTGGCAGAGGCGTGTGGCATTGCCCTGTGGAATCAAGATGAAGCAGGTCCTTATGCCACCCGACCTCAGCCAGGAGCGAGTTGGCAACTGCAAGGGCATCCTAACCAGCAGCCGCATGAGTATCTGCGCGATGGAGGAGCCAAGCTCATGACCCTGTTTCGTCCCTCGACTGGGGAAGTTCGAGCCAAAGGGGTCGTCTCCGTGACCAATGCGGTCTGACATCCCTGGCTGCAAGAACAATTGCTCGACATTCTGCGAAGCGAGGAAGAGGCCCAAAACCGGGAAGGTCGAAAGCCAGCACCGCTTGAAGAGACGGAGATGGCAGCTCAATGCCAGCAATGGGAGACCTGGCTCGGCTGGCGACTGAGCGACCGCTACCCAAGACTTCGCATGATTTTGATCTGGGATAATCTAGCAGGTCATCGCAGTGACCAGATGGTCACCTGGCTCTTCCAACATGGCATCATGCCGCTCTATACGCCGGTGGGTGGCTCCTGGTTGAATATGGCCGAGTCAATACAACGGATTTTGGTGCGACGAGCCCTTTCTGGACAGTATCCTCAGACGCAGGAGCAAATCATTGAGTGGTTAGAGCAGACCGTCGCTGGCTGGAACCAGACTTCTACCCCGTTTGTCTGGAACGGCAAGCGCAGAGCGCGCAGGAAGCGAACACAGCTCAAACGGTTAGCTGGCTCTGGCGCGGCTGCCCTAGCTTACGCAAGTTAATTGCAGATTGACCCACTTAGTTTACATTTGCAGTCAGAGGAACGAGTGAAGCTGCTTCTCCGCTGCCATCGGCAATGATCTTTGGCCTGGAGTCCCATCACTCTTTATCTCTATCTAACTGCTTTGACTGCAAAAAGGTTCATTCCCTACTGAGCACGGTTGTCCAATGGCAGGTTGTTTCTCATTCTATATACGTCTTCCTCACCATTTGGTTGAAATTTACTCTATCCCCTTCATTGTTTGAAAAGACGGCATCAGTTGACAGCTTTACGCTCACACGAGCCTTTTTCCTGTCTCTCCATACTTCCATATTTCCGACGTATTGCAATGATGTTGTATAATACCGTAAATTAGATGAGATCGACTAGGAAGGGCATTCGTGCGAGATGGCACATTTGGAGCAAATGACCAGGGGAGCAACGGTGAAAGGTATCCTTCCGGATGCCCTCATCACAGTGGTGGATGTGCAGTGGCATGGTGATGTAGCCATCACTCTCACCTATCGGGACGCTGCGGGCCGCCTCGGCAGTGAGATCCTTTACCGCGACCGAGAGCCCAGCATCGAGATCGCTACTGCCGGCCTTCCTTGGAGTTTTGATGGCGATGGCGCACTACTTCGGTTGGTCTCCGAGGCGTACCGCATTCACTTGGCCTATCTCTTTGATCCTTTGTTAGCTGTGCATACCTCGCTCGTTGAGCCGCTCCCTCACCAGATCACCGCGGTTTATGGCGAGATGCTAACACGTCAGCCGCTGCGCTTCCTACTAGCCGATGACCCTGGAGCCGGCAAAACCATCATGACCGGGCTTTTCATTAAGGAGCTATTGATCCGAGGCGACTTGCACCGCTGCCTGATCGTTTGTCCTGGTAGCCTTGTTGAGCAATGGCAGGACGAGCTGAACCGGCGCTTCCACCTGCCCTTTGAAATTATAACGAACGATCGGCTCGAGTCTGCCCGTAGCGGTAATGCCTTTGCTGAGATCAATCTTGCCATCTGTCGACTCGATAAGCTCAGCCGGAATGAAGATGCCCAGGCGAAGCTGGAGCAGACCGACTGGGATCTCATTGTGGTGGACGAGGCTCACAAGATGTCCGCCAGCTTCTTTGGAGGTGAGGTCAAGTATACCAAGCGTTATCGACTTGGCCAAATGCTCTCACGCTTGACGCGGCACTTCCTGCTGCTGACAGCCACCCCTCATAACGGCAAGGAGGCGGACTTCCAACTCTTTCTTGCGCTCCTCGATGGTGACCGCTTTGAGGGGCGTTTCCGCGATGGCGTGCATACCACTGATACCTCAGATCTGATGCGTCGGCTTGTCAAGGAAAAGCTGCTCAAGTTCGACGGCAAGCCACTCTTTCCCGAGCGCCTCGCCTATCCCGTGAATTACACGCTCTCGCCATTGGAAGCTGACCTGTACAAACAGGTCACCGACTATGTACGTGAGGAGTTCAACCGTGCCGACGCGCTCAATAACGAAGGACGCAAGGGAACGGTTGGTTTCGCTCTCACCATACTACAACGTCGGCTTGCCTCCTCTCCCGAGGCCATCTACCAGTCGCTACGCCGAAGACGTGAACGGCTGGAGAAGCGTCTACGGCAGGAGCAGCTCTTAAAACGTGGAGCGGAGACCCACTTGGAGCTTAACCATGACCTGCCCACGTTCACAGAGGATGATCTGGAAGACCTTGACGATGCGCCTGAGGCGGAAGTAGAGACGCTCGAAGAGCAGGTCGTGGACCTCGCCTCCGCAGCCCGCACCATCCGCGAGTTGGAGGCCGAGATTGCCATACTTGCTCGGCTCGAAGCACTGGCCCATCGGGTGCGCCTAAGCGGCACAGATCGCAAGTGGGAGGAGTTGGCGGCGCTGTTGCAGAACAACGCTGAGATGTTCGAGTCCTCCGGTGCGCGCCACAAGCTAGTTATCTTCACTGAGCACCGTGACACACTCAATTACCTGACCGAGCGCATTCGCACGCTACTGGGGCGTCCCGAGGCAGTGGTCAACATCCATGGAGGGATAGGCCGCGAGGAGCGGCGCCACGCGCAGGAACTGTTCTTGAACGATCCGGAAGTGCTGGTGCTGGTGGCAACGGATGCTGCTGGCGAAGGTATCAACCTGCAGAGGGCACACTTGATGGTCAATTATGACCTGCCCTGGAATCCTAATCGGCTGGAACAGCGTTTCGGGCGGATTCACCGTATTGGACAAACGGAAGTCTGTCACCTCTGGAATTTGATCGCCAGTGAGACACGTGAGGGCGAAGTCTTCCAGCGGCTCTTTGAGAAACTGGAGGAAGAACGCAATGCGCTGGGAGGCCAGGTCTTCGACGTGCTAGGCAAGGTGCGCTTTGAGAACCAGCCTCTGCGCGAACTGGTACTGCAGGCCATCCGCTACGGCGACCAACCCGAGGTGCGCGACCGACTCAACCAGGCAGTGGACAACGCCTTGGACCGTGAGCGGCTACGTGAATTGCTCGATGAGCGGGCACTGGTCCGCGATACGTTAGATGAAAGCCAGGTTCGCGCGATCCGCGAAGATATGGAGCGTGCTGAGGCGCGGCGGCTCCAACCACATTTCATTGCGGACTTCTTTCTAACAGCGTTCAAGTTGCTAGGTGGAAGTGTGCGTGTACGAGAAGCTGGGCGCTATGAGATCACGCACGTGCCGGCCCCCATTCGTAGTCGTGACCGACAGATTGGTACAGGCGAGGCAGTGCTGCCCCGCTACGAGCGCATCACTTTCGAGAAAACGCTGATCTCCGTGTTTGGAAAGCCTCTTGCCGCCTTCGTCTGTCCCGGCCATCCATTGCTTGATACCACCATTGATCTTGTGCTGGAGCGCTATCGGGATCTCCTGAAGCGAGGTGCGCTACTGGTGGATGCGAACGATCTAGGCGAGGTGCCGCGGGCACTAGTGTATCTGGAGCATGCCATTCAGGATGCTCGCACCGACTCCATCGGCAACCGCCGCGTCGTTTCGCGCCAGATGCAATTCGTCGAGTTGGATGCTGTCGGCTCGGCGCACACGGCAGGGTACGCTCCTTATCTGGATTACCGCCCGCTCGTCGAAGGTGAAAACGCGCTCGTCGAGCCAGTACTGGTAAATCTTGCACTACGCGAGCAAATTGAACAGCTGGCACTCAACTTTGCTATTACAGCGCTCGTGCCGCAGCACTTAGCCGAGGTGAAAGGGCGGAAGGAGGAACTGATCCGCAAGACAATGGCAGCGGTGAAGGATCGGCTGACCAAGGAGATCAACTACTGGGACCACCGCGCAGCGCAGCTTCGTCGGCAGGAGGAGACTGGTAAGACCTTCAGTCTTAACTCGGCTAAGGCTTGCCAGCGTGCCGATGAACTGCAGACTCGACTACAACGACGCATGGAGGAGTTGGAACAAGAACGCCAGATATCAGCACTGCCGCCCATCGTTACAGGTGGCGTTCTGGTGATCCCCGCAGGACTCTTAGCGAAGCTACGTGGAACGTCTGATGAGACGCTCAATGATATTGCTCGTGAGAGACGGCGTATTGAACTTGCGGCAATGGAGGCAGTGATGGCGCATGAGAATGCACTTGGGTTTGTGCCTCGTGATGTGAGTGCCGAGAAATGTGGTTATGATATCGAGTCGCAGGTGTCGGGTACTGGTAAGCTGCGCTTCATTGAGGTGAAGGGACGTGCGGTTGGCGCGGATACCGTAACACTCACCAAAAATGAGATTCTGACTGCGTTGAACAAGCCGGACGAGTTCATTCTGGCCATCGTGGAGGTGAACCGTAATATAGCCAGCGTTCCCCGCTACTTTACACGCCCTTTCACACGTGAACCGGACTTTGGTGTCACGAATGTGACCTACGCTCTCCATGAGTTGTTAGCAAGAGCGGAGGTCGTTGCGTAAGACATACTTTTGCACACTTTGCAAATATAGAGAGATGAAGCCAATCAGAATGCTGAATTGGGGAAGCCCTCTTCATGAACTGCTGTAGCATATTATGATGCCACGAGATATCAATATTCATTTGACGACGAATGCGCTGTCAAAACCATTAGAAAAGGCTGGAGAAAATGCCTGAGTATCGCAAGAAGCTGATCGAGGTCGCCTTGCCCCTCGATGCCATTAACAAAGAGTCGGCCCGCGAGAAGTTGATCCGACACGGGCACCCATCAACACTACACCTGTGGTGGTCACGCAAACCCCTGGCTACCTGTCGGGCCGTGCTCTTCGGCCAATTGGTGGACGATCCCTCCAGCTTGAACGATGAGTTTCCGACCGAAGAATTACAGGAGGCAGAGCGCCAACGGCTGTTCCGCATCATCGAAGAATTCGTAAAGTACGAGAACATTAGTAATAAGGAGGTGCTACATAAAGCCCGTGTCGAGATCGCTCGAAGTGCCGCCCGCAATCATGGTGTCTCTTTACTCCAAAGTATAACTCCTGACGAAGTGGCAGATGCATTAAAGCGATATGCTCCTCCTATTATTGATCCCTTCGCTGGCGGTGGCTCAATTCCACTGGAGGCGCAGCGGTTGGGGCTAGAAGTGCATGCCAGCGACCTCAATCCGGTGGCTGTGCTCATTAATAAAGCTCTGATCGAGATTCCACCCAAGTTTGCTAGACGACCACCAATAAATCCCGTAGCAAGTACTAGTCTTTTCCAGCGTGAGTGGCACGGCGTAGAAGGGCTAGCTGAGGATGTTCGTTACTATGGCGAATGGATGCGCGATGAGGCATGGAAACGCATAGGCCACCTATACCCGAAGGTTCAACTGCCAAAAGAGTATGGTGCGGGCGAGGTGACTGTCATCGCCTGGCTCCGTGTCCATACTGTTACCTGCATCAATCCGGCTTGCTGTGCGAAGATGCCATTAGCGAGTAAATTTTGGCTCTCAACCAAGAAGGGTAAGGAAGCATGGGCTCAACCAATAGTAGACCACGCTACTAAGACGGTACGCTTTGAAGTGCGTCACGGGGCAAGCGCGCCTGAAGGTACAGTGAATCGACTGGGGGCAAAGTGCATTGTTTGCGGTAGATCTGTACCTCTTGAGCATATTCGTGCAGAAGGAAAAGCCGGAAGGATGGGCGCACAACTAATGGCAATAGTGGTCGAAGGAAAGGCAGGACGAATATATCTTCCACCAGGCGAGATGCTTGAGGCAATTGCAGATTCTGCACAACCACAATGGGAACCTGAGACTGATTTGCCCAAACAAGCACTTGGCTTCCGTGTGCAACTATATGGCATGACGAAGCATCGCAACCTCTTCACTAATCGCCAGCTTTTTGCTCTGACCACTTTCAGTGATTTGGTCAGCAAGGCTTGGGAAAAAGTGCTGTCTGATGCCCACGAGTCTGGTCTATCTAATGAGGGCATACCACTCAATGAAGGTGGGCTTGGCACGCATGCATATGCTGATGCGATAGCAACCTATCTGGCCCTAGTATTGGATAGATGCGCAGACTATTGGAGTATGCTAGTGCGCTGGCAAGCAGCGAATCAGCAGATGACTAATACATTCAGTCGCCAAGCCCTTTCGATGACTTGGGAGTTTGTGGAGGCTAACCCTTTCTCACATAAAGGTGGTAGTTTTGATAATCTCCTTGACTGGACAATTCAATCGCTCCCGCTGTTATACACAGACCTTGGTGGAACAAGTGAGCAGGTTGATTCTACCACACTAACTCCGAAAAATACGTACTCCCTTATCTCTACTGATCCACCATATTATGATAACGTCGACTATTCTGATCTTTCTGATTTTTTCTATGTTTGGCTACGCCATTCGTTGAACAGAATTTATCCTGATATGTTTAGTACACTGCTCGTGCCGAAGGCACAGGAGCTTGTTGCTGACCCATTCCGTCATGGTGGACGAGAAAAAGCGCAGCGCTTCTTTGAGGAAGGTCTGGGCGAAGCCTTCGTTCGAATAAAAGAGATTCAGCATCCAGATTATCCCATTACAGTTTATTACGCTTTCAAACAAGCAGAGTCAGTTGAAGATGAGGAAGAAAACGGCAATAATTCTCTGATAAACGCTTCTACAGGCTGGGAAACAATGCTGGAAGGACTCATCAAAGCCGGCTTTAAAATTACTGGCACTTGGCCTATACGCACAGAACTAGCTAACCGCACTCGAGGACAAAAAAGCAATGCTCTAGCTTCATCCATCGTCCTCGTTTGCCGCCCCAGGCCAGTTGATGCAGAGCCAACCAGTCGGCGCAATTTCCTCAACACCCTCAAACGAGAGTTACCCAAAGCGTTACGTGACCTTCAACGCGGCAACGTCGCGCCAGTGGACTTAGCTCAGGCTGCTATCGGCCCAGGCATGGCCATCTTCTCACGCTACACCAAAGTGCTCGAATCTGATGGCACTCCGATGCGTGTGCGCACTGCTCTCCAGCTCATCAATCAGACACTTGATGAGGTGTTAGCTGAGCAGGAGGGTGAGTACGACGTAGATACTCGCTGGGCTGTCGCATGGTTCGAACAGTACGGCATGGAGGAAGGGCCTTATGGTGTTGCCGAGACGCTCTCCAAGGCCAAGAACAGTACAGTAGGAGCCCTTGTCGAGGGTGGCATCCTGAGTGCTCAGGGAGGGAAGGTACGGCTGCTGCGTCGAAATGAGTTCTCCAGCAACTGGAATCCAGCCACGGCGAAGCGCCTCACCGTCTGGGAGGTTACACAGCGGCTGATCCATGCAATGCAGGAGCAGGGTGATACGGGTGCAGCGGCCATTCTCGATCATGTGGGAGCGTATGGTGAGGTTGCTCGTGACTTGGCCTATCGGCTCTACACAATGTGTGAGCGCAAAAAGTGGACGGATGAGGCGATGGCCTACAACAGCCTTGTTATCGAATGGTCCGATATCAGTAGTGCAGTGGAGCTGTGGAGGCGGACTACTGTGGAGCAGGCTCCCCTGTTCTCATAGAATTGTGATAGGAACGGCAACCGATGACGATAGATAGAGGATAACATCTATGGCAATTAACAATGCGGAACGCGTAGGGAAAGCGCTCGAACTTCTCAACCAGGGACTCTTTCCTTTCATGAAGCGCGAACTCAAAGCCTCCCACGGCGACACCTGGTTTGTGCAAGCCTCGGCCAACCTACGTGAGTACCAGATGCCAGGTAAGGGCGACGGCGATGAACACTGGGATACCCAGGCGCTACTGCTGGTTATGTGGGATCAGTGGAACGTTGTGTTCCGCAATGTTCTTGGTCAAACCGAACGCACGCTTGTGAGTGAACTGCGCGAAGTGCGCAACAAGTGGGCACATCAGGAGCCCTTCAGTACCGATGATGCCTATCGTGCCCTCGATAGTGTTCAGCGCCTGCTCACGTCCGTCTCCGCTGCAGACCAGGCCACAGAGGTCGAGCGTCAGAAGCAGGAACTACTGCGCATCCGCTTCGAGGATCAGGCTCGAAAAGAAGTGCGCAAAGCGGTCGTCGCTCCCATTGAGGGTCAGCCTGCGGGGGGATTGCGTCCTTGGCGTGAAGTTGTCACTCCACATCCCGACGTTGCCTCCGGACGTTTCCAGCAGGCCGAGTTCGCCGCCGATCTTGGACAAGTCACAAGAGACGAAGGTCCCGACGAGTACCGCAAGCCCCGTGAATTCTTCCAGCGCACCTATCTCACTGAAGGGCTCCGCCATCTACTCACTAATGCCCTACTACGGCTGGACGCAAATGCCGGTGATCCTGTAGTCGAGCTACTGACCAACTTCGGTGGCGGCAAGACGCACTCCATGCTGGCACTTTACCATCTGGTTTCGGGCGTACCTGTGAACGATCTGCCCGGTATTGAGCCAATGCTCCAGATGACGGGCGTCTCCAGGCCACCGCTGGCGCAGCGAGCCGTCCTGGTGGGCACTGCGCTCTCCCCTGGACAATCCCATACAAAGTCCGATGGCACTGTGGTACGTACTCTCTGGGGCGATCTTGCCTGGCAACTCCTCGGTAAAGATGGGTATGCCTTGGTGGCTGATGCTGACCGACAGGGCGTGAGCCCCGGCTCGGATGTGCTGCGCCAGATTTTCGCCGCTGCCTCCCCCTGCCTAATCTTGATCGACGAATGGGTGGCCTATATGCGCCAGCTCTATGGCGTCTCCAGCCTCCCTGCTGGCTCCTTTGATGCCAACCTCAGCTTCGCCCAAGCACTCACCGAAGCGGCCAAGGCAGCTCCGAAGACGCTCCTAGTTGCCAGTATCCCGGCCTCCGATATTGAGATAGGTGGGGAGGGTGGACGCGAGGCTGTTGTACGCTTACGCAACACGTTCAGCCGTCTGGAATCCACGTGGCGTCCCGCCAGTGCCGAGGAAGGTTTCGAGATCGTGCGCCGACGTCTCTTCCAGCCCATTACCCAGCAAAGGGATTTTACCGCCCGCGATGCTGTCACCCGGGCCTTCACTGGTCTGTATCGTACCCAATCTCAGGAGTTTCCATCCGAATGTCGGGAAGGTGACTACGAGCGCCGCCTGAATGCCGCCTATCCTATTCACCCCGAGCTATTCGACCGCCTCTATAGTGACTGGTCCCAGCTAGACCGTTTCCAGCGGACACGTGGCGTCCTCCGTCTCATGGCTGCCGTCATCCACGCCCTCTGGGAGCGCCAGGACGCGAGCTTGCTTATCCTGCCGGCAAGTGTACCGATTGACGATCCACTGGTGCAGTACGAACTGACCCGCTATCTGGAAGATTCCTGGACGCCTATTATCGAACGCGATGTGGATGGTGTCAACTCGCTGCCGCTACGCATCGATCGCGAGCATCCCAACTTGGGACGCTATTCGGCAACCCGCCGCGTGGCCCGCACCATCTACCTGGGTTCAGCTCCCACACTGCATACGGCCAATAGGGGTATCGAAGAGCAACGCATAAAGCTCGGCTGCGCTCAGCCAGGGGAGAGCATTGCCATCTTTGGTGACGCTCTGCACCGCCTCACCGAGCAGGCCAACCACCTTTACGTGCAGGATAAACGCTACTGGTACTCCACACAGCAGAGTGTCACCCGCGTCGCGCAGGACAGAGCTACTCATTTTGAGCGTGATGTCGTCTTAGTGCTGATCGAGCAGCGGCTCCGGGCTGAGCAGGGTATCCGAGGTAGTTTTGCCCGCGTTCACGTCTGCCCCACCTCAAACCGTGAGGTTCCCGATGAGCGGGATGTCCGACTCGTAATCCTCCGCCCAGGCTCCGTCCACGCTGCGAAAGATGTGGCGAGCCCCGCACGAACCGAAGCGGCGACCATCCTCGAGCAACGGAGCACAAGTCCTCGCTATTACGCCAACACCCTTATCTTCCTAGCCGCCGATCGTACCCGATGCGAGGAGTTAGAGCAAGCTGCCCGACAATATCTCGCTTGGAAGTCTATTGAGGATGAGCAGGAAATCCTCAACCTTGACGCCTTCCAGCGCAACCAGGCCAAGTCGCGCCGTGAGCATGCAGAAGGGACTATCAAAGCGCGTATTCCTGAGACCTATAGCTGGTTGCTTGTACCTGAGCCATCCCAGGACGATGCAAGTGGTGCTAAAGTCTCGTTGCGCGAGATTCGCTTGCAGCCCGTCCAGGAGGCGCTTGCTGTACGGGCTTCACGCAAACTGGAGAACGACGGTCTATTGATCACGAAATACGCTGGCACCAATCTGCGACTAGAGTTGGACAAGATACCGCTCTGGGGCGGAGACTCGGTTGGCGTCAAGGAACTCGCCAACTATTTTGCGCAGTTCTTATACCTTCCACGACTCCGTGACACAGACGTGCTGCTGGCATCTGTACGGGATGGGGTTGGCTCGCTAACCTGGGAGCTTGAAACCTTTGCCTACGCGGATAGCTATGATGCGACGTGCAATCGCTATCTTGGCCTCAAGGTAGGTCAACAGATCAATGTTTCGCTTGAAGGGATACTTGTCAAGCCGAAGGTAGCTGCGGCGCAGATTGCGGCAGATAAGGCTCCGATGCCACAGCCAAGTGCTAATAACTTCATTTATGACAGTTCTGATACGTCGAGTGCCAGCCAGAGGAAGTTCGTGGCTGAGGACGGCACTCCGATGTCCACGTTCCCAGAAGTTCCGGCTGTACCCGCAGTACCCACGCAACCGCAATCCCAACGCTTCTACGGTTCTGTTACGCTCGACACAACGCGTGCTCTGCGAGACGCCTCGTCTGTTATCGAGGAGGTTGCACAGCATCTGAGCGGTTTACTCGGTGCCAGGGTCGAGATCACGATGGAGATCCATGCCGAGCTGCCTGAGGGAACTCCTGAACACATTGTACGCACTGTCACCGAGAATTGCCGCACGCTCAAGTTCAACAATTATGGATTTGAGCAGGAGTAATATTATTATCTTGCTGTAAGACAAACTATTCAATAAGGAGAAGGAGGCACATGAATGTCACGATCACTTCAAATTTACCATGAGCGTTGGCACAATTATTCCTATTTAAATGAACCTTGGGAAGAAGATATGACAATTGAGTCGTGCGTCATCGTCGAATCGGCACGTTCTACTCCGATGGGGGAAGGAGCACATACCCTTCCCGACTTCGGTCATGCCATCTGTTTTTATCAATATTTTAGAATTCCTAATGAATTTGAGCCGCTAGAGCAGCAGGATCACTCATCAGATGTGGAGACCTTGCTGCCTAGACTCGAAGTTTTAGAACAAAGCTGGGAACAACGCCAACCTAAGCTTAGTAATGATCAGCTTCACGATCTTCAATCTGCAACTGACCAGTTACTGGATGACCTTCTTGGAGAGTTTGTCCAGAATGGCTATCAAACAGGGATGAGTAACCGTCTACAGGAGATTGTCAATAACGCAATGCCTGACTTCGAACTTGATGAGGTTTACGTGCTCCCAGGTGATCTGGAAGTGCTGCTTTCGTCCTTTGGCAACCCGCTTACTGACTACGATGCGTATGAGAATGAAGAAGAAGCTGAGGCTCATGCTCCAGCATTTGACCTGAACAATCCCGAGCATCGCGCAGCCCTTAAAGAGTGTATTACTATGTTCGGCCGCTAGACGCAAGAGGACCTAAGCAGTATTACTGTCTGTGAATCACTGTATCCCTGCTTGTGAAAGTGGGTCGTGATAGTGCTTATTGGAAGATTAGCTGGCAGCAGCATTGGGTGTTTCGGCTACTGTTTTGCTGTGCAAGCGTGATTCCCTAGAACTGACCCTGCCCCGAATTGATAGAGTCTTCAAAGCTGAGGTATACTCTAGCAAATCAGGAAAGGGATCAACATGACAAAGGTTCAAAAAACCTAGACGCGAGAATTCAAACAGGAAGCCGTCCGACTCGCTCAGACAAGTGGAAAGCCGATCACGCACATCGCCCGTGAGTTGGGTATTAGTAATACTTCCATTCATCAATGGCGCAAGGAATTGACTGAGCACGGCAAAGAAGCGTTCCCAGGCAGTCGGAGGTCAGGGGCACCAGACGGCGCTCGAAGAAGAGAATCGTCGTCTCAAACGAGAGCTGGAGAGAGTCCAACAGGAGCACGATATACTAAAAAAACGTGAGTTCTGGATAAGCAAGCCCCTCTCCGATGAGTTAGAATAGGAGTCAGACAAAGAACTTCTATTCATCATCGGAGGGATCTCGCAATGAGTTTACTCGATTTGTTTTGTGATGTCGATGATTTTCTGCTGAGCTTTGAGCCACAGTGGAAAGCAGCCCAGCTACAAGGTGGCAAGCAACGAGAGCGTGCAGGCCAACTGTGCCCAAGTGAGGTGATGACGCTTCTGATCCATTTTCACCAGTCCCACTCTCGGACGTTCAAAGCGTATTACATCGAGCATGTTCAGGTGCATCTCGCCAGCGAATTTCCTTACCTGGTGAGCTATACGCGCTTTGTCGCGCTGATCCCGCGCATGATGCTTCCGTTGCTCGCCTATTTGCAGACCCGCTATGGAACCTGTACTGGGATCAGCTTCATTGATTCGACATCATTGCAAGTCTGTGACCCCAAACGGATCAGCCAGCATCGCGTCTTTGCGACCGATGCCAAGCGTGGCAAGAGCAGCATGGGCTGGTTCTTTGGTTTCAAGCTGCACTTGGCCGTCAATGACCAAGGCGAATTGTTGGCCTGTTGTCTGACCCCAGGCAATGTTGATGATCGCAAGCCTGTTCCCTCAATGGTCAAACAACTGCGCGGCAAGCTCTTTGGGGATCGCGGTTACATTTCCGCTTCCCTGACCACACTGCTCTTTGAACAAGGACTCCACCTCATCACCTGGTTGCGCAAAAACATGAAAAACCAACTCATGCATCTGTCGGACAAGCTCCTGCTGCGCAAACGAGCGATTATCGAGTCCATCATCGACCCGTCTCTTGAATATTTCGCAGATCGATTAAACTAAGCCAGACGGTCGCCCGTCCGACTCGTCTTCAAAACCGTGCATGAGATTGTTCACCTCACACGGCTCCTCAACAACGTGGCTCTTGTCATGAGTACCATGCTTTTGATCGTGGCAATGTCGATGGAGGACTTGCAAGTTGATGTATGCATCTGTTCCTCCCAAACATTTGGGAAAGATATGATCGATTTCTAACAAGTCCCCAGCTTTGAAAAACAAGCTACACCATGGACAATGGACTTTTTGATCTTTCAATAATCGTCCTAGTAGACCCTTGAGCATTGGATGCTCTTTGAGCCGTTTAGACCAGTAGATCAGATTGCCATCGTATGGACTTTTGCTCCCTTCGACTTTGACATGCCGTTTGATTGACGTCTCATTGTATCTGTAGAGCCGAGGTCCTTGTGTGATTGCAAAATTCCATTGTCCTTCTTCGGGATGCCAATATTTATTGGCAATCCATTTCACGTCTTTGTTGCGGTGTCGTCGTTTGGCCCAGGATAAGAGCTTCCGGAAGAGTTGATAGTCTATCCAGGCAAAAACCTGTTTGCTACAGACAGAGGAGGAGTAGTTGGCCCAACCTCTCGCCGCTGGATTGAGATGTTGGATGACCGCTCCTTGCGGAGCTGTTTGGTGCTTCCGTAGGATCTCCTTTATCTTTTGCAGATGCCTTTGTATGGCTTCCTTACTCGGTTTGATAATCGTTTTAAAGCCAAGCGGCTTTCCACGCGTGTTACGTCCGGTATGCGTCCTTCCCACAGGGTATTGACGAATCTCGAACCCCAAGAAGTGGAAGCCCACGTTTCCTTCATATTCTTGCAGAGTATGAGAGCGTTTTGTCTTACTTGGCTTCAATTCTAATCTCATTCCTTTAAGCCATTCAGTGATAATTTCTTGTGCTTGCTGAATGACCATCGGGTCTTCATCTAGCACAACAAAATCATCGGCATATCTCACAACCGTTGGACTGATTTTTCGGTGAGTGGTTCGTGATCCAGTGTGCCTAGTGAGTTGTCGTACCACTGTTGTTTCCAGTCCATGAAGTGCTACATTGGCAAGCAAAGGTGAAACCACACCGCCTTGAGGAGTCCCTTCTTGGACAGGTGTGAGTTCCATTCCTTCCATGACTCCTGCTTTCAGCCAAGATCGGATGACGCGCCTCATTGCAGGAAATGTTGCTAGTTTCTGGAGCAGAGCTTCATGAGAGATATGATCGAAGCATTTGGCAATATCTGCATCGAGCACATATTTTGCTTTTTGCTTGATACTGTTAAAAATCGCTTCGATGGCATCGTGAGTTGATCTTCCCGGTCTAAAACCGTAACTGTTTGGCTCGAAGTGTGCCTCCCATTCTGGTTCTAGAGCAAGTTTGATGAGCATTTGACGTGCCCGATCTTCCATAACAGGGATTCCTAGTGGCCGTTTCTCATCCTTTCCAGGCTTGGGGATCCAGACCCTTCGGACGGGAGAGGCATGGGGATCAAAGGGAGTCTTTTGGAGTTTCCTGGCAAGAGTCAGTCGTCGCTCTGGAGACAGTGATTTGACTCCATCAATTCCGGCTGTTTTCTTGCCCTGGTTATCCTGGGTGACTCGTCGCACGGCCAGAAGACAGGCATACCATGACGTGATAAGAAGACGTTGGAGCTTGTGGACTGTTTTAACTTCTCCACGATGAGCGGCTTGATAAATCCGTTTTTGGAGCTTGAATACTTCCTTTTCAATTGTTTTCCAAGGGAGGGTATTCCATTCATACATCGGCGGTGCTGCCGTGTTCATAACTTTTACTCTTACTTTCGTTTTTATCTTCCACGTTATCGGGTGGACGTCAGCCTATCCATGAGCTTTCCTCATGGCTTTTGCTTCTTCCACCATCTTTCCTCAAATGGCATCCGGCCTGACCGCCTGCTCTGAGTATCGACCGCCCCAGAGAGCCAATTTGAGGTTACTCCGTTCCTGATAGGTGTTTTGCGCTGCTTTAGGATGATACTCTGCACCGGGTTTTGTGATGATGAACACTGGCCAGAATGCTCCTGCCAGCCTCGTATCCTTTCCCTTTTGGGCAAGCCAATAATCCGTGTAGGCTTGGTTGACGTAACGGTGCGTTCATACATATCTTCGCTTTCGCTATCCATAGCAACCAGTTCGTAGGGATTCTCAGTCGGATTCTGAGTGACCTGCTTTTCTTCCCGCTTCACCGAATTGATGGTCAGTCGTATCAGTGGGGAAGTTGCTATCTCCTGTTCATCGAGGAGGGAGGAATTCCGCCTCCATCAACTATCAAGTTATCAAGGCCAATGGCCTTGTCTTTCGTCCTCCGTGTTTTCACAGTTTAGAAAGAACGGATCGCACAGCATTCTCGTCATCGCAGTCCCGCCAATTTTGTCGTTCATTTGATTGCCGGGCTTCTTGCCTACAGCCATCAAGACAAAAAACCAGGTCTGCATCTCAATCAACACGCTCTCCTGGCTCCTTGATCGGTTTGACTTAAACAGAACTCGCGTTTGTTACCTTCTCATTAGAGGTCTCTGCCTTCTTCCTCCGCAAGTATCTTGTGTACATCTCGTTGCGCATCCCGTGGGGAGACCCAGCATGTTACGAGACACACTCGCACCCAATCTCTTAAATCGGGAGTGTGCGGCAACAGAACCGAACAAAAAATGGGCAACAGATATCACCTCTATTCCCACTGCACAAGGCGGGCTTTATCTTGCGGTGATCCTGGACGTGTATTCACGGGCTGTCGTGGGATGGTCCATGTCGGCCTGCTGTGATGAGCAATGAGTGACCAAGGTGTTGCCCATGGCTCTGGTTCGTCGCCGCCCCTCAGGCGGGACTCCTGCACCACAGTGATCGAGGTTGCCAATACAGCAGCCGTGCGTATCGTCAAAGGCGAGAGCAAGCCGGGATGGTCGTGAGCATGTCACGCAAAGGCAATTGTTGGGACAATGCCGCCATGGAATCCTTCTTCGGCTCTCTATTCATCTCATGAGCAGGCCAAGCAGTCGCTTTTTGCGTATCTCGAAATCTCCTATAACCGACAAAAACGTCACTCGACGCTCGGATAGGTGAGTCTGCTCATCTATGAACAGTTCGCAATGCACAAAGCTCAAAGAAACGTTTGACGTACTACGTTTACTGTATTATAATAAAAGCATAAACGTTACATAACGTAGAAACATCTTCCATCGCACTCAGCTCCAATCGCTGGAGGCTCTACGAAAACGGATCAAGGTCAGTCTAGACTGAATACGACCTCATAGATCTTCACGAACACGGTGCGGTAGCGTCCACCGTAAATGCCTGGCAAGCCCTCCTTGCAATGTCTATGTTGAACCGTTCTGGGTTTGATGGAAACTCCTCAGGTTAGCTTCTACATCTCCAGATGCTGACAATATATCACATTTGTATAAGTTGAGGTTTGTGGCGCAATGGGTATTGTCATTCATGCTTGTGACTCAAGCGGAAGTGCTATTAGACGGCGATATTCGAGACCGCTCGACAACACATGGCCTAAGACCCTGATGGACCTCTAAAAAAGAGCTACTACAACCGGGCAGAAGCAGTGTGGCACGTTTCTTCTGCCCGATTGTAGTAGCTCTCTCCTTTTGATGCTTCACTTAACTCCATCTAAAATGGGCTTTTCCCTCCCGACATAGAAGACCTTTTCTCGCGGAATATGTTGCGCACAGCTATGAGAGCTGCCTTGACAGTAAGTTGCAGTACGTTCAAAGTTGCTCTTCAAACAGGTCCCCCCATTTCTGCATTGCATCCTTTTGCATCGATGGAAGGACATGGGAATACGTATCCATCGTCATACTAATGGTGCTATGACCCAGGATTTCCTGGACGACTTTAGGATGAACGCCCATGCTGAGCAAAATCGTTGCAGCACTATGCCTGAGATCATGAAAACGTAGGTGAGGAAGGTCTGCCTCCTTGAGCACTCTAGCGAACATTTTGAGGATGTAGCGGGGATTGAGATAGTTCCCATGCAGGCCGCAGAAGACCAGATCATGCTCTTGCCATGCGGCACCAGCTTTTCTGTGCAACTCCAACTGCTGAACACGATGGTGTTTCAACACATCAATGACAAAGGGAGGCAGCATGATCTTGCGCCTTCCCTTCGCTGTCTTAGGTTCGCTTTCGATATATCCGTACTTGGCGATGAAGTCTACTGTGCGGCGCACCTGAAGACTCTGGTCTTCAAAGTCGACGTCAGACCAGCGGAGTCCGAGCAGTTCACCACGCCGCATTCCAGTCGTCAATGCCAGCGTGAGCACTGCTTCCAGCCGATGCCCACGGGCTGCCTCCAACAGTTTGTGGGCTTGCTCCATGCTTAAGGGCTGTATCTCGGGTTTGACGATACGGGGCGGAGACACGAGATCACAGACGTTGCGCACTACCAGATTCCAGCGGACGGCATTATCCAATGCCTTGTGCAGAATACCATGAATGGAGTTGACCGTTTTCGGCGATAGGCCCTCCTCACTTTTCTTCCTGTACAGGGCTTGCACCTGCTGTGGCGTCAACTTCTGTAGCTGCACACGTCCGAGCGTGGGAAGAATATAGCTATGGATGAGCTTACGATATTTCACGTAGCTACTGAGCTCGGCTTTGCACATTTCCCTTTGGGAAGGAGTAAACAGGGGCCTATCTCAAAAGACAACCAGAAGCCTTCTGGAAGCCACTCATCGTCTGCCAGAATGGATATGGGTCACGGGTTTCGTGAAGGAGTGGAGTATTTCAACATCACCTTTTTCGGGGATGTTGAAATACTCCATGGCTGGGTTCCTAGAAGAATTGTATCAGCTCATCGTACCAAGAGGAGACATTATTTCCTTGAAGGAAATGTACAAAGTCGAGCTGAGACGGATTGTTGGCTTATGCACTTCCTCAAGCCAATGGGTGAGGTACGTATTCAGGGTTTGCTGTGGCCCTGTTGTCAACACCCCTTGTTGCTGCTCCCTGAGCGCAATCTTTAACTTATCGGCAACCTCCTTACGCGTATCGCCATAGTAGTACTTCCGCTTCCCGTCTGCAAGCGAGATGCTTCCAACCCAACGCTTATCCTGGCGTTGATAGATGGAGCCTTCTCCATGTCCACGATGTTTTGCCATGTCAAATTCCTTTCTTGCTGTGTCTTTTACTACGCCGGTACGAACAACCATGAAAATGCCTCACTAGAAAGCTTGTGCTATACATGAGGCAAGAGTGCATCGCTATGATGAATGAGATCTAACAAAATGATGCGTATGGAACCATCAAAAACCAATCTTGAAGGATTATCAAACGATGTCTCGAGGTCATTGAGTGGCTTGGTTGCAGCCATAATTTGAACTCCTCTCTTTTCTTATTGGCGTATGGGAAATAGTCACACTCCCTGCAATGAGCTCTATTCTTAACTCCCCTTCCAAGTGACGTAGAGCTGCTTCTAGAGCCATTTCTTCCGCAAGGATTGGTAATCGGGTGCGGGGAGTGCAGGGAGTTTAGCACGCGATGATTGCCTTGCTACCTCTCATCTTCCAATGAGGGAAAACGTGTTTTATGAAAGCGAGTAGCACTGGAGTAACTCCCCGCACTCCCCGCAACAACCCGCCAGAGACTTACCTTACTATGCTCATCCTTTCCGCGTTCGAGACGTAGGTTGGCATCGCCAAAACACGTGTCAACGCGCTTCTCAAGTGCTTTTCCAAAGCGAATTTTAAAAGTATGTGGTTTCTCTTTGAGGGTAATTTGTAAGGCTTCAGGAAGTGCGTCTATAAAAGCAGTAGCGGGGAGTGCATCATCATTGTCCACCAAATGTTCTATTTCAGTGCTATTCATCACCGTAATGATATCGGCTATTTTTATCCAGGCGGATTCAAACAGGTGATACCATGCCTGCAGGAACGCTTCCCATTGGGCACTTTCCTCGTCAATCTCCTCATAAAGCTTTTCCTGATTTGCCAGGAAACCATATACTCCGGCGTAGGCGAGGATTGAGCCGACCGTTTTCACCCAATTGGTAAAGGTCCCCATGGAAGGAAGACTCGGTGCGAAAGGTTGGCCTGCGGCATACCATGCCCGTGCGAGTGTCAGCAGTGCGCCAATTAATGCCCCTCTTTGTTCCGTTACCCAACCAGCTAGATCTTCATGGGTAAATCCACTGCGGGTCCAGGGCCTGGATACATGCGGGTCAAGCCTGATACGATAGCAACGTCGAACCAAGTCGCCCCCCAGTTTGACATTGTTCCCGGTGGCAAGCCAGGTTGCCCTTTGTGGCACAAGTACCATTTTTGATTGGCCTAAAATGCGCCCGCGCCACAAATCAGCGGTCAAGACTGCTTCCAAGTGTTTCGATTGAAGTCGCCCGGTGACATTATCAATGGTGATAATTGTCGCGCCCTCAATGAGCAGAGAGGTGATCGACTTTTGTAATTCCTCCTCGCTATCAGACATCGTGAGCACTGCCGAACTTGCCCCGGTAGCAATGATGGATACGACATCAGAGAATAACCCTTTTCCCGTGCCGGGTTTTGGTGCATCCAGCAGAGCAAGTGGAATATGACGCCTGATAGCTGGGCGCAGAAACGGAGTGAGAAGGAGTGCTAGCGCATTTGCCGAGTCCGCCTCATCGACATACGGGAACTCGCCTATTGTCTCCAGTATCAGCGCAAGAGCAGCTTCTCTCTCTACCTGGGAGGGAACAAGAGGAATCTTGCAAGCCTCCATTCCGGCGCGAGGGGCGTAGTACAAGCGTGTTGTGGCATCATAGCCTGGTTGATCCAGAATCGTACCATCAGGTCGGATCACCGGTACCTCTACAATCGCCTCAAGCGAAGGAAATGGCAGGTACGGCTTTTGCGTCTGGCGCGCCAGTATCTGCTCAGCTATCTCTCGCGGTGGCGATACAGGAATTTTTTCGTGTTCACCTGCTGTTGTCGAAGTCCTCTTCAAACGATAATAGTCCGCCGCGTGCGTGAGTGCTTCTTTCACCTCTGGGGCCCCCATTTGTGTGACAATGGGGCGTTTCATCTCGTTGTGCCCTACTCTCACCATGCGTGCCGATTGCAAGAACAGACTGGGTGTAAGAGATTCAACACGCATCAGCGCATCTATCGCCTGATTCGTCATTTCCCGAAGTTGATCACTGCCTACGATGATTTCTGGCAAGCCATCATCACTTGCTTCATTGGGTACCTCCGTTCCCGTACCGTTCTGACCCGCTCCTCCGCTGTTATCGCTCAGGGAAGGATTCACAGCGGCAGTAGGCATTTCCCACCCAGCCCGTGCCGGTTTGCTGTAGGCACTGGCAAGACTTGCTAACGCTTCCTCATGCGTATACGCTTCTTGCTGGCCTTTTCCATTGGCTGTTGGCACACGATGCTCATAGCTCAGCATCGCCATCTCTCCTGCTAGCCGCGAGTAACCATGATCTCGCAGTTGGCACGCAAGCCAGAATCCGGCATCATTGCGTCCCTTCGCCGTACCGGTCATGCTCAAGGCACGCTCGATCAGTATCTCCATGAAGTGCCGGGATTCCCCATACGTTCGGCGTTGTACCGATGCCTGGATGGGTTCTTGCCTCTCCTGGTCCAGTTCCTGCGAGGAAACCTGCCCTCCCTTTTCCAGAGGGGCATGCAGTAACCCAAGACAATTCCGAAGCGACTCGGGGAGGAGTGTGATATCCTCTGCTATCGGGTCACGGAGCCAAATGTAGCGACCATGGGCATTACGACCACAAAATGCCCCATAGCCGCCATCTGCTCGAATATCCAAACCGGGCCAATTCTGACCAAGTGCACGCTGTGACTTGCTATTCAGAGTGGGGACATGCCAACCAGGATGCCGGAAATAGACATGATACCCGCCTGATCCGGTTTGCACATGTGGCCGTAATCCCAACGTATTGAGGGTGTCCTTGCCTGCATCACCATCAAAATCGAGAATAACGATGCCACTGATATGGCCTGTAATGACCGCATAGGCAGCTGGGTGGTATCTTCTGTGCCAGGCAATCACTTCATCGATTGTTGCATGGCGCGTCTGATACTCCTTCCATCCCAGTCGCTTCGATGTTCCATTGGGATGGGTTGTCTCTATGAGTGGAGGGCGTTTGTCCAGCGCAAGAGGGAAGACCGACCAGTTCAACCGTTGCAATGCCTCTAGTGCCGTCTTATACGGCTCTTGCTGCGCCCAGGTAGTAGCAGTAGAAGTGATCGTCATCTCTGTCTCTCTTTACGCTCCTGTTCTTGTGTATCTGCACCATTGAGAAGCATTGGCTCCATAGAATAGTGTTGTTCCCCTCTTTTGAGCTCTCAGACCTCCTGAGATCGCTGTAGCAACCATTCCTGAAACTTTGCTACGGGTACGCGGGAGGCATGCCCGAATTTTTCCAAGGGAAGTTGCTCTTTACGAACGAGTTCATGGACTTTCGTACGACCCAAGCTCAAAATGATACATACCTCTGGAATGGTATAGTATTGCGGTTGTGTTTTTGGTTCCTTCTTGCGTGCTGGCATCATCTTCACTCCTTTTGGCTTTTCTCGGTGTCTTGTCGTCGTATTCCGACTCTTATGAACAAGCATACGCACACTCGTTTGACAACGCTACTGACACAGCACGCTTGGTGTCATATAATAACTGACGGTGCAGAGTGCACCTCTGACAACCATCACAAGGCAAGTATGGAGGTATTGTCAGAGGACGTGTCATACCCAATCGCCGTATTCTACGATGAACAGGCACGAACCTACTTGCTCTCGTATGTGAACACACGTTAGCGTACGTGCCTATTCATCAACAAGAAGGAGATCACCATGAGCCAAGTCATCTCAAAACCACAAACAGCTCTTCTCGCGTCTCCACTCCCCGCGACGCAATCGTGGTGCGTTCATGTCATTTGTCTTTGTAAAGTGGGTGGATATGCGAGTGCAGCCCTGTTTCTGGCGTACCTGAGCGTCACTATCAGCAGCCTGTCAGGGAGTAATTTCCTGTTGCCACCACTGTGGATGGCCATGATACTGGATTTTATGGCTTGCTATTCAGTCCTTAGTAGCAAACAAGCTTTCGCCGAATATCGCTGGGGGCAGCAGGTGTTGCGCCAGATAAACGCACCAGATTCTCACCCGATACCACTGAGTGATTCCCTCTGTCAATTTCTCTGGTGGATGTCCCTGTTTCGTATTACGACCGTTGCAGACAAGCATGAAGTGCCAGCAAAGGGGCCAAGAGAAGGTCCCCTGGCATTCATAGAAGCATCATCCCTGACCCAAGTGGAGCAGTTAGAAGAGGGAACGCAGCAGACTCCGGTCCCCATTCAGCACCTCCTGATCTCATTTTTTGATACTTGCGCCATTTTTCTTCAAGACGCAAGTGGGAAGTGCGTGGAGATTGGGCAAAAATTACATAGCCGCCGGGCGGCACTCTTGAGCTTTCTCTGCTTCCCTGATCAGAAGAAGGGAGGCATCGACAGGACTTCCATTATTCGCACGCTCTATACCCATTTCACCGAGAATACGTTCGATCAGGATCGTCCTCGCATACTGGAGAGTATCAATGCTCTTGCACAGGAGTCCAGCTTCCTCCCCCTAAGCGGGATACACCAGATTATCGTCAGCTCCAAACACTCACTCTGGCAAGCGGGTGCGCTGGTGAAATATGACCGGCGGCTGATGCATCTTTTACCAGCATGGGCAAAGCGCATCAAGGAAGCGACAGTTGCTGGGGAATCGCTAGACAGAAAGATGCTGCGAGCCACTTGTCTGTATGCCATGCGCGAATATGGCGATGGGTTCCTTGCTCAGCCTCAGCTGCGTGATCCACTCTATTGGAACTGGGCAAGAGGCCCATTTCTCGAATACCGTTCCTCGTTCCTCACACTCCTTGAATACGCTGCTGAACTGGATATTGCTGCCAGCAAGCAGGAGGAGGAGAATAAGGAGGAATGCCTGCGCTATGCTGCGCTCTACCTGGAGTGCGCGATGCTGACTGTGCTCAAGGTTGTGCCCGATCGCGTACGTGCCGAGCATTTCCGCCAGCGCTGCCTGAAGCAGTATCAACTGCTCAAAGAGGAGCAGCCCATAGAACGAGTGAACACGATGTTTGAGATACTGGTCAATCAGCAAAAGCGACAAAAGAGGGACGATGAGCTATGATGGCGGGAAGACAGGGGAGAACGGGGGAAGATGGTGGCAAAGCACCACATCCAGGAGTATTCAAGAACATGAGGAGCATCCAGAAACATATCCCTGACACGTACAACATTATCATTGTTGTTGCTTGCTCATAACTACGAGGCTTGAGCCATAGGGGAAGAACTCAAACCAATCCTGCTCAAGTGCTCTCAGCGGTGCTAGACTGAGGCAGGCCCAACACCTCCTGTGAATTCAGGAACCATCCTCGCTCATACGGCCAGATCACCAGCTTGTTCAGCAGGTAATCCTTGCGGTGCGGCTGCTTATTGATCCACCTGACATGTGCCACGTACACCAGCTTATATTTTGCACGCGTGTGTGCCACGTTCAGCAGGCGCGTTGCTTGTGTCGCACCCCCTTGTTGGTCCCAGATGCGGTCAGAGGTAAATGAGGATAGACCGACCCGGGATGCGTCCACCGTATCGAAAATCATAGCTTCAAATTCGAGTGATTGGAAGGTGTGCACCGTACCAACATGTATCAGATGAAGCAGGTCTTCCTTGCGCAGCTCCCGCTTGATGCGGTTCGCCTGTGCGCGGTAAGGGGTGACAATGCCAATGCGGGGACCGCCCACAAAGGAAGGTGGCGCAGGAGGTAGAGTCGCAAGCAGTTGCCGGGCAATCGCTAGGTCACAGCGGATGTGATAGGCGTTGTATCGGGAGCGTCCTTCCGGTTTCTGGGTGAAACACTCCTGCTCACTGGCATCACTGGTATCAATTAAGAGGAAAGGATACGCAGGTCCTGGCCCCATCTTCGGTGACACCCGGTCTGGATTCCGATCAATGAGCGCACCACCATAGACAAATGCCGAGATCGGTGCGGAGATAGCCCTGTCCATGCGCGATTGCTGCCGGAGTAGCACGCAGTAGTCCTCTCCCTGCTCGGCTCTTTTGAGCGTGATTCCTACGTAGGTGAAGAGATCCATCGCCAACCACTTGCTGGCATGGGAAGCCTGCTCCGGATGGTGCAACGTGCTGATAGGGGCCAACTGAGTAGGATCACCCACGACCACCACGTGTCGTGTAGCACACGAGGCCGCTACTAGCACCAGGGCTAGCGGTGCCATTGAGGCTTCATCAATGATTACCACGTCAAAAGCTCGGTGTAGCAGTGCAGGAGTGACCATAAGCATGGTAAGCGTGGTCGCAACGACCTGGGCCTCGGCAAGAATGTGCTGCTTCGTCGTACTTATCTGTGTCTTAATCTCTCCAAGCCGAACTGCACACCTGTCGAGTTGGTACTGTTGTTGCTTGATCTTCTCTTCCGCCTCCCCCTCTTGTCTGTCGATCTCCTCCAGGTGCGCACGGTTAGTCGCATACCTGCCTCTGAGCATGGTAATCTGATCAGGAAAGAAGATATGAGGTTCCTGGAGACGCACGAGTTCGGCAGTCACTTTTTCGATAGCGACCTGGAACGGGATTCGGCTCAGCACAATTTCATGCAAGCGGTAGTCAATCTTCGTAATTTGCTGCTCAGCCCGGCCTATCGTGGCGAACAACTCCGCGCTTTCAGCAGACCTGGTGGCAAGATCGTAGTCGCGATACGAGGAAAAGTAGCGTCTGATTCTTCCCATCTTCTGGACCGTTGCCTGTTCTTCGGTAGCTGCCTGCCAGAGATTCTTCCGGCGTTCCTTCTCCGCTTCCCACTGTGCGCGAAGGGCTGTGAGATGCCGTTCTTCTGCAACAAGCAAGGCCAGTTCTACCTGCGCTGCACTGCGTCTGGCCATTTCTTCTTTGATCCCACGTGCGATAGTCGCTTTACTGCGCTCCTCAGCGGCTTCGAGCTGCTCCAGCTCCTTCTTCAGAGAGGCAAGACGCTGCTCTATCGAGCGACGCTTGGACTGCCACATCTTCCTGTTCCGCTCCAGGGCATGCTGGAGTTGCTCGATGCTCGCAGGCAACGTGAGCTGTTGCCGTTGCAGATCTTCTCGCTCAGCAGCAAGGAACTCATTCTCCTGGTCGGCAATCAGTGCGACCGTCATATCTTGATACGGCGCGGTCAGGAGATCAGGGTGCTTCGGGTCCCCAAAGCGCACTATCTTGTGCGCGACCAGCAGATGATCATTGCCTGTTTCGTAAAAAAACTCCTTCAAGCGCATGACGGCATTATCGACGGCGATGTTGGTGTGCGAGAGGATCAAGACGGATGCATGCTTCCGGGTTGCCTGGAACAAGGCCAGAGGTGCCAACGTACTCGTTTTGCCAGTGCCTGGAGGACCTACCAGCCTGGTTATCTCACTTACCAGTCCTCGCTCAATCGTCAGCCGTTGATCGCTGTCAGGAAGAAAGGTACCAATCTTTTTGGGAATTTTTCCCCTTCCCTGAACACTTGATAGGAAACCAAAGGTCTTTGCGGCAAGGAGAAGTTCTCTTTGGTCTCTGCTTTCCAGAGCTTGAACGCTCTCGCGCAATCGCGGGAGCAACCAGGTGGCTTCTCCATAGAGGGTGATATGCTCCATGGCGCGAACGGGCAGCAGGTCTTCCGTCGCAATGATAATGCTCATGCCGCTGACCGCAACGATCCTACCCGAGAGAGGGTGTGAGCCCTCCGGGTCAATCTTGATGTTGACGCGGGTGTTCTCCTCCGGCTCCCACGGCGTTTTGAGCGTGAACTCGTAGCGATTACTGCTACCACTGGAGGAAAGAAGCTGCCCGTTCCATGCTTCATAGTGCTCCGTAGCGAACTCCGCATCCGCAATTGCTTCGTCAAGCGACAAGATCATCGTTTTAAGCAGATCCGGCAAATTCTGGTGATACATAGCTTGTCCTTTCGTTGAAACATGTTTTCCCTGACCCTTCTATCCTCTCACCGTACTAACAAGGAATTGTTTCATTGCTCATAGCTGCAAAAGCCCATTCTGCCTATATGAGAATCCCTCGAACGTGAGATGAACATAGCAGGTTACTCTCTCATGAGTTACTCACATCCAGATGCCAGGCACAAAGCGCAAAAGGAGAAAAGGGTCAGACAGGGAGGGAGGGACGTTTTACTGCAAACTTACGCTGACCACTTCCAGCCGATCAGTGTATGACCGGCGGCTGGCTGAAAGAGGCTTTTGTCCATCAACGGAGGTAGTGTCTCAGCACCACGTCGAGGCGATTATGGCCCAGGGCAGCGGAGACGTTCATCGCCGCCAGCTCATCATAGTCATTTGGTTTGAGCCGTCCTGACGATGGAGGCAGTTCCCGGCCAGGCGTATGGGAGAGATAGAGTGTCTGAGCATATTCACGTCGGAGAGCATGGATATCCAGGCGTACGGGAAGGCGAGTAAATACCTTCTCTTCAAGATCTCGTCCTTCTATGACCGAAAGTACATCCTGCTCCCGACCTGGCAAAACCGGCACATTACGGGGACGTCCGCCTTTGCCTTGTTTGACATAGATATCCAGATGCCCATTCGGGTACCTCTTGATATCTTTGACGCACAGATCACAGGCCTCAGAGCGGCGGAGTCCACAGGACCTCAAAAATGTGATCTCTCGCTGCCAGTTCAATGGTTGAAACTCTTTATCTTGTGCGACAGTGCCACGCGACCGGCGAATCTGATCACGCCGGCGCGCAGGAAGCGTGATGGTGGACACGAGGTCGCGACTGCTGAAGAACATCCGCAGGGCTGCGCGTTCTGTTTGCACAGTGTAGGGACTGCGACCAGCGGCTATGTGCTCGGTGAGGTACTGCGTCGCTAACTCGTCGGCGCATGCATCGACTTGTTCTAAGTGGTGGATATGATAGGTATCTCTGGACCAGTTTACGAACGTGAGGATGTGTTGCTGGTAGACGCCACGTGTGGTGAGTGAGTGAATCTTGCCTGTAGAGAACGACCAGACGTGTTCTCCAGAGGCTCGTAATGCTTTTTTCGCTTCATAGCGGCTTTCCTTGAGTGCCATCAGGCCGTTCAGCCGCTCAACCGTTGCGTAGATGATCCCTTTGCGTTTCGGCATTCTCGGTCCTATAGTGACGGTATGTCGGGTTAAGAAATGCAGAGCTTTCACTATTTCAGGATATATCAGGCACTCCGAGACACTGATTCTATCCTATCCACTGTTTATACTTCGCTACAAGCGCAAGTATAACCGTGGATCATCTTCACTGGCTCTCTGCAAACCACTGAGCATGGTTACATTCCCAGGAAAGATGGAGACGCTTCTCCTCAAAGTAACATACTACAAGGACACACTACCAGGAAGACCTACGCAACGCTTTCCAACCTGGCCCGCCGACTCTCACGTCGAGCCAGAACACACGACAGGGAGGCATAACAGAGACACACAACAAGAACGACGGTTGAGCTCCACTTTGATACGACTCCGAGCAAGCCTCGTGGCATGAACTCCGCGCAACACCGACAAGGCCAGCCAGCGTATTCAAGCTGCATCAGGCGGGAAGAACCTTCTCGTTCTGATTATTGGCAATCAAGGTGAGAAGCCTCATCGTTTCAAGCCCGGCGAGGAACTCAGCGGCAGACAGCTTGAGGTGACCAACCTGGTCCTTTACAGGGGCAACCCACTGTCACAGCGGACCGGACTGTTGTTCCTTTGCAAGGTGGAACATACCTTTAAACAACACTTCAAGTATACCTGACTTCTTGGGGTGTTTGTCAAGGTGAGGCCGCTCCCAGCCTTGGTTCATGGCGATGTATCTAGTAACATGATGATACATGGAAGTCTTTGGTTGTTCGCGAAAACTGATAAAATTCGTAAAAATTGGCAATGTTTTCATCCATATTGATCTATTTACACGTTCCGTTGGTAGATGGGAATTGGCAGGCTATATGACTTCGGCCTTACCCAAAACCGCTCTGCTCAACCTCAAAGAGGAAGAGGTGGATTGACAGCACTATGTGATCTAATGGATGCCGGAGAGCATGTGGTCGCGTTCTCGAGTTGGCCTACGTGCGCAAAGATGTTCATTCAGCCTTGGACTATCTGCTTCCACTGAGCTTGAAACAAATTGTACGGGTACACAAGTACGGAAGTACGGGTAGAAAGCTGGCAAACAGGAAACGCATCTGATATGATAGAGCTATCTTTAATGGAGTCGCCAAACACCAGAAAATGAGGAGTAGCGTGAACATCCTCTAAAATAGAGAATATACCTCGGTGAAAGGGATAGTGCATATGTCACAGCAACCGCAGGAGAGACAGATTCTCTCTCCTGGCATCGTCTCCGATCCCCAAATCAATAGGGGGAAGGCGATTGTGGAGGGAACGCGCGTTCCCGTGAAGATTATTCTTGCTGACCTTTCTCAAGGAATGTCGGTCCAGGAGATATGTGAGGAATATGACCTCACAGAGGAACAGGTCAAGCATGCACTCAACTATGCAGCAGCGTTAGTGCCGTAGTGAGGAGGAAGGACTTTGATACCGTCTCTTCCCTGGGCATTTCTTCTTGATGAGAATATGCCGAAACGTGCAGCGACAGCATTGCGCAAGGCCGGGTATTCAGCTGCTCGTGTAATAGAGGTGGGATTACGAGCGGAGAAGGATCCCGTCATCTTTGCCTATGCGCGTGCACGTGGGCTCATCATCATTACGCGAGATGCTGATTTCCTTGCCTCCCAATACCAGCCGCCTCATGCGGGTATCATTCTCCTCGCTCTCCCTGGAGTACCGGGGCGTGCGGTGGTTGATCCTTTGATGGCAGCACTCACTTCGCTCAGAGGGCAAGACCTCACTAATAAGGTCTATCTTGTCAACCCAGATGGTTTTCACATGACTTGAGTCTATTGTCACTCATGTACTAATTGTAAGTCGCAGAGAACTTGAAATAGGAAGCTATCTGCTACACAGCTGGAAAGGGCGAGGTCAATACTTACAGCATGCTTCGAAAGATATTCTGATCGCCGAAGAAAGACTATTCCCTGTCCAGCAGTGTCACAAGCGGCTCACGCGTAGTACCTCTGACAGTGCATAATTTGTTATGGAGTACAATTCAGCGTAAAACGATAGCACTTCGTCTGGGCTTGTTTGCGTTCTTGTGACATCACCGTACCTCCTTCAGTACAACGAGTGGCGGCTTGCGCAGGTTACGCTTCCAGTATGCCTCGAACTCATCCTGCCTGATCCGGTCGTCCTTCCTATCGTTCCAGAAACAGGCCTCTAAGGCATGCGTGTCGAATTGCGAGGGTGTGCCTTCACGTGCTGTGATCAAGACTGGTGCGTCGCCGCGCAGTGCATAGCCGAGTTCGGTGAAGCAATTTGGGCGCACTCCGGTCAGATCCACCACAACCAATCTGCTTTCTGCAATGCGAGTGAAGATCTGCGCGTTCATCCAGGCATGCGTGTTTTCTGATGTGCCCATGACCACAGACTCGTATCCATGCCGTCGCACGACAGGGTCAACCACGTTGGCAAAATATTGATCCACCTCAGTGAAATGCTCGACTGCGGGATTGAGAAGCCGTACGAAAAATGCTGGCGGCGGCGTAAGGGCATGAAGCAGGTCAAGGATTGCTCGCACAACTTCGGTCACAGGTGTTGTGCCCTGGCGGGTTGCCATGCGGAGCAACAGCCCACCAGCCGCTCCAGGGTCGTGAAGGCGGACGAACTGTTTGGGATCCTCGCGCATCCGCTTTGCTAGCCTCGCGGCACCTCCCGATCCATCAATGGTGTTCGCGCCCAGTTCTAGATCGAGCGGAATCACGGGTTTGCCCTGGGCGGCATAGTCATAAGCCAGTTGTTCAACGCCCTCGCCGCCACTTAACAGGATCACGATGTCGCAGCGGCGAGCCAATTCTCTTCGCCGATACGCCGCCGAGTACCATCCCTCGGGCGCATACTGAGCATCAACTGCATCACCTGCAATCAATCTATTCCACAGCACTCGCCGGTCGGTAGGAATCTGCCTATCCGTCTTGTCAGTCACCATCGTCGCGATTAGGCGTCCACTGAATGGCGCAGCACGCTGCTGCACCGCTTGGTTCTCATACGCAGTCTGCATTACTGTCCAATCGAAATGCAAGGCGGGTGCCCTGGGATCATCGCTAAGATGAGGTTCCTTTCCCACACCTACTCCGAAAATGGCTCCTTCGGCGGACAGTGCGGAGACAAGTTGCCTAATCAGATCATGCCCATAGTGCAAGCGGTCCATTGATGTATTGCTCCCTGCACTGCCCGCAATGTGAATGCGTTGTCCCGCCAAGTCCATGAGTATCACGCTCCCTCTTCGTCCGTCAGCGTAGGTGACGGTGTCAGGTCAAACGCTGCCCCGATGAGATCTTCCGCCGTGACTTTGCGGTCGGGAAATGCACGGGCTAGTGCTTCCGGTAACAGACGTGTACGCAGATCGGAAAACGTGAACCCCAACCGATGAGCCTCGCCTTGAGGGCCAGTCAGGGCAACGACTTTACGGATCGTGGCCTCACCGAGTCCAAGGCCCTCACACTCCCGCCTCAGCAGTTCTTCGCGTTGCCTGTCATCTGGCCGGTCGAACCGCTCAATGCGCCCTGCCCGGCGTACAATTGCTGGGTCAAGTGCCTTAAAGCGGTTCGTGCAGAGGAACACCAGCACGCGACCGTTGCACCGGCGGATATCGTCGATGCGCTGGATGAGGGTGTTGACGGCAACTTTGTCCTCGTGGTGACTCTGATCTCCGTTCCTGCTCACCGCGAGAGAATCGGCTTCGTCGATGATGATGAAGGAAAGACGCGATTTACCGGCCTCCTGCATCACTATTTCGAAGGCATCGTGGATGAGTTGGCTCATCTGTCCAACCATGCCCGCACCGCGTACTCGCGTACTCAACGCGAATAGCATAGCCTCACGTTTGAGGTCGCGGGCTAGCGCATCTGCAATTGCCTCTGCCATTGCAGTTTTGCCGGTCCCGACATCGCCATGAAAAATGACAAGCGGATACCGGTCTTGGGCAACGCGCACAAGTGGCATGACCCTGCCGTACTGCTTGCGACTCCATTGCTCGATTTGATCGCGTTCCAGCAACAACTGGAGATCGCGACGTAGGTGCTCGTACCGCTCACTCAACCCTATAAGACGCTGCGCCTGCTGGTAGATGTATGCATCAGGCAAGGCTACCTCGCGCTCGTAGACTCGGCTGTATGCGTTGTCCTCCATGATCTTTCCTACCTCCCGTAAACGGCTTTTTCCATGCCGTAGCCATTGCTTGCATAGTGCCGGTCGACCGTTCGACTCATCCCGCTGAAGGTGGTGTCGATAGTGGTCAGACCCCATTCGCCTCGCAGTCCGGTACGTTCGCGAAATCGCGCCTTTTCGGCTTCGGACTTAGCCCACCAGGTGTCGCTCAATGTGGCGATGACCTGCAGGCGCGTGCCGGGATTCTTGGACCAGAGGTTGTTGCCAGGCTCTCGATTGGTCCAACCTAATGTGGTAGTGGAGACAGTGTACTCGGCTGCACGTACCAGCATATTGTTTGTGTCCAACAACACGATTTTTACGGCAAGCAGCATTGCGTGCTCGGCGAAGATCGTCAGATCGGCCACCGTACGTTCGACAAGGGCTGTCGAGTGGGTAGCAGTCACCTGTGCGATCATGCTATAATCGGCAGCGAAAGAGGCGAGGACGCGACGCACATCTGTGACAGTGTATGTCGTGGTCCGAGTTGTTGTCATGACCATGGCCTTACTCCTCAATAGTAAAAGAACGGCCAAACACCGCACGCCAACATTCAACGGTTTCGCCCTTCGTCGTCTTCCAGTGGGCACTATTCAGCTTCTCCCATGCCTCAAGTGCCAGGTCGATAATTGCGTTTCGCTCATCAATGGTGATACGTTTGGTTACGTTATTGTCACCATTGACTGGATCCAAAATGACAACCGGATCGTTCGGCAACTCAGGCTTTGAGCCATGATCGGCGAAAGTGATGGGCGTCATAAGTTGGGTCTGCGCAATGAAGAGGAAGAATCGAGTTAGGCCTTCCTCTAGACTCGTCATCGGGCCTTGCGTATCCTGGAGATGAGCTGCAATGAGTTCGATGGCAAATGAACGCAGCGAGTCAACGAGGTCTTGACGGTTCCGCCAGTACTTGAGCATGCGCACCAGTTTACGGTAGTTCGGATCTCCATTGACGCGTTGCTGGATAAAGTTCAGCTGACCAGGAATGGACGTCTTGACGGGTAGGTCATCGCGTGATGAGGGCTGCAGGCCATAATCATCGGGTTCGTCGTCCAGCGGCATCACTGGCACAAGATCGACAGCTAGGCCAGAGTCTTGGAATTCGATACCCAGCGTACGTGGCTGCACCTGGAAATCATCAGGAGATTTCTGGGGATAGATAGCAATGAGCAGGCTACAGATAGTATCATGCAGGGTGTTAAGATCAAATCCATCACCCACCTTCAGATACACAGCAATATCGGCGTCCACCCCGAAGCCATCTCGGGGTTTAAGGACTGTGCGCTTGCGCAGGGAACCTGCCTTCAGGAATTTGCGCACGCCAAAAGAACCATCCTCCTTAATCTTGGTCTCAAGACGGTCGATGAGATAATCGACTTGGCGCATGTATACTTTGCGGTCGTCTTCCGGCAGCTTGAGCACCTTCCGGTCGAACACCATGAGATCATTGTCAGACAATTGCATTGAGTATATTCCTTAATTTTTTCATTTCTCAATAGTTGGTGGAAACCCAAAGGCTGCCCTGCCTCAGGGATTATCATCAACCTTGCTGTCCTGTTCTGGCGTTTCCTGAACAGGGAATCTGCGCTGATTCTACTACGTAAGGTAAATTTGCTTACCGTATGAGCAAAAAAAAATCAAAACGGCCACAGGTAGATGAACTGCTTGCCATGCAGTTCAGGCTTTTCCGTCCGCACTGCTAAACGCAGATCGTGAAGCACCTTGAGTCGTACGCTTGCCGCATGGATCTCCAAGCCAAACACATCCGCTACTTCGCGGGCACTCAGATGTCGCCTGGTGCGTAATAGATCGAAAGTTTCGCGAACATGTCCTTCGGCCTTGCCGACAATATCCACCTGCCCTTCCGGTGTCACAAACGGCAAGATGCAATTGCGTAGACCTGGTTCACGTTGTGGCCGACTGCTGAGGGTGATGTCGAGATTTTCCAGCAGATGGGGCGAAAGCTTTCGCAGCAGCAAGTAGCGCTGTAAGCCGATTCGTTTTGAGTGACGCGCTGCCAGCATACTAAAGACTTCGTCCACAAACGACGCATCCATGATCTCCACTCCGTCGAAATCGAGTACGATGACCGTCTCTGTGGGCATCTCGCACAGCACAGCATCCAGTGATGCTAAAAAGCGGCGACCATATGTCCGTGTCACCAGCACCTGCCCAGCGCCGATGCCAGCAGCTTCCGCAAGGTCGCACACAAGGATGCTGTGTGTCATACTTCCCCCTCAGCAAATTTTGCTTACTAATAGTATACCTCAACAGTCGCTTTTGCGCAAGTGGTTAATTTTCCTTCACAACACTGCGAATAGCGAGTGAAACCTGGGTACCGGGCACAAATACGAGATCATCCTGAACACGATGTGTACCACCCTCGATGATGACCATGGACCGTTGAGAGCGAATGATCAATATCCCTGATGCTTCAAGTATCTGTTGTTTGATTTGATATAAGCCGTTACCGGCAATGGTATGGCGGCTGCTGACACCAAGCTGCAATGAGTGCAGGATGTAGTCCGATCCCGTTCGTAGCGTTCCCGTACGTCCATCCATACCACGGCTTCGCAGGGACGCTTCGATGCCGATACCAAGGTCAGCGATGGCAATCGTAATGGTGCTGCCAGGGATAGGCAATGCGGTGTCAGTGTAGCGCTGGATGATGGCGAAGCCCTGGTCGTCACTGTGTACAATATTGCTGGCAAGCTCCGATAGCATGGTGCATAAGCGCCCCACGTGGAGGTCGTCATTGCTCAACCAGGTCAACAGGATCGATCGGGCACGTGTAACAGCACGGATGACATCGCGAGCATTATCGGCTTCAGCACTGGCAATAGGCTGAAGCTCCAGCAATCTGGTACTCTCTGCCGATCGTTCCCAGCATTCATGGGTTGGTAGCGTATCTGCTGCCACAAGCCAAGCCTCGTCGTGGACGAAGGCATCCATCCGCTCTAGATATTGGAGCACAGGCTGTTGCACTTGCTGCAATACGGTGGCTTCCCCAGAATGACGATGCCAGAGGCGTGCTATGTTCACCAATGCCAACACACCCTCAGCAGGGATGAACCTGATATATCCAAGATCGATTGTCAAGGAGCCGCTTTCACCAATCTCAATCTTGTAGAGTACGGCCTGATAGGCCATTTCCCAATGCTGGTGCCGATCGAACTGCGTAAGAACAAGTAAACGTGCCATTGGCCAATTCCTAAAATTTCTTTCTTCACGAAATGGGGATCATCCGCTACATCATACCATAGCCTACATCTTTATTTCATATCGACCTTCCAAGCAAAGTATTGCATCAATTCATCAGGAAAGAACATACGGGCTTGCATTTTAGTATCCTTATATTTGTTTAGCCGCTTTTGAATGAAAGACTCAGATTCTTGTAATGTGATGTTAAGCCATAACCCATCAGATTTTCTGCTAGAGGAAAACAATAACTTTCCAATACAATAGGCATCTTGTTTTGCTATACTACTGAGCTTCAGCTCTTCCACTATCGGGCTGACATTTTCAAACATACCAATGCGGTGGGTTGCTTGCCGATTCCGCTCCTCGCTAAATGCTTTTTCTATGTCAGCTTTCTGTACGTTTTTACTCGTTTTACCTCTATAATTAAACTAATTACCTCTTGTTCTGGCAAAAAGCCCCAATCTTTCAATCTATGATCCCAATCATTGGGCTGTCCACCAGTTTCCTCATAGACATGTGGGAAACGAACTGCAAGCAGGTCACTATCTGCTGCTTGCTTATTCTCAGCCCCCCGAAGAGGATGTAGTACAAAATTCCTCAGAGGAATAAAACCATTCAGACGTAAATACCAGTAAGCTAAGGTTTCACTGTAATTCATCGTGCCTCCCTAATAAACAATGCTCAAAACATAACCCTCTGGATCTCGGCTAGCTCTTTTCCACCGCGCAATGCTTTCAGTTCTTCCGGGTCTACCAGACGCAGTTCTTCGCATTGTATGTCCTGGTTATATCCGGCACGGCGCAAGACGATGACATCAGGCAACCACTCGACACGGAGCAAATCACCGGCTTCAAGCCATTCAAGCTGTTCTGTTGCGCGAGGTCTGGACCATAGAGTCGATCTTGCTGCCTATCGGGCCACGTTACTGGCGCAAATCATTGCTAGGCGTATCGAGAGCCGCTGGCAGTTCCTCACGTTCCATGAGTAGTGCGGCGAGTAGCGGATATGTTTCTAATACGCGGCGGTCTGATGGTTGGCGAACCGCTTCACATAAGCGCAATTCAGCCAGAGTATCGCAATGGGCATACCCATCACGCGGGTCTAAAGGAGATAGCTGGCCCAATTGCACCTGCTGACGGTTGAGCAACAGATGTCCAAGTACATGACCATAAAGAGCGACCTGGCCGCGTGTTGACAGGTTTTCTTTGATAGTGAACAGCCATCGATCAGGGGATTCATCTGCTAGCCCGAAAGGTACGAGGGCAGCATCGAACCGTCCGGCAACTCTGACACGAAATCGCACGCCAATGCTGCATAATCTGCCATTGGATTTCTGGAATGCAGCTCGCAGGTTGGTCTCATCCAGGTCTCTGGCAAGCAAGAGATTAGCTGGCAGCAGGTGACGACCTCCATGGCCCGCAGCATTGAGGCATTCATCGTGCAATGAAGAAAGTGGCTGACTGCGTTCCGCTCCGTGCCAGCCAGCGACGATTTGTTGCAAGCGCAGTGCAATATCAGCAGTGAATGAGGGGGACAACGCTACCTGTTCTTCCGTAGAAGGCTCCTTCCCATTGCTCTACTATCCTTGGGGTTGTGGATATGGTATACCAGAAGCGTCTGGAGGTTGTCAAGGTAACTTCTGTTTCATTCCTGGCCTATTGACTCATGAGTAACACTTTTTATTTCTTTAAGACAAACCAAGAAGTTGTCGCCATGCATCGCTATTCCCTTCTGCCCCTATGATTTCTTTCTCGATGGTCGCCAATTGTCGAGCCAATTGCGTCTGTGCAGTCTGGCTGCCAAGATAACGATCAATGTAGACTTCCTGTCCAGTAATATCTTTCATCCTCGTGGCAACGAGTACTTTAGACTGATTGAATAAATGGCGAAGCATATCTTCCTCTGACCAAGGTCCGCTGTAGCGTTCAAAAGCCTTCAGTGCCATGTTCTCAAGATGGTATGATTCCACCGCGGCACCTTTGTTATAGCAGATTTGCTTAGCCAACTTAATACATGGGAGCAGCTTTCCTCCAACCTCGGAATTGCGATCTCTTAAGAGTTGTGCAAAAATCTGAGGCCGAGTTATCGTCCATCCGAATCCCTGAGGATTCGGAATCCGGTAGCCTGAATGATAACGAAAAGCGGGCAGAATTTGTAATTCTAGGCCGTCCGAAAATTTAATTGTTACTGCCATACGCCCTGATGTGATGTCAGTATTAGGGAATCGCCGACGTAGCCGCCTCTCCATGTATGCAAGTACAGCCCTTGAGTTTTCTTTGTTAGAGATATTACTAGAAGAGAATGCTCCCAGGTCTAACAGTACATCTATATCACTAAGACCATTAACATAAGTATGCCGTGTATATGAACCGCCACCTCGGAGATCACTCGCATCCTCAAAGTCAGATCGCAGTGCGCTCAATATCTCCTCTTTATGGAGATTGAGAGCTTCAGTGTCAACCTGGTTGATATTGGCAAGGGCATTGGCAAATACTGATGCCACCTCCGCTTCAGTAGCCTGTTGGCGAGTTTGTTTCAGAGAACTTTCTATATCTGGCGGTTGCCACGCAGTACCACGTGTGCTTCCAAAGCTATAGCCACCACTACCTCCCATTTTTCTCTCCTAATGTCAACTTAGCGCGTTTGTTAGAAGTAGTATGCTTTGAAGGAGCAGCTAACTCGAGTGTATTGAGATTTTCTAAACATTTCTTGAACTGAGATAAGTCACGAGTAAGAACTGAGTATCGTAAGTCTGCACGCAGGCGTTCTAACTCCTCTACATTATGTGCAAGAAGTTTTCGCACTGCTTCATCAGGTTTCAATAGCTTTTCTGGAGAGGTGTCATATTCGTATTCCTTGTCATAAAAGGCGTGGCCATCACGAAAGTAGTAGCGCATCTAGGCTAATCCATCAAAAATGTCTGCCCCTGAAAAGAACAGATATGGGATAGTCTGCGGATCAAAACAACCGAAGATGTGTATGGGAACATACCGATCCAGGATAGTATCCAGTTTTATGCGCAATTGGTGGATGTAGCTTGCAGCGATAAACCAAGGGAAACCAATATCCTTTTCAGTCAGCCCAATGATATCAATATCAGGAGCGACATTCGCAATAGCCTCGGCTAATGCATCTGGAGAAACGCCATTAGGATGCAGCAAGAGATCCCTTTTGATATCCAGAACCCCAATTTCTGCGAACAATGCTTGGCTCTCCTTAATTTGGTCAATAAGGCTGAGTGCGCGGTTATCGTAGGAAACTAAAATATCTCCCTCATGTACTACTTTTTTTGCGTTCTCAACATAAAGCTCTTCTGACCAGAGTTGCTGTCTGGCTTGCCCATTCTTCCATGTATCCCTAAGCCCCTCGGTCTCGTATTGACCGCTGTCAAAAAAAAGGATTCCAGATTTGAATTGCTGGCTATTAGACATATCCAAGTGACCTAAGTAGTAGTGAATATCATAAAGAGATACAAGTTGGATCGGCACTAAGTCTCTGGTTGCAATATAGCGTTCTGGTAGATCTGAAAAACCCAGGCTAGAGTAGGAGTAGACGAAAAGGGGGAAACCAAATGAGTTCATTTCTATTTGCACGGCTCTTTGTCGGAGGTTACAGACCTGTATTGCAAAGTGTTGTAGATTGCTTGAATATCGCGGCATTTCGTACACTCCTTACAGGGAGGAAGTAATCCTCTCTCACAACTATACGTGAGGTCTATTGGCACAGCATTTAATATAGCATACTCAATAACATTTTGCTTAGACCATCGTAAGAATGGGCAATCAAGTCGTAAGCGACCATCGGACAGCAGTATCAGTAAGCCATTTAGCTGCTCATTGAAGGCAATAGAACAATCTGCAAAGGATGTCCCCTGATGTATACCAAGCGCAATAAGACCAGGTTCAACTGCGGCACTATTTAAGGCGAGGGATACAAGCGTCAGGTTACGTCCCTGATATTCGAAAAGTTCATTTCCCAGTTCAGGCCAGTTGATCCCTGAAACGCGAACTTTTTGAAGTGGTACCTGATAATGATCTGTAACCTGTTCAACAGATATCTCCTCCGCTAGCGCAGCAGGTTGACCATAATCGATCCAAATTGCACGGACATCGTAGCCTTCTACAAGATAATAGTTCAGACAAGCAGTGGAATCTAATCCACCAGAAGCTAGCACCGTAATCACAACTTTTCTCATAACAACCCTTTATTTGTGATATCGCGGAGAAGCTTCCAGCAACTTTTTGAAGATTTGGGCCTGCATGATAGCGTCGTCTAAAGCATTATGGGTTAGATGGTGTGGAGGCTGAAATTGCTGTGGTAGATGACTAGAGGTTGTCTCTTGCCAAAGACAACCTGAAAGCCCCATATAGTATGCCTTAATATCAAGAGCACCTATCCCAAAGGGATTTTCCCCCATGAATACATGGAAGTACCAGTTGACAAAAGCCCAGTCAAAACTGGCATTGAAACCAACGAATACAGGTGTCCGACTATTGGCAGCTTCTCGTACCCAATTGTGGAAGGCCCTCATTGCTTCGACTGGATTATGCCCGGTTGCCGTGAGTTGCTCTAGCGTAAGCCCTCCTACCTTGAGTGCAGCAGGGACGAAGTGATTATTAATTGGTTTGAATTCAGCATAGAAGGTTACTTTGGGAGCGATCACTAAACATGCTCCAAGAGAAAGCATGCTGTACTCTCCAGGTATAGGGCCTGCTGCTTCAATATCGACCGAAACATATACCTCATTGTGAGTGTTCTTATTATCTTGTTCTTGATGAGAACTCATAAAGGTTTCCTTATACTAAAGATTGTTGCTAAGTTTTCTTCTAAAGAACCCATCTGGTCTTGAAGAACTCAGGAAGATTAAGAAAAGGTTTTGCACATATGGTCCAGTTAAGCTTGATTGGACTGCACCTCACTTCGCCCCATATGACTGGTGGGTTTTACATGGCCGCGTTTTGAAAAGCAAGGGTTCGATAAGTCCCCATTGACTTGACTGGAACAGTACTTTCCCAAATGTTTTCTGCACATCTTCTTTGTGAATGTTATAATTTCCTCGATATCTAGTAAAACACTTCTATTCATGTCAAGGAACATTATAACATGTCAGAACAACAGGACGTACAGCGGCCTCGCAAACCACAACAGAGAAAAGGCTTCTCTCGGAAGCAATGGCTCATTCTCATCATTGTTATTGTTGCACTTGCTGTCATCGTGTGCTGGATATTGAGTAGCGTGGGCCTTATACCAGGCGTTTGGGCTACTACTCTATCTATAATTGTTGCGGTGTCCGCTGTAGTAGCGGCCATTTTGCCTTTGATCCCTTCTCCTGAGAAACCAGAACCATCCGTCTCTAACTCTCTTATATCTACCACACCGCAAAAAGATGCATCAGTTCCCTCAGTTCAAGCATCGTCTCCATCTATTAGTAAAACTGCCTATCGTGGCATAATAGGACTACCTCCACCTACCGATCCCAGGATTATCCAACAAAGAGAAAAAGCCGTTAAAGAAGTTTATTCAATGTTAAGCCAATCCGAAGTTACCGCCGTTGTATTGCTGGGCATTGGAGGAGTAGGCAAATCAACCCTTGCTGGACTTATCCATCAATATACAGAAGAACAGCGCATTGCTGGCAATGGCCTATTTACCGCTGAAGTGATCTGGCTTCGGATCGATCCCGCAGTTACTATGGCCGATCTGACCGGAACACTTGTCGGAGCTCTCGGTAAACCTATGCCGGACTTGAGTAACTTATCTCCGCAGAATCAAGCAGTCGTACTTCTTGATGCAATGAATACTATTGACAAAGTTAGACTTGTGATCCTGGATCAATTTGAGAATCTGCTGGACTTGCAAACAGGACAGGCATTACCAGATCGTCCTGGTATCGATGAATGGCTTGATATCATTAATAGCCATAAATGTACCTGCCGGGTACTGCTCACCAGTCGTATCTTGTCTCAAGGAACCCGTAAGTATCCATTAACCTATATGCAAGAGTATCATGTCGAGGGTTTAGCACAAGCTGAAGGAGTAGAGCTACTTCAAAAACAAGGTGTGAAGGCAACAGAGACGGAGTTAGATACAGCCGTAGTACGCTGTGCTGGTCATGCTTTCGCACTGACACTTTTAGCCTCACTCTTGCGCACTCACAAGTTGAGTTTGAGTACTCTTCTCGGGGATCCAATATATGCTCAACTTTGGATAGGAGACATAGCTCGTAACTTCCTTGACTCTATCTACTCACAACAACTCAATCATGCACAACGTAGGTTACTAGTAGCCTTCTCAATCTATCGTGAACCAGTGCTATTAGATGCTGCACTTGCTGTCATCGACGACAGCATAAACATTTCAAAGGCACAAACAGAGTCAGCTATCGGTACCCTGTTGGTGCAACATCTGCTTCAAGCAACAGGAGAAGGCTATTACCAATTACATACCATCATTGCTTCTTATGCTCAGGAACACATCGTTGATGGTGATAAGCCAGCCAACCAAGAGGTCTTGCGGATAGCACATACCAAGGCTGCACAGTTCTACTTACGTCAGGCTACAGTAAATTGCCCTCCGCGGGAGCAAAGACGACAAAGTAGCGATATTCATGACCTGATAGAGGCTATCTGGCAACAGTGCCAAGCTGAACAGTGGCAAGAAGCATATGATCTCCTGAGAAAAGAATGGATCTTTCCTCATCTTAATCTGTGGGGGAACAATGCAACTTTATTGGAGTTATATAAACTCTTATTGCCATCAGACAGATGGCCGCCTGAAGACATGCAAGCAGCCCTCATCTATAATAACCTGGGTTTGGCCCTTCGTGATTTAGGGCAGATAAGACAAGCACGGGAGTATTTTGAGCAAGCTTTGCAATTACGTAGAAGGGCGGGAGATCGCAAAGGGGAAGCAGCAGCAATCAACCATTTGGGTAGGATATATGCCGATCTGGGAGAAAAGGAGCAAGCAAAAGAGTATCTTGAGCAAGCTTTGGGTATTCGCAGAGAGGTAAAGGATAGACAAGGGGAAACTACGACACTCAACAATTTGGGTAATGTATATGCCGATTTGGGAGAAAAAAAGCGAGCAAAAGAGTACCTTGAACAAGCCCTGGATATTGTCAAAGAAGATGAAAATCCTAGGATGAAGGGTACAACATTAAATAATCTAGGGAAAGTGTGCGCTGATTTAGGGGAGACGGAACTTGCCAAAGAGTATCTTGAACAGTCCTTGCACATACGTAGAGAGATAGGATATCGTGGAGGAGAAGGTAAAACACTCCGTAATCTAGGTGTAGTCTATCAAACGATTGGACAGATAAAGCAGGCACAGAAGTGCTATAAAGACTCCTTGAATATATTCAAAGAGCTAGGGGACCGCAAGGAGGAGGGTACAACTTTGTACGAAATTGCTATGCTCTATTTCAAGCAGAAGCATTATGATGCTGCACTTGCATGCTTTTTACTTGCCAGGAATAGCCTTGAAGATGTACAGTCTCTGGACTGGCACATAATAGAGAATCAGATAAGCCTCTTACGTACAAAATTAGGCAAAAAACGCTTTGATGCCTTGTTCACTAGGGTTGAGCCAGCCATGCTTCAAATCGTAGAGCAAGTATTACATGAAGAAAATTAGCAGATGGCAAATTTGAGAAGATAACCAACGGGTTAGATGCACTAAAAGCTCTCTTCTCCCTTTAGCCTTCTGATTTTGAGCATGTGAGAGGTTCTTTACTGCAATTTTGTGCATCTGGTAGAGTGCAAGGAAATGGGAATAATTGCACTCAAGCTCACATTCTCAGTTTGAGACATGGCATTTTGGAATATTGTGAAATGCTATCAAACTAACCTGTTTTGCACCTACTGCTTGTTTTATTAAAAATAGCACAGACAATTTTTACGAATATACGTACCATATATTCATGATTCCAATTCTTCTATGAACTATTAAAGCAGGTAAAAGATACGATAGTTAATATTCAAAGCGAAATGAGCTTATTAGCTCACGGTTCGCTTAAATCTGGACGCTATTTTCAAATTCTGGTAAGCTGAGGGGCATGAAAGAAGCCCTGAGGATAGAAACAGAACGAATGGATGATCTTCCATTGTTGATCACACATATGCAGCGCATGAACCTGGCCGAAGTGCTGGACAAGCACATTCCGACCCACGGTCACCGGAAAGGACTGAGTGTGGGAGAACTGTGTGTGACTTGGCTGGCCCATATCCTTTCGCAAGCAGATCATCGCATGAATCGCGTCCAGGAGTGGGCAAGCCGGCGATTGGAAACGTTGCGAGGATGTGGAATGGAGGCACTGGGGCTGCAGGATCTGACGGATGATCGGCTGGCAGATGTGCTGCGCTTGCTCTCCGATGACGTGCATTGGCACGCGTTTGAGCAGGAACTGATGGGCCAGTTGGTGCGCGTGTACGATCTGACTACGCAGGTGGTGCGGATCGATACGACAACCGCCAGCAGCTATGCCGACGTGAACGAACAAGGATTGCTGCAGTTGGGTCACAGTAAAGATCATCGCCCCGACTTGCCCCAACTCAAGCTCGTGCTTGCTAGCCTGGACCCGTTGGGCATACCTCTGGCGACTGATGTCAACGCTAACAGCCAATTGGGCTCAGAACCACTCTTGGTGTGCCTGCTTGCTCTCAAGCAGAGAACCCCGATGCCAAGATGAGCTTGGAAAGAAAGAAGCTGAGGAGTGAAAGAGCAACAGGCTCAAGCCAGAAGAGATGAAGAGGCTCGATAGAGCATGCGTCGGCGCAGTAAGTCGAAGGCCGCCTTTCCAAACATCACTCTTTTCAGCATCTTCAGTCGGTTCACCTGGCCCTCGACGACCCCTTGGCTCCAAGGCAAGGAAAGTGCCGCTTCAACAGCAAGACGATCCCGCAGGATACCCGCAACAAAACTCTGGAGTTCAGCAATACCGCTGCTCGTAGCATCATCAAGCCAAGACGCCAGCTTGGGAAGAACCCGTTTTCGGACCATTTCCAGGAACCGCTGGACCAATTCATAGAGTCTGCGAACTTGCGCATCTACCTCTAGGAGACGAGTGAGTTGCTCCTGTTCCTTTGGCTTCAGTTTTTCTGGTTGGCGACAAAGGAACCAGCGTACTTCTCGTGGCGTTTGGACTTCCTTCTTGCGAGCAGGAGTGCGTGTGCGAAAACCACGACGGACCAGATACTCTCTCAGAGAGGATGCAGAGCCAGTATATCCACGTTCCCGTAGTTCAGAAAGGAGGTGGGCCGCGTTGTGTTCTTCTTCCTGCCACCGCTTGAGGAGATACTCATCATGGGCATCCAGTTGACTTGTGCGGCGACGACGAGGGGCACGAGCCAGAGACGGTTCTGCTGAATGCGCTTGGCACACATAGCGTCGCACCGTATTGCGTGCAAGGCTTAATTGTTTCGCAGTCGCATGCAAGCTCTTTCCTTGAGCATGCAGTTCTTGAACTTCTCGGTACCTTTCTTGCCAACGTGCCGAAGCTGGAGAGAATAGTGGTGGGTCAGCCAAACTGAGTGCAGGAAGGTCCAATGCCGAGGCTTTCTCAGAACCTGGTGCCTCATCTGGTGCCTGTGGAGGGATTTGGATGCGTTCACGCAACAGGAAGCGCTCGACGGCATCTCCAAGATTGCTCATGATGTGCCAACGATCTGCCACTTGCCTGGCTTGTGGGGCTCCCTGCCTTCCTCCATCGGCATAAGTGCCTCCACGATCCCGACTGAGAATCTCAATTTCAGGGTGAGCAGAGAGCCAGGCGTTGACCGACTCAGTCGTCCGATCAGGAAGCAGATCAATCACCTGATGGGTGAGTAAGTTGACCACAATCGTGCCGTAGCGGTGGCCCTTCTTCCACGCAAAATCGTCGATGCCAATGTGTGAAACAGGACCCACAGGAGGAAGTGGGAGCGCATGCATCTGTCGGAGAAGGGTAGTAGGGGGGATGTGCATACCTACCTGTGGTGCGAGTTTCGCTCCAGCCTTGCCGCAGGTCGCAAACCCAATGGCGAGCAATGCCTCTTGGAGACGGTCGGTCTGGCGTGCAAAGGACTGAAGAAAATCGGGAAAGCGTTCTGTGAAGATGGTACGAGGACAGTCAGCCGTGTGACAGTGAAATTTGCGCACGCTGAGCTTGATGATGATACGGCGACCGCCACAAGGAACATCGGCGACCGTCCGTTCATAGTGACTACGCACACGCCACGCTAGGTGCCCACAGAGCGGACAAGTGCTTTTGGAGCACGTCGACACCACTTCAATCGTGAGCATTGTTTCTGAAGCAACTATTGCTTGCATGACACAGCCAAGGGGTAAAGGAAGAAGAGCTTTCACACTGCCACGTACCATTGGTGACTCCACATTCTCGTTTGTTCATCATCGATCACTCTCAATGCTCAGTCTACCAAAGATACGGCGGAATGTCAGCAAGCAGGCACACCAAGAGTGGTTCTGAGCCAATTGTACACTGGCTTTAACACTGAGGTAATTTCCGGGGAGCATGCCGATGATCCGGTGTATCTGCCCATGATTGCTCGCGTGCGCGACGGGCTTCAGCGGAAGGGGTTGTTGTATGTGGGAGACTGCAAAATGGCGGCGTTGCAGACCCGTGCTCAGATCCAATCCCAAGGTGATTACTACCTGTGTCCTTTGTCCTCATTGCAAGCTCCGTCATCCCAGGTCCAGCAAGAAGTAGAAGCGCAACGAGCGCGCGGAGCTTGTTTGATCACTGTCGAACGCGTGGATGAACAGGGAAAGAGCGCCCTCATTGCTCAAGGGTATGAGACCGAAGAGACGGTCACGGCTCAGGTGGATGGAGAGCCAACCACCTAGAAAGAGCGTCGCTTGCTGGTCCAATCGATGGCAGCAGCTCAGGCGGCACAGAAGAACTTGCAAGAGCGTCTGCACCAAGCACAGCAAGCGCTGCAGGAACTGACCACCCGACGACAAGGGAAAGCGCGCTTGACGGAGCGCACCCAAGTCGAAGAGGCCATCAAGAACCTCTTGACGAGCTTTCGTGTGGAGGGATTGTTGCAGGTGCAGATCCAAGAACATGTGCAGGAGCGTCCGGTGCGCGCATATCGCGGACGCTTGTCGGGCATCCGCCAGGAGGTCACGTTCACCCCTACCAGTGCGCGAGAGGAGAAGGCCATTGAGCAAGCCATGAGCGCGCTTGGTTGGCGCGTTTATGCCACCAACCAGGTGAGCGAGCATCTCAATCTGGAACAGGCTGTCGAGGCGTACCGAGATGAATATCTCGTGGAGCGCAACTTCTCTCGCCTTAAAGGTCGTCCTTTGGGGCTTGCCCCTTTGTATGTGCAACGCGATGACCACCGGGTCGGATTGGTCCGCTTGCTCACCTTGGCCTTGCGCGTCCTCACGCTGCTGGAAGGCGTGGTCCGGCAGCGCCTCTCGGAACAAAAAGAGGAGCTTGCTGGGTTGTTTGCTGGCAATCCGAAACGCCGGACTAGCTAACCCACCACCGAACGCCTGCTGGAAGCTTTCAGCGAAGTGGCCTTGACGATTGTTTGTGCTCCTGGCTTCACGCAACGTCATGTGACGCCTCTTTCACCTCTTCAACAGTGGATTTTGGCCCTGTTTGGCCTCTCTCCTGCTGTCTATTTACGGCTGACTGATGATTCGTAACATCTGCCACAAATTGAAGTGAACCGTGAATAAGAACGTTTCAGCTATGTACTTCGTGACCTGCTTGGTGTATACTTACGCGGTATCTATCACTATTTTACCAGGGAGCGTATATGCCGGACCACAGCTAACCTATGCTAGAAAAAGCGATGCACATGGAACATTGTTGCCGTAATGCGACAGGTGACTTGTCTTGTCCATAACAACAAGATGGCATACGGTTAGCAACTTCTCCTCCAGGTTGGCAACTCTCTCAACACTCAGAGACTTCCTTTCCAGCCCTGCAATGAAGTTGCCTCCAGTCGCAGAAAAGCACTGGTGTTCTTTTTTGCATGCATTTCTGGCACGTTCTCCTCATTTTCATCTTCAAGAAGAGGGAACATACATGTCACAACATCAAACAACGAGAGAACTATTGTCCACAGCGCAAGTAGGTGCAGAGAGAGGAAAATCAACGATGAAAATATACATTCTTGGGGGATCTGGCAGCGGGAAAACGACTCTGGCAGAGGACATTGCTGTCAGGTTTCATGTTCCTCATTACGAACTCGATCAGATTGGCTTGAAAAATGGCAAGGTAACCGAAGACGATGCCTTTGCGATTGCCGGGCAACCTGGATGGGTCACGGATGGCTCCTATCTCATCTGGTCGGACCCGCTGCTCTATCAAGCCGATTACATCGTGTTGCTTGAGGTCTCCTGGTCCGTGGCTGCATGGCGCATTATTCGCCGCCATATTATGAAGAGTCTTCACGGCACCAACCCTTATCCGGGTTTCAATGGGATAAAGTTGCTCTTCAAATTGCTCAAAGATTGTTTTCAATAATTGAATTTTTAACACAATGATACTTTCGTTTCTTACATTTGTTTATTGTTCTGTTAATTGAAAAATGTGGCAGAAAGCAACAAAAAACCTGTGTTTTTTTTGAGGACGAATGGCATACCGTCTCATGATCACGCATGTGAGGCCAAGTCAAGGTCGCTTCGCTCTCTTGACGTGAACGAACAGCGTGATACGCTAAAAACCGCCATCGTCTCAAATTGTAAGAAAATTCGAGTAAGAATTTGAGGCACTCATGCTGTCACATTTTATGTTGAAAACAAAAGATAACCGCAAACATCATCTCAACCAGATAGATCCTGCTCTCGCAGAGTGTATGCACAAGTATCTTGTAGAGCAGAGAGAGTATGCTGGTCCTCCTACTCCAGAGTCTATGCGCAAGGACGTCGAGACGTATTTGATGCTTTCTGTCCCTCCTACCGCAGATTTTTTACGCGAATATCTTGAAAAGTATCAGGAGAAAGTATTTGTCGTAAAGAACAAAGCTGACCGTGAGCGCCTGCTCGAGCTACTCACAAAAAGATAATCCATAAAGGAGCAGATACGATGTTATTAGAAAATCAGCAATTCAGCCGCCAAGACCTCTTAACAGCTCTTGAGAAGGGCTGGAAGCATTACCTCTTACAGTTGCAAGAGCTATCAGAGGAGGAACAGGCTCACTATGCCCAGGAACAGGGCTTTGCTCGCATCCAAGATGTGCTGGTGCATATCTTTGTATGGTGGGAGCGCTCCATGCAAAGATCACTCATGATCCTGGGTGGCCACTCCCTGCCACATACGAATGTGAATGCATTCAATGCCGAGATGGTTGAACGCTACCAGCAATGGACGCGCCAGGCCGTTGAGGAGAAGTTTGCCACAACGATGACCACCCTTGAACGTTTTCTCAGAGATCTGCCAAAGGCCGCGCTTGAGCACGAGTGCATTCAGCTCTGGCTGCGCATCGACGCACATGACCACTATGAGGATCACCGTCTGCCCAACGAACCAGCATTAGATTAGCCTGTTTTTCTTACGATTCGCCTCGAATTTCAGGTGGTTTTGAAGAATTGTGCTCTCAAACACCCGGCTTTTGTGCGATTGGACATCAGCCGGTACGCGCTTTGGCCAAAATGCTCGATTTTAATCTCAAGTATTTTGGCCAAGTGGGGAATACAATTCATTTTACATCCTAAAATTTGAGCGAACCGTGAGTATTAGGGGTGGAGTTAAGGTTGCTGTCATCAGCCGCAAAGTAGCAACAACTCTGGTTGCATGTTATTCGAGTGCCGGTTTTCTTCTTGGAATGCGAACTCGACCTCTTTTGGCTATTTTTCCCTGATTGCCTTGTGCTCAGAGATAACTCTCGATATACTCAGCCGAAAGTGAAGAGTGCCGAATCCAACAGAAAACGGGCACTCGTCGTGAACGTCTTCCTTCTCGCGCCCGCCTCCTTTTTCTCGCTGTCTGTCTCCTGGTCTATAGCCTTCTCCTGCTTCCACTTCCCTGACTCCGCGCCGGATGGTAGTGGGGGAGACGACCGCCTCCTGGGCAACGAGGCCGACACTCCCTCGCTCTTTGGCTTCCAAGGCGAGATACTGCCTCCATTGCTTCTCATTCAACAGTGTGCGCATCTGCTGATATTTTTCTCTTCGATCGACCTGCATCATATCCAAAGAATACCTTATTCCCTGGATATCGTCAAGTTATTTCCGTGAGCACCCTAAGACAATTTATCCCTCTTTTGTAGCCTCTGCTGTTTGCACATCCTCCGTCTGATCATTTGTGACAACTTCTGGTTGTCCACTGTTCTCTGCCTGTGCTTCCTCATCATCCATCGGTTCTACTGTTGGGACCATCAGATTTGTGGGTTTATGCCCAATTCCATAGGTAGCGGCGACCTCCCCGGCAGGAACGGGTCGCGAGTAGCGGGAGCGCAACACGAAGTAGCTGATGGGGAGGAGTGCGATAAAGACGATGATCGAGGTCCACTGGGCCTGCTTCAGAATGTACGTCCCCAGGAAGCTGACGACGACATTGGCACGCACGAAGAAGACCAGGAACTGCGTAATGCAGTAACAGAAGAGGTAGACGAGCATCAAAATGCCCGGTCGCGCCACCCGTCGTGCAATGTAGACCATCAGAGCCAGCACAACAAGGTTGAGGAGCAGCTCGTAGGCGGCTGATGGCTGTACAGGGACATTGCAGTTCGAGTAGTTCGTGAGACAGGCCCAGCTGTTGGGATTTTGATAGACGGTTGACCACGGCAAGGTACTCGGGTAGCCAATGATGTCGCCGTTGATGAGGTTGCCGATGCGCCCGAATATCTGTCCTACCGCTCCAAAAAGGACCGCGGCGTCGACCAGTACGAACGGATTGACGCGCTCAACTCTCGCACGCCAGAAAAGCGTGGGAATTACGAGGAAGATGGCTCCGAAGAAGGCCATGCCCCCCCTCCAGGTTGCCAGAATATTCTGTGGCTTCAAGAGGTAGTTCTGGACGAGGTGGGGCTGCTGCACCACGAAGTAGAGTCGACCACCGAGCAGTCCGGCTGCGACACACCACCAGAGAATGCGGTAGACCATATCCTGATCGACACCCTTGCGTGCTGTGTAGCCGCGAATGAACCACAGTCCCAGGACGATTCCTACGACATACATCAGGCCATACCAGCGTAGAGCCAGTGGCCCAAGCTGGACGATGACAGGGTTGATGTTGATGTAGATATACGGTGGGCCAATCTTTATCCAGCCCCAGTTGATCAGGTAAGCTAAAGGAAACATGCTGCTCATAAATTACTCCAAGCTGTAAAAACACGTGTATCTCTCACCCCTATACCTATAATAGTACGTCGTATCCTGGACTTTGCACATTTTTGGGAACATTGCCAGCAGCGTACATACCCATCACTGATCTGGCGATTGCTCAAAAGGAGAATGAAACGGCTTTCACACAGTGCTCCGATACATCCAGCATTTCTACGACGATGTTTTCTCGATTCCCCTCGAAACGGTGATGTCAAAAAACTTCTCTGTTCGGAAAGCTCATTCCAAGCCATCATACTCAGTGTCCTTCACAAGCCGTATGAAGATACCTTCGACAGATAGATGCTAAAGCTTCGCCAGTAAAAAATGGGCAAAGTCCAGGTAGAGATACGCGCAAGTAGGTACTAATTAAGGTTCTCTATCCTTGCGGAAGGATGGAGAGCCCATGGGATCCTCGAATGCATCATAATGCCCTTCTCCTTAATCATCTTGCTCGTCGAAGCCATTCTTGGAGCCGTGTCACCAACGAATTGCGCAACGAAATATAGTTTGTAGCGGGCAGGCATAAGAGCTTGTTTGAAAAGGGATGACAGCCGGGGAGTCGAGGCGGTACACTTGGACTATGAAAAAGAACCAACGGTATCCCACCAATCTGACCGACCGTCAATGGGATTGTATCAAAGATATGATTCCTCTGATGCTACGTCGATTGGCTGCTTGCTGATCTTTTCAAACAGGCTCTAAAAATGTGCCTCCTTTGAGGGAAGGATACAAAACTTTCCCAACAAGGAGGTAGACATGACCAGTATCGCTGATTCTTCGGTGATCATCCAGGCCACTTCCGAATCTGTCCCCTCGACTCCCAGTTGGCTGGGGAAAGTCGTACTCATCGTCCAGCATCTTCGTCAGCTGGGCGTCCTCCATGCCATCACCTCGCAGGTGCGCTTTGCTCACCGCCGCTTCGGGCACGACGAGGTGATCGGCTTTCTCGCCGTCCTTCCATCAGCAAGTTCATAGCCATGGTTTCCACGTGGAGAAACCGCGTCCGGTGAAACGGGCGGAACGAAAGGCCTGAGCCGTGTGTGTGTGCTAGTCCTTAACCAGATTTCGAGATCGAGTCCCTAAAAGACTCTAACTCTAGCAAAGACCTCTCGTATTTGTTGCCCAGAGCGCGCTGTTGCTCCCAGTGTAGATCACCACGTTACCATCCCCTTGCAGTTGCATGTATTGAGCACCTTCACCATTCGTTCCTGTTGCCCAGTTGGGATAGACACTTTGAGAGTAGACGCTGTAGTCGTACATGACGAGATTCCCGTCAGACTGAAATATGACGTCTCGAGGTTGATAATCAGTGACCTGCCCGTATGGGCCGTTGTCAGCCCATATAGCATTGCCGTTGCAATACAGCACAAAATGACTATCGAAGTCTTGATAGATCAATTTCAGGCCACGACCAGAGCATGCAGTCCATGACCAATAGCCACCTGGACTCCAAGTTGCCCCTTGAGTGAGCCTAATCCCAGGACAACTGATGGCAGGACTGGCCGCATGAGTGGTAGCTGCGTGCGCGGTTCTCACTGGGGAAAGAGCTGCAAATAGAACGCCTGCCATACACATATAAAGTGCTATTGCACAGGCACATTTCAAAAGGGAACGTTTCATCAAGAATCCTTCCTTTCAAATTCGGTTGAAGTTACTCATTCATAATAAGTATAGCACTTAACATTCAGAAAAGTCAACAGACCGCATTCCCTGTACAGGGCTTTTTGGTATACCCGAAAAGTGACACAAGCAAGCCATTTCTTGCTCTACTTAGGAAAATCACAAAACACCCCTACGAAAGCGAGAAATGGCACTCATGTACCTTAGCATATTTGAGGAAATCGAGAAAGAAGATACGGACGTTCTCACGATGGAGCCGGCCTCCCTGTAGTGTGCGTTTGAACAAGTAACTGATGGACGCAAGCAAAAAGGAAAACGCTCTCCGTTGCCTCTGCTCCTGACGCTGCTCTTGTTAGGCAAATTAGCGGGAGAAACGACGGTGAATGGCATCATTGAGTGGATCAAAGAGAGGCAAGACTGGGTACGTACTCAGTTGAACTGGCCCAAGCGGTTTCCAGTCAATTCGACGTATAGTGAGGCATTGGCACGCTGTGATGCTGAGCAGATTGTCACGGTTCTGGCTCAAGTGATCCTCAAAGCACGAGCGGTCGAGCAATGTGGGAGCGAACCGAGTCGATTACAAGCACGGCAGCAGGAAGACCCCCTGACCCATGTGGCAATGGATGGCAAAACCTTACGAGGAACGCTGGGGCATACCGCAGAAGGACAACCGCAGTGCATCTGTTGGGCTTCTATGAGTATCAAAGTGGGATTGTGCTGGCTCACCGCGCTGTTGCCAGTAAAGAAAACGAGATCAGCGCAGCAGCAGCTTTGCTTCATCCTGCATTGGTGAAAGGGCGCATCGGAAGTCACGGACGCGATGCATACTCAAAGGAAGTGGTGTACAGGAGTGCATCCCTATGGAGGATTTTACCTCACGATTGTCAAAAAGAACCAACCCACTCTGTATGAGGATATCCAAGCTTTCTTCGATGACCCTGAGGCCGAGCATGACGAGTGGCAGTATGCCAAGCGGGCGCAAAAAGGGCATGGAAGATTGGAAACGCGAGAACTGTGGGCAAGTACGCAGATGAATGAGTGGTTTGAGCGAGACTGGACGGGGATAGCTCAAATTTTTCGCATCCGACGGTGGGTGAAAGAAGCTGAGCACGAACACGAAGAGGTGGTGTATGGCATCACCAATTTGACACGCAAGAAAGCCAATGCGTTGCGGCTTCTGAGCTTACAACAAGAGCATTGGCGCATTGAAATAGTCCAATCGCAAATGACAAAACCGAATCTGCTCACTCCGAGAGGAGGTGGGGATTACATAGCGAATCTCAACCTCTTCTCCGGTGACGACAACCCGATCAATCAGCAACTCGACGAGCTGACGTTTTTGTTCAAAGGTCGCCTCAGTCAGCCCTTGTTGCACGCGTTGGCAGAACACTTCAATGGATTGCACCATTCCAGCGAGTTGATCGTGGGGCCCTACATTCGCTTCGAGTTGCCGCTTTTGTTCGGCAATAACGGACAATCGCTGCTCTAATTCGTGCCTACGCCTCTTGTATTCTTCCAGTTGCAGCACATTGGCAAGGTAGGCATCGGTTAAGCGTTCCATCTGCTGTTCCAAGCTGACTCGTGCTTTGCGCAGATTTTCGCGTCGTGCCTGCAATTCTTGAGGAAGCCACTCTCCCCCTTGAGCGCGGTACAATGCTGCCTCAATCATCTTTGGATGAGTCAGCATCTCTCACACGTCCTCCCAAACTAAGGCATCAAGTTGTTCAACGGGCACTGAGCGAGCTGAACATTTCTCGTCTCGGTGCGAGATAGTGCTGTGACTCCTGCCGCAACACACATAGTATGCATAGCCCCCTCGACTGCTTCGCCCCACACACCCAAGGCGGCAGGTTCCACAACTGACCAAGGCTCGCAAGAGGTAGGGATACGCCGTATTGTTGCGCCGAGCAAACTGCTGGTTGTGGGAGAGTTTAGCTTGGACCAGATCAAATTGCTCTTGACTCACAATGGCTGGCACCTGCGTCACAGCCATCCACTCCTCTTGAGACGTTTGCGTATGTCCTCCTCGACCTCGACCAATGGAACTAACGCCGAGTGTCGTCCCTGTGCCTCGGTCGGACGGCTGCGACCAATATAGACCGTTCCTGTGTAGACCGGATTGGTGAAAATCCCACGAATGGTGGCCTGATTCCAACGCATTTTTCCGCTCGGGGTAGGCACTTTCAAATCGGTCATCTGTTGGGTGAGAGCCTTTAAGCTCTGTCCTTCTTGCAGATACCTTGCAAACAGTTCTGCCACGACTGCGGCTTCTGTTGGGTCGAGTCGGACTCCTGATGGATCACGCGGTCGGGCTGGATCGACTCGGTAGCCGTAAGGAGCACGAGTCCCAACAGCAAACAGCTATGCCGATAGTGTACGGAGTTCTTGCTTTGACATTTATAGCCCAATCGCTGCTAGCAGCACGATTCAAACAATCTCCGATTGACAGCAAAATTGACAGCAATACCGACGATTTAGAACGGATGTCTACGAACAAAGACGAACAAGAAAATTTGCTGGCACAAGCGGGGGAGCGCAATGAGGGCTCTCAACCAGGCAGGGAAGGGGGTGAAAAACAGCCAAAAACCACTGCCGTGGAGTTCGACTCTCCCTCATCTCCACCTTCTAAACCGCCTGAGATTTGGCTTCCCAGGCGGTTTGTTTTTGCTTTCTTGGCAGCATAAAGGGCATCTGACAGCTTAATTGACAGCTTAATCTACTCAGCGCCGCTTTGTCTACCGAAAGTAAGGTAGGGTCGCCGCTATTCATAGACTCTGATGATTGCCTCTGCTCTGCTTGACATAGCTTCAACTATTTGGTACTGTTGCAGGTGCTACAGTACCGTTTTTCAGGAGTAGATACAGAAATAAGTTCATAGGGACTATATGGATTAGTGAGGTACAGCTTGTATACGCTGGCATATCAAAGGCGGCCTTTTCTTGAGCAATAAAAGATCACAGAAGAGGGTACGTGAAATACACGAGATGTATCATCATGATACTGTGGAAGTTCCGCCGCCGATTGATTTTTCTGCCGTGCTGGAGGTGGTGCGTGTCGTCGTTGAGGGTGAACGCCTGACCTATGGTCACCTCTTCAATCCGGCCTTCGCCACCGAGATTTCACTAATCGAGCCACTGCCCCATCAGCGCATTGCTGTCTACGACCATCTGCTCAAGCAGAGCCGCCTGCGCTTTTTGCTAGCGGATGATGCGGGCGCAGGCAAGACGATTATGACGGGCCTTGCCATACGCGAGTTGCTGACGCGCAGGCTAATTTCGCGCATTCTGATCGTTCCCCCGGCTGGCCTAGTCGGCAACTGGCAGCATGAGATGAGCCAGCTCTTCAATCTTGAGTTTTCGATTGTGAGCGGCAACGATGCCCGCACTGGCAATCCGTTCGTTGGCCCACAGAGCAATCTACTTCTTGTGAGCGTGGATACACTTGCTGGCGAGCGCATGTTCTCCCGCTTACAAGAGGCAGAGGTCATTCCCTACGATCTTGTGGTCTTTGACGAGGCCCATAAGTTGGCTGCTGACCGTGAGGCCGATCTACGCATGCGGAAGACGGATCGCTATCGCCTGGCGGAGACTCTGGCCGGTATCCCATCCGACGACGAACGCTGGGCACTCAGTTGGAGTTGTCACCACCTGCTCCTGTTGTCGGCCACCCCCACATGGGCAAGGACTTTCCCTACTACTGCCTGTGGCGACTCTTGGAGCCGGATGCGCTGTCAACGCTCGATGCTTTCAATGTCTACCCACCGGACGCGCGACGCCGCCACTTCTTACGCCGCACCAAAGAGGAGCTAGTCTACTTCGATGGCAGGCCCATCTATCCGCCACGCATCTCCAATACGTTAAGCTACGAACTGAGCAAGGGAGACGTGAGCGAACAGGCTCTGTACGACGCTACCACTGCCTATATCCAGACCTACTATAACCGTGCGGCTGATGTGCTCAACCGATCCGCTGCACGCCTTGCCATGAGCGTGTTTCAACGCCGCCTTGCCAGCTCGACGTATGCCTTGCTGCGCTCATTCGAACGGCGCCGCCAGAAGCTGGCGGGACTTATCGAGGCGATGCGCTCTGGACAACTGACTCCGGCGAAGTTGCAAGAGCAGCAACGTGCCCTGGCTGGCATGGAGGATGTCTTCTCCTCGAAGACTGCTGATGAGGAAGAGAGTGCGGTGGGGCAGGAAGAGAACGAACAAGCCGAAGATGAGGCACTGGGCGGCGTGTCTGCACGTTCGCTAGCGGACCTGGAAGTCGAACTGCAGAAGGTAGAAGAACTGCTGGACCTTGCGCGAGGTGTCTACGAGCAGAAGAACGAGTCGAAGTTCGAGAAACTGCGCGAGATTGTGCAAGACCCAGCATATAAGCATGAGAAAATGCTCATTTTCACCGAGCATCGTGATACGCTCGATTTCCTGGTGCGCCGCCTCGAAGGGATGGGCTTTGCCGGACAGGTGGCACGCATTCATGGCGGCATGAACTACCGGGAGCGCGAGGAGCAGGTGGCCTTCTTCCGTACGCCCATTGCTGATGGCGGAGCAACCTACCTGGTCGCGACCGATGCCGCTGGTGAAGGCATCAACTTGCAGGTGTGCTGGTTGATGGTGAACTACGATATTCCCTGGAACCCGGCACGCCTGGAGCAGCGCATGGGCCGTATTCATCGCTTCGGGCAGAAGCATGACGCCGTGTATATCCTCAACCTCATTGCTGGCAAGACGCGCGAGGGCCGCGTGATGCAGACACTGCTGGAAAAGTTGGAGGCGATTCGCAAAGAGCTCGGTTCAGACAAGGTCTTCGACGTGATCGGGCAGCTTTTCGAGAACATGTCGCTGCGGTCCTACATGGAGCAAGCCCTGTCCGGCGATGCTGAGGGGGTGCAGCAGCAAATAGCAGGTACACTGACAAAGGAGCAGGTGCAGGCATTACAAGCAGCACAACAGCTTCTCTATGGCGATGGGGGCGCGGTGAAGTGCGAACTGCCGCGTTTACAGGAGGATATGGAGCAGGAGACATACCGACGGCTCTTACCTGGCTACGTCCGTCGTTTCATCGAGAAGGCCGCTCCGCTGGTTAATATCGGTCTCGAAGGTGACCTGGATACGAGGTTTGCGTTTCGCCCACTCATACCGGGCAGTCTCGATTGGCTACTACCACTACTTGAACGCTATCCATCTCAAGCACGTGACGCGTGCACCGTCCATGTTCCAGCCGACCGCGAACAGGCACTGTTCCTTCATCCTGGCGAACCGGTCTTTGATCGTTTCCGTGCCTACGTTTGCCAGCACTTTGCAGACGCAGCCCTGGGTGGAGCCGTTTTCGTGGACCCGCTGGCACAACGTCCCTACTTCTTCCACCTTGTGCAGGTCGTGGTGTGTCGTCAGGCTGATCCAACGTTCCATACGCTCAGCCGTGAGGAGGTGCTTGAGTCGCGTCTGATCGGACTCAAACAGGATCAGAACGGGACCGTCGAGGAGTGCTCGTTGGAACAGTTGCTGCTCCTGCGTGGCAGTAGGGACCTTCCTCCCTCTGCCATTTCTTTCGCCGCTACTGCTGACGATGCATGCGCATTAGCACAGACCTTTGCACATGAACAGGTGGCTGAGCAGTTCGCCGCAACTCATCGTCAGGCACTCTATGCAGATATGGAAGCACGCAAACGTTTCCTCACAAGCAGTTTCTCCTACCAGGAGGCTGAGCTTGCCGAGTCGCGCCAACGGCTCACTGAAAAGGTACGCCTGGGCGATGTTCATGCCAGAGGTGAACTGACGAAGGTGAAGCTGCGCCAGAAAGAACTGGGCACGCGCAAAGCCGAGGCACTCGCGGTGATCGAGCGCGAACCGCAGTTGATCGTGCCGGGTCCGATCACCTTCCTGGCGCACGCGCTAGTAGTGCCATCGCACGACACGGAAGACAAGCTGCGCTTATGATGCTGCGGTGGAGGCGCGGGCCGTGCAGGTGGCGCGTATCTATGAGGAGGAGCATCATGACGCAACTGTACTGGATGTCTCAACCGCGGCGGGTGCTCTCGCCGCCGGACTGGAAGAATGGCCTGGTTTCGATCTGCTCTCACACCGCCCATTAGGTGAACGCATGGCGATTGAGGTGAAAGGACGTGCAGGCATCGGCGATGTGGAACTGAGCGAAAACGAGTTCGTCAAGGCCTGTAATCTGCGCGACCGTTACTGGCTCTACGTCGTTTTCGACTGTGCCAAAACAACGCCGATGCTGCGCCGCATCCAGGACCCTTTCGGCAAACTGATCTATCATGAGAAAAAACGGGTGATTATCGACGAAGAGGCCATTTTCGCCGTAGCGGAAGCAGAGTAGATTATCGCATATCATGATGATAGCGTAACACTAGAAAGTTAAGAGAGCGTATGCAAACCGGCCAAATCAGCGTCGTTGAGCTGGTAGAGAAACTCAAAGATGTGCCAACCGTCTCTTTTCGGATGGTTCTGCAAGACAAACAGGGGCAATGGCTATTGCACACGCTTGTGGTTGACGTGTTACCCGACGAACTACGAAAAAACACTCCTCAGTATCACTATGATTACGGCTCTGTTGTCTTTATTGCAGGAACACGATCAGGCGAAGAGATCGGTCAATGGCTTCTTCATAAAACAGGAGCAGTTGAAGGATACAGCTTCCAGTACAACCTACAATATGATGTCAATAATGCCATTGTGAACTGGGGACGATACCCTAGGAATGGTGTTGCTCTGTTTGGAGCAACAGAGTACCCTTTTACTCTCTACAACTTTCCACCTACCTCTAATAACTGGGGACCACCCTCTGATTTTCTTCTGGGTGACAACTGCCCATTTTTTCCTACGTTTCAATCTGCTCTCTCTCAACTCATCTATGGAGTGAATTGGACTCCCAGTACGTATCAAAATGTGGATACCAACGAAGCGGTTAGGATACGCTTTACCTATATGACAGCTCGTATCCAGCACGTAGAAATATCTCCCGCCCAACTTGCCGTGACGGTAGACGGCATCGATTTTACAAACGCACAGCTGCAAATCAGCAACGCATCGACGACACTGCTTACTCAACACGTATCCCAACCTGGAATAATTGCGTGCCCACTTCCTGACTGCTTACCCCCAGAGACATGGGTGGTACTCTCTCGTGGGCACGGCTGGCTCGATTATGTGTACCTCGGCGAGCGTTTGTCACCGTTCTCTCAGCAACCTAAGAATGTTACTACTATCACCACTGTACCTGACTTTCGTACACAGATTTAGGGGCTCATTGCTCAAGGGGAAGGATTAACGATTGAATTCAAGGGACAGATTTGGGAGGATAAAGGAAGCATGAAAAACACTGTCGCTGCCTTCGCAAATGGTAGTGGTGGCGTCATTCTGCTTGGAGTTGAGAATGATGGCACTGTTTGCGGTTTAACACAAAGCGAGCGTCAAACAAAAGACGATGTGACACGTGTTATTCACGACAATATTGTTCCTGAACCGCAAGTAACTCTAGAATGCGGTGATATTGATGGTAAACAGGTACTCGCTATCTATGTACAAAGAGGGAAACCGTGTTTATATGGAGTCAAACCAGAACCACTTAAGTTTTACGTCCGTCGAGATGGGTCAACTTTTCCTGCACAGCCAGAACAAATCTGTGATGTTGCCAGGAGAGATGTAGATATATTAAATTCCACGAGAAACGGATTTGCATTATGAACGAGAATAAACGTCTCATCGAAGTAGCTTTCCCTTTGAAACAAACGTCATTGGACTCCGTCCACGAAAAGAATGTGCGGCATGGGCATATTTCGACTCTGCACATCTGGCCTGCGCGTCGTCCTCTTGCCGCCTGCCGCGCCGCCTTGATTGCAACGCTTCTGCCCGACCCAGACAATGCCGAGGAACGAAAGATTATGCTGGAGAAGCTGGGTGGGCATGTGGTTGAGCACATGAAGCGCAAAAAGCTCGCAGGTGGACGCGTCGAGGAGCAACGAATAGAGGAGACAGAGGGTGGCATCCTGCACTGGGGACGCGAGTCCAATGCAGACCTGCAATGGTTCCGCGACAAAATTCGCGCAGCCTATGGAGGACGTGCACCGAAGGTGCTCGATCCCTTCGCTGGCGGTGGAGCTATTCCGCTGGAGGCGATGCGGCTCGGCTGCGAGGTCACCGCCGTAGACATCAATCCCGTTGCCTGGTTTATTTTGAAGTGCACGCTGGAATATCCACAACGATTGGCGGGTCAGCATCTTCCCCTACCCACCTTTGCCCTGCAATCGCGCAAATTTATGGAAACCTATTTCAAGGCAAAAGGCTTCAAGGGGGCCGCAATGCGCCTACAACTCGATACGCTGAACGGGAAGCTAGGCGGGACAAGCACAGGAAAGGCGCAGACTACCCTGCAACCGGAACTACTACACATGCACCGAGAGGGTACCGATACCGAGGCCGATCTGGCGTGGCATGTGCGTGCCTGGGGCTGGTGGGTACTGCAAAAGGCAAAGATCGATCTCGCTCGCTTCTATCCTGTCGTTGACGGTAAACCAACCGTCGCCTACCTGTGGGCGCGTACTGTCTCCTGCAAGAATTGCCGTGCTACCGTGCCCTTGCTCAAAACGCGCTGGCTCTGTAAGAAGGATAACAAGCGCGTTGTGCTCACGATGGAACCGAACGCCAATAGAACGGGCGTTGTCTTCGGTATCCTCAATGACCCACCCATGCTTGTGAAGGGCAATGCGACCCAGAAGCGCGAGCATGATAAACAGCTTGCGGGAGGCACCATGTCCCGATCTGGCGTCACCTGTCCTTGCTGTCGCACCGTCATGTCGATGGACTACATTCGCCGTGAGAGTGTAGATGGCCGCGTAGGTTCCATCATATCCGCTGTTGTCGTGGATGGGGATCAGGGCAAAGGGTATCGTCTTCCTACCACAGAAGAGATTGCAATGGCAGCCGAAGCAGAGAAAGAGCTTGCACATGTGTATGCTGAGATTCCTTTCGGTTTGCCAGAAGAACCATTGCCAAAAAAGGAAACACTAGGTTTTCGCGTACCACTTTATGGTTTCGACCAGTGGTACAAGCTCTTCACACCTCGCCAACTGCTTGCCCTGGGCACGTTCGTCAAGCATACCCGTGCTGTACGCGAGAAGATGCGACGAGAGGGGTATACAGAGGAGTGGGTGGAGGCGGTGAGCGCGTGCTTAGCTGTTGGAATTGATAAATTAGTAGATTATATCTCAGCACTTTGTATTTGGAACTTGGCAGAGACATTGAACCATGTTCTTACACGATTTGCCCTACCCATGAACTGGGATTATGCAGAGTTGAATCCACTCTCTAGCTCTACAGGTAATTATCTTGCTTGTGTGGAGTGGGTAGCATTGGCGCAAGAGCATATTGAAGATGCATCAGCACAATCTGTTCAATCGCATGTCATTCAACAATCTGCAACCACTGAACACGCCTCTGGTCTAGTAGATATTATTATAACAGATCCGCCCTACTACGATGCCATTCCGTACTCTGACCTGATGGATTTCTTCTACGTCTGGCTACGACGTACGCTCTATGGTTTGACGCCGGAGATAGACGCCGTGTTTCAAAACACGCTTGCACCGAAGTGGGACCATGAGCGCAACGATGGCGAATTGATCGACGATGCCAGTCGTTTTGGAGGTGATAAGCACAAATCTAAAGCAAATTATGAGGAAGGGATGGCAAGCGTCTTCCAGGCGTGTTACCGTGCGCTCAACCTTGATGGACGGCTCGTCCTCGTCTTCGCCCACAAACATCCTGACGCCTGGGAGACGCTAGTCTCGGCCCTGATTCGCGCGGGCTTCGTCGTCGATGGAAGCTGGCCGATTCAGACGGAGCGAGAGAACCGTATCCGCGCCCTCTCATCGGCAGCACTGGCCTCTTCCGTCTGGCTGGTATGTAAGAAGCGGCCAGAGACTGCGCGTCCTGGTTGGGACCAGCGCGTGCTGGAGGAAATGCGGGCCAATATCACGCAGCAGCTGCGCGCATTCTGGAACGTGGGCATTCGTGGACCCGATTTCGTGTGGGCGGCGACAGGTCCCGCTCTGGAGTCGTACAGCAAATATCCCATCGTCAAAATGGTTAACGAGCCGGGCAAACTGCTGAACGTCTCAGATTTCCTGAAACACGTGCGGCGTATGGTCGCAGATTTCGTGGTTGGGCGCGTCCTCTCAGTCAACGGCGCGGCAGAGGACGTCAAAAACCTGGATGACGTGACCACCTACTACCTGCTGCATCGCAACGATTTTGGTATGGAAAGCGCACCCATCGGTCCTTGCATCCTCTATGCCGTTTCCTGCAACCTCTCGGACGGTCAACTGCTTGGCAAGTACGACCTGCTCATCCGTACCGGCGGGCTGAGCAAAGAGCAGGACGAAGATGATGATGAGACAGACGAAGGAGACGAGGAGGGCGAGGCAGAAGTGGGTGAGGGTACCAGCAGTACCCACAGTCACGGCAAAGGAAAAGACTTTGAGAACGACGATTGTACCGATGTTGATAGCCACAGCAACTGCACGTCTGACTGGTGTGACGAGGGTCAATCTTGACCACTTCAATACCGCG